>ENA-UOWK01000608-UOWK01000608.1-bioreactor-metagenome-genome-assembly--contig:-NODE-608-length-16389-cov-25.446614_pt1 | contig 16389 bp, 14 predicted proteins | sample MGYA00238157_ERZ761612 | MGnify/ENA primary metagenome ERZ761612 (study PRJEB28901, sample SAMN06268035) | bioreactor metagenome | isolation source: Joint BioEnergy Institute, California, USA... | reverse complement strand
GCTGATAGGTCTCTTGGTATACCACTAGGGTATAGTGGTAATATTCGGCTGACATTACTTTATTCTAGAAGATCATATGACTGGATCAGTGCAATCAAACTCTTGACATACTAATCCAACTGATCTGGGGATCAAAGGATTAGTTCAGATTCCTACTGATCCAACTGACCCAAGACTATAGCCCCATTCTATGACTCAGTGTCAAGAAATGAAAGAGACCCTGGCGCGCAAGGAAAACAATGGAACCAATAGTTGGGTAAATGTCACGTGAATGGACGACCAACGGGAAGTCACATGATAAGGACAATACAACCAAGGACTACAGTGACAACCAAGGACTATGGCAGCGACCAAGGACACGGTGACCAGGAATAGTGCACTACCAAAGGATAAACTGAGAGAAGGTCTGACAGGATCAAACATAAATAGGGCCTTCCACCCAGACATGTATCTAGTCTACCGCGTCTTATTCTCAAAGCAGACCTAGAGTCTATAGGGAATCAACTAGTTCTTCTGTGACTTCTTACCTACTTCACTCACATTAAGAAGCTTTCTATCAACTCTTAGTCAGTTGATACCCATAGAATTTGACACTCAGGAACCCAGGAAGACAACATGTATATAATGATACTCCTTTCAGATAGATTCTGACCTTATGGTTGACTCATGCAGCAATCAGACACCTTACATTGCTAGTAACACAGGCTCATTCTTACTGTCATATTGCTCACCCCCTTGTTTTCTGTCTTCAAGATAAACTAAACGACCCTTTAGGCCTAGTTACTAGGGCCTGTTGTTACAGCATTATACTGTGTGGACAGCAAATGCAATGTTTGTCTACTTGATCCTTGACATGGTATGTACGAGGCTGATATGTCCTTACATAGAAACCGAGATAGTTGGAGAGGAATCACTACACAAGATGTTAGAAATCATATTCTTGAATGCTATCCCAAAGTGATTGAGATTTTCCAGCTTCTTGATCCGATCGTGCGAAGTCTGAAGCATGGAAGCGTGTCACCTCAGATAGACTTCACGAAATAGCTGACCGTGTTGACGAGTGCGTCAGGAATTTACCAGAGATTTAGAAGCTGAGGAAGACTTCTTTGTCCCAGCAAGTAGAGAAGGCGCAACGTTGTATATGTGCTTTACATTTCTAAAGCGAAGCGCCACAGCTCTTAAGACTGGCCACAATTTCTGTCAAGACGCTATCTAATTGCGTCCCCAAATTGTGGGCTTCTTGCTTGGGGAGATTAGATGAGCGCCGAACGAATTTGGGACCAATTTGTCCATTTCAGGCACCTACATCCGATTTGGCAGGTTGTCATTGATTCTGCCAGTCACTTACTGCCTGTGACAGCGAGGCTCGGAGATGTGGTCAGGTGACCCGGACCAGGTGCTTTCCTAATTAGGAAAAGGGTTGGTTTCTCTGTTCCATATCAAATGCCTCCTTCGCAAGCCCTCCTAGCTCTCCTTTCTTTTTCTTCTCTCCAGCTTCGAAATCTTAGTTAGATGGCTACCAATATGATCTGATTCATTTCGACTGAGCCGTGACACTGCCGGTCACTCTGCTGGTCACCTTCTGCTAGTCTCCTACTAGTCTCCTGCCTGTCATCACTTCTTTCTCTCCAGCTCGTCTGTTGCCTCTTGCACCTGCTAGGCTCTTGATCCTCCAGGACTTCTACTACCAATTCCTGAGCATAAGGCGGCAGAAGACTTTATCAACGGCAAAATCAAAGAGAAATACTGACCATCAGAAACACTGCTGACTGCGAGATTCTCGAACGGCTCCGACATGTGACTCTTGAGATTCTTCAACCCCAGCCCATTCCAAGTCAACGTGTCAGGCAGTGCCATCTCCAGATATCCTCATCTACACATCATTGTGCATTGATTCGAATTTACCCGTGTACGACTTTAGCAAACTGGAAGATGTTCCATTTTCCACGGTTACCTCGACCTCTTCCCAAGAGGTTGTTCAGAGCCGTCCTCGGTATTCAAGCAGTGAGAGTTTTCAACATGGACATCCACACTGGCCACATGTATAGGGAGAGCGAGATTCCGAAAACAACAGACTGCAAGGTTGTTTACACGAACAGGAAAGGGGAAACTGTATGTACCTTGGTCGCTATGTTTTTTTGTTAGGGTTATCGTTGTGGCAATCTGATTGCTCATGCAACAGCCTGGCTGATATAGATTCTATTCAATGAACACAATTCACCCGCGGGATACGTGTTTGTGCCGTCTGGTAATGTCTTTATTACTCGGCACTGCCGCAAGCTCACGCAGGAATCCAAAAGAGCAGTATATGCGGTCTATGTAAGCTTGACAGTGTTTGTTACTTTACTGAAGCTTACCCTCTACAGCGCAGTGAGTCTCGGAAAAAGCCTGCCGCGCACATAGGTATCTGTGTTCCCAGTGATGTCTTTGAGAAAGTGACATCCAATTTTAAGGCAAGAAGAGCGAGGATCGATGAAGATTTATGGCGCAAGCTTAACCAAGAGTACCCTAAGATGCCGCCCACCGACAGGACTGAGATCCATCACCTTATCTCTTCAACATATGCAAACCTCGTTGGGAGGTCCGCTCTGAGTTCTTGCGAGCTTACTGTCCATGCTTATGTTCGGGATCAATATACACCGTTCCTGAAGATCTATGGAAAGCAGAACGCTGAAGCAATCTCCAAGGTGCACATGAGAGTTGAAAAGATTCTAGCCTACTGGCGCGGTGAGGATTAGGTGATTACAATCAACAGTGTCGGTGAAGTTAGTTGGAATGGTCTGTTCCGAAACTGCTGCCATATTTGCCGATTGTGGAGCCAATGTCATGTACAATCCGCTTGATTTGATGGATTGGGGACAAAGATGATTGTCATATTCACTAAGGGGATGCTTGAGGAGATACTTGAATTGATTAACGTTCCAGACCGCGGATACCACCTGAGATCATTTGTGGCCTCCCTCTCAAATAACCACCACTTCCTGGCGTACCAAGAGAACGGAATCACATATGTAAACGCCAAGGACGTCTATGAGACAGGCCGAGAGACAGGACTTATTATTGTGTCTACAAATCAGGAACATCGCACGCCATTGATGCACTTTGAAGAATATATGTCGACGTTCGATCCAAAAAAGGCCGCGCATAGTAACAGTCCTACTGACGCATCAGCAAAGCATCACTACCGGCCTGAATTTCCTGGCTCTGTACACTAGACGGACAGAATTGCTGTCTTAGATTATAACATCCTCATGTTGAGATGTCTGTGGAATATTTAGCATTGATTCTTGCACTATTCCACTGAGCTAGTGGAGGACCTTGAGAACACAAAAATTGATATGGAATAGTCATCAGCAATACTGAGTGACCTTTTAATCTACCTGGCCTGTGTTACGTTCTGCGACCACAGCATGGCAGTATTGAGGAAATGGGATCAGGTATCAACGTGCACAAACTACAGATTGTGCCCTCCCCCTTCGATCTGCTATGCATAGCAGCTCTCACATACGTCGACCAGCCAGGAAAATTTTTGACATGTTTACAGCGTCATGCTGGCTCCAAAGCGCGCTTACCCAGGTGACAGGTGTTCTAGACAACCATGCAGAGTATGGGCAAGCAATATTACATTTAATTAGGTAGTACTGTATCCACGAGTCTTGGGTGGAGGAAAGAGGGGTAACCTAAAGCTCAATGTTCCTCTATCACTCGTGGATCTTCTTTTGCCTTCTTGAGAATTGCTCTGAACCGGGAATAGAGCGATCGATCTTCTTTCTCCCATGGTTTGTCCAAAAACCACTTTCCGTAGCCGGTTCACCCATGGAATCAATGGTTTATAGTAAGGCGTAAAGTTCTCGGTTACCGTCCTGAGAAAGATTGTTTCTTGTGCCACGGTGTCCAACTTCAACTTAGCCAACTCTTCCATATCAACATAATTCCACTTATCAAACATGGGCACGACTCTGCTCTCCTCCGGTCCATTGTGATGGATGCATACCCAGAAAATGTACCAGAAGAAGGTTTCCAACCCATGCATGAAAGATTGCTTTTCTCCAAGGAGCAAGTCTATTGGCATGAATGCCCTAGTACCAGTTTTGCCTCGTGCTCCCGAAGGTTCATCTCGCTGCAGCCTTATCGCAAGATCTAAGTCGATTAAAAACGCTCGCTGAGAAGGATTGTCTTTGTCCTCGTTCATCATCAAGTTGCCAGTTGAAAATCTTGAAGGCCGCGCCCAGATCCTTCGATCAGTGTTTGTGGTAAAACCCTGTTCTTCAGCCAAGTCACGGAACAAATTGACTTGACTTGTGAGCCACTGTAAGACTTCATTTTGGGTCGCATGTTCTGGCCAGTCACGCCAGCCCGCCTCGTCACTGTATATGGGACTGTCTCCTTTACATCTTCGGAAGACAGCGATTCCTGCCTCTTCAAGATTTTCTATGTCTCCAAAGAAAGCCTTATAAAAGTCGGGCACGCCAACGAAGAGAGACCCAAGTTCCTCCTTCAGTACAGCGTCCACATATTTGCGGTGTTCCGAGGAATTGACGAAACTGCTGGTATTATGTAGATATGGTGTTTGACCAAGGAAGGGCAGCGACCGGGGCGGGGGGGGGGAGTGTTCGGTAACGGCAATGTATACGTGGTCCCAAGTCACCTCGTCACATTCATTATTAAGGACCGCAGTCAGGAGAGGAATCAGTCGGTCGACTTCAAAGTCATCTGAGTTTACGGCTGAGCTCAGTCTCAATAGATCGCTGAAGAGGTTTTTGCTACCGCTAGTCGAGCGTAGGACACGTGAAGCTGGAAGAGTTTGCAGCGCCAATATCAGGTCCAAGGCTAGATTTTGGATAACTGCGCGTAGTTAGCAAAATTCTGGGATCTGCTCGTGAATATTACCTTCGTTCTCAAGTTGTCTTAGAGCACTGAAAGAATCAGGGAGCCCTAAGTCTTGACATGTTGACTTAAAAAGAGTCACGAAACTTGTCCAGCCCCCCTCCGATGGGTTTCGTTCTGATGATCTCTGCCCTTGAGAGAGACATCTTAGAGGGGGAAAGCGACATCTCACAAGTGAGAACAGCTCCGGCGCTTGGAGGCGAGGGGAAGATGAATGGACGGAAGAGGTAATAGAGAGATTCAACAAATGGTGGTCGAAATGCCCGACCGAGAGAAAGAGCTTGTCGAGCGGCGCGTGTTTTCTAAGTCCATGCTTGGCAACAGGCAAGCCGCGTAATATCGAGTTTGCCCCAAGCGCATCTTTCAATCTGGCATTCCTTCCAGTTCGTACAGGGATCTTCTTGCCTACAGGTTGCTTTCACTATGCTCTCAAGTACGGATTCTGCCTTGGCAACCAGAGTGGAAATTTGGCGCAATCTGACCAGTGATTTGGCTACCCGTGCCCAGGGGTCTAAACCCATTTGCCTATATCTGCTCTAGCAGCTGTATGACCCTGCAATGGCTACTAGATTGCACGTGTCGTTTGGTTTTCGGTCATAAAATACCCACTGGGACGAGATCCTGCGTTATTATTATTATTATTATTTAGAACGGGAGCTAAGGACAGATTACTAAATCACAGCAGTATGGGTAAGACCTCAATGAGGCCAAGCTCTTTTCTATCGATACTTTGCTGCGGGCCATACGTAAATTCGGTTGATATGCTGCTTATATCAATCAACCTTTCCACCCTGTTAGCATGCCTCCAGATATTAAGGATTTTCAGGTCTGCCCTCCCGAGATGAGACCAGTATCATTCATCATCATGAGATCTAGAGCCGTCGCCTGCGAGTCAGCTCCAACATCGGGAACTGCATTTTCATAAACCAGTAGCCTGCTGTAGCCAGTTTGCATGGCCGCAACAATCTGCGTCGGGATCTTGTGACATGCATCATCCGGCCAGCTGTGGAGTACGGAGTGCAGGTTGTAAGCGCGAGCACCTCTAGTATTATCAGAAATCTACAGAACAGCAAACAAGGAGGCTGGTCAACTGCTTTCCCTTGATAGGTTATTCGGTATAAAAATCATGAGTGACTGGCTCAATTCGTGGATTTCTCAAATCTGTTCAATACCATCTGTTAGTTGTAGACAGCCACAGCAGTCATATCAACCTCAAATTCATGGACTCTGGGTCCTCTGTCCACTGTACCAGGTAGAAAGAGCGAGGTCACTGGACCTATAACCTCATCAGACCTCGGACTACAAACCCACCCGCGCCCGAGTCAGGCCCAGAACTGATTACCTTTTGCTACTCTGAACAGAGGACCGCAGAGGTCATAGGTCCGTATCCCTGCAGCGCCTGGGGACCTAGGATACTGGGCACACGTCGGGCCAAATATCATACTCATAGAACATGTATTCTCTCGTCTTGGTCCAATAGACCCTATTCCATCAAAATCGGATTCTCGTTGCGGTGCTGCCTCCACACTCATGTGTTTCCGTCTTGTTGTCGCAAATATCCACAATGAGATAACCTGCAACGGTATGCTGATCTACATGAGAGAAGATCCAACCTTTTTAAAAGACAATGATGTTGTAGGTGGCAAAGTGACGGAAATGAATGCCTCGAATATCCTACATCAAACAAACAAACAGTCCCATCATTTGCCTGATATATCATGTTACTAAGTTCGATTATGTTTCTGCGCTCCAATTTTGCTGCGTCACTGAGGATTGAATACAAGTAGCGTCGCCAGTCGTACTATATGTGTTGGAAGCCGTCGGTGAGACTGAGTATGGTAAGGTAACAAGAGTCAAGATTTCTAAGTCTTGTCTGCAGAAATTTCAGCTACATTGGTTTTTATACCTATGCGAGCCCTTGCTTAGGCCCACCTGGGCTAGACAGTAAATATTAATATGAATAACAGTAATCTAAATATATCATTTCTCTATGGTAGCCTAAGTCGTTCACATTGCAAATTCCCATTGACTGAAATCTCCGATCCTCAGCCAAAATCCTACTTCCGTTTCCGAGTAATACAGTTACGACGAGGCTCTTCAATTGAGTGGAAGTTGAAAAAATGACAACGAAGCTCCAATACTCCGGCATACTGCTTCCCCTGGCAATATGGATGTGGACACTGAATCATCTTTTCCTGCTCGAGGCAGCATTTCTTGCCCTCTTTTCTTGCGAAAGTTTGGACCCTCTTTCCAGGTCAATATTTAGTGGAATAGAAGAGGACGAATCCCTGCTATGTATTAGTAGAAATACACACAAAGGGAGAATCTTAAGACATACATTATTCTTTGATGAATTTCCTTTATCAAGACTCCTGTTCGAAATTATGTTTGGGAGGAAAATGTCTCTTGAGTAGGAAGAACTTTGCATGCATATACAGTCGAAACCAATATTCAAAGTCTCAAGGGGGGTATCTTATAGATAGGAATGTCTCGTCAATCATGACTGTGAACAGCAAAAGAAAGTACCTGTGATAAATTGGTAGCTACACTAGTTGATTACAAGACAGGAAGCCATCTTATACATTAGAAAGATGCTATTCAAATAAATCTAGATTTTGTTCTCAAGATCTCTTGGCCAATGGCTCAGTTCATCTGGTTCAGACACAGGAGAGAAACTAAGTAGGAAAGCCTTTGATGGCCTGGCAATACTGGGGTATCAAATAACTGTAGGGCATTTGGTCTGTTGTCTTAGCGCTGATCTCAAGGAGACAATCCCATGTGAAAAACTGGAAAAGAAGTCATTATTACCTAGATATAGATAACATGAGCGCTGTGTCCCTGCAAAGAAGCCCACATGCTATTAGGTACCAGCTGACATCCTATCTCCTCTGCAGCTTGCAAGACCCCAAACAGACAATGTAAGCAGTAATAAAAGTTATCAACATCCTTCACAGCAAAGACAGCGTCATTAATACCACATGCCTGATTAACCACAATACTCTCAAACTTGGCATATCCAATAACTTTCTTAAGAGACTCTTGGTCACCTACAAGATAATTAATTTAATACATAAATTGCCAATAGAAAATAACTTGCCAATAATTTGGTCAGTCCTATAGACACATTCATGCGCGAGCTTCCATTGTCGTTGATTAGTAAATAAGTGGAGGAGGTTTCTGTAAGCCCTTAATTCGCAGCGAAAACGGTTCAAATCACGGCCTTTCTTGGTAAAACCTGGGTCACCGTTGTCATGAAACTGCGATGTCAGTGTTATTCTGGTGGAAGAGGTACTGCACTCACAAGTTTCATCGTGTAGCAGTTGCCATTGAATTCTATCTCAAATATTGATGAAGCAATAGCTTTCCTAACTGTAATTCCAAGTACGCTATGCGGAGTGAGCATGAAACAATTTCAAGGATCTTGAACAACTTATTATATCAATGAGGTCAAACATAGACAATGGCTCGACTAAGCAAGAGTACCACCTTTGCCTGGCTCATCTTTTTCATGTTCTGCATTATGCATGACTAGTTAACAGCTCATCATTTTGGATCCTGGATCTTGAGCCCCAATAATTGCAACATTAGTGAGGAAGTTTGGTTTTATGAGATATCTGTAGTACTTATGCAGTTACTAGTAGTGGAGACTAGCTATATTGGAGCTATGCTTTTGTCTTATTCTGTCCTGCCCCATTCTGTTCCTTTCTGTCCTGATACTTGCTTATCTGTTTATTTTAATTTGTTCCATTTTGTTCTGTTCTTCAATGAACTTCTCATCCTTGTGCCCCTATCTTCTTGCACTTGTGCCCCTCTCAACTCTGCCACGTACATAATTCCGAACAGGACAGTTTACTGGGGAAAACATGTATTACTTTGGCACAAGTAAGGCAGGATTGCAGTTATGAATTCCTATCAAATGTACAACTTAATGTAAATCCTCAGCTGAAGAGAAGTTTCAAAGAAGGTGACAATACATGTTACATTCAATTTGGCATTCTCTTGTTGCCTGAACCACATTATAATGAAGCTAAATGATGTCACATGACACTGGAGGGGCACATTGCTGCCCTACATTGAAACTGTCCGGCTTTCAACTCAGACTGTAGTGAAATAAAATTCAGATATCATCTGAGATGATCATGACATATTTACAAACTGGCTTCTTAAAAGACATAGATTTCTACCAACACACTGAACATAAACAGTAACAAGAAAATGAACTTGGCATTCCTAAGTGAGTGGTTCCCTATCCTTGCCAACGCGACCCGCACGAAAATTCCAGAGAATAGGTGACTAATATAATCCTCAGAAACTCGCATTTGATTTAGAAACATGGCCACAGATCCATTCTACACCATAATATCCCCGGAAATTGAGAACGACAAATCGGGACTACTTAAAATGGCTAAGGAGGTCTGTCACTCTAGTTTCTATGACATCCAGCACTGATATCAGAAACTTGAGCTCAAACCTGTGCTCCAAGAATCTGAAGTTGAAACCAACAATGTTTGGACGCCCTATACTGCGAGACTGATCAAAGGTCACCCGGCCAAACGCCTTATTGTTTTTCGACTGCGGGATTCCAAGAAATTACTCGGGTGTATAAGGGTATATAAATCAGGAACAACGGGTACAGGGTATTGAGAGGACAAGTGTCGCAACATGGTCTTGTGTTGGAATAGTGAGGATAGGTGAGTGGTGCTGAGAAGCCGTTGATTGCTTGTGCAGCATATAGAACATATCTAATACATTAGAAGGAACAAGACAGGCTGTCTGAAGAGGCTGTCGATCTTTATGGTGACCTTGAATGTGATTGTCTCTCTCTTCACTGTCTACCCCTACATGTGATTCCTCTGATGTGATTTGCATACTTGACAAGTTGCAATCCTGAGCGTCACAGTGGCGCACTGGTACTCGACCTTGGGCCTCATGTTCATAGTCACTGTGATGTCTTTTCCTAGACTGTGCTTGCTTTAATGTGGGATCCTTCTCAGAAATGACAACTGGGAATTCAAAGTATTAGCTTCATATTTCAAATCTCTCTTGCTTTTGACAATGACTGACAAAGAAGAGTGGTCTACATCTAAGGGACTGATAGTTACGGTATAGTGCATGTCCATGCTCCTGAGATATGCGGGAAGACGTGCCCTGCTCAGAGAACAATATGTAATCAAGCAAGCCCCTCCGGGCGCTAGCTTTCCAAAACACTAGCAAAATTTCACATGTGCAACTAACATCGCTCGCAAAGACTCATACCTGAAGTGACTGGTAGATACGTCCGTAAGTCTCGGCCAACTGCGCCCCAATAATATCAGATGACAGCCAGGGTGTTACAGTCTTCACAAACCCCCACCAGCTACATTAAAACGAATATTCGCGAGTTGAGAACTTCCCCACCCAAAGGTATCAAACATGCTGTATTTTCATGCGTCATCGGACAAAATGGGTCATGAAGCATAAAGTAAAATCATGATTGCAGATTAATAAATTGAGGCTCATGTGGAAGCCCCGATGACAATCAAGCTCCCAGTCCGGCTGTATCCTCTACGGCTGTCTATATATATACCAGTGATGCAGTTGGGGGGGGGGGGGTTAGCCGCTTGGACATCACAAAATCGCTTTCCCCTCCTCCCTTATCGCCAGATGCGACTGCACCCAAAGAATTTTGGCAGTCTGAAGATTACAAGGTGAGCCAAAATTTCATATTTGAGTCACCTACACAGCAAGAACACCAGCTAATTAGACCTAAAACATTGAAGGAGCATCCTGGTTTTCCAATCTACTTTTGCCGGATTTCCGCCTGCTTGCCTCGCGAGTCAAGCCGTAGAACCATGGCTACGCCAACACCAGATGCCGAGCCCTGGAGGCTCGACGAAGATCGCCGAAAGGAATTTCTGGAATGGTTCGACAAAGCAAGTTTCAGACAATTCAAGGATGGTGTTTACAACTGCAACGATCCCGCGCTTCGCGACAAGGTGTGGGACCTGCTTAGCGATTATTACGAAGCAGTAGGAAAACTTAGATCAAGCAAATAGGTAAACACTAGATGACGATGGTATAGGGATTTGAATACTCGGCCTGGAAAACTGTAGTGTACGCCCAGTTTACCAGCAAAGCCGGTTATGGGGAGCTTATTGTTCTCTCGGGAACTCCAATGATTGGGTCGGGACCTGCAGTTCAACCTGGATCAGTCAACATGATCACCAACGATGACTATGTGAGCCCACCAATGAGTTGCGTGTACATTTCGAACGCGAGGAGGAAGATCAGGCCTGCACAGGGCTGAATTCGTTAGGGACTCGCATCCCGGTTGTAGGTTAATAGGACGGCATTGAATATTGCATATGATGGGAGCGAATCGGCGTATTTACAATGTGGACTATGGATTGCATATTTTGGAGTCCCAGTTGCAATGTTGGTATAAAATGTTGCATGTTTTCAGAGCACTAGGTTGTGTCAACAGTTTGCATCCATGGAATTGATGGCTTATGCTTGGATTCGGCCCCGGCATGCTTTCAGAGCACAGCGACATATCGATCGTCTGTGAATAGAGTGGCACTGGCTGGGTCACATCGGAGTCCTGAGACAGAATAAAAGAGGGTTGCTGCATATTTTCGGAGCAGACAGAAGTATCTACGGTTTGCAGTGATGGGAGCATTGACAGGGCATTTGATATCTGGTTGGAAACAGCCATCTGCTGCCGCATATTTTCCAAGCATATTGATGTCTCTGGGTGTGGTGGCTCTGAAGGACTTGGAAGCTGATAGGGTGTTATCAGTTGCTCCGAAAGTCTCTGATCTGATGTTGTCTCCTCTCTGCCGCGTGCCTGGTGATGTCCTATGCAATTGTTATACTTTAGATTGCTGGAGCGTATACTGTCAGGGATACAAACCATTAGGTGCTGTAGTAAATGCGGTTCCACTTGTTGAGGTCCAACCAAGTGTATGTCCTGCTTGGAGTCTGTTGGATTGCTGGACCGAATTGTCCTCTATCTTTTGGTTTGAAATAGATTGCATTGCCTGCTTAACTACAGGTCTTGACTCTTCTCAGATCTTGATTTCACCATTCAATAGTGTTCGCACGTTTGCAGAGCCTTGGTCAGAACAATGGAGATCACTGATAGAGTTCGTATTTTGCATTGAATGGGGATCTGCAATTTCAGTTGAGGCAGCAACCGATCGATGAGCAGCAGGAGCCCGGCCCGATAACTCAAGCAAAGCTACCGAAACTTTTGAGGACAGTTGCTGTATGCTGAGCGACTGTCCAGAATAGGTTGTCAATAATCCAATTCACCACTTCATGGGCGCCAATGCGGTCTGCTTCTGTGCATATCCCTTGTTTCAGAAGTGATTTGATCAAAGTCTGATGGACTGGTCCTTATTTTGCTAATTTCCTTTCCCAGCTATTGGCATGTTAGTAAGAAATGGCGCTCTTTGACCTCCTGAAACTTACACAGAATCACCAATGTTGTCCAGCGGCAGGATCAGAGCCCCCAAACCCGAGATCTCAATTCCTCTGACAGCAGCTGATATCAATCACCTTAGCACACCTATGTTCCCATCTGTTTTTCAATGTCTTTCAACAGATTGTCAGTCAGCCCTGACTGTCTGATGAGACAAGCAAATTGTGTCAAAATATTACCTCTCAGCTGAGTGCGACCAAACACTGCTTTCAGCCTAAAGAAAACCATATAAAGCAACTTCTTACAAATTTGGTCTGTGGCATGGCACATTTCAGCCTGGCAGAGAAAGGAATACACTCCAGCAAGTGGACTCTGCTCTGGCTCAAAGTTTGCACCCTCTATCTGCATGTAAAAATGCAAGAAGTTGACCTTCCATTTGTTGAAGACCAACTCAACATGTGGAGAGAGTTTGATGTTAGGTGCTGACTGTGTTGTGCTCTGTGGTTTGGTCCTTTGAGAGTAAGTGTAGACTCTTGATTTGAAATCAGCAGGAAGCGCTCTCCAGAAGGCAATAAAGCACACAGTGACCTGGCTGAATTAGCTATACTTCCTTGCAGCTGATAGACCACTCATACTGTGGCATCACTAAAGAATTCATTATCCAATGTATTCTCCCTGCGTTTCTCAGTTTGGAGGCAGGCCAAAGCAAGGCAATTGGTGAAAGATTTCAGCACTGTAAGATCCATTTCTAAGATATTCTGCAGTGATGAGAGAAGATGGGAGAACAATGAGCTTTGTAGGCTACTTTGTGTCAGTTTAGCTCACAGCATGAGACTCCCAGTTTTTAGCGCGGGGAACATGGGAAGGTGGAATGAACCACAGATATTGAGCCAACAGCGCGCCTTAAACCCAATATATTATTCTGATAGGTCCATGATCTGCATAGACCGCGGCACTAATTCTGGGAGTGTCACAATGTAACACTCCCGGCCTTTAGCATGATGAGCTAAATGTAGTTAGCAGGCCAAGACTGAAGAGCATGTATAACTTGCAGTATAAGCCAAAGCTAGCACAGTGCAAGCTATCTATACCTGCTTTACTGATCTCTCCCTACACTGAGACTTGATGGTTATAAAGATGATGGTTCCCTTGTTGGCAGATTGCCCACTGCATACTATGCATTTTTATTTTTTGTGTTTACTTGTTCCCATCTATGTGTTAGAGGTCCACTGTCCTGCATGCCCTGTCCACAGAGCAATGTCTTGCTTATCCTTTGGATTTTGAAACCTGTTTCCTAAATTTTTGGCCTGGACTTTTGTTCGGTGTATGCAAGCGTGGGTTCGTTCTGCGTAACTATGGGTACATCGATTGTCTTGATCCGACCAAGCTCCAACCGTACCTCGACCATTTCGCAAATGACCAGTACAATCCGAGGGCCATTCTGCTTGAATATTTGCCAAATGCGGAGGAGCTGAATTGTGCAAAGTATTCAGATCAACGCTTTCAGAAAGCAATTGACGGAATATATGAAATTCATAGCGCTCTAATCCACCATCACGATATATATCCGAGAAACATCCTTGTTGTTCCTGGTAACCCAGAAAGGGTGTTGTGGATAGATTTCGACGTCGCAACAACCTTTAATGATAAGGAATCAATGGGTTCCCAAGGGGAAGAATACTGCAAGTATGAGGAGAAGCTTGTTGCAAGCTTCGGAGAACTTTTGGTTTGTTCAATCCTGCCGTCTTTCAGAGGAGAATCTAACTATGGTTATTAGCAGAGGACCAAAGGCAGGGTCTTTCGCCTAACACAAAATACTATTAGTCACTGATCAAACAATACCGGGGCCTCTGAAGAGCGCGGCCGATACGCCTGAAGTTACTCTGAACGATAGCGAACATGCCTTGAATGTGTTTTGTAGTCTTCCGTCGTGGAATTTTCTCATACCTTATACGCAGGACTATTCAAGCAGCATGCGAGGAACATTTTCATGTTTTCCACAAACAGAAAGCCGCTCTTGACATGTGGCCTATTCAACAGCCACTCGGCGAGTCGCAATCAGATGGAAAATCCCTGTGGCTGACTGTCCCTGTAAAATTACGGTCCACTATAGGAACCCCTAGGGTCAGCCAAGCATTTTGAAGGTTGTTTGGTCATATATTCCTCTTTTCTCGGATACCCTTCGTAGATCATACCGCAGGCTGAGGGCAACCAGTGAAGCAACGACAGGAATTATTGTTCCCCCATAGCGACATATCAATTATTATTAAAGGGACAGATTAGATCATGGCGAGCGCTGAAAGCTGTGTGATAATACAGAACCCTATTTCCTGGGAGCTTGTGAAACCAAAGATGGCTGAGTTTTTCAGTTGAGACAGCTGCTCTGCATCTTCTGTACTATCTAATGGGGGCGCTGTGCACTTAATGGCCTCTCCGACGCATCCCTGTATTTCGCAACTTCAGTCTTTGCCCGCTCTAGACGTCTCTCATACAGTCGATTGTCGATTCTGATAGCGGTCTCGATCATACTGCTCAGCGTTGTTGGCCTGTCCATCATGCACAGTACCTCCCTAACGTCTTCCTTTAGGCCCTCATAAAAATATGCAATGTATGCAGCATCATTCCAATCCAAGTGCGAGATGATATGTTGGAATTCCAAAGCATACTTCCTGGCTGACGAATTTTGACGAAGTTGCCGCAGCTGATTGGAGGCTGCGATGGTCAAGTCAAAACCGCTTAATGTTGGATTTCGACAGACATTGCACGCCGTGACCCGTGAGATCCTTGTAGTGCCAGTCTTGCTTGAATCAGTCGACATAATTATGCAATCGTGCTTAGATCCAAGCTGTGATCTATCCTTTATGCGCTCGGGTAGCTAGAGTGCCAGAGAAGTTAACATCTTGGACTTTTAAAAAAAAAATAACAGCAACTTGAATAGAGTACAGACCAGGTTCTAATATACTTGCCATTCATGTACTTCTCAGAAGCACAATATGGCATATAACGAGTATTAAGTGATGAATGATAGGATAGGAAAGCGTATGAGGCAGCACGAAGTTTTTAAGTGATGTTCCCAAGTTGCCTTACATACAATGGATTTGGGAGGAGTAAACTGAGTTTAAAGGACACAAGTGAGGGGTAATTAGGTCGTGAATAGTGCACAGGCAGCAGCCGATCACTAGATAGGCAGCATGTTCTATTGTGATTGGTTAAATCCCTAAGCTGCAGCTGGCATCTTTGCAGAGCAACAGTTTCCGAGCTTTTTTCGGAACCCGTGATCCGGGAATTCAGATGGCTGGAGTTGGACACTTTGGCATATGTGGCTGCACGGGAAGAGGGGGAGGATGAAAGTACGCCTTTAGTGCCTATTTTCAACTGAGATTGACATATACATTCATATTTAAGGAGCCACACCGTGACATGATGCGAAGCCAAACGGCCATGAGTTCGAATCTGGCTCTGGGAAGATTCGAATTTTGCGGGTTACAGGGTGCCTTTGTGATCCCTGGGGGATAGCTTATATCAGCTTCCCGAGGCGCCTACAGGAGGCACAAAACCGCAGAGAGGACGAATACTCAGGATGTACGCACCAGGCATCCGCAGGGTCGGCTCCATCTCAGGGTCGGTGAGGCCGCAGGGCGCAGTGCCATGCTCCGGATTCTGTGGCATCCCGCACGGTGAGATTGACCCCACGGTCGACAAAACGGTAGGGAGTAAGTGCCATGGCATAGTTCGTGGCGTCCCGTACGGTGATAAATGCAGCAAGAATTATAGCAGGAAGATACGAGGCAATGAGGGTGCCATGGTCTCGATCGAAATTGTGGCTTGCGGAAAAAGGAAGTAAGGTAGAAGAGATTCTGCTCCAGGGAGTTGGATTTAAGACTCTAGCTAGTAACTAATTGTTATAGCCGGGGTTGGCATAAAGGAGGGGTATGACATACGGAGGTCACGTGACAATGGATCAAATCTGCCATTTTGATCCATCAAGGTCTTTGATCCAACACCCAGAATGATCCAACGTCCAGAATGATCCAAACGACCCATTGATCCAGGCAGACTGGCATGTATATAATGACGTTCCTTTCAGACAGAATCCGACC
>ENA-UOWK01000607-UOWK01000607.1-bioreactor-metagenome-genome-assembly--contig:-NODE-607-length-16390-cov-9.753658_pt1 | contig 16390 bp, 14 predicted proteins | sample MGYA00238157_ERZ761612 | MGnify/ENA primary metagenome ERZ761612 (study PRJEB28901, sample SAMN06268035) | bioreactor metagenome | isolation source: Joint BioEnergy Institute, California, USA | place... | reverse complement strand
CGCATCGCCCTGATCCCCGGAGACGGCATCGGCATTCCCGTGACCGAGGCCGCCCTGCGCGTCATGGAGGCCTCGGGCGCCGACATCGCGACCGAGAGCTTTCCCTGGTCCTGCGATCATTACCTGCAGCACGGCCGCATGATGCCCGAGGACGGGATCGAGACCTTGCGCGGCTTCGACGCCATCTTCCTGGGCGCGGTCGGCTGGCCCGCCCGCGTGCCCGATGCCGTGTCGCTGCACGGGCTGCTGCTGCCGATCCGCAAGGCCTTCGTGCAATATGCCAACATCCGCCCGCACCGCCTGCTGCCCGGCGTCGAGGGGCCGCTGAAGACGCGCGATTTCGACATCCTCTGCATCCGCGAGAACACCGAGGGCGAATATTCCGGCGCCGGCGGCCGCGTCCATCAGGGCACCCCGGACGAGGTCGCGGTCGAGACCTCGATCTTCACCCGCGCGGGCGTCGAGCGCATCCTGCGCTTCGGCTTCGAGCAGGCGCGGGCGCGCCGCGGCCTGCTGGCCTCGGTCACGAAATCCAACGCGCAGCGCCACAGCATGGTCTTCTGGGACGAGGTCACCGACCAGATCGCCGCCGAATATCCCGATGTCACGGTCACCCGCTACCACATCGACGCGATGTGCGCGCGGATGGTCATGGCGCCCGAGACGCTGGACGTGGTCGTGGCCTCGAACCTCTTCGGCGACATCCTGACGGATCTGGGCGCGGCCATCCAGGGCGGCCTGGGCTTCGCGGCCTCGGCCAATATCGACCCGACGCGCCGCAACCCGTCGATGTTCGAACCGGTCCACGGCTCGGCCCCCGACATCGCGGATCAGGGCATCGCCAACCCGATGGCGGCGTTCTGGTCGGCGGCGATGATGCTGGACCACCTGGGCCAGACGGCCCCCGCCGCCCGCATCATGGCCGCACTGGAGGCCGCCACCGGTCGCGGCATCGGCACCCGCCCGGGCCGCGACACCACCGACGCCATCACCACGGCCGTTCTGGCCCATCTGGAGGACTGACCCATGACGATCCACGCCCCCATCAGCCGGCTGGCCGATCCGGACCTGATGCGCCAGCAGGCGCTGATCGGGGGGCGGTGGGTCGATGCCGATGACGGCGCCACGGTCGCGGTCACCGACCCCGCGACCGGTGCGACCCTGGGCACGGTGCCCGATATCGGCGCCGCCCAGACCCGCGCCGCGATCGCGGCGGCCGATGCCGCCTTCGCCGACTGGCGCCGTCGCCCCTCGGCCGAGCGCGCCGATCTGCTGATGGCCTGGCACGACCTGATGGTCGCCGCGACCGAGGACCTGGCGCTGATCCTGACGCTGGAGCAGGGCAAGCCCCTGGCCGAATCGCGCGGCGAGATCGCCTATGGCGCCAGCTTCATCAAGTGGTTCGCCGAGGAGGCCCGCCGGATCGAGGGCCAGATCATCCCCGCCCCCACCGCCGACCGCCGCATCCTGGCCATGCGCGAGCCGGTCGGCGTCTCGGCCATCATCACGCCCTGGAACTTTCCGAACGCGATGATCACCCGCAAGGTCGGCCCGGCTTTGGCCGCGGGCTGCACCGTGGTGGTCAAGCCGTCGGAATTCACGCCCTATTCGGCGCTGGCCCTGGGCGTGCTGGCCGAACGCGCGGGCATCCCCGCGGGCGTCATCAACATCGTGACCGGCCTGCCCACCGCCATCGGGGCCGCGCTGACCGACAGCGCGACGGTGCGCAAGCTGTCCTTCACCGGCTCGACCCGCGTGGGGTCCATGCTGATGGGCCAATGCGCGCCCACGGTGAAGCGCCTGTCGCTGGAGCTGGGCGGCAACGCGCCGTTCCTGGTCTTCGACGATGCCGATCTGGACGCCGCGGTCGAGGGGCTGATGGCTGCCAAGTTCCGCAACGGCGGGCAGACCTGCGTCTGCGCGAACCGCATCTTCGTGCAGGACGGCATCCACGACGCCTTCGTCGCGCGCCTGTCGGAGAGGGTCGCGGCCCTCAAGGTCGGCCCCGGCACCGATGCGGACACGCAGATCGGCCCGATGATCAACGCCGCCGCCCTGGAGAAGATCGAGGCGCATCTGGCCGACGCGACCGCCCATGGCGCGCGCATCGCGGCCCAGGCCCCCGTCCCCGCCGGGCAATATGCCCGCCCGACCGTGCTGACCGGGGCCACGACCGCGATGCGCCTCGCCTCGGAGGAGACCTTCGGCCCCGTCGCCCCGATCTTCCGCTTCACCGACGAGGCCGTGGCCGTGGCCGCCGCCAATGCCACCCCCTTCGGCCTGGCCGCCTATTTCTACACCCGCGACCTCTCCCGCGCCTTCCGCGTGGGCGAGGCGCTGGAATTCGGGATGGTGGGCCTGAACACCGGCGCGCTCAGCATGGCCGTCTCGCCCTTCGGGGGCGTCAAGCAGTCGGGCCTGGGCCGCGAGGGCGCCCGCGCCGGCATCGACGAATACCTCGAGACCAAGGCCTTCCACATGGCGGGCCTCTGACGCCGAAGGGCGGGCACAAGGCCCGCCCCATCGCGCGACGCGGGGTTCCCCAAGGGGCCGGTGGGCCCCTTGGGCGAGGGGGTGCGGGGGAGCTGGCTCCCCCGCCTTCCCCGTCAGCCGACGATCACATAGATCTTGCGCACCGTCTCGATGGTCTTCCAGACCCCGCGATAGCCCGGCTTCATGACGAAGCTGTCGCCCTTGCGGAAGACGCGCGGCGCCTGCCCCTCCTCGGTCAGCTCGATCACGCCCTCCAGCAGGTGGCAGAACTCGAACAGCTCTCCCTTGATCGAATGATACTCGCCCGGCGTCGCCTGCCAGATCCCCGTGCGGATCTTGCCCGCATTGGTGTCGTCAAAGGCCCAGGTCAGGAAATCCGGGTCCCCCGCGACCAGCCGCTCGGGCAGGCATTTCGCGGCGACGGGTTCCCCGGCATCGGCCAGGTCGATCTTCTTCATCAGGCTCATCAGCTCACCTTGTCCTTCATCTTGTAATACATTCCCACCAAAGGCAGGAACCACGGCTTGCCCGAATGCATCGGCACCGCGGCCCAAGGCAGGTCTTCCCATGGGTTCGCGCGCGCGCGGCCCATGATCCGGTCGGCGATGATCTCGCCCATATGCGTGGCGATCTGCGCGCCGTGGCCCGAATAGCCCATCGAGAACCAGACCCCGTCCGCCTGCCCCGCGCGCGGAAAGCGGTCGGCGGTCATGTCCACCAGCCCGCCCCAGCAATAGTCGATGCGCACATCGGCCAGCTGCGGGAACACCTCGGCCAGCGCCGCCTTCAGCACCGCGCCGCTGCGCGCGTCCGACCGCTGGTCCGACCGGGCCGAGAACCGCGCCCGCCCGCCCCAGATCAGCCGCCGGTCGGGCGTCAGGCGGAAATAGTTTCCGATGTTCATCGAATTGACGAAGGTCCGGTCGCCCGGCACGCTGCCCGCGATCTGCGCCTCGGTCAGGGGCGCGGTCGCGATGATGAAGCTGCCCACCGGCACGATCCGCCGGCGGAACCACGGGAAGGCGTCGCCCGTATAGGCCCCCGTCGCCAGCACCACCTGCCCCGCCGTCACCGCGCCGCGCGGCGTCTCCAGCCGCCATCCCGCGCCGGAGCGGGTCCGCGCGGTGACCGGCGCCTCCTCATGGATCACCGCGCCGCGCCGCACGGCGGCATCGGCCAGCCCCGCGACGAAGCGGCCCATATGCATCATCGCGCTGCGCCGCTGCAGCATGCCGCCGTGGAAGGCGTCGCTGACCACCTCGGCCTCCAGCGCCGCGCGGTCCAGCCATTCGGTGTCGGGATCGGCCTCGCGATGCACCGCCTCGAAGTTGCGGCGCAGCCCCGCGACATGGCTCTCCTTGGAGGCCAGCTTCAGCTTGCCCGACCGGCGGAACCCGCAGTCGATGCCCTCCTCGGCGATGATGCGCTCGATCGTGGCGATCCCGTCATCGAAGGCGCGGTAGAGCGCGCGGGCCTTCTCGGCCCCGAACCGCTCCATCGCGGCCGGATAGCTGTGGGCGATGCCGTTGTTCAGATGCCCGCCATTGCGCCCCGAGGCCCCCGCGCCCACGCGCAGCGCCTCCAGCACGACGACGGACTTGCCCTCCATCGCCAGCCGCCGCGCGGCGCCGAGGCCGGTGAAGCCCGCCCCGATCACCGCCACGTCGTAATCGCCCGCCACCGGCCCGGGGGCCGCCCCGGCAAAGGGCGTGGCGCTGTCCTGCCAGTAGGGAACCTGCCTCACAGCCCGAAGACCCCCGGCAGCCCGCCGATATCCCTGATCTCGGTATAGCCGTAATAGGGGTTCGCCGGTTCATGGCCGCGATTGACCCAGACCTTCTGCGTGATGCCCAGGTCATGCGCCGTCATCAGGTCATAGCGGAAGGACGACGAGACGTGGCAGATGTCCTCCGGCCCGCAGCCCAGCTTGTCCAGCATGTACTCGAAACCGCGCATCTGCGGCTTGTAGGCGCCGGTCTCCTCGGCGGTGATGACCATGTGGAAGGGCGCGCCCAGCTTGTCGACATTCGACATGATCTGGCTCTTCATCGCGTTCGACAGGATGACCAGCGGGATCTCCTGCGCGACCTTGGCCAGGCCCGCGGGCACGTCGGGATGCGGACCCCAGGTCGGCACCTCCTCATAGACGCGGACCGCATCCTCGGGGCGGAAGGGCACGCCGTTCGCGCGGCAGGTCCGCTCCAGCGCATTGTGGACCACCTCGGCATAGGGCTTCCACGCGCCCAGCACCTCGTCCAGGCGATAGGCGGCGAAGTTCTTGATGAACTGCACCATCGCCGGCTCGGACAGGGCCTCGCCATAGATGCGCCGCGCGGCGCCCGCCATGTCGAAATGCGTCAGCGTGCCGTAGCAGTCGAAGGTGATGAACTTGGGGCGGGGGGACATGGCATGGCCTCTGGATTGGAATGGCGATGCCCCAAGCCTAGGCCCGCCCGGCAGGCCGCACGCGCCGCATCCATGCGCCGCCAAGGCAGATTGCACCGTTCTGGCCCGGACCTGCCGCAGGATATGTCGCGGCGGCTCCGGCGCGCCTGCCGCACCGCGCCCATGGCGGACCGGGGCACGGCATATCCTGCGGCGCGGCCGCGGCATGACGGCGCAAGATTGTGCCGCGACCGGGCTTACGGCGGCAGATGCCGCGCCCGCCGCGCCAGACTGGCCCCACACGATCCGGAGGCCCCATGTCCGACACCATCACCCTTGCCCCCTTCGCGTCCGAGCATCTGCCGGCCGCCCTGGCCCTGTCCCGCGCCGAGGCCTGGCCGCATCGCGCCGAGGACTGGGCCCTGCTCTCGTCGCTCAGCCGGGGCCTCGTCGCGCTGGCGGATGGCCGGGTCGAGGGCACGGCCCTGCTGACCCGCTTCGGCCCCGTGGGGCTGGTGAACATGATCATCGTGGGCGAGGCGCTGCGCGGCCGCGGCCTGGGCCGCCGCCTGGTCGAGGGGCTGATGGCCGAGGCCGACATCCCCGAATACCGCCTGATCGCGACCGAGGCGGGCCTGCCCCTCTATCGCAAGCTGGGCTTCCTCGAGACCGGCCGCATCCGCCAGCATCAGGGTCCGGTCGCGCCGCCGCCCACAGCGCCCGTCGATTGGGCCAGGGCGGCAGATCATGCCGCGCTGAGTGCGCTGGACCGGCAGGCGACCGGCATGGACCGCGCGCCCCTGATCGCGGCGCTGCTGCGCCAGGGCCGCGTCGCGGTGCTGCGCGAGGCGGGGCAGCCCATCGCTTGGGGCGCGATCCGGCCTTTCGGGCGCGGACAGGTCGCGGGGCCGGTCATCGCCCCGGACGGCACCACGGCGCGCGGCCTCCTGTCCGCGCTGATGGCGGGCCAGGAGGGCCAATTCCTGCGCGTGGACGTGCCCGAGGACAGCGGCCTGTCGCCCTGGCTGGAAACGCTTGGCCTGGCACCCGTGGGCGGCGGGGTCGCCATGTCCACGGCCCCCGCGCCCCACGCCGCCCCGATCCGCAGCTTTGCCCTCGCCGCTCAGGCGCTTGGTTGAATAAGGACCCTTCCGATGCTTGCCAATTCCCTGGTCGAACTGGACCGCGCCCATCTGATCCACCCCGTCGCCAGCTGGCGCGGCCATGAGGCCGCAGGCCTGCGCCTGCTGACCCATGGTCAGGGCGCCACCGTGCGCGACGGCGAAGGCAACACCCTGATCGACGGCTTCTCGGGGCTTTGGTGCGTGAATGCGGGCTATGGCCAGCCCTCGGTCATCGATGCCGCGACGCGGCAGATGCAGCAGCTGTGCTATGCGACGGGCTATTTCGGCCTGGGCGCCGAACCCGCCGTGCGCCTGGCCGCCCGCCTGGCCGAGGCCGCGCCGGGCGATCTGGACCATGTCTATTTCACGCTTGGCGGCTCGGACGCGATCGACAGCACGGTGCGCTTCGTGCGCTATTACTGGAACGCGCGCGGCATGGCGTCCAAGCAGCATTTCATCTCGGTCGCGCAGGGCTATCACGGGTCGTCCACGGTGGGGGCGGGGCTGACGGCGCTGCCGTCCTTCCATGCGGGCTTCGGCGTGCCCTATGACTGGCAGCACAAGATTCCGTCGCACGACCTCTATCGCAACCCGGTGGGCCGCGACCCGCAGACAGTGATCGAGGCGTCGCGCCGCCATCTGCTGGACAGGATCGCGGCCCTGGGCGGGCCCGAGCATGTCGCGGCCTTCTATGTCGAGCCGATCCAGGGATCGGGCGGCGTCCTGGTGCCGCCGCCGGGCTGGATGAAGGCGATGCGCGACCTGTGCACGGAACACGACATCCTGTTCATCGCCGACGAGGTCATCACCGCCTTCGGCCGCACCGGCCCGCTGTTCGCCTGCGCGGATGAGGGGATCGTGCCGGACTTCATCACCACGGCCAAGGGGCTGACCTCGGGCTATGTGCCGATGGGGGCGGTGTTCATGTCCGACCGGGTCTATCAGGTGATCGCCGACGGGGCGGGCAAGGCCGCGGTCGGCCATGGCCAGACCTATTCGGCGCATCCCGTCTCGGCGGCGGTGGGGCTGGCGGTGCTGGACCTCTATGAGGACGGGCTGCTGGCCAACGGGCGCGCGATGGGCGCGCGGCTGCAGGCGGGGCTTGCCGCGCTGTCCGATCATCCGCTGGTGGGCGACGTGCGCGGGCGCGGCATGCTGGCCGCGATCGAGCTGGTCACCGACAAGGAGGCCAAGACCCCCCTGCCCGCCACGGCCGAGCCCGCCACGCGCATCTTCGACCGCGCCTGGTCCGAGGGGCTGGTCCTGCGCGCCTTTGGCTGGGGCGTGCTGGGCTTTGCGCCGCCGCTCTGCTGCACCGAGGCCGAGATCGACCAGATCGTCGAGCGCACCCGCCGCGTCCTGGACCTGACCCTGGACGACCCCGAGATCCGCGCGGTGATGCGCTGATGGCGGTCCTGTTCCTGTCCGAACCGGCACGGGGCGCGGTCTTCGAACGCGCCTTTGCCGAGGCCCTGCCCGACCTGCCCTTCCATCTGGGCCATGCGCCCGATCCGGCGGCGGTCGAATACATGATCGCCTGGACGCCCCCCGCCGACCTCTCCGCCTATCCGAACCTGCGCCTGATCTTCTCGGTCGGGGCGGGGGTGGATCAGTTCGACCTGACCGCCCTGCCCCCGCAGGTCGGGGTGGTGCGGATGCTGGAGCCGGGCATCGCGCGGCAGATGGTGCAGATGGCCGTGATGGCGGTCCTGGCGCTGCATCGCGACCTGCCCGCCTATCTTGACCAGGCGCGGCAGGGGCGATGGCAGGCCCGCGCCAACCGCCCGGCGGAGACCACGCGGATCGGGGTCATGGGCCTGGGGCAGCTGGGACAGGCGGTGCTGGACGCGCTGGTGCCCTTTGGCTTTGCGCGGGCAGGCTGGAGCCGCAGCCCGCGCAGCCTGCCCGGCGTGGACTGCATGATCGATCTGGACGCCTTCCTGGCGCGGACCGACATCCTGATCTGCCTGCTGCCGCTGACCGAGCAGACGCGCGGCATCCTGAACGACGCCCTGTTCGCCCGCCTGCCCGATGGCGCGCATCTGGTCCATCTGGGCCGCGGCGCGCAGCTGCAGCCCGGCGCGCTGGAACGCGCGCTGGAGGCGGGGCTGGCCTCGGCCTGGCTGGACGTCACCAACCCCGAGCCGCTGCCCGCGGATCATCCGCTGTGGCGCGACCCGCGCGTCATCGTCACGCCGCATGTGGCCAGCCAGACCAATGCCGCCGATGGCGCGGCCCATGTCATCGCGGGCATCCGCGCCGACCGCGCGGGCCGCGCGGCACCCGGCCTGATCGACCGCGGCCGCGGCTACTGAGCGTGCCGCCGCGCGCCGCCAATACGGAACTTTCTGCGGCGCAGGCGACGATTTCGGGGTTTTCGGTCGCGGCTATGGCCGGAAACTGAACAGAAGGGCAGGCGGAACCGACTGTCGCGACCGGGACAGACCGGCGCACCGCCTGCCACAGGAACGCCGCGACGCGGCCATCTGACGGGACGAATCCATGCCGAAGAAGCCCCTGAACGCCTACAAATGCCTGACCTTCGACGTGGTGGGCACGCTGATCGACTTCGAGAGCGGCCTGATGGACAGCCTGTCCGCCATCGCCGCCGAACACGGCACCCGCCTTGCACGCGAGGATGTGCTGAGCGCCTATCGCGCCGAACGCTATCGCCCCGACGTGCAGCGCTTTCCCGACGACCTGGAGCGGGTCTATCTGGCCATCGCCCCGCAGCTGGGCCTGCCGCGGGACGCGGAGCTGGGCCGGCGGCTGCGCGACGACGCGGCCCGCTGGCAGCCCTTCGCGGATTCGGTCGCGGCCATGCAGGCGCTGTCGCGCCGCTACAAGCTGGTCGCGATGACCAATGCGCAGCGATGGGCCTTCGCGCATTTCGACGCGGCCCTGGGCCATCCGTTCCACGCGTCCTTCACCACCGACGACACCGGCACCGAAAAGCCCGATCCGGCCTTCTTCCACCACGTCCTGACGGCGCTGGAGGCGCAGGGCGTGGCGCGCGACGACATCCTGCATGTCGCCCAGAGCCAGCATCACGACATGGGCGTCGCGCGCGACCTGGGCCTGGCCACCTGCTGGATCCAGCGCCGCCACGACCAGCCGGGATGGGGCGGCACCATCGCGCCCGCCGCCGTCACCGTGCCCGATTACCACTTCACCGCGATGGCCGAGCTGGCCGCAGCGGTCGAGCCCGCCTTCGCCTGACCTTCCGCCCCAGAAGCCCCCAAGGGCCCGGCCCCAACCTGGAGAGACACGATGACCAACAGGGACGTCACCAACTGGACCCGCGCCGATGACGCGATGGTCGAGAACGCCATCCGCCGGGGCGCAAGCCGGCGCGAGCTGCTGCGCATGTTCATGCTGGGCGGCATCGCGATGGCCGCGGGCGGCACCATCCTGGGCCGCGCGGGCGCCGCGCTGGCGCAGACGCCGGTCACCGGCGGGCATCTGCGCGCCGCGTCCTGGTCGTCGTCGACCGCCGACACGCTGGACCCGGCCATCGGCTCGGGCGCCACGGATTACGTCCGCGCCTGCGCCTATTACAACCGCCTGACCACGCTGGACGAACACGGCCAGGTGGTGATGGAGCTGGCCGATGCCGTCGAATCCGACGATGCGAAGGTCTGGACGGTGACGCTGAAATCGGGCGTGACCTTCCATGACGGCAAGACGCTGACGGCCGACGACGTCGTCTATTCGATGATGCGCCACAAGGACACCGCCACCGGCTCCAAGGTCGCCGCCATGGCCGAGCAGATCGAGGAGGTCCGGGCCGAGAACCCGACCACCGTCCGCATCACCCTGGCCGCCCCCAATGCCGACCTGCCGACCATCCTGGCGCTGCACCACTTCATGATCGTGGCCGACGGCACCACCGATTTCAGCAAGGGCAACGGCACCGGCGCCTTCGTCTCGCAGGAGTTCCAGCCGGGCGTGCGGTCGGTGGGCGCGCGCAACGACAACTACTTCGGCCAGAAGGCCCATGTCGACAGCTTCGAATACATCGCCATCGCCGACGACAACGCCCGCGTGAACGCGGTCCTGTCGGGCGACATCCACATGGGCGCCTCGGTCAAGCCGCAGTTCATCCGCATGGTCGAGGGCCAGCCCGGCGTGGTGCTGTCCACGACCACCTCGGGCAACTACACCAACCTGAACATGCGCCTGGACCTGGCGCCCGGCGACAAGGCGGGCTTCGCCGAGGGCATGAAATACCTGCTGAACCGCGAGCTGATCCAGAAATCCGCCATGCGCGGCCTGGCCGAGATCGGCAACGACCAGCCCATCGCGCCCATCAGCCCCTTCCACAACGCCGAGCTGAAGCCCCGCGAATACGACCCGGAACGCGCCCGCTCGCTGTTCGAGAAGGCCGGCGTCCTGGGCCAGCGCATCGAGGTCATCAGCTCGGATGCGGCATCCTCGGCCAATGACATGGCGATGATCCTGCAGCAGGCGGGCGCCGAGATCGGCATGACCTTCGACGTGCAGCGCGTGCCCTCGGACGGCTACTGGTCGAACTACTGGCTGAAGGCGCCGGTCCATTTCGGCAACATCAACCCGCGGCCCACGCCCGACATCCTGTTCTCGCTGCTCTATGCCTCGGACGCGCCCTGGAACGAGAGCCAGTACAAGTCCGAACGCTTCGACGCGATGCTGCTGGAGGCCCGCGGCGAGCTGGACTTCGCCCGCCGCAAGGAGATCTACGACGAGATGCAGGTGATGGTCTCCAACGAGGCCGGCACCGCGATCCCGCTGTACCTGTCGAACGTGGACGTGCATACCGACAAGCTGCAGGGCCTGCGCCCCAGCCCGCTTGGCGGACAGATGGGCTATGACTTCGCCAAGAACGTCTGGCTGACCGCGTGATGTCCCGGCCCCCCGCCCGCCGGGGGGCCACCCCGTCCACAGGAGGTCGTCCATGAACCCCCAAGTGCTGACCCTGATCCTGGGCCGGATCGGCGTCGCGGTGGTCACGCTGCTGATCGTCAGCCTGATCGTCTTCGCCGCGACCGAGATGCTGCCCGGCGACGTGGTCCAGATCCTTCTGGGCCAGGCCGCCACCCCCGAGGCCGTCGCCGGCCTGCGCGAGGCCATGAACCTGGACCAACCCGCCTTCCTGCGCTTCCTGGGCTGGCTGGGCGGGCTGGCGCAGGGCGATCTGGGCCATTCCTACGCGAACCGCATGGCGGTGGCCGAACTGATCGGCGGCCGCCTGGTCAACACGCTGAAGCTGGCGGCGCTGACGGCGGCCTTCTCGGTGCCGGTGGCGCTGATGCTGGGCATCGTCACGGCGATCTGGCGCGGCAGCCTGTTCGACCGGCTGGTCAGCAGCGTGGTCGTCGCGGTGATCTCGGTGCCCGAGTTCCTGGTCGCGACGCTGGCCGTGCTGATCTTCGCGGTCTGGCTGGGCTGGCTGCCCGCGCTGTCCTTCGGCGGCGACACCTCCAGCATCTGGGCGGTGCTGCGCGCCTATGCGATGCCGGTCATCACGCTCAGCTTCGTGGTCTCGGCGCAGATGATCCGCATGACCCGCGCCGCCGTCATCGAGACGCTGAAATCCCCCTATGTCGAGATGGCGCTGCTGAAGGGCGCCTCGCGCGCGCGCATCGTGCTGCGCCACGCGCTCCCGAACGCGATCGGGCCCATCGTGAACGCGATGGCGCTGTCGCTGTCCTACCTGCTGGGCGGCGTGATCATCGTCGAGACGATCTTCAACTACCCGGGCATCGCGAAGCTGATGGTGGATGCGGTCGCCACGCGCGACCTGCCGCTGATCCAGGGCTGCGCCATGATCTTCTGCCTGGGATACCTGCTCCTGATCACCATCGCCGACGTCGTGGCGATCCTTGCCAATCCGAGGTTGCGACAGTGATGGCCATGACCCTTTCCCTCCGCGCGCTGTCCCCCCGCCGCCTCGGCTGGAAGGTCAGCCCCCTGGGCGTGCTGGCCGCCTGCGTCATCGTCTTCTGGGCCGTGATCGCGGTCATCGGCCCCTGGGTCGCCCCCCACCCGCCCGGAGAGATCGTCGATTACGACTTCTTCGGGCCGCTCTCGGCGCAGTTCCCGCTTGGCACCGACTATCTGGGCCGGGACATGCTGTCGCGCGTGCTGGCCGGGGCGCGCTACACGGTCGGCATCTCGCTGGCGGCGGTGATGCTGGCCTGCACGGCGGGGGTCGTCCTGGGCATGACCGCGGCCGTCATCGGCGGCTGGACCGACACCGCGATCAGCCGGGTGCTGGACGCGGTCAGCTCGATCCCCTCGAAGCTGTTCGGCCTGGTCGTGGTCGCGGCCATCGGCTCCTCCATCCCGGTGCTGATCGCGGTCCTGGCGGTGGTCTACACGCCCGGCTCCTACCGCTTCGCCCGCGCGCTGGCGGTGAACGTGAACACGATGGATTACGTCACCGTCGCCCGCGCGCGGGGCGAGCGCACCGGCTACCTGATCCGGGCCGAGATCATGCCCAACATCCTGGGGCCGGTGCTGGCCGACATGGGCCTGCGCTTCGTCTTCATCGTGCTGATGCTGTCGGGCCTGTCCTTCCTGGGCCTGGGCGTGCAGCCGCCCAATGCGGACTGGGGATCGCTGGTGCGCGAGAACATGGGCGGGCTGTCCTTCGGGGCGCCTGCGGTGCTGGTCCCGTCGCTGGCCATCGCCACGCTGACCATCAGCGTCAACCTGCTGATCGACAACCTTCCCACCCGCATCCGCGACAGGAGCGAATGATGAGCCTGGTCCAGATCCGCGACCTGCGCCTTGGCGCGACCACCGACAGCGGCCGCGAGGTCGAGATCATCCGCGGCGTCTCGCTGGACATCGCGCCCGGAGAGATCGTGGCCCTGATCGGCGAATCCGGCAGCGGCAAGACGACCATCGCCCTGTCGCTGATGGGCCATTGCCGCCCCGGCTGCCGCATCCGCTCGGGCTCGGTCATGGTGGACGGGCTGGACATGGCCACAGCGCCCGAGGCCCGGCGCGCGGCCATGCGCGGCACCACCGTCGCCTATGTCCCGCAAAGTGCGGCGGCCGCCTTCAACCCGGCGATCCGGCTGATCGACCAGGTGATCGAGGTCGCGCGCATCCACGACCTGATGCCGATGGAAGAGGCCCGCGCCAAGGCGGTCGAGGTGTTCCGCGCCCTGGCCCTGCCCGACCCCGACCGCATCGGAGAGCGCTATCCGCACCAGGTCTCGGGCGGGCAGCTGCAGCGGCTGGCCGCCGCCATGGCGCTGATCGGCGATCCCAAGCTGGTGATCTTCGACGAACCCACCACCGCGCTGGACGTGACCACCCAGATCGAGGTGCTGCGCGCCTTCAAGTCGGTGATGAAGGCGGGCGGCATGGCCGGCGTCTATGTCAGCCACGACCTGGCCGTGGTGGCGCAGATCGCCGACCGCATCATCGTGCTGAAGGGCGGCGAGGTGCAGGAGGAGGGCACGGCCGAGCAGATCCTGCATCGCGCCGCCCATCCCTACACGAAATCGCTGCTGGACGCCTTCCACCCCGCGCCCCGCAGCACGGCGACCCCGCCCGCGCAGGGCGTCCCCGCGCTGGAGGTGACGGGCGTGACCGCGGGCTATGGCCGCGGCCGCGACGGCCAGCCGCTGAAGATCGCGCTGCACGATGTCAGCTGCCGCCTGGACAAGGGCCGCAACCTGGGCGTGATCGGCGAATCCGGCAGCGGCAAGTCGACCCTGGCCCGCGCCATCGCGGGGCTGCTGCCGCCGGTCTCGGGGCGGGTCCTGCTGGACGGGCACCGGCTGGAGCCGGGGGTCGCGGCCCGCAGCAAGGAGGACCTGCGCCGGTTGCAGATCGTCTTTCAGCTGGCCGACACGGCGCTGAACCCGGCGCAATCGGTGGGCGACATCATCGGGCGGCCGCTGACCTTCTATCACGGCGCCAAGGGGAGTGCGCGCGAGGCCCGCGTGGCGCAGCTGCTGGACATGGTGCGCCTGCCCCGCGCCATGCGCCACCGCCTGCCCGGAGAGCTGTCGGGCGGGCAGAAGCAGCGCGTGAACCTGGCCCGCGCGCTGGCCGCCGACCCGGAGGTGATCCTCTGCGACGAGATCACCTCGGCGCTGGACACGGTGGTGGCCGCCGCGGTCATCGACCTTCTCAAGGAACTGCAGCGCGAGCTGGACCTGTCCTATGTCTTCATCAGCCACGACCTGTCCACGGTCGAGGCGATCTGCGACGAGGTCATGGTCATGCATCACGGCCGCGTGGTCGAGACCCTGGCCGCCGACCGCCTGTCCGAGGCCCGCGACCCCTATTCGCAGCTGCTGTTCGCCTCGGTGCCGCAGCTGGACACGGGCTGGCTGGACCGCGTGCCGCAGCGGGCGGCGGGCTAGAGGTCGAACAGGTTCTGCAGCGGCAGATGCGCCTTGGAGAAGGGCGTCTTGATGACGACGAAGCTGAAATACTTGTCGATGCCGACCTCGGCATCGATCAGCCGCTCCATCACCGCCTGATAGTCGCCGATCCCCGCGGTCACGAACTTGACCAGATAGTCGTAGCCGCCCGAGACCAGATGGCATTCCACCGCCTCCTCGACCTTCTCCAGGGCCTGCTGAAAGCGGGCAAAGTCGATCTGGCGGTGGTTCTTCAGGGTGATCTCGGTGAAGACGGTCAGGGTCGGGCCCAGCTTGGCCACGTCGATCTGCGCCGAATAGCCGGTGATGTAGCCCGCCTGCTGCAGCTTCTTGACGCGCATCAGGCAGGGGCTGGGCGACAGGTGGACCAGGTCGGCCAGCTCGACATTGGTGATGCGGCCGTTCTTCTGCAGCTCGTGCAGGATGCGGATGTCGATGCGGTCCAGCTTCATGGTCGGCGCCTCCGATCTGCGCCCGCCGGGTCTAGCATAATCTGCGGCGACCTCAACGGTCGCGGTGAGCGGCGCGGCCCCGGCACGACTCCGGCACGGCGGATTGCAGCCCCTGCCCAAAGCTGCCGCACGTCCCCGCGCAAACGGCAGGACCTGCCGCGTCCGCAGGCGATCCGGCATATCCCGCGGGCGGAGGCGGGCAGAATGACCCCAGAATAAGGAGACGACCATGCCCGCGCCCCTGCTGTCCATCCAGACCGATTCCGACCTGCCCGCCAGCGCCGACGTCGTGGTGATCGGCGGCGGCATCGTCGGCTGTTCGACCGCCTACTACCTGGCGCGCAAGGGCGTCCGGGTCGCGCTGGTCGAGAAGGGCCGCGTGGGCGCCGAACAGTCCAGCCGCAACTGGGGCTGGTGCCGCCAGCAGAACCGCGACGCGCGCGAGCTGCCCATGGCCACGCGCAGCCTGGACCTGTGGGAGGCGATGGCCCGCGACATCGGCGAGGACCCCGGCTTTCGCCGCTGCGGCCTGCTGTACCTGTCCGACAACGAGGCCGAGATCGCCGGTTGGGCGCGCTGGCGCGACATGGCGCGCGGCATGGGCGTCACGACGCATATGCTGGACGCGGCGCAGGCCGCCGAGCGGGGCCGCGCCACGGGCCGGGCGTGGAAGGGCGGGGTCTTTTCGCCCGATGACGGCGTGGCCGACCCGTCGCGCGCCTGCCCGGTCATCGCGCGCGGCATCATGGCGGCGGGCGGCACGGTCCATCAGATGTGCGCCGCGCGGGGCCTGGAGCTGTCGGGCGGGCGCGTGTCGGGCGTCGTCACCGAACGCGGCACCATCGCCACCACGACCGTGGTGATGGCGGGCGGGGCCTGGGCCTCGTCCTTCTGCCACCAGCTGGGGGTCAGCTTTCCGCAGGCCTCGATCCGCTCCTCGATCATGAGCGTGATGCCCGGCATCGACGGTCCGGACGCGCTGCACACGGCCGGGATCTCGGTCACGCGGCGGGGCGACGGGGGCTATGCGCTGGCCATCTCGGGGGCGGCGCGGGTGGACCCCACGCCGCAGCAGATCGTCCATGCCCGCCACTTCCTGCCGATGTTCGCCAAGCGCTGGCGCATCCTGCGGCCGGGCGGCACGCAGGCCTGGCGCGCGGGCCACGAGACGCGCCGCCGCTGGCGGCTGGACGCGCCGACCCCGATGGAGCGGACGCGCGTCCTGGACCCGGTCCCCGACGCCCGCGCCCTGCGCCGCATCCGCGCGCGTGCCGACGCGCTGATCCCCGCCATGGCCGGGGCCCGCGTGCAGGCGACCTGGGCGGGTTACATCGACAGCACCCCCGACGGCGTCCCCGCCATCGGCGAGACCGCCGTGCCGGGCCTGGTACTGGCCGCGGGGTTCAGCGGGCATGGCTTCGGCATCGGGCCGGGCGCCGGAGAGATGATCGCCGACATGGTCACGGGCGCCGTGCCGGCGCTGGACCCGGCCGCCTATCACCCCGACCGCTTTGCCAAGGGCAGCTGGGGCAAGGTCTCGGAGTTCTAG
>ENA-UOWK01000606-UOWK01000606.1-bioreactor-metagenome-genome-assembly--contig:-NODE-606-length-16420-cov-6.906080_pt1 | contig 16420 bp, 14 predicted proteins | sample MGYA00238157_ERZ761612 | MGnify/ENA primary metagenome ERZ761612 (study PRJEB28901, sample SAMN06268035) | bioreactor metagenome | isolation source: Joint BioEnergy Institute, California, USA | place... | reverse complement strand
GATTGGTCGGGGTAGTGCTCCTAATTATTGGTGTGTTAGTCGTTGTGGTCTTACCCGGCTATCTGAGTCGCGACAAGATGGAAGACAACGAACATGCACCCGTTAAGTTACGCTGGTTATGGCAATTAACCGGCGTCATCGTCGGTGCCATGCTGGCTGTACAAGCTGCCATTAACGGCCGGTTCGGTGGCATGTTAGCCTCACCATTACATGCCGCTTGGGTATCATTTGTCATCGGCTCAATCCTGCTATTCATTGTTAGTTTATCCCAACGGAGTTTGCCTAACGTGGCCAATTTGGCCCGCAATAAGACCCCTTGGTGGATTTGGTTGGGTGGTTTTCTAGGTGCCATCTACATTTTCTCAAACGCCTTCTTGGTACCCAAGATTGGGACCGGTACGGTTGTGGTCTTGGCTTTGTTAGGTCAAGTCATCGGCAGTCTTAGCATTGATCAATTCGGCCTACTCGGCGCCTTTAAAAACCGGATTACCCCAATCAAAATTATTGGCCTAGTCATTATGATTGTGGGGGTTGTCCTCATTGAAATGATGTAATCTGAATCGCTACCAGCTCAACCACAGCATCTGGGTTAAGCTGGTAGCTTTTTTGATATAATTAACACACTATTAGAAAATAAGAGGATTATGACATGGCCAACATCCAAACTGACCTGCTCATTATTGGCGGGAGTGACGCTGGTATCTCGGCAGCTTTACGTGCCCGTGAGCTCAACAAGGACATCCAAATTACGATAGTCCTTGCTGACGAATTCCCAAACCTTTCAATCTGTGGTATTCCATACGCGGTCAGCAAGGAAGTTCCCGCTTGGCAAAATTTGGCGCATCGAACGGTCAAAGATTTAGAGGTGTACCAAATTGACTTTTACATGAACACTTGGGCAACTGCCATTAATCCAACCGCCCACACGGTCACTGCCACACGTGGTGAGGAAGCAATCACTTTTGCTTACCAACACTTAATGGTAGGGACAGGCGCAGTACCCAAAGAATTGCCACTTACTGGCGTAGGCGACGGTATCCACGTCCTACACACCATGGGTGATTTCTTTGACATCGAAGCACAATTGGTGCAACACCAGCCAAAACGGGCAGCCATCATTGGTGCGGGGTACGTGGGCATTGAAATGGCGGAAGCTCTCACACACCGTGATGTCGCCGTCTCGTTATTTCAACGAGGGTCCGAAGTACTATCAACCATCGACGCCGATCTTGCAACGCCAATTAATGACGCATTGACGCAAAACGGCGTGCAGGTTTTCACCAACGCTACCGTTACCGAAATTGCCCAAACACCAACCGGTTACCGTTTAATCGGTGGGGCTACCAACGAAACTTTTGATTTTGTCCTGGTTGTTGTCGGTGTGCGGCCAAACAGTACATTGCTTGAGGAAGCCGGTGCTGAAGTCACGACTAATCATGCCGTTATTGTGAACGACCGCATGCAAACCAACTTACCCGATATTTACGCGGCAGGTGATTTAGTCCAAACGAAACACCGCCTCCTTGGTGATACCTATTTGCCACTTGGGACGACGGCCCACAAACAAGGGCGCGTTGCTGGTGCGAATATCGTGGGACGTCAAACCCACTTTGCCGGGATTCTTGGATCACAAGTATTGCGCGCCTTCGATGTGATTGCTGCCCGGACTGGTTTGTTACCTACTGAAGCTACGCAGGCCGGTTACACCCCAATCACAACAACTGCGGTGGTGGATGATCACAAGGGGTACTATCCCGGTGCTGAAAAAATTACAATTCGCATCACCGCTGATCGCCAAACACATCGCCTGTTAGGCGCGCAATTGGTTGGTAAATACGGCAGTGAAGTTACCAAACGAGCCGACATTTTTGCGACTGCCATTTATAACGACATGACCGTGGAAGCCTTCAGTGACCTGGATTTAACGTACTCACCAGTCGTTGGCGCACCATGGGACGCGGTACAAGCTGCCGTCCAACAACTTGAAGCCCAATTAGATGCCTAATCACAATAAAACGCGTGAGATTCCTATCTCACGCGTTTTATTATCATGATGCCTTTTTCTGCTGATTCTTATTAACAACATGACTACCAATTAACGCTGATGCGCCGGTCATGAAGCCTGCCAAAATTGCCAAAATAATGAAACTAGGCATCGTTAACCCATTTTTAAATACCATGATACCAATCAACCATGCTAAATAAATGATGCCTGTTAATAATCCCCGCTTAATTGGGGTTAAATATAGAAACGCTGCCAGCACAACGGCTACCAGCCCCCACGGATAGTCCGTCCAAATCGGTCCGCCAGTCATCAGTGCCCACAGCACCGGCCAGACAATCACAGCCCCCAGCAATATTAATAATTCTTGCGTCCCGGTCATTTTTCTACTCATCGCTATTACCACCCTTCTAACAAAATTGTAACAAACTAGTGCGTACCCGAAGAAAGGAATTTGCAAAATTTACTTTTTATTGGTTCGCGCGCATACTAGTCATACAATCTAATACTTAATGGGGTAAAGCATTATGCGCGAAGCGAAAAATGTTTTTGTTGGTTTTGGTAAAGCGGGTAAAACGCTCGCTTTCAAGCTGGCATCGGCTGGCGAATCAGTTATTTTGATTGAGCAATCAGAACTAATGTACGGTGGAACTTGTATTAACGTCGGCTGCATTCCATCTAAACTACTTTATACACTATCAGATGCTGGCGCGGGCGAACCAGGCTTAGAAAAGTATCGCAACGCTGTCCTAACGAAGAAATCGCGCATCGGTACGTTGCGTGGTAAGAACCTACATAAGGTTGCTGATTTGGAATATGCCACTGTGCTGACTGGCCAAGCGCACTTTGAAGATGATCACACGATTACCGTTACTTATCAAAATGGGCTTCGTGAGGAAGTACGTGGCGAACGCATCTTCATCAACACTGGGGCTACACCAAGCGTTCCTGACACGCCGGGATTAGCAACGAGTCGCTACGTTGTCAAAACCGACGCTTTAATGGATCAAGAAGTGTTACCAAAAGAACTGGTCATTATTGGTGGTGGCTATATTGCGGCTGAATTCGCGACAACCTATGCCCAATTCGGCGCCCATGTTACGATGCTAATTCGCAACCCAAACTTCATGTCCTTCATGGAACGTGAGGCCGCGGCAGCCATTCATGAGTCATTAACTGACTTAGGTGTTGATATTCGGTTGCATGCGACCGTAACCGAAGTAACAGACGGGGACATTGCGGCAACGTTGACCGTTAACCAAGATGGCCAGGTAACCTCGGTCAACGCCGACACCATCTTAATCGCCACGGGACGTCATGCTAACATTGACGGACTCGGTCTAGAAAATACCCATGTTTTGACCAATGAGCGTGGGATTTTGGTTGATGATCAGTTACGCACAGCTGCGCCAAATGTTTGGGCCTTGGGCGACGTGCGTGGCGGTGCCCAGCACACGTATATTTCGCTTGATGATTCACGCATTATTATGAATCAACTCCGCGGGGATGGCCGTGCGACTCTCGCGCAACAAGCTGTGACACCTTCTGTTGTGTTCACAAATCCACCAATGGCCACAATCGGTCTTAATCAAGAAGAAGCCGATGCACAAGGCATTCACTATCGCATGAGTAAAATGGCTGTAGCTGCCTTACCAAAGACATACATTGCCGGTAATACGCGTGGTTACATGAAAGCCTTGGTTGACGATAATGACCACATTATTGGGGCCACATTATTCGCCATCGAGGCCCATGAAATGATTAACCTCATCTCAATGGCCATGCATAATAATTTGCCTTACCAAACAATTCGTGATCAAATCTTTGCTCACCCAACAATGAGCGAAGGGTTGAACGATTTATTTGAAGGCATCCCTGAAAAATAACGTTATATTAGCGGCAACCTTTCAGAATACGTTAAAAAACGCAAAGCAACCACTATTGGCGGCTTTGCGTTTTTTAGGACTGAGACGGAAACTGCGGTCTCAGTTTTATTTTGTATGCATTTTATCTTCCAAACGACTCATCCACCAACCTAACCAGGTGCCAAGTGCCAACAGCACGACGGAAATCGTGATGTGGATAATGGTGAAGTCTTTAAAGTCGGTTGGCACAATCATAACCGTCGACGCCAGGACAATCCCAAAAATTGCGTGGAACAACTTCGCATACGCAATCTTAAAAATATAGGCCATAAACTTTGACAGCAGGGCAATAATCAAAACTAAACCAATCATAATAGGGACCAAGACACCCAAATCGCCATGTTTAATCCCATCACTCATCCCTTTATATAAGCCAAGATAAATTAAGAAATTCGATGGGCTCAGGCCGGGTACAATTAACCCTAGTCCAATCAAAGCCCCCGCTAGGATCCACGCACCGAAACTTGCTTCAATTTTTGAAAACAAAGGCGCGCCAAACAACAAAAATGCCAACATCGCGGCAAATGCAATAACCGTAATCACCACGTCAACCGGCGTTCGGCCTTCTTTGGCCGCATCACGCCACAATGACGGCAAAGTACCAACAATCGCTCCGACGAAAAACCAGAGCGCCACACTTTCATGTTCCCCAAGTACGAAGCTAATTGCAAAGGACAACAAGAAAATGCCAAGCAAGGCACCAATGCCAACGGGCATGAAGTATAGCACATTCTCTTTGAATCGCTTAAACGGATTCGCTAAGAACGTAATAATTCGCTCATATAGCCCAAACACTGCGGCCAGTGCGCCACCACTGATACCGGGCAAGATAAAGCCCGAGCCAATTAAGGCACCTTTAACAGCACGGAAGATCCAATCTCCTGGTTGTTTTTGCATGGTTAGTCCTCGTCTATTCTTCAGAAAATTCGCTTTAATACTGTCATTTTACCTGAGTCACTAAAACAGGACAACGGCCTCTAAGGTTTCGACAACAAATAGTAATCATGTTGCGAACGTGCTACCATTGAAGACACTACAGAGGATTGAGGTGAGCCATTATGATGACTTATACACGTAAAGCACGTCTATCTGATTTGGACGCAATACTAAAAATTACCGACCAAGCCGTGGCATTCTTGGCAAGTCAAGATTCACCGCAATGGCAAGGAAATGATGGACCAACTCGTGCAGAATTTGAAACAGCAATTAACGCTGGTGTCGCATATGTCTTGATCTATGACAAGCAAGTTGCCGGTGTTGCCAAGTTAATTTCTGGACCGGAAGCAGCTTATGACAATATCGATGGGCAGTGGGACGGCGATGCCACTACCTATATGACCATCCATCGCGTAACTGTCGATGGCGAAATCCGCGGCCAAGGTTTGGCTCAGCAACTGCTCCATGATTTAATTGTGATTGCTCGTGAACGAAATTTCACGGATATCCGCATTGATACCCATGCGGTGAACGCAATTATGCAACACGTCATTACCAAACTAGGCTTCACCTATCAAGGCATGATTATGTTGCCAATTGCCAATGGAGAGCGTAAAGCCTATCAACTAATTCTCGACTAACCCTTTTCATACTGTATTCCTCGGAAGGTGTGCTATTATTTTTGCAAAGAAACCGAGGTGATTCATAATGAAGAATGTGTTGGTACTAGGCGCTACCGGAAATGTTGCGCAATATTTTATTGATAGTTTTGCTAATGTGGCGCCTGATGACATGCAATTAACATTGTGGGCCCGTAATTCACGTCGCTTACCCCGTTCTCAGCATGAGGCTTATCAAGTCTACGAAGGGGACATGTACGATGCGACAACATTGGTACCAGCCATCGCTGATGCTGATATCATCGTTAGCTTCATCGGTTCATCACCAATGCCAACGTATGCCCAAGCGCTAATCGATGCCATTAACATGAGTGGTCGCACGATCGACCGTGTCATTTGGCTCGGCGCTGGTGGCATGATGGGCGAAACCATTGGCGGTGAAGGCCGCATTGCCCGTTCGATGCCCGGCTACTTCAATCAACAACTGCGCGGTGGTGAAATGTTGATGGGGGCTGACTTTGACACAACCATTGTCAGTCCTGTGATGTTCCACGGTGGACCAGCCGGCAAGCCAATTATTTTTGACAGTCATGAAACAACACCCGCACAAACTGTTTCACGTGAAACGATTGCGCTAGTCTACTTAGAAGCCTTGTTACAAGACAAGTGGCGTAATCAGATGATTACAGTTGGTGATCGTAAATAAAAAAACTCCCGTCAGACGAAGACTGTATATGCTTCGTTTGACGGGAGTTTATTTTTTAATTGTCTTGTTTATGCTTCGTCCAAAATGAGTAACCACCAACCATGACAATAAAGAAGATGATTGTCGCAATCACAGATACCTGCGTTGCCTTATCCAATACCAAGATAACCAACACGGCTAAGAAAAAGGCAATCGTTAAGTAACTGGTTGCTGGGAACCATGGCATCTTGTATGGATTTTCGATTGATGCCTCGGTCGCCTTGTACTTAATGTGCGCAACCATGATCAAAATCCAAACAAAGATAAAGCTAATCGTTGCCACACCAGTAATTAGCGTAAAGATTTGTGATGGGAAGAAGTAGTTTAACAACACAACGGCCAAGAAAATCAATGACGATGCCAACATACCAGTAACTGGCACCATGTTCTTTGAAATTTTCGCCAACGACTTTGGCGCTTGGTTGTTCTTCGCCAATACATACAACGTACGTGACGTTGAGAAAATCGCTGAGTTAGCGGCTGACAACGCTGAGGTCAACACGACAAAGTTCACAATATCAGCGGCAAACTTAATGCCCATCCCCGCAAACACTTGCACGAAAGGTGATTGGGCCGTATTGATATCATTCCAAGGATAGATTGCCATAATAATCGCAACCGCACCAACGTAGAACAACCCGATTCGTACAGGTACTGAATTAATAGCCTTTGGTAAATCACGCTCTGGGTCTTCTGTCTCACCAGCCGTTAGCCCAACCATTTCAATACCCGTAAAGGCAAAGATAACCATTGGAAAGGCCATTAAGAATCCACCAAAGCCGGTTGCGAAGAAACCACCATGGTCCACCAAATTAGCGAATGAAGCTGTGTGTCCACCAGTATGGAACCCAGTCGCAATCAAACCTAATCCGGCAACAATCAAAGCTAAGATGGCGATCACCTTAATGGATGCGAAGCCTGACTCCAATTCACCAAACCACCGCACATTCACCAAATTCAACCCAACTAGTAGTAACACCACAATCAACGGCGTGACCCACTGCGGAATAAAGGGGAACCAATAGCGAAGATAAATACCAGTCGCCGTTAAATCGGCCATAGCCAAACTTGCCCAACTCAACCAGTAGGCCCAGCCGATGGCAAATTCCCATTTGTCGCCTAAGTATTCGCGAACAAAATCAATAAATGAGCGCATTTTCGTATTCGATAATAGCAACTCACCAACCGCGCGCATCATGAGATAAGCAAAAATACCAGTTATGGCATATGCCAAAATCAGTGATGGTCCGGCTGCCTTGATGGCTGACCCAGAACCCAGGAACAATCCTGTTCCAATTGCACCACCGATGGCAATCATCTGAATGTGCCGCGACTTCAACCCACGTGATAACTCACGTTGCTCGTTTCCGTTTTCCATATTAAAAACCTCACTGCATGGGGTACAAAAAAAGTCCCCATGCCAAATTAAATTTGACATAGGGACGTTAAATAACGCGGTTCCACCCTAATTCTTGGTTAATCATCCTAACCAAGCAACTTAATTACGGGTAATTTTTGTTTCTCCAAAAGTTCCACGTTCGATAACAATGTACTTGTTTGCACCAACCACAAGCTCTCTAAAACATTGCACAATCGAACACCTCTTTCTTCACCGAGACGCCAATTAGTAACTTAACTATAAAGACTTCTAAAAAATTAGTCAAGCATTGTGACCTACTTGGTCTTTTCAACCAGTGATTCAAAATGCTTCACATCAACGCTCTCACCAACAACCGTTAGCACATCCCCGATTTGAATCATCTCACTAGACTCTGGTGCCACATTAACCTGGCCTTGCGACTTAATTGCAATCACATTAAGGCCATAATTTTTGCGAATGTTTAATTCTGAAATCGTCTTATTCGCAAATTTCAAATTCGCAATCTTGATTTCACCTAAGGAGTGCTTATCACCCAAATCAATATAATTAATCAAATTAGGCGTCATAATTTGTTCCGCTAAGCGTTGGGCCATTTCATGTTCAGGACGGACCACTTGATCCGCACCAACCTTCGCCAAAACGCGGGCGTGCAAATTATTTTCAGCCTTAGCGACCACATGTCGTACACCCATGTCCTTCAACAAAATCGTTGTCAAAATTGACGCTTGTTGATTGTGACCGATTGCCACAATGACGTGATCAAAACTTGGCAAATCCAAATCTCGCAAAGCATCCTCATCTTGTGCATCGGCGATCACAGCGTGAGTTGCCTTATCCATGTAATTTTCAACTAATGCAGGGTTACTATCGATAACCAATACATCCTGACCAGCCGCAATGAGCGATTCTAATAGCGAGCTACCAAACCGGCCCAAGCCAATCACGGCAAATGTTTGCTTCATTATGTTGTCTCCATTTTTATTAATCTTTATATCATGCCTTAGACACCCTAAACCAGGGTGTTTTGATCATCGTGCGGTCTTAAATTACCACCTTGACCTTTCGACTTTATTTTACCACTTCATCACAAACTACCTAAAAATCGGAAGTAAACTTGCATTAAGTCCGATTAAATGCCTACAATAGCATATGTTAAATTATGCACTTTGTGTGAACTTATAAGAATTTAGAGAGAATTAGGGTTGGTAATTAAATTTGGGAGATTGTTACCACTCATGAGTACTATTTCGCGCGTTGCCGCGCTTTTTTCAACAGCTGCATTGGGTAGCATGCTGTTAACAACATCCGTTTCAAGCGTTACAACGATTGTCGCTGCCGCTGAAACAAATCAAACACAACAAACTAACGCTCTGACGTTAGCTGATGGCACTTATGATACGACCGTTGCCGTCTATAAGACTGGCACGCAAGAAGATTCAGCTATGATGTCATACGTCGAGAGCAAAGGATCAATGACCATCAAAAACGGATCAGTGACCCTTGATATTGCCATGAAGGGGCAGTCACAGATGGATATGATGACCGGCTTTACAGTTGCCGGCCACACAGCCACAAAGTCTGGTACCCATTGGACCGTGACTTTACCCGTCAGCGAATGGGCAGCACCATTTGCAACCAGCATGGTGATTGACGTGCCAGCTATTTCTTGGCATGAGGAACCTTCTGCAGATCTAATGGTGACCCCCATCGTCCCGGACAAGCCGGCTGATACGAATGATACCGATAGCGATGCCATTCTGTCAGCCGACGTACCAATGGCCGCTAGCGATAACATGGATCGTTTTTTTAACCCCACTGCTAAACTAGCTGTCAAAGGGGATACAACTGACGTCACACTTTCATTCAAGGATAGTGTCAGCAATATGCTCAGCATGATTCCTGAAGTGACTTTCGATGGCATCACACAACCTTTAAATGGTAAAAATGACATCACGTTCAACATTCCAACAAAGGACTTAAAGCCTACCAACGGTAAGTCAGTCACATTAGCATCTTTCACTAGTGTACCAATGAGTCCGACGAAAGGATATAAATCAGATTTAACTTTTGATTTAACTAACGTATTACCAGCTAAAGACTTAACAACTGGGTCTTACAAATTAGCTGTTTCAGCTGATGGTGGGATGGATAAGTGGTTTGATACAAACTTCCAGACTGACCTCGGTTGGTTGACATCAAAAGTGACCGTTGCCTACCAAGAATCTAAGCAAGGGATGCTCAGCATGATTCCAACGGTAACATTTGATAACATCACCAAGCCGGTCAATGGCGAACGCTTCGTCACTTTTGAAATTCCAACTAAGGATTTGTCGCCAGATGACACGAACGTTGCTAAAATTGCGTCGTTTACGAGCGTGCCGATGAGTCCAAGCAAGGGTTATCAATCAAACTTGTCATTTGATATGACACCGGCCCTTGGGTCATCTTCTGAAACACAACCAGAGGCGCCCGCTCAACCGGAGCAACCAACGGATCCAGAGACACCATCCGTGCCAACTACGCCGGAAACACCAAGTAACCCTGCAACACCACAACCCGGTCAACAACAATTAGCAAATGGTACTTATACCGTCCCATTCGCTAACTACAAGACCGGTACAAACAATGCGTCAGCAATGAATAACTACTTGAAGACGCCGGCCACTGTAACTGTTAACGGCAAATTAGCACACATCGATATCGCAACCAGCAGTCAAGCTATCATGGATATGATGTCAGACTACAAGTTCAACGGCGAAGCTGCTAAACGTCAAGGTACGCACTGGCTGGTCACGTTACCAACCGAGGCGTTGTACAAGACGATTACAACAAGTATGACGATTTCAATGAACGGTCAAGTAATTGAAAAGCCAACGGCCGACATGGTTTTTGACACTAGTAATGCTGCAACTGGTGACAAGGGCGAATCTGATGAAAAAGGTGGCGCTGGTAAGCCAGATGCTAAACCAGAAACTGATACCGATGAATCAACATCAAATAAAACGGGAAAGCCCGCTAAAAATGCGGTCGTGCGTGCGTTGAAAATTTTACGTGCCGATAACGATGAAGCTTCAATTGCCACCCAATACTTTCACACGACCATTAAATTAGCTAAAAATGCTGACGGCTCATACTATGGTTATCTAACGACCCACACACCAAAGTTGATGGGTAAAAATCCAATCCGCTTTACTGATAAGAAGCATGATGTTTCCTTAGTAGAGACGAAATTGGTTAACAATTACTATGAATCAACTTACCGGATGAAGTTGCAAAAGTCTGAATTGACAAAGCCAATTGCCACAACGATTCACGTGCAATTTACAGAGCCAATTCCTTATAACGAAAACTATGAGATTCGTTTGGTCATCGGTAAAGTATTGAGTGATAAGGGAAGTGATTTGCCAACTGGCGCGGATAAAAACGGCACACCTAGTGGCACTGAATCGAACACGATCCAATCAGATGTTTCACATGAAACAACGATGACTGATGTAAATGATCGTACGAATGCTACGACACCAACGACAAGCATGGGGGTAACCGGTGTTGGTACAACAATGCCATCCCCAATTGCTAACGTGCCAGGTACAGCCGCTACGACAACACTGGCAACAACGCCAGCTGCCCAAACAGCGACGCAACCAGTTGCAACTACTGACAAGCCAGCTAAGTCGACTAACAAGGCTAAGCACGCCTCGAATTCAAGTCAATCTAAAACCGCTAAGGACACACCAGCTACCGAGCAAGCTAACACGCACGATGACAAACAACCGTCATCAATTAAGCGGGCTGCTTTGATTGGTGCTGGGGTTGCATTGACGGCTGCAATCGGCTTCATTGGGACAACCATGGCAGTCAATTTCTTCAAGATTCGGTAGGCGTAATATCATGACAATCAAATCATTTTTGCTAAGTCTAATTAGCGGTATTACCCTACTAACTGCTGCACCAACCGTGTTTGGTGAAACGTATAACGCACCCATGCAAGTCTTAGAAAACGGGACAAATAGTGCATCATACGCCTCAGCTTACTTTGCCAATTCGGCAACGGTAACGCCAAACGGTAATCAATATACTGTGACATCAACGGTCACAACTGATACGTCACTTGGCGATTACCCTGTTCAAATGTTAAGCATTGACGGTAGCGGGGTAACGACCTCACGCAGTCAAAGTGGCAATAAACAAACGATTACGTATAGTTTTGTCACATCAGATTTGAAAGCACGGCACAACGCCAACATTAAGGTCGATGTTGATAGCATCAATTATCACCATAACTACACCGTTGGTTTGGTACTCGATACCGCCAACGTACCGGCACCAGCCGCGTCAGTAACATCCGCTGATTCAACTGCAGCGTCGACTTCGGTTGCGGCTGTTGCAAGCAGTCAAACGACTACAACCAGTCATGTCGCAGCGACATCAAGTAGCCATGAGACCCGTGAAGCAACTAGTTCTGCCACACAAGCAACAACGGCTGAATCTGTGACAACGAATTCAGCGACTGAGACATCAGCGTCAAGCGCGTCAGCATCTACTAGCACGACCAGCACGGCCGGCAAGACTGATTCTGAGGCGCATGCGGCGACTTCATCATCAGCGCACAAGTCAACTAAAGCTGCCAAAAAGAGCGCCCCTGCACAACAAAAATCAGCGGATCAAACCACTGATCAGGCTGCAGCTTTACCCGTTGGCCTAATTATTGGTGCCGGTCTGGCAATTGGTATTCTAGGTGCTCTGGCTACTGTCTTTTTAAAGAGGCATTAAGCCATGCAAAAAAAACAACAAGCCTTACTTGGTATCTTATTGGTGATTTTAGTTGGGTTAACAGCAGGCTGGTATTGGCTATCAACCCAATCTGCCAACTCAACAACCCATCACACGCAACAACGTGTGATTGTCACAACCAACGCGCAAGCTCAGATTTTTAATCAATTAGCCATCCCCTTAGTTGGGGTGCCAACACCTGGTGATAACCAAACCTTGCCAAAGCGTTATGCAAAGTTACCCCAAGTCGGTAATCACGTTGCCCCTAATTTGGAACGCATCGCTAGTCTAAAACCAGATATGGTGTACTTGGACCAGGCCTTAGTGTCTGACTATGAACAAAAACTCAAAAGTGCCGATGTTCAAACAACGGCCTTGAATTTTTCAGACTTAACCGCCTTACGCGAGAGTATCAAAACGATTGGGAATAGTTTTAATCGTCAACAACAAGCCCGCCAACTAAATGCCACCCTGAACTTAAAGGCTGTGCATCCGAACCATCGGCCCAAAGTGGCTTTGTTAATGGGGATGCCAGGTGGCTCTTTCCTAACTGGGACGAAGCATAGTTATGTTGGCGATTTAATTAACCGGGCTGGTGGGACTGTCATCGGGGCTGGGAATGGTGCTTATACCACCATGAACGTTGAACAGATTGCTGCGGCACAGCCAGATGTCATCATCACGATGGCCCACGCCATGCCAAAACAAGTCTTTCAAAGCTTCGATGAACTGTTTACTCAGCCAGCCTGGCAAGCCTTACCGGCGATTAAACAGCACCAGGTTTATCAAGCATCCGAGCCAACCTTTGGGATGACAGCTAATTTAAATGCACCAGCGGCCTTTAAGCAATTAAAGACGTGGCTGCAAACGAATTAGAAAGTCGGTAAAAGACTATGAAACAGCTTTATAACTGGATTTTAGGTGGGGTACTACTAATTAGTATTATCATCGCAATGCTCATCGGTAGCACAACCATTGCGATCCATGATTTATGGCAAGGTAATACCCAAGCTTGGCATATGTTGCTCACTTATCGACTGCCACGTATTATCATCGCAGTCGTCGGTGGTGCAATTTTGGGTGGCAGTGGCTTGCTCTTACAAATTGTTTTACGTAATCGTCTGATTGATGCGTCTATTCTGGGAATAATGAATGGTACGCAATTCGTGACAATTGGCAGTTTAGTTTTGTTGCCTGCTAGCTTAAATTGGCACGTCGGGGTGGGGGCCCTTGGTGGGATTTTAATTATGATTGGTTGGCGTTTGTTCATCCCTCAAAATCGTCCCCGCTTGCAAATGGTGTTAATTGGCATTGCGACAGCGATGACATTTCAAGCCTTAACCAACATCGCCAGCGAAGGATTCGGATTACCATTGCCGTCGTTAAGCACCGTTACTTGGGCTGACGTGATGCAATTACTCATCATTGTCGTGATTGGCCTAATGTTATTAATTCTAGCCTGGCCAAATCTAAAGTTTTACGCCTTATCGGCCCAACAAGTCCGTTTGTTAGGCTTTAACGAGCCGCGCACAATGTGGTTGATCCTCATTGCCGTCGGAATTTGGACCGGGGCCTTAACCGCATTACTTGGTGTGGTCTTCTTTTTGGGGGCTATTTTGCCACAAATCGCTCGGTTAATGGCACCGCGTACAAAATCCCAGCAATTACTGCCAGCAACCATGTTGTGGGGCAGTTTGCTATTAATCAATGCTGACACAGTTGCTAGAACCATCTTAGCGCCCAAAGAATTGGCAACAAGTGCCGTTCTACTGGCAATTAGCGGACCGTTATTTGCAGTCATGCTTTTGAAAGGAAGTCGCCATGCTACAACTTAAAGACGTTGACGTATACCGCGGTGACCAACAAGTCCTGTCAAAAGTGACCGCTGATTTACGACCGCAACAGATTACTAGTCTCATCGGGCCAAATGGTTCTGGTAAGTCAACGCTACTCCAGCTGCTTACCAAAGCATTAGAACCTCGTCGCGGTGTGATTACCGGTCGACCCTTAAGTATCGCTTTATTAGCGCAACGAAATGAGCTCCATGAGCCTTTGACCGTACGTGAATTATTAACGATGACCACAGATGTTATCGACGATACGGTTGTTGCATTGCTTCAATTAACGGCTTTGCTTGAAACGCCAATGCCGGAACTTTCTGGTGGCCAACAGCAACTTGCTTGGCTCGGATTCGTCTTACAGCAACAGCCTGAACTGGTTATTTTAGATGAGCCAACAACCTACCTAGACTTGCAGTACCAGCACTTATTCTTAGAAACGCTGCGGCAGTTGCAACAACAACGCCAATTTACCGTAATCATGGTGTTGCACGATTTAACGCAAGCCTTTGCTTATAGTGATCAGATTTGGTTGCTAAACGACCATGGCCAGCTAAAAAGTGGGGCTGTCGCTGATATGGCTGATGTCGATCAATTATCAACGACCTTCAAAACTCCTTTAACTGACGTTATCGTGAACCAACAGCATTTGATTGTGCACGCCTGACAACACAGGGGATTGACCGTAAAACTAAAAAACCGCCTGACAATACGCTGTCAGGCGGTTTTTTGGCGATGGATTACTTCTCAAAATAAGTCTTCCATTGCGTATTAATATTAGCGCGCTTGGTTGCTTCGCCCCAGAATGGCACCTTTACAACACCAAGCACCTTATCCTTGTTCACAAAGCCCCAGTAACGTGAGTCGTTTGAAACGGTACGGTGGTCTCCCAAAACGAAATACTCGCCCTTAGGCACCTTAACCGTCTTCTCACGTTGCCAACCCATGTGGTCACCAAGTTCCGTCAAACTTGACCAGTTACCAACATTGTTGACCGTGTTAGTTGCTGTTTGCTCAGACTCTGGAATGAAATCTTGGTCAACAGCCTTGCCATTAACCTTAATCACACCATTTTCAGCACTAACCGTATCACCAGGCATACCGATAACACGCTTTACGTAATCCTTGTGACCATCCACTTCTGGATCTTCACCATAAGCATCAAACACAATGACACTACCACGGTGAATCTTTTCAGGCTTCAGAACGAAAACACGCTCGTTGTTGGTCAAATTTGGTTCCATAGATGTGCCGTCGACACGTACTAGTGTGAACCAATACGTCTTAATCAACAAGGCAATAATTAATCCGATCGCAATCGGAATTACCCAAGACATAATCTCGCGAAATGCTTTCATGGGTGGTCTCCTTACATCATTTTTATTATTCTCAGTTTAGCACACCTAAAATAAAAAAGCCCCGCAAATTGGCAGGGCTTTAGGAAACATTCAGATAATAGACTGCTTCACAACCAAAAAAATCGCCGTGTGGCGATTTTTTGATGATTAACGCTTGTGTGAACGCTTCGCCTTACGAATCGCACGTTCACGATCACGCTCTGCTTGCTTCTTTGCTTCACGCTCGCGACGAATTTCAAATGGGTTTTGAATGGTCCACGTTTGCGCAACTTGGAAGGCATTTGAAACCACCCAGTACAATGACAAGGCTGATGGTACATTAATCGCAAAAATGAAGATCATAATTGGCATAATGTACGTCATTGACGTTGTCATTCCGTTCTTTTCAGGTTGTCCCAACATGACCAAGTATGATGAGGCGAATGTAAACAACGCTGCTAAGATTGGCAAAATGAACAAATGGTCGTGTTGACCTAATTGGGCCCACAAGAATGTCCCAGTTTCCAATTGCTTCGTGGTACGAATAGCCGTATACAATGCAATCAAGATTGGCATTTGAACAATCAAGGGCAACAAGCTTGCAAATGGGTTAACACCTGCTTCCTTATAAAGGGCGCTTTGCTCTGCTTGCATCGCAGCCATTGATTCCGTATCACGATTTGGATACTTGGCTTGAATAGCCTTTAAAGCAGGGGCAACTTCTTGCATCTTACGCATTGAACGCGTTTGATAAACCATCAATGGCAAAATCAACAAACGAATCAACAACGTAAAGACAATAATTCCCAAGCCATAGAGATCGGAAGAGCGTCGTGTAGGGAAAGAGTGTAGATCTCGGTGGT
>ENA-UOWK01000603-UOWK01000603.1-bioreactor-metagenome-genome-assembly--contig:-NODE-603-length-16456-cov-48.675630_pt1 | contig 16456 bp, 10 predicted proteins | sample MGYA00238157_ERZ761612 | MGnify/ENA primary metagenome ERZ761612 (study PRJEB28901, sample SAMN06268035) | bioreactor metagenome | isolation source: Joint BioEnergy Institute, California, USA... | reverse complement strand
CAACAAGCATCTAGATATTTTATTCAAGCAGGGGGAAGCTTGACAGGTGCTGAAGGACAGCAAAAAGCTCAAGAGCATGAGCAACTGCAGGAATCATCTTGACAACCACAGAGACCACCAAGGTGCAGTAATTGCAATCAGGAAGGCCATAATTAGCTTAAATGTCCTAATAAATAGTGCCTTTTCTTTTATATAGGAAAATATAATAGATTTTGTTGCAATAATCTTCAAGATTTTCAGTCGCGTTGGGCTGCAACTCTTGGCGGAGGACTGACCAGCTCGGTGGTGTGACCAGCTCGGTGGTGGATTACGTTATATGACTGATATATACTATATTTCATAAACATGTAGTTTTGTTTGAGAAATAAAGTCTTAATTATCTCTAATATATTTTTTAAAGTCTCTATCTAATATTGCTCTTTCTATATAATAAGATTGTTCTCTTGAAATATTTGAGTAGTAACTTTATTTGCTTTTATTTTTATTTCTTGTTTATATAAAGTTTATAGTTCTCGTTTTTTGCAAGATGACTACATTATATATTATTATTTGGCAGTCCTTAATAAACTAATTTAATGTCTGATTTGTTGAACTTGATGAACTTATATTTGATATTTAAGAAAAGCTTTGATTATCTTAGGTTAAAGCTGTAATTATTCAATATTATAACATGTTTTAGATATTTAAGAAGCTTATGAATTGTTATAATTGATGTCAAAAATATTAATTAAAGCCTTTAAATATAAAGTAATAAAATTTTGATTAAATCTATATGAAATCAATTCTGTAGCTGTAAATATAAAATATTCTCTGATTTAAATATCTTTATACAAGCTTTATAATATGCAGCTAGAAAGTCTGTTTTATTAATATGATTAATATTAAGCTGCATACTTTTCTCAACTAAATAATAGTTATTTTTAAAACTGAGAAACAGCTCATATTTAAAGGCTGAAAAAATGAGAAAAATAAGCCAATATATAAAAAATAATATTTCTAGTGCAGAAATAATTAAACAAAAGTCAAATAAAAAGTTTTTATAATTATTAAGAATTAGTATTTGATATTTTCTTTTTATATAGTCTTTAATATGATAATCAAACATCTTCTTTAATTAGAATAATCTAAAATGGTTATTAATCTGGTTATTTTTACTGACTTCAATAATTTAATTAAGATAGTTAATCGATTATTTTGAAATTATACTGCTTAATGTGTTTTTCTATAAAAACAATCATAATAAAGCTCATTTATATAAATTAATTGTTTTAATCAGTATGATTATTCACAGTTCTAGTAATCATTTTTGCAGTTGCAATTATCTTTATTACACAGTCTTATTAAAATTGTAGATATCTTTCTTCACAATATTATATTATTCAATTGCTTGTTTTACACACTGAAATCATTTTAAATAATTTTTAGATTTTTATATTGAGCTTGCTGATGATTACATTTGCAAAAATATCTGATCTTTAGATCTTTATAATAATTGAGAAAGTTATGAATTTAATTTTTGCTAATAAGAAATGAAGTAGTTACTTTATATTGCTTAATTAAAAGAATATTAGCTATTTATTATACAAAATTAATTAAATTTTAAAGAAAATCCTTATAAATATAATAATATATTGAATAAGAGTGTTCTCTTCAATAGAGATTAATTTTTAATTCTTAGACTGAGTTTCTTGTTATACTATACAGTCTTCAAGCCAATAATAAAAAATAGTGCAAAAGATATTATATGTATCTGCAGCAGCTCAGATACTTAAATTTGATGTTTTTTTTTGAATATCTCAATAAGTAAGATTCTGTCTTCTTGATGAGATACGTTTGTTTTGGGAAGACATATCACAAGTAGGAAGTGGGCTACTCACTTGGGTGAGCCACTTGGTTGTGGATTATGTTATCTGTTTAGCTTTCTAAATATATTTTGCCTTTAACATCTATTAGAATATTTTTAATAGCAATATAGAATCTAACTGTCTTATGTCTTTTAATATTAATTAACTGTATAGAGTTTCTGATAGTGCTCAATAATTATATATAATGATATATAGTCAGGAAGTCTGACTTATTAATATAATTAATGTCAAGCTGTAATACTGAACTGAGGTAGCTGATTATATATTTGTTTTAACAGTGTAAAGCAGGAAATATTAAGAGATTATACTGATGTAATGAATAAGATAATATATAAAAATATGATTTGATGCTTCTTATAGAATGATTAAACTCTGTAGTTACATAACTTTTATAATTATTTAAAATTAATAAAATTTTTTAATTGTATATGCTGCTATATGCTTATCAGATATCTCTTTTAATCAAATTATATATATCCTATTATTGGTTTATTTATTTTCACTTACATTAATCATCTAATCATAAGATATTGTCAATAAGATAATCATTAAAAATAAAGCTTAGCTAGTTGCATGAATTATTTTGATAATTATTATTTATTCTTAATTGTCTGACTGCAGAGCTCTAACTTAACTAGTAATATAATAAGAATCAGTAATAATCTTTACTCTAGATATTATATTTAAGATGGGTCACCTCTTACCTGATCACTCTCTTATTGATCACTGCATCAGAACACATTCCTTCATCAAATCATCTTATCTAGTCCACTACAACGCGTTCAATATGGATTCTCATGAGAATATGATCTAAATAACTCTTGCTAATCTTGATTTTGGCAAAATCACCTCTATACAAGCCACTGCTCTAGCTTATAACATATTCTATATCACTCTACATGAAAGACTGTAATTGCAACATGTCAGTCCTGAATCACATCAGTGATTGACTTCTGCTTAGAAGCAATTCTTAGCTGAGTGGATAATTGAGCAAGCTCAGCAAGGATTTCCACTTTCTCATATTTATACATGAAAAATAACCTCCTGAATCTTCTGCATGAATAGCAATAAACTAAAACTTTTGGGCAGATATAGCAGTTAAAAAGTTATTTAAAACTTACTACAACCATCTACAATCATGCATAACCAAGTACAACCTTTATGCAACTCTCATGCTTAACAGAAATTTAGCAGTATGGTATATTCTATAAGCTCTTTATACAAGTATATTGTCAAAATATATAGGGTAATCTGGTAACCTAACAGGTAACTAGATAACCTGTAGGCTTCTTAATGTGAGCAGATCAGGTAGGAACTTCAAAAGAGCAACAAGTAGATTCTCTATATTGATCCTAAGATCTGTATGAGAATAAGATGCAGTAGACTAAATATATGCCTGGGCGAAAGTCTCTATATATGTCTGTTCTGTCCTGTCCCCTGACCTGCAATATCATATCTCTAGACCTGCTCGGTTTGGTATTACTTTCTTCCTCATGTCCTTGAACATGATTGGTCCAGATTATCTTTTCTCCTTCAAGTTGCCTTGTTTCAACCCTTGTCCTTGAGGTTCTGCTGACATATATAATACTTTAATTACTTTAAATATCAGAAAATAGTCTAATAAAGTAGATTAAAAATTATTTACTTTGATACATATAATAACTAATTATTATCCAATATCTATTGTTAATGTAATTCACAAGTGAACCACTTATCTAAGCAAGCCACTCACTTCCCAACACACAACATATTCAACAAATCAATCATCAAGATATCTACAAAATCTGTCAAAAAGCCTTCATCAAGAAGACAGAATATTATTGGTATTAAAGTATTGAAAAAGGGCCAAATTTCAAATATCTGAGCAGCTGTATATATATATGATGTTTCTCACTCTATTCTTTATAACTGGCTTCAAGGCTGTACTGTACAATGTGAATTCTAGACTAAAAATCAAAAATTAATATCTACTGAAGAGTTTCGAAACTCTTATTCAATGGATAATATTTATAGATAAGTGAGGAATATCTTCTAGGCCTAATACTGTATAACTTCTAACTGAGCAAGACAAATCAATTAACATAATCAATCACTGAGCGAAATAGATCACTGAGTGAAACACCTCACCAAACTACACAACACACTCATCAACTTCAACCACCAAAATGCCATACAAAACAGCAGATTCAGCAGTTCATCAAGAAGGCCATATCTTGCCTGCAATTAAAGCTTTCAATGATGGTCAATTTAAAAGCATACAGGCTGCTGCACAGGCATATAATGTGCCACATTCAACACTCTACAACTGCCTACACAGGCATACTGCATGTGTAGATGCAATACCAAACAGCAAAAAGCTCATCATCACTGAAGAATCTATGCTTGTCAAATGAATATTATTGATAAATCAACAGGGACTACCATCACAAATCACCATTGTATAAAATATGGCCAGTCTATTACTATCTAGCTGATTAAATGCACCAGCTACTGTTGGCCAATATTGAGTTCAAAGATTCATTAATTGCCACCATGAGCTCAAATCCAAATATAGCCACAGATATGATCATCAACAGGCTCTATGTGAAGATCCAAAGCTTATTAAAGAATGGTTTCAACATGTTCTGGAGGCTGTACAAAAATATGGCATTACTAAACAGGATATCTGTAACGACAGGCCTAGATAACTAGATCTAATAGGGCCGTTGGTTTATCTTGAAGACAAGAAACAAGGGGGTGAGCAGTATGATAGTAAGAATAAGCCTGTGTTACTAGCACTGTCTATAGGACGAGTTGCTATGTGAGTTGACCACAAGGGTTGGATTCTGTCTGAAAGGAGAGTCTTTATATACATGCCTATCTGCTTGGATCAATGGTTTGCTTTGGATCATTCTGAATGTTTGGATCATGGAGCTCTGTTGGATCATAGGGCTTTGTTGGATCAGGATGGGGGGGTTTCAATCCATTGTCACATGCTCCCCACATGACATACCCCTCCTTTATGCCAACTCCGGCTATAACAATATCTACAACTTTGATGAGACTAGCTTTTCAATGAGCATAATATCAACAGCAAAGGTTGTTACTGGCTCTGAATCTAGGGGCTGGCCTAAAGTAATACAACCAGAGAATCAAAATACAACTGCAGATATAATTATTAGCTTGACATAATGATTTAAAAATCATCTACAAATGATTTCAATGTGTGTAAGATATTATTCAATGATAAATATAATTAATCAAGATATCTACATTTTAAATATAATATGTTATAACCATCAAGGTGATTATTAAATTAGATTAATCTTTCAGCTGTGTTAGATTTATACAGCTAAAAATTATAAATAGGTGACTATTATTAAGTTAATTAATTTAATTAAGCTTTGTTATTAATGATTATATTTGCAGAAAAGATGCATTAAACTTTACAATGTAAAGATATATTATCCGACTGAATGATTAATATTAATAACTAAAAAAATAATTAGCTTGATTTACTTTGAGTGAAAAAGATATTTTATATGGAACCCTCAATTTGCTCTCAACTACCACTTAACAACTTTAATCTACCATTAAGATGCCCCTTAGAACAGCAGAATCTTATAAAGAAGACTATATTTTGCTTGCAGCTAAAGCCTATCAAACTAGTCAGATATCAAGCATATAGACAGCTGCCAAAATATATAAAATGTCTAAATTTATACTTGCTGACTGTCTCAAAGGCTGTATTGCATATATAAATATAGCATTAAACAATCAAAAACTTACTATCATTAAAAGATCTTCACTCATCAAATAAACATTAATGTAATCCACCACTGAGCTGTGCAGACCAAGCTGCGCGGTCCCTGAGAAAAAATTCAACCACCAACACAACTGTAAATTTTGAAGCATTTTGCAACCAAATTTAATGAATTTAACTATATAAAGAAGGAGACTATTTACTAGGGCATTTAAGCTAATTATCTTGGTGGTCTTTAAGTCTGTGATCTAGATGATTTCTATAGTTGCTCCTTATGCTCTTGAGCTTTTTGCTGTTCTTCAGCATCTATCAAGCTATTATCAGTTGCTATAAAGTATCTTGATGCCTCTTGCTTTCTTTTTAGATGCTGATTTACTGCATAAAGTTGATTAACTTCTTGCTGCAATAGAATAGCATTCTGCATGATAATCTCTGCATTTTTGATCATCTTATCAACTGCCTGTTCCAGTGTGGAAGGAGATACTATTTAATAACTTTAGAGATATTGAATTTACTTCTTTTGCTGGTCCAGTTGATATATATTAGCTGGAGTTTTACCTGGGCCATTAAAAGATTGATTGCTATGTGCTGTAGAAGGTGATGTTAATGTTTTTAACTAAATATAAAGCTTTGAAAGCACTCTTTCAGGTGATAATAAAATCAGGCCAGTTGCTGCAAATCCACTTTAAATATTTGATAAGGATAAAGCATGTTAATAGACTGTAGGATAGATATAGAGGAAGTCTTTTTTATTAATTAAATAGATTCTATTCTGCATTATCTTCTTAGTCTTCTGGCCATAAAGGCACTTCAATGGCAAGAAGCAGCTTATATCAAGTGATTAAAGCAGATATAATAAATATAATAATAGATATAAAGAAATAATATTTTTTTCTGTATAGAATTTATCAAATCCTACTGTAGCATAACTGCTATAACTATTCAGAATCAAGAGGTGATATCTCCCAATAGTATAAGAAGCTGTATGCTTTTCAAACATCTCTTGAAGCTATTTAAGGCCTAATTAATCATTTGTCTAGCCATTCTCACTGATGCTGATTTAGTAATCCTTTAAAACAATCTTAAGAATACCATTGGGATTAATGGTTCTTTGCAGCAAGAATAATCTATGGAGGCAAGGCTTATTCAGTTATATTTATTGCTATAATTATAGTAACCTATTTATAGTTTCTAGATTGTATAGTCTTTGCATGACTTTCTCTTATCTCTGAACTACAGACAATTTTGGCAGTTGATATCACACCCATTTAAAAGCCAGTCTTATTTATATTATAGATATCTTGCTCAAGGATCCTATACTTCTGAATAATATTATAAAACTGTGTAAACCAGCCCTTAATAAGCTCTGGATCTTTGCATTTAGCTTGCTGATAATTGTATATTCAGCTGTATTTAGAGCAAAGTTCTTTATAGTGCTTGATAAACCAGTTTATTCAGTTCTCCCCAATAAAAGCTTCTTGAGATGAAGATAACTGTGCAGAAAGCAACAATTGTGCTAGATAGTGTACTATTGATATTTGTGGAGATAAACCACATTGGTCCATATCAAGAATTCATACTAAAAGTGTAGATTCTTCAGTATCTATCAATTTGCAACAATTTGCAGTTGAATTTTTATGAGCAGTAGTCTTATTAACACATGTGATAAAGGTCCTTAGAGGCACATCAAAAGCTTTGGCAGCTGCAGTTTTTGATGGAAAAAGACCTTTCTTATAGGCTTCAAGTGCTAATTGCATATGCCCTTCTTTTGATATATCAGCCATGACATGGTGCGTTGGTAAATCGCGATAAATCTGATGATAGGGGGTGGCTGAGGTGGTGGCTGTGCAGCTTGGTGGTCCGCGCAGCTCAGTAGTGGATTACGTTAAATATGGATTAATAAGGCCTATTATCATATTAAGGTACTGTATATAATATAATTAATTTAATACTATTTAATTAAAAAAGCATTTTCAATAGTCAGTAAAAATAAAAAGATTTATTAAATATGATGAATAACTTCAGTCTAAATATAATTGTAAATATAATTATTAATAAGCTTAATGTAAAGATCTAAAAATTATTAAAATGATTTCAGCTTATTATAATTATAGTATTATATGAAAATATAATATTCTGAAATAAGATATCTATAATTTTGATAAAACTAATTTTTTAAATAAGTGTGACATCTATTGTAAAGATTGTTATCAACTTTTATTATATTATTAATTGTGTTAGACTCTGCTGCTAAACAATTAAGAATAGATAATGATTATTAAAATAATATAACTGGCTGAGCTCTATTCTTAATAATTATCTTTGCTTGTAAGGTCTATCAATTTGCATAATATCATCAAGATATATTACATGATTGAGCGATTAATGAGAGTAAAAAAATAAATGAACTAATAATAAACTATATATAATTGAAAAATATTATCTACTAAATTTAGATAGTATAAGAATTATATAACTGCAGCGTTTGATCATTTTCATAAGAAGCATCAAGTTATGTCTTTTTATATATCATCTTATTCATTATATAGCTACAGTCTCCTTAATATTAGCTGCTTGTATAATAATATATTAAAACAAATATATAATCAGCAGATTCAGACTAGCATATAACTTGATATTGTTTATATTAATAAGTCAGACTTTCTAACTATATATCAATATCAATGTATATATATATATATATATATATATATATATATATATGAACACTATCCATATTTAATATACAAAGTGGATTTACTGCTATTAATTTAGTACTCTATCAGTTAAATAAAATGCTATTATATCTTGATATTAAAGATATTTATATTATTAATTTTTTATGACTCAGCTGGCTGAACTGTAAAAATATTATATTTAACTTAGAATCTGCAGTATCAGATACTGCTAATCAAATATTCAATTAATTTATTATTTTTAAAGCTTACAAATCAAGCAATCAATTAGTTAATAAAAGAATATGATAGCAATATATAAAGTTATTATACTTTGACAGCAAACTCAGAAGCTTTATAAAATTAATATTAGAAAAAAAAGCAAGAGATAGCTAGATCTTATACTGTATTACAGGGCAGTGCCAAAGGCCATGATGGATTACAGAACTACTTTATTTAAAGGGACTAACTATCACATGACCGGATCATTGCAATCAAACCCTTGGCATACTGATCCTACTGATCCGGTGGATCAGAGGATCAGTTCAGAACTCTCACTGATTCACTGATTCAGAGCAGACAGGCATGTATATAATGATGCTCCTTTCAGAGAGATTTCAATCCCTGTGGTCAACTCACACAGTAGTCTGGTATATAGGCATTGCTGGTAACACAGGCTTGTTCTTACTATTATATTGCTCACCTCCTTGTTTTCTGTCTTCAAGATAAACCAAATAATTCTTTTTGGTCTAGTTATTTAGGCCTGTTGTTACACTTTGACCATCTTTCTTGCAGGAAGTAAGGCATGTATGAATGATCAAAAAGATCAACAGTATAGAGAGGCATATCTTTATTCAGGAACTTACTCAAGCAGTAAGGATTATGGAAACAGATTCAGCAGTTACAGAAGTAGTTACAGGGACAGATCAATAAGAATATATGGCTTCAAGAACAGATAAAATATCTTAGATGTCAAATATATCTAAATGAGAGTAACACAAGACAGATAATTAAAGCAAGCCCTAATCAGAATCTGATTCAGCAGATTAAGATGGCTAAATCAGATCTCTTTTACAGCGACAGAAAGAAGCTTCAGATGTTTGTTTCTTAGTTGAAACTCTACTTCTTTAATGCTTCAGACTTCTCAGATAAAGACAGAAAGATTATGTTTGTAACAACCTATCTTCAAGACACAGCAGCTCAATGATTTAAATTCTATCTCAGAGATTGAATGCAGAAGGCGTCTGAAGAACATTAATCAGAAATCAATAAAATATTCAACAAATCTCTTATTTTTGTGGCCAAGATAAAACAGAACTTTGAAGATCTTAATAAAGTTTGAAAAACCACTTATACTATTATAATAATTTAATAAAGAACTTTTGTTGCTGCTTATATTATACTTTTTGAATGTCAAGTCAACATCCTACAACAGACTAGCCAGCAGCATACTGAGAATAAGGAAGATACTATAGAACTAGACAGCACTAATCAAAAGAACTCTCACAAGAATAAATTTAAGCAGTTTAATAAGAAGTCTTAAAAATTTAATCTCAACTGAACTAAAAAAACAAAAGAAATAATATAAATAAAAACTATATATCTATTATAAAAGAATAATTATATGAGATAGAAATGCCTCAACAAGTTTAAGAAGAAAGAAAAGAAGCAAACTGCTGCTGCTCAAAAAAAGAATCACACTATCGCTGAACTGCTTACTATAATGATAGCTGCAGTGTCCATTGAATAGCAGACTAATATTTAAAGCCATCAAAGTTAAAAAACTAGCCAGTTCTGCCAGAAAGAGACACTTACAGGAAATGTGGCTAGAGTCTTTATATTCTGATACAAGCATCACAAAAAGAGACCTATATCAACAACTTATTATTGTTGATAAGGTCAATAAAAAGATGGCAAGAATTATAATTAATAATAACAATTAAAAACTTTATTAATAATAATACTTTTATTATTAAGAACTATATTCTCTATCAAATAAAAATCAGACTCTACAAGTTGATTATAACAGATAAGTCATCTAGCAATTATAAAGATAGATAAATATAAATAAAAATCAAGGAATTTATTCTAGTAATTAAGCAATATATTGAGCAGATCAATCTAAACATTATCTGGATTTCAAGACACAATATTATTCTAGAAATTCCCTGACTGGAGATACACAATCCCTATATAGATTAGAGAACAGAAGAGATACAGTTTATAAAAAACTCAAAAAATAGTGTAAGATCTAAGAGACAGCCTGAAAAATAAAATTAACTAAAGAGTATTAAAATCTAAGATATTAGAGAAAGTATTGAAGCATATATAAATAATATTAGAAAAAGTAAGTTAATATCTTATATATCTGTCCTAGAGAAGTTAGAGAAGTGGGAACTGATAAAAAATAAGAAACAGCCAAAACCTCTATTTAAAAGATAAAGAATTGCCATAAGAATACTAAGACTTCTAAAATGTTTTTCAAAAAAAAGACAAAGAATAACTGCCAGAACATCAATTATAAAATTACAGATATTATTGAAATCAGAGACACAGTTTATATTTAAACTAATTTATCCGCTCTCAAAAAGAAGTATAAGGTGCTAAGAAAACACATTAACAAAAATTAAAGAATATATTAGGCCATTTACTTTATCTGCAGTATTTATATTATTTATTCTCAAAAAGAATGAGAAGTTACAACTTTATATAAATTATCACCAGCTTAATAATTATTATTAAGAATTGCTATCTACTGCTGCTTATTTCAGAGCTTCAAGATAGATCTAGAAAGGCCAGATACTTTACCAAACTGGATCTACATAAAGATTATTATCTGGTCCAAATAAAGAAAGGAGAGAAACGAAAAACTGTCTTTTAAAATCTAAAACATTTTGAATATATAGTTATGCTATTTGAGCTTATCAACACACCTTCCATATTTCAGAGCCTAGTCAATAATAACACATTGTAGTAAACATCTTTTGTATAGCCTATCTTGATAATATTCTTATTTACTTGGAAACTATAGAAGAGCACAAGAAACATGTGAAGAAGGTTCTAAAGGTTTTATAAAACGGAAAGCTCTTTCTAGCTCTAAAGAAATATAAATAGCACACTCAAAAATAAAGTTCTTGAGATTTGTGATCACCTCAGAGCATGTAAAAATAAAAGAAAATGATTATTATTAAAAATGGGTATTTTTAATTAAAAAAGTGCAATTCTTTCTTGGATTTGCTAACTTGTATCAGAAATTCACCTGGAACTACTTTAAGATTGCAGAACCCTTAATACAGCTCACTAAAAAAGCAAATTTTGAATAAAAGAAAGAATAGCAAACAGTCTTTAAAACACTAAAATAAAAGTTCTAATAAAACATCTGTTTTGAAGATTTATAATCTAGAGAAGCCAGCTATACTGAAGATAAATACTTTAAACTATATTATTGAAGCATGTCTTAGCCAATTAAATAAGAAAGGCTATACTTTGTTATCTACTACTTTAGAAAGATAACACCTCCAGAGCTGAACTATAACATTTATAATAAGGAATTGCTGGTCATTGTTTTTATAATCTCTGAAAGTATCTAAAAGATCTCAACAGTTTATATTTTTAAACTTTATCACAGATCTACTGGAATCACAGAAATCCCTGATCAAGATAAAATATAATTCAATCCTGAATCAGTCATTATAGATAAACTGACTAAATATGCCTACTTTTTACTATATCTGAAGACAGTAAACATAGATAACTTAACAGCTTCTTGCAATAAGTATATAAAATAAGATTAATTCTCTTTATTTAACAACTGTTTATATTGAGGATTAATTAAAAGAGACTAATGCATGCTAGGCACTAGCATTATAATCCCCACAGCTAAGCTTTGTTCTTGAGATTGATTTATCAGAGACGTCTTTAAAGCTTGCATCAGATATCTGAGAATAGCCAGAAACAAAGAGCTCAATAATTCAAGGTGTTATCACTTTAAAAATTAATTGACATCAACTAGAGATTATTCTTCAATCACGAAAACTCTGCTCTTAACAATATTTTATTGCCACTTGAGCATCTTCTCAATCAGCTTTTAGTATTCAAGAAATCAGAATGTCTTGTTTAAACAACATAACTTAGGTTACCAGAGACTTTATTGTGCCCTTTTATACTATACTATGAAATTTCTGTTGAGCATGAGAGTTTGTCAAATTATAGAGATATTAATTAACTAAGAGTTGTATGACTTTATCTCTTCTCCATAATTGTGTAATAACGTAAGCGGACAGCAAGTAGTCCGGGACAGCGAGCGGTCCGGCTCCTTGAAAAAGCAACACACTAAATATTGAAGCTTTAATTGCAATGAAATTTGATCTATTTGACTATATACAGAAAGCCCCCTATATACTAGGGCATTTAAGCTGATTATGACCTGTTTTATTGCAATCACTATATCTTGGATCTCTACATGACAGCCTAGATGATGATACCTGCACCTGCATCTGCTTCTGTTGATCATGTTTCTCATTAAGTTGCTGTCCTTCCATGCCTGTCAAACTTCCACCAGTTTGAATAAAGCATCTTATTATCTCTTTCTTCTTTTTTTGATGTTGATTTGAAGCACAAATCTGATTGACTTCTTGTTGTAATAGGATGATGTTCTGCATTGTGACCTCCACACTTTTAATCACCTTATCCACCACCTGATCCACTATTGACAGAGATATTTGATTTTTTTGATTCTGGAGATGTTGAATTTGCTTCTTTTGTTGATCTAGTTGATGCATATTAGCTAGTGTCTTTCCTGGATTAAAAGACTGGTTGTTATGTCCTGTTGACAGCAGTGTTGGTGTTTTCAGTTTAATATAAAGCTTTGAAAGCACTCTATTAGGCAATAATGGAATCAGGCCAGTTGCAGCAAATCTGCTTTGAATATTTGATGCTGATAAAGCCTGTCAATGAACTGTAGGATAGATATATAGAAAATCTTCCTTGCTAATAGCATAAACACCATTCTTTATCATCTCTGCAATCTTCTGGCCATACAGACATTTTAATGGCGAGAAACAGCTCACATCCAATGGTTGAAGCAGATGCGAAGAATGTGGTGGCATATATAAAGGAATAATCTTCCTTTCTGTACAGAATTTATCAAATTCTGCAGTGGCGTGACTGCTGTGGCCATCCAGAATTAGAAGACGATATCTGCCAACAGTACAAGAAGCTGTATGCTTTTCAAACACCTCTTGAAGCCAATCAAGGCCTAATGCATCATTTGTCCAGCCATTATCACTAACACTGACTCGGTAATCGTTTGGAACAGCTTTATACCACTGAGATTGGTGATTCTTTGCTGCAAGGATAATTTGTGGAGGTAGAACCCATCCAGCTGTATTTACTGCAATAATTGCAGTTACCCATTCGCGATTCCCAGGTTGTATAGCTTTTGCATGGCTCTCGCGTGTTTCTGATCCACAGACAACTTTGGCTGTTGAAATTATGCCCATTTGAAAGCCAGTTTCATCCATATTGTAGATATCTTGCTCAAGGATTCCATGCTTTTGAATAGTATCATGAAACCGCTTAAACCACCCCCTAATAAGCTCTGGATCTTCACATTTGGCTCGTTGATAATCGTACTTTCGGCTGTATTTAGAGCACAGTTCTGTGTGGCGTTTTATATAGCGGTTGACCCATTTCTCGCCGATAGTCGCTTCGGATGATAACCGTGCAGAAAGCAATGACTGCGCCAAATAGTGTACTGTTGATATTTGGGGGGGGTAAGCCGCGTCGGTCTAGATCTAGGATCCATGCTAAGAGAGTAGATTCTTCAGTATTTGTTAATTTGCGATTATTTGCAATTGAGTCTTCGCGAGCGGGGATTCCTTTGACACGTCTCTTTAATGTTGTTGGAGGGACGTCATATGCTGAAGCTGTTTTAGAAATTGACTTAAAAAGGCCCTTTTTATAAGCATCAAGAGCTAATTGAACACGTCCTTCCTTTGAAATATTGTTATCTGGTGCCATTGTGGCCGAATAAGCTGGTATAGGGGTGTTGTTGAGGTGCAGTATAGGGGTTCAAGGAGCCGGACCACTTGCTGTCCCAGACCGCTCGCTGTCCATTTACGTTATGTGTCTTGCTTTACTAAAGATTATGTTATTCAGATTTAAATTAGTCAGAAAGTAGACTAATTTTATAAAGTTAAAAAATATTTAAATATAAATTATATTTACTTATATTTATAACTTTATAGTGATGAGATCTCTATCTCTTTATTTCTTTATAAACTCAAGTCTCTATCTGTAATTCTCTTAAATTATAGAAGATTATATAGTGTCTATTTGTAGCTTAGACATTTCTCAATAAATTCTTAGTATTAAGCAGATGGACTATTATTTTAACAAAGTTATTAGCTTTTTTTTTAAGTTTATAAAAAGTCTATACTCTCTATGACTTCCTTAGAATTATATTTAGTCTACTGCTCTAACTTTATTTTTAATATACTGAAATTTCTACTTTTTTAAAAAGATTGAATTGCTGTTCTGTTCCATCTTTAAATAATGTAATCCATCACTGAGTTGGCTACATCATCAAGTTAGCCACCTATCTATTATGTAATGTCTTTTTTATAGGCTATACCACAACAAACAAATTAAATCATTTATATGTACTAGAAATTAGTTGTTTAATGATTAGAGTATATTCTAGTAGTATGTTCCAATAATTTATATAAACTGCACTATCATAATGTAACATGTTTATTTTGCTGATCATAAATCTGACTACTTAATCATTTTTTATGTAATGTAATCCACCACCGAGCAAGCCCCACCACTGAGTGAGCAGCTATCCGAGCGAGCCACCCCCTATTCAACCACATCACCTAATACATCTATTTCTACATCAAATATGCCACCAAAAACCACAGAATTGAAGGCGTAAATAGAAGGCTGTATGCTGCTTGTAATTAAAGCAGTTAAAGAGGGTCAAATCTCTTCTGCAAAAGCAGCAGCTGATGCATATGATGTCCCATATTCTACATTAAAACACTGCATTCAGGGGCATACTGCTTGTGTTGATACTGCAGCAAATAGCTAAAAGCTTACCAAACTGGAGGAATCTTCACTAAAGCAATGAATTCTTGATATAGATGAGTGAGACCTGCTACCATCTCATGATATAGTGCACAAAATGGCAACTATATTACTATCTGATCACAAAGACAATATATCAATTGGTCCAAATTGAGTGATCCAGTTTATTAAGTGGTATAGTGATCTTGCCTCTAAATATAATTGCAAGTACAACTATCAACAGGTATAATATGAGGATCCAGAGATTATCAGGAATTGGTTCAATCTTATTCAGAATATCATAGCAAAATATGGTATTCTTGAACAAGATATCTACAATTGTGATGAAACAGGCTTTCAAATGGGTGTGGCATCAACAGCTAAAGTTATTACTGGATCTCATCATACCACAAGCTGTGTACAAGCTATACAGCCTGGAAATTGCAAATGGGTGACAGCCATTGAATCAATCAATGCCATGGGCTGGGCCCTACCCCCTTTGATTATCTTTGCTGGCAAGGTCCACCAATCTTCATGGTATCAAGATCTGCCACCAGACTGGACAATAGGCCTAAGTGAGAATGAATGAATCAATAATGAGCTGGGATTGCTTTGGCTAAAAGAGGTTTTTGAGAAGCATACAATTCAGCAGACTATAGAGAAATATCACCTTCTTATTCTGGATAGCTATAGCAGCCATGCCACTGCAGAATTTGACTACTTCTGCAAGAATCAGTAAATTATCTCTCTTTATATGCCACCACATTCTTCCCATTGCCTGCAGCCTCTTGATGTCTCTTGCTTTGCTCCCTTAAAGAAGGCCTATGGACAGGGGGTTTAGAAAAGCATGCAACTTGGCATTAATTATATGGACAAGCAAGGCTTCTTATCACTATACCAATCTTTATAAAAAGCACTTTCAGAAGCCAATATAAAGAGTGGATTTGCAGCAACAGGCCTAGTGCCATTCAATCCACAGCGCGTGCTGGATATGCTCAATATTCAGTCTAAAAAGATTACTCCACCTTCTTCTTCTCATGGCCCCTGGGTTGCAAAGACTCCTCATTCTACTGCAGAGGTGCAAAAGCAGATGCAACTTATCAAGG
>ENA-UOWK01000601-UOWK01000601.1-bioreactor-metagenome-genome-assembly--contig:-NODE-601-length-16510-cov-17.087633_pt1 | contig 16510 bp, 19 predicted proteins | sample MGYA00238157_ERZ761612 | MGnify/ENA primary metagenome ERZ761612 (study PRJEB28901, sample SAMN06268035) | bioreactor metagenome | isolation source: Joint BioEnergy Institute, California, USA... | reverse complement strand
GCACGTAGGGCGCCAGGCTCATGTTCTCCATGCCGCCGGCGATGATCACCTCGGCATCGCCACAGCGGATCGCCTGGGCCCCCAGGTGCAGGGCCTTGAGGCCCGAGCCGCAGACCTTGTTGAGGGTCAGCGCCGGCACGGCGTGGGGCAGGCCGGCCTTGATCGCGGCCTGGCGGGCGCTGTTCTGCCCGACGCCGGCGGTCAGCACATGACCAAGGATCACTTCGTCGACCTGCGCGCCGTCCAGGCCGGTCTGCTCGAGCAGGCGGCGGATCACCGCGGCGCCCAGGTCGGTGGCCGGCACGTCCGCCAGCGCCCCCTGGAAGCTGCCGATGGCGGTACGGGTGGCGGCGACGATGACGACTTCTTGCATGGCATTCTCCTGGCCGTGGGCACGGGTATTGTTATTCGCGGGTTACGATCCTGACGCCGGGGCCAGCGCCATGCAAGCCCGGTTGCGCGCGTTGGCGGCGTGCCGCCTGCGGCGCTGCATGCTAGGGTCGTGCAACGCCTGGCCGCCGCAAGGCGCGTGGCGCATCACTCCCGAGAGCGGCGAACGTGCTGTTAGACTAGGCGGCTTTGAACGCCATCCAGGATCGTCAATGGATCGTCCCGTTTTTCGTCGCAGCTTTCTTCACCCGCGGTTCTGGCCACTCTGGGCCGGGCTTGGCCTGCTGTGGCTGACCGTGCAGCTGCCCTATGGCGCACTGCTGCGCCTGGGCCGTGGCCTGGGCTGGCTGATGTATCACCTGGCCGGCGCGCGTCGGCGTATCGCCACGCGCAACCTGGAATTGTGCTTCCCGCAAATGCCGGCGGAAAAGCGCAAGCGCCTGCTCAAGGAGAATTTCGCCTCCACCGGCATCGCCTTCTTCGAGATGGCCATGAGCTGGTGGTGGCCGCGCCACAAGCTCGCCCGCCTGGCCCATATCGAGGGTATCGAGCACCTGCAGCAGGCCCAGGCGCAAGGCCAGGGCGTGATCCTCATGGCCGTGCACTTCACCACCCTGGAAATCGGCGCCGCCTTGCTCGGCCAGGTGCACACCATCGACGGCATGTACCGCGAACACCGCAACCCGGTGTTCGATTTCGTGCAGCGCCGCGGCCGTGAACGCCACAACCTGGATGCCACCGCCATCGAGCGTGAGGACGTGCGGGCGATGATCAAGGTGCTGCGCGCCGGCCGGGCGATCTGGTACGCACCGGACCAGGACTACGGCCGCAAGCAGAGCCTGTTCGCGCCGCTGTTCGGCATCCAGGCGGCGACCGTTACCGCCACCACCAAGTTCGCCCGCCTGGGGCGTGCCATCGTGCTGCCGTTCACCCAGATGCGCCTGCCCAATGGTGCGGGTTATCGGCTGACCATCCACCCGCCGCTGACGGATTTTCCCGGCGAGAACGAAGAGGCCGACTGCCTGCGGGTCAACCAGTGGGTCGAGCAGGCCATCGTCACGTGCCCCGAGCAGTACCTGTGGGCACACCGGCGCTTCAAGACTCGCCCACCAGGCGAGCCTAAACTCTACTGACCACCCGCAGCGGAATCGACGAATGAAGCAGGACGCTACCGGCCACCCGGCCACTACCGGGCTCATCCTTTCAGGCGGTGGCGCTCGGGCCGCGTACCAGGTCGGTGTGCTCTCGGCGATTGCCGAGCTGCTGCCCGAGGAGTCGTCGCACAATCCCTTTCCGGTCATCGTCGGCACCTCGGCAGGGGCCATCAACGCCGTGGGCCTGGCCTGCGGCGCGCTGCACTTTCGCGAGGCGGTCAAGCGCCTGAGCAGCGTGTGGCGCAGCTTCCATACCGACCAGGTGTACCGCAGCGATTGGCCCGGTGTGCTGCGCCAGGCCAGCCGTTTCATCGGCCACAGCATGCTCGGCCTGGGCAAGCAGGTACCGGTAGCGCTGCTCGACAGCTCGCCGCTGGCCAGGCTGCTCGAGCGCGAGCTGGATTTTTCCGGCATCGCCGCCGCGGTTCGCCACCGCCAGCTGCGCGCCGTGGCGGTGACCGCGTTCGGCTACGAGTCGGCCCAGGCGGTGACCTTCTATCAGGGCCGGGCCACCATCGACCCCTGGTTCCGGCATCGCCGGGTCGGCGTGCCGACGCGCCTGGCGCTGCCGCACCTGTTGGCCAGCACGGCGATTCCGCTGATCTTCGAACCGGTAAAGATCAACCGCGAGTACTTTGGCGACGGCGCGGTACGGCAGATGGCGCCGATCAGCCCGGCACTGCACCTGGGCGCGACCAAGGTGCTGGTGGTGGGCGTCAGCGGCAACCCGGTCGGCAACCAGGCCGGCGGCGCGCCCGTGCCGGTGCCCGGTGGGGTGCAGCCGAGCCTGGCGCAGATTGCCGGGCACATGCTCAACAGCACCTTTATCGACAACGTGGAAAGCGATATCGAGTTGCTCGAACGCCTCAATCAGCTCGGCCGCCTGGTGCCGGCCGAGCAGCGCAGCCGCACCTACGGGCTCACCCCGGTGGAAGTGTTGGTGATCTCGCCGAGCCAGCCACTGGACGTGATCGCCGCCCGCCATCGCCGGGAGATGCCGGCGGCGCTGCGTCTGTTCCTGCGCGGCCCGGGCGCGACCCGCGACGGGGGTGGCGGGGTGCTCAGCTACCTGCTGTTCGAGCCGGGTTATTGCAGCGAGCTGATCGAGCTGGGCTACCAGGACGCGATTGCCAAGAAGGCGCAGATCCAGGCGTTTCTCGGGCTCGTGCCTGCCTGAGCCGTCGATCCTGGGTATCGCTGCGCTCCACCCAGGCTACCTCTCTGAATGCACGGGCTTTCAGCCGAAGCGCTGCAGCTGCATTTCCTGCAGGCGGCTCAGGGTGCGGCGGAATGCAAAGCCCAGATAGCCCTCGGTGTACAGCGCGTCCAGCGCGACCGAGGCCTCCAGATAGAGCGGCACGCGGCGGTCGTAGCACTCGTCCACCAGGGCAATGAAGCGCCGTACGGCATTGTCGTGAACAGACAGCGCCGGCAGCTGGCGGTCACCGGCAACCACCCGCTCGGCGGCGTCCTCGGTGCCGCGGGCGATCCTGGCAGGTTGCTGTTGGGCGCTGAGGGCGGGCACATCACCCAGCAGAATGGCCTTGAAGCGATCACACAGCAGGATGAAATCCTGAGCGTAGAGAGGCTGCCCGCACAGCTGCTCGAAGCTGCAATACAGGACGGCCCGGCTGTGGCACTGCACAGCGATCAGCCGGTGGTTGATGGCCAGCGGTTCATGGCTGGCAGGCTCGCCCTCGCTCAGCGAGGCGAACAGCGCGGGCAGGGCGCTTTGCTGGCCTGCCTGGCGAACCCAGTAGCGTTGCCGCACCTGGCCGGGGTGCTGGCGGTGATCCTGCTGGCCATCCACCGGCACCACCTGCATGTGCTGCAGCAGGGCGTCGATGGCCGGCAGGAAACGCTCGCGATTATGGCCGCCGGCGTACAGTTGTTCCGGCGGCTGGTTGGAGGTGGCGACCAGCACCACGCCCTCGGCGAACAGCGAGCGGAACAGGCGCCCCAGCAGCATGGCATCGCCGATATCACTGACGAACAATTCGTCGAAGCACAGCACACGGATTTCTTTGCCCAGCTCCCGGGCCAATACCTGCAACGGCTCGGCGGTGCCGGTCAGCTCGAACAGGCGGCGATGCACCCAGCCCATGAAGTGGTGGAAATGCTGGCGCCGGGCGGGCACCTGCAGCGCGTCATAAAAGCTGTCCATCAGCCAGGTTTTGCCACGCCCGACCGGGCCCCAGAGGTACACCCCCTTCGCCAAGCCGCCACCATGCAGGGCCTCGTAGCAGCCCTGCAACTGCTCGGCCGCCCGCTGTTGAGCGGCGTCACTGACGAAGCCCTGCTGTTCGACGGCGAGGCGATAGGCCTGCAGCGGCGGGTGTGCGTTGCGGCTCATGCGTCTGGCGCCTGGAAGATGGCTTCGATAGGGCGTTCGAACAGGCGGGCAATCTTGAAGGCCAGGGGCAGGCTGGGATCATAGCGCCCGGTTTCGATGGCATTCACCGTCTGCCGCGACACGCCCAGGCGTTCACCCAGTTCGGCCTGGGACCAGCCCTGCCCATTGCGCAATTCACGCACCTGGTTGATCACCGGTAGCGCCTCCAGCCGAGCCACGCGCCGAAGCCCCAGAGGGCGGCGAGCAGCGGCCACACGAAAAACATCGACAGACGCGGAAAACCGGCGGTCTCCAGGAAGCCATAGCTGAAGGTGATCAGTGCCGTGCCGACGAACGCCAAGGCCAGGGCTTCCAGATGGATCGCCCGGGCCAGTTCGTCGAGCTGGCGGATCTGGCGGATTACCGTGACGGCCACGACGACCATCGGCACCACGGGGATCAGCGCACACAGCGTGCGCAACGCGCTTGGCGGCATCAGCGCCTGGGCCAGGCTGCTGATCGCCACGGCAACGACGTAAGCTGTTATTGCCAGGCTAAAATGCACCACGAAGCGTTTGGAGTCAGTCATTGGGTCTGCTCGAAATGGAAAGTTAGCTTTACATTATGGCGGGGCGATTGCTTGGTCAAGCAAACTTTACATGGCGGGTCGCGGCAATCTCCGCGCCACGCGCAAACCCGCCCAGGGCGCCGGTCGGCATCGGCTGGCCAGCGTTGCCGATATGCACCGCCCACGGGTAGGCTGCGTGCCCCGTTACCGAGGAGCCAGCTAATGCTCATTCGCCCACGCCAGCTCACCGATGATGCCGAGCTGCTGGCCATCTGGCACCGCGCGGTAGTGGCTACCCACGGCTTTCTGAGTGCGGCTGACATCCAGCGGCTGCATCGCCAGGTGGGCGAGCTGTACCTGCCTGCGGTGGCGGTGCATGTGTGCGTGGCCGAAAGCCAGCGGATACTTGGCTTCATCGGCCTCACCGGTAGCCATGTGGAAATGCTCTTCGTCGACCCCGCTTGCCATGGCCAGGGTGTGGGTTCGCGCCTGCTGGATGACGCCCGCGAACGCTGCGGGCCACTGACCGTGGACGTCAACGAACAGAACCCGGCGGCTCACGGCTTCTATCGCCGCTACGGCTTCCAGGACACCGGGCGCAGCGAAACCGATGGCGAAGGGCGGCCGTTTCCGCTGGTTCACATGGCGTATCGGGGCGGCACGGCCTGAGCATCGACAGGCAGCCGGGTGTCGTGAATCCGGATCGATATAACTGTTATAAGCAAATTCTTACTCGGTATATGTCCTTTCGCTCCAGATGGTTATCCTGCGCCGCTGGCAAATGAGCCGACAACGGCAATTGGGGCAGGTATGGATTTTGGCGGTTTGGGCTTCGTCGTCGCGGGGCTGGTGGTTGGCTTTATCGTCGGCATGACGGGCGTGGGCGGCGGTTCGCTGATGACGCCCATCCTGCTGTGGTTCGGCATCAGCCCTGCGGCGGCGGTGGGCACCGACCTGTTGTACGCGGCGATCACCAAGGCTGGCGGGGTGTTCGTGCACCAGCGCAACCGCAACATCGACTGGTCGGTGACCGCCTGGCTGGCCGCCGGCAGCGTGCCGGCCGCCTTGCTGACGCTGCTGGCGCTGACCCTGATCCCGGGCGATCAGCACGCCACCAATCAATTGATCAGGCATGCGCTGGGCATCGTGCTGCTGCTCACCGCCACGGCGATCCTGTTCAAGAAGCAGCTGTTCGCCTTCGCCAGTCGGCATGCCGGGGACGGCTTCCACTTCAGCCCCGGGCGCCTCAATGGGCTGACCGTGGTGGTCGGCCTGGTGCTGGGTTTCATGGTCACCCTGACCTCCATCGGCGCCGGTGCCCTGGGTACCGTGGCGCTGTTCCTGCTTTACCCGCTGATGCCCACGCGCCGCCTGGTGGGCACCGAGATCGCCCATGCCGTGCCGCTGACCCTGGTGGCCGGCCTTGGCCATGCCGGCCTCGGCAACCTGGACTGGGGGGTGTTGGGCTACCTGCTGCTGGGCTCGCTGCCGGGCATCTTCTTTGGCAGCCACCTGTCGGGGCGCGTGTCCGACAACCTGTTGCGCCCGTTCCTGGCGATCATGCTGATGGTGATCGGCTACAAACTGGCGTTCTGAGCCGCCTGATCAGGGCGTGAGCGGCATTCCTGCAAGGGCGGTGCGCGGATGCCGGGGTGGCTGCCTGGCGGAAAGGCCGAACGAATGACGGCGGGCGTCTGTCCCCAACAGACACACCCACGATCAGGAGGCAGCATGCGCATCCAGCTCCCAACCCTCGGTTTCGGTGGCGCGCCGCTCGGCAACATGTTCCAGGCGGTGCCCGAAGAGCAGGCCCAGGCGACCCTGGACGCCGCCTGGCAGGCCGGCATTCGTTACTACGACACCTCTCCCCATTATGGCGCGGGGTTATCGGAACAACGCTTCGGAAAATTCCTTGGCGGCAAGCCGCGCGACGAATTCCTGCTGAGCAGCAAGGTCGGCCGGCTGTTGCAGCCAGCCGACCAGCCCGAGAACGCCAAGCCCTTCACCCATGAGCTGGCCAACCGGCGGGTGATCGATTACTCGGCCGACGGTGCCCGTCGCTCCATCGAGAGCAGCCTGGAGCGCCTCGGCGTGGACCGACTGGACCTGGTGTTCATCCACGACGTTTCCGCAGACCAGCATGGCCCCAAGTGGCGCGACTACTTCGCCGAGGCCATGCAGGGCGCGGCAGTGGCGCTCACGCGCATGCGCGAGGAGGGCATGATCGGTGGCTGGGGGCTGGGCGTGAACCTGGTCGAACCCTGCCGCCTGGCGCTGGAGCAGGCCGACCCGGACGTGTTCCTGCTGGCCGGCCGCTACACCTTGCTCGATCACCACGAAGCCCTGGAAACCCTGTTTCCCGAATGCGCCCGGCGTGACGTTGGCATCGTGGTCGGCGGGCCGTTCAACTCGGGGGTGCTGGCCGGCGGTGAGCACTTCGAATACGACCGCATTCCCGAAGCGGTGCGCCGCAAGACCGAGCGGCTGCGCGCGCTGGGCGAGCAATTCGGGGTCGATATCCGCGCGGCAGCGCTGCAGTTCTGCCTGGCCCATCCGGTGGTGCGCGCGGTCATTCCCGGCAGCGCCACACCGGCTCGCCCGGCGCAGTACGTCGCTCAGCTGCAGGCGCGCATTCCGGCAGCCTTCTGGCAGGCGCTGCGCGAGCAGGGCATGCTGCCCGAGGCTGCGCCGCTGCCGGGCTGATTCAGCCCTGCTGCTCGGCCAGCGCCTGCTGGTAGACCGCCAGGTCGCTGGCCGAGAAGCAGCAGAACAGCACCCTGTCGATGCCCGGATGCTGAGCCAGTGCCTCACGGACGGTGGCCACGGCCAGGCGCGCAGCCGCCTCGATGGGGTAGCCGTAGATGCCGGTGCTGATGCTCGGGAAGGCGATGGAACGGGCGCCGCCTTGCTCGGCCACGCGCAGTGAGTTGCGGTAGCAGGCGCTGAGCAGGGCGGCTTCGCCCTGATCGCCGCCACGCCAGACCGGCCCCACGGTATGAATGATGGACGCGGCTGGCAATCGGTAGCCCCGCGTCCGCTTGGCCTCGCCAGTCTTGCAGCCACCGAGCAGCCGGCATTCGTGCAGCAGCTCGGGGCCTGCGGCGCGGTGAATGGCGCCGTCCACGCCGCCGCCGCCGAGCAGCGAGGAATTGGCGGCATTGACGATGGCATCGACCTGCAGCGTGGTGATATCGGCCTGGATGGCTTGCATATCAGCGGTCATTGGTAGCGCTCCCGGTGTGGCGCATGGGCACTCCGTTTGCCGTGGAATCTCTGGGGGGATTGACGAATAATGCCGGCATTGGCCTTGCGCCGTCCATGACAGGAACCCGCCTTCCCATGAGCGCTACCTCTTCACCTCTGGTGCTATCCATCCAGTCCCACGTCGCCCTGGGCCACGTCGGCAACGACGCCGCGGTGTTCCCGCTGCAGCGCCTGGGCTTCGAAGTGCTGCCGGTGCATACGGTGCAGTTCTCCAACCACACCGGCTATGGGCAGTTCCGCGGCCAGGTGTTCGATGCCGAGCATATCCGTGAAGTGCTTGCCGGTTTGCGTGATCGCGGCGTGCTGTCGAAGGTCTCGGCGGTGCTCTCCGGCTATCTCGGCGATGCCGCGATCGGCGCGGTGATCCTCGAGGCGGTGGACGAGATCCGCCGTGACAACCCCGGCGTGCGCTACCTCTGCGATCCGGTGATGGGCGATGTCGGCCGCGGCGTGTTCGTCAATGCGGCGATCCCGGATTTCCTGCGTAACCTGGCGATTCCCTGCGCCAACATCATCACCCCCAACCAGTTCGAGTTCGAGCTGCTCACTGGCAGCAAACTCGACAGCGTCGACGAGGCCGTGCGGGTGGCGCGCCAACTGCGTGGTCGCGGCCCCGACGTGGTGGTGGTCACCAGCCTGGCCACCCCGGACATCCCGGCGGATCAGCTGTGCACCCTGGCGGTCAATGGCGAGGGCGCCTGGTTGGTCAACACGCCGCGTCTGACGCTGCATCCGCTGCCCAACGGCATGGGCGATGTATTCTCGGCCACCTTGCTGGCGCGCCTGCTATCGGGCCACGCCTTGCCGCAAGCGCTGGAGCTGGCCACTGCAACGCTTTACGCCCTGGTAGGGGCCACTGCCGAAGGCTCCCGTGACCTGCCGCTGGTCAGGGCTCAGGAGCAGATCGTCGAGCCAGCGCAGCGCTATGCGGCCAGCGAAGTGGTGAGCCCATGAACGGATATACCTGGTGTGCAGCGGCGCTGCTGCTGACCAGCATGCAGAGCATGGCCTGCGAGGTGGATACGGCGGCGGCGGTTCGCGACCAGACCTATGGCAATTTCGTCATCCCGGTGCGGGTCAAACCGGGCGAGCGCTGCGTGATCCTCGATCACCTCAGCGAGGAGGGGCGCAAGACGCGCATGGAGCTGTGGGTGCCAGTGGAAAAAATGGGTAACAGCACGCCCAGGCTGGGCCGCTGGAAGCGTGAGTACAAGGTCGACGGGGATATTGCCAAGGTCGACCGCTTCGTCTACCTGGCGGGCGACAAGGCAGGGGAGGACTCGGTGGTGTTTTCCTCTTTGCATGGTGGCAAAGAGCGGCGCGCCGTCGAATACCGCATCAATATCCAATGACCCACCGCGTTGCCCGTCAGCACTTGTGCGGGCTTTCGCTCTTCAGCTCTTCGCCGCTGTTGAGGTCGCGGATGATCACCGTGGCGTCCGGATGGGCCGAGCACATGGCATTGCGCACGGTGTAGATGCCGCTGCCTTCGGCGACCATGGTCATGTTCTGGGCCAGCGGCTGGCCTTTGGCATCCTGCAGCGACAGCTGGTAGGTGCCGGACAAGGTCATGCAGCCGGTGAGCAGGGCGCTGGTGATCAATACGGCGGTGAGGCGTTTCATGCGTTCTTCCTTGAGCAGCACAAGGTTCACCGGGCCGTCTGGTGAACCTTGCGGTACGGGTGAGTTGCGAGTTTGGTTCGTGGGGCGCCAGCAATCACGGCATCAATGGCCGACGCGGTGCTCGGTAAAGCGGTAGTCCGCCTGGCAATCGGCGGTCGGGTCGGCGTTGAGGTTGACGTACTCGACGGTGTTCGCATCGACGAAGCGATAGTCGTAGACCTCGGTGGTTTTCACGCCGTCGGTGGTCAGGTGGTTCTTGCCGTGGTGGGCCGTCCAGGTGCCTTGTTCGGTCTGGATCAGGCGCGTTCTCTGCGCGTCGGCAAAGAAGCTGATCTTGAAGCGGCCGTCGGCCCCGAAGCTGGAATTCCAGGCGAAGAACTGGCACGGACCATTCTTGTCGCGCATGCCTTGCCATTCGCCGAGCAGGCGCTGGTCCAGGGGTTGGGAGGGGAGGTTGGAGCAACCGGCGAGCAGGCCGGCGAGGCTGGCGCCGATTAACAGCGTTTTAAGCATGCTGATAGTCCTTGATCGAGACACATCCATGGAGGGCGATGCTGCGCCCTGACTTTGCAACCACAGTGGCGGCATAAGTTGACGGCCATGGTAGCGAAAAGTTCGCCATGCAAACCAGTGTGCAGGTCACGTCTGGTTTTTCAGTGGCGCAGGGCCAGGGCCTAGTTGGCGATGCGCGAAAATTTGACAATCCTCTGTCCATTTCATAATTTTATGCCCACGCAAACGTTTGCGTATCGATAACAACGACAATAATCATGGAGTTCGCCCATGTCCGGTTTCCGTCCTGCCCGGCTCTGCGCCGCCATTGCCCTTGGTGCCGCTGCCCTTGTCAGTTTCTCCAGCGCCCATGCCGCCGAAGGTGATACGCCTCGCGTTGCGCTGGTCATGAAGTCCCTCGCCAACGAGTTCTTCCGCACCATGGAAGATGGCGCCAAGGCCTACCAGAAAGAAAACCCTGCGCAGTTCGAATTGATCGCCAACGGCATCAAGGACGAGACCGATACCTCCGCGCAGATCCGTATCGTCGAGCAGATGATCGTTGCCAAGGTCGATGCCCTGGTGATCGCCCCGGCTGACTCCAAGGCCCTGGTGCCGGTGATCAAGAAGGCCAGCGATGCCGGCATCAAGATCGTCAATATCGACAACCGTCTCGACCCTGAAGTGGTGAAAAGCAAAGGCCTGGACGTGCCCTTCGTAGGCCCGGACAACCGCAAGGGCGCGCGCCTGGTCGGCGAATACCTGGCCAAGGAAAAGCTCAAGGCCGGTGACGAAGTCGGCATCATCGAAGGCGTTTCCACCACCACCAACGCCCAGCAGCGCACCGCGGGCTTCAAGGACGCCATGGAAGCGGCCGGCATGAAGATCGTCGGCGTGCAGTCCGGCAACTGGGAAATCGACCGTGGCAACGCGGTGGCCTCGGCCATGCTCAACGAGTACCCGGATCTGAAAGCGCTGCTGGCCGGCAACGACAGCATGGCACTCGGCGCGGTATCTGCCGTGCGTGCCGCTGGCAAGAAGGACCAGGTGCAGGTGGTCGGTTACGACAACATCAACGCCATCAAGCCGATGCTCAAGGACGGTCGCGTGCTCGCCACCGCCGACCAGTTCGCCGCGCGTCAGGCGGTGTTCGGCATCGAGGCGGCGCTCAAGCTGGTCAAGGGTGAGCCCACCGGCGCGAAAGACGGCGTGATCGAAACTCCGGTCGAACTCGTGACCAAGCCGTGACCCATGCGGTAGTGGCCGGCGAGACCGTTCTCGCCGCCCGCAATATCGGCAAGACCTACGTCCAGCCCGTGCTGGGCGGGGTCGAGCTGGAGCTGCGCGCCGGTGAAGTGCTGGCGCTGACCGGCGAGAACGGCGCCGGCAAAAGTACCCTTTCGAAGATTTTCTGTGGGCTGGAGCAACCGACCACCGGCTCCCTGAGCTTTCTCGGCCAGCCCTATGCACCGGCCAGCCGCCGCGAGGCCGAGCGCCTCGGCGTGCGCATGGTGTTGCAGGAGCTCAACCTGCTGCCGACCCTGACCGTGGCCGAGAACCTGTTTCTCGACAACCTGCCCAGCCGTGGCGGCTGGATTGCCCGTGGCCGCCTGCGCGAGATGGCGCGCCAGGCCATGGCCCAGGTCGGCCTGGAAGCCGTCGACCCGGATACGCCCGTGGCCGCGCTGGGCGTCGGCCATCAGCAGATGGTCGAGATCGCCCGCAACCTGATCGGCGATTGCCGCGTGCTGGTGCTCGACGAACCCACGGCGATGCTCACCGCCCGTGAGGTCGACCTGCTGTTCGAGCAGATCCAGCGCTTGCGCGACGCCGGGGTGGCCATCGTCTATATCTCCCACCGTCTCGAAGAACTGGCCAAGGTGGCGCAGCGCGTCGCCGTGCTGCGTGACGGCCAACTGGTCGCCGTGGAGCCCATCGATCGTTACAGCAGCGACGAGCTGGTCACCCTGATGGTCGGCCGCGAGGTCGGCGAAGCCATCGACCTGGGCGAACGGCAGATTGGTGCGCCGCTGTTGCAGGTCAGCAATCTCAGCCGGCGCGGCAAGGTCGACGACGTGTCGTTCAGCGTGCGGGCCGGGGAGATCTATGGCATTTCCGGGCTGATCGGCGCTGGCCGTACCGAATTGCTGCGGCTGATCTATGGCGCCGACCGCGCTGACAGCGGCCAGGTGGCCATCGGCAATCCGCCGGTGCCGGTGCGCGTGCGCTCACCCGCTGAAGCGGTGGGCCATGGCATTGCCTTGATCACTGAAGACCGCAAGGGCGAAGGCCTGCTGCTCGGCCAGCCGATTGCCGCCAACCTGGCGCTGGGCAATATGCCGGCGGTTTCCCGGCACGGGGTGATGCGCCCGGCGGCGGAGCAGGCCCTGGCGCAGCGGCAGATCGACGCCATGCGCATTCGCTGTAATGGCGCTCATCAGGCGGTTGCCGAACTGTCCGGTGGCAACCAGCAGAAGGTGGTCATCGGCCGCTGGCTGGAGCGCGACTGCCAGGTGCTGCTGTTCGACGAGCCGACCCGCGGCATCGACGTCGGCGCCAAGTTCGAAATCTACGGCCTGCTCGGTGAGCTGGCCCGCCAGGGCAAGGCGCTCGTGGTGGTGTCCAGTGACCTGCGCGAGCTGATGCTGATCTGCGACCGTATCGGCGTGCTGTCCGCTGGCCGCCTTATCGAAACATTCGACCGCGACGACTGGAGCCAGGACCGTCTGCTGGCTGCCGCTTTTGCCGGCTACCGCAGCCGCGAAGCCCTGATCGGCGATGTCGCACCCCCGTTACAGGAGCTTTGCCAATGACCACTCCGTCCGCCACGCCCACCAAGCGCAGTGGCACGCACCAGGGCCTGGGCACCTACCTCGGCCTGGCTGGCGCGTTGCTGGCGATGATCGTGCTGTTCTCATCGCTGAGCAGCCATTTCCTGTCCTACGCGACCTTCACCACCCTGGCCAACCAGATTCCCGACCTGATGGTGCTGGCGGTGGGCATGACGCTGATCCTGATCATCGGCGGCATCGACCTGTCCGTCGGTTCGGTGCTGGCCCTGGCCGCTGCCGTGGTCAGCGTGGCGACCCTCGGCTTTGGCTGGGGCATCGTGCCGGCCGCGTTGCTGGGCATGGCCTGTGCGGCACTGGCTGGCAGCGTGACCGGGATCATCACCGTGGCCTGGGGCATTCCCTCGTTCATCGTCTCCCTTGGCGTGCTGGAGATGGCCCGCGGCCTGGCCTACCAGCTCACCGACTCGCGCACCGCGTACATCGGCGACGCCTACGCCTGGCTGTCGACGCCGTTCGCCGCCGGCATCTCGCCGTCGTTCGTGATCGCCTTGCTGGTGATCGCCGCCGCGCACCTGCTGTTGACCCGCACCGTGTTCGGCCGCTACCTGGTGGCCATCGGCACCAACGAGGAAGCGGTGCGCCTGGCCGGCATCAACCCGAAACCTTACAAGATCTCGGTGTTCGCCCTGATGGGCCTGCTCGCCGGCCTGGCCGCGCTGTTCCAGATCTCCCGCCTGGAAGCCGCCGACCCGAATGCCGGCTCCGGCCTGGAGCTGCAGGTGATCGCGGCTGTGGTCATCGGCGGCACCAGCCTGATGGGTGGCCGTGGCTCGGTGATCAGCACCTTCTTTGGCGTGCTGATCATTTCCGTGCTCGCCGCAGGCCTCGCGCAGATCGGCGCGACCGAACCGACCAAGCGGATCATCACCGGTGCGGTGATCGTCATTGCGGTGATCCTCGACACCTACCGCAGCTATCGCGCCAAGCGCCGGGGCTGATTCGTCGTGGCCACCATCAAGGACGTCGCCGCGCGGGCCGGTATTTCCTACACCACGGTGTCCCATGTGGTGAACGGCACCCGGCCGGTCAGCGACCCGGTGCGCAGCAAGGTCGAGGCGGCCATCGCCGAGCTGGGTTACGTGCCCAGCGGCGTGGCCCGCTCGCTCAGGGCCCGGGCCACCGGCACCATCGGCCTGCTGGTGCCGAACGCCAGCAACCCGTACTTCGCCGAGCTGGCCCGCGGCATCGAGGACCACGCCGAGCGCAACGGCTACAGCGTGATCCTGTGCAATTCCGACGACGACATCGACAAGCAGCTGCGCTACCTGCGCGTGTTGCTGGAGCGGCGCATCGACGGCCTGATCGTCGCCACCGTGGCCAGCGACGCGGCCTTCGCCCAGGCGCTGGCGGGTTTGAAAGTGCCGCTGATGCTGGTCGACCGTTCCCTCGATGGCGTAACGGCCGATCGCGTGCAGGTGGATCATGAGCGCGGCGCCTACCTGGCGACGCGGCATCTTCTCGAGCTCGGCCATCGGCGTATCGCCTGTATCGGTGGGCCGGCCAGTACCCAGGTGGTGCAGCTGCGTGCGGCGGGTTACCGCAGAGCCCTGGCCGAAGCCAAGGTCGAGGCGCTGCCGGTAGTCGATTGCGCTTTTACCAGCCCCGCCGGGCACGCCGCTGCCCAGGTGCTGCTGGCGGGTGATGATGCGCCCACGGCAATTTTCGCCGGCAACGACATGATCGCCCTGGGCGTGCTGCGCGCCGCTGCCGAGCGCAACGTGAACGTGCCGCAGCAGCTCTCGGTGGTGGGCTTCGACGACATCGAAGTCAGCCGCTACCTGCACCCGGCATTGACCACGGTCGGCCAATCCATCGGCCAGCTCGGTGAGACCGCTGCCGCCCGGTTACTGGCACGTATCCGCACGCCCGGCCTGGCCGCCGAGCAGCAACTGATCGAACCCACCCTGGTGTTGCGCGAGTCCAGCGCAGCGCCACTGACTTGAATAGTTCGAAGCGCCCACGCGTTTCGCTGACGTAGAGGAACACCGGTAATGCACGCGAAGGTAGTTGTGGTGGGCAGCCTGAACATGGACCTGATCGTCCGCATGCCACGCTTTCCCGTTGCGGGCGAAACACTGGCCGGGCACGGCTTTGCCACTGCCGCCGGCGGCAAGGGCGCCAACCAGGCGGTGGCCGCAGCGCGCCTTGGTACCAGGGTGGCGATGGTCGGCTGCGTGGGGGATGACGCCAATGGCGCAGCGCTGCGCGCCGGCCTGCTTGCCGAAGGCATCGACTGCAGCGGCGTGGCGACGGTGCCTGATGTAGCCACCGGCATCGCGACGATCCTGGTCGACGATGCCGGCCAGAACGCCATCGTCATCGCGGCGGGTGGCAACGGCGAAATGACCGCCGAGCGCCTGACCGATCATGATGGTTTGCTGGCAGCGGCGGATATCGTCATCGCCCAGCTGGAAGTGCCCATGGCCACCGTCGAGGCCACCTTGCTACGCGCTCATGCACTGGGCCGCACGGTGATCCTCAACCCGGCTCCCGCGGTTGGGCCGTTGCCGGAAAGCTGGTACAGCCTGATCGACTACCTGATTCCCAACGAGAGCGAAGCCGCGCTGCTGACCGGCATCGCCGTCGACTCACCGCAAAGCGCCCTGCAGGCTGCGGAAAAACTGTTGGCCAGTGGCGCCCGTCGCGTACTGATCACCCTCGGCAGCCAGGGCGTTTTCTACGCCGACAGCGAGCGCCATCTGCACCTGCCGGTCGAACCTGTGGTGGCGGTCGATACCACCGCTGCGGGCGACACCTTCGTTGGTGGCTTCGCTGCCGGTCTGGCCGAAGGCCTGCCGCTGGAAAGCGCCATCCGCCTCGGCCAGCAAGCTGCCGCCCTGGCCGTCACCCGGCCGGGCGCACAGCCCTCCATCCCTTATCGCCACGAGTTGCCCGCATGAAGAAGACGCCCCTGCTCAACGCCGAATTGTCCGCCGCCATCGCTCGCCTGGGCCATGGCGACATCATCGTCATTGGCGACGCCGGCATGCCGGTACCGGCAGGTACGCCATGCATCGACCTGGCGCTGACCGCCGGCGTCCCGGACTTCGTCACCACCCTCAAGGTGGTGCTCAGCGAGATGCAGGTGCAGGGCCATCTGCTGGCCCGGGAAACCCTGGAGGTAGCACCATTGGCGCTCGAAGCAATCGAAAAACTCACCGCAGAAGGCGAGCTGGGCGAGCGCCAACTGGTCAGTCACGACGAACTCAAGGCCGCCTGTGCCAAGGCTCGCGTGCAGATTCGTACCGGTGAGTGCCGGCCGTACAGCAATATTGCGCTGATCGCGGGTGTGACGTTCTAAGACGCTGTTGACGATCTTCTTTAACGCGCCGCCTGGGCTGCTCCAAGGCAGAAGCAGACGTAGGGTGGATGACGCTCTTTTCATCCACCATTGCGATCGCAGAGCGGTGGACGGGTCGGGCCGCGTAGGTGAGGCGTCGTCCACCCTACGACTGCCGGCAGTTCAGCGATCTATTGTGGGAGCGGGCCATGCCCGCGATTCGCGTGCATGAACAACTAGGCGTCCCCGCCCGCTCCCACCATTCGTAGGTTACGCATCATCTGCGCGCATCCCAGGTAGACGTAGGGTGGATGGCGCTTTTTTCATCCACCATTGCGATCGTAAAGCGGTGGACGGGTCGGGCCGCGTAGGTGAAGCGTCGTCCACCCTACGCCTGTGGGAACGATTTATGCCGTAATTTTCGCGGGCATGGCCCGCTCCCACAGGTGTGAGTCTTACTGCCGCTTTCACTACCTTGCTGCTATCGCGCTCAACTCCAGCTCAGAATCGGCCAGCCCTCGCGTTCGGCATGCTCGCGCAGCACCGGGTCCGGGT
>ENA-UOWK01000599-UOWK01000599.1-bioreactor-metagenome-genome-assembly--contig:-NODE-599-length-16615-cov-9.246014_pt1 | contig 16615 bp, 13 predicted proteins | sample MGYA00238157_ERZ761612 | MGnify/ENA primary metagenome ERZ761612 (study PRJEB28901, sample SAMN06268035) | bioreactor metagenome | isolation source: Joint BioEnergy Institute, California, USA | place... | reverse complement strand
CGGTCGCGGGCATGGCGCTGATCCTGGGCGTGGACCGCTTCATGTCGGAATGCCGCTCGGTCACGAACTTCATCGGCAACGCGGTCGCCACGGTGGTGGTCAGCCGCTGGCAAGGCGCGCTGGACCGCGACCAGTTCGACGCCGCCCTGGCGGGTCGGCCCGTCGGACAGGCTCGTCCCGTGGGCGACCTGGTTCCCGCTCCCGCCGGCCTGCAGCTGGGCGAACGCAGCGCAGACTGATCAAGCCTCGGGGGGCGCCGCAATCCGGCGCCCCCGTTTTTACGAACCGCTGCGCCCGTCACCAAAAATTCCTATGCGCCGCGCAGGATGACTGTGGGCCAGATGCAGTCGCGCAACGGTTGCGCGCGGGTCGGATCGGTGCTGCGGGCGCCGGTCCGACCTTGCGGCATCGTGATCCGTGCAGGCGGGCCTAGATCGCGTTGACTGCATGATCCGACCTTGTGACGGCTTCTGGAAATCAACTGAAGAATCCAAGTATTATAAAGTACCTTCAATGATATGACTGCGGCTATTGAACCATGTTCGATCTGGCCGGGGGGCTGCGGTCCCGAACCGGGCCGCAAATTCCCCTGCCGGTAAACGCCTTGCCCGGATGCGCACCGCGCTGTTAGAAATTCACGGTCCCCTTTGTCGGGGCAGTGCATGGAGGGCCGCCGGTGAAAAGACGTTCCGTACTGATGCTTGGCGCCGCCTTCGGACTGCAGGCCGCGATCGGGATGCCACTGACCGCGCGGGCCGCGACACGCACCGAACCGGGGGGCATCGCGGTGGGGCTGTCGGGTATTTCTGACTGGGGGGCCTCTCAGCCATTCATCGACGTGATGCGCCAAAGCCGTGAATGGATGGGCCGGTCCGAGGCCGAGTTCGTGTCCCATACCAACGCCCAGCTGCGCGAGGGCGGGCATCTGGATGCCGACGGCTGGCCCATCAGCATCCCCGACGGCTCGACCGCCGTGGGCACGATCATCCTGTGCGACCTGTCCGCCGACGATATCAGTGTGAACGGCCATTACCGGATGACCTGGGACGGAACCGGCGACGTGCGCATCAACGGGACCGGCACGAACGTGACCACCGGGCCGGGATGGGCCGAGTTCGACTATGTCGCGTCGGACACGGGGATCGTGGCGATCGACATCGTCAGGCAGGACGCCGCCGATCCCGCGCGCAATTTCCGATGCATCCATCAGGACTTGCAGGCCGAATATGATGCAGGACAGATCTTTCGCCCCGAATGGCTGGCGCTGATCGGCGGGTTCCGGGTGATCCGCTTCATGGACTGGATGGCCACGAATGACAGCACGCTGTCCGAGTGGGACGACCGGCCGCGCCTGACCTCGGCCACCTGGACCCTGGGCGTGCCGGTCGAGGTGATGGTGGCGCTGGCCAACCAGCTGGGCATCGATCCGTGGTTCTGCTTTCCGCATCTGGCGACCGACGACCACATCACCCGCTTTGCCACGCTGGTCCGCGACAGCCTGGATCCGGGCCTGACCGCCTGGTACGAATTCTCGAACGAGGTCTGGAATTTCCAGTTCGGCCAGACCCAGTGGGCCCTGCAGCAGGCCGAGGCGCAATGGCCCGGCCAGGGCGATGGCTGGATGCAGTATTACGGTGGCCGTGCGGCTGAAATGGCGGTGCTGCTGGACGCGGTCTATGCCGATGCGCCCGACCGCCTGCGCAAGGTCATCACCGCCCATACCGCCTGGATCGACCTGAACCATGCCATGCTGGATGCGCCCTTGTGGGTGGCGGACGGTCCGGACCGCCGGGCACCCAAGACCCATTTCGACGCCTATGCGGTGACGGGCTATTTCGACGGCGGCATCGGGCGTCCCGCGAACCTGTCGCTGATCCGGTCCTGGCGCGACATGGGGGATGCGCGGGCGTTCGACCTGATGGCGGAACAGGTGGCCGACGGGCGCCATGTTGCGGGTGAAGAGGGTGGCACCACCATCGCCACGCTGGAGGAGGTCTGGGCCGCCCAGCACGCCATCGCCCAGGAGGCAGGCCTGTCCCTGGTCATGTACGAGGGCGGCAGCCACATCGTCCCCGACCGCGCCGCCATCGACGCCGATCCCGAGCTGTTCGATTTCATCGAGCGGTTCCACTATTCGGATCAGATGGGCGCGCTGTACCGGCGCGCCATCGACGGCTTTGGCGCGGCGGGCGGGGCGTTCTTCAACGCCTTCGTCGAGGTGTCCGGTCCCGGGCCCGCGGGCTTCTGGGGCGCGCGGCGCCATGTCGGCGACGACAATCCGCGCTGGCGCGCCATCGCCGACAGCCGCGCCTGACGCCGTCGTCGCCGCACGCGGCGGCCCGATCGGGGTCAGCCCGAACTGCCGGGCTGTGTCGTGACCGCCTGTTGCCGCGCCAGGAAATGGTCGCGCAGCGCCTGCAGCCGTTCGGGGGTCCATCCGGGCGGGTCGGTGATCGCCAGCCAGGGGTCGATGTGATCGACATGGGCATAGACATGGCCATGCCCGATCGGCACCTCCAGCGCGATCGCCATGTCGAAGGCCAGCTGCAGCTGGGTGATGATCGGATACCAGCGCAGGTCGGGCGACACTTCGGGGGCGCGGGGGCTGGCTAGCCATTCGGGCGGGCGGATCGCGCTGTCGGACCGGAAGAACACGATGGGATCGCTGCCGTATTGCAGGAACACGATCCGCACCTCGCCCCAGGGGCCGCCGTCATGCACCGACTGGCGGCCGTCGGTAAAGCGCACGACCTCTCCGGTGGTCAGGTGCGGCAGCCATGCGGGCGATCCGGGGTCGCGTTCGGCGGTCAGCGTCTGCCACAGCTGGCTGACGAAGGGCGGCCCGACCCACAGCGCCCCGTCGATGGGCTGATCCAGCATCTCGTGCAGGCGCAACGACTGCTGAGAGCTGTGCGCGCCCAGGCTGAGACCATAGAGATACAGCCGGGGGCGCGTCTCCTCGGGCAGCTGCTGCCAGCGGCGGTGGACGGCCCCGAACAGGGCGCGCCCGGCCTCGGCCGCCTGTTCGGGCTGCACCAGCAGCGAGATCCAGCTTTGCAGATAGGAATACTGCAACGCCACGGTCGCGACGTCGCCGTGGTTCAGATGCTCCAGCGGCTCGATCGCGGCGGGGTCCATCCAGCCGGTGCCGGTGGGCATGGCGACGACCAGCGTGCTGCGGTCGAACCCGCCCGCGCGTTCCAGTTCGCGCACCGCCAGATCGGCGCGCGCGGTCAGCGTGTCCGCCGCGTTCAGCCCGACATAGACGCGCAGCGGCTGCCGCGCGGGCTGTCCGGTGACGCGGGCGATGGCCTGGGGGTCGGGGGTGGTGGCGACGAAATTGCGCCCCTCGCGCCCCAGATCCTGCCAGGCGACCAGCGATTCGGCGCTGCCTGTCTGCCAGGGCTGGTCGGGGGCGATCTGTTCGGCGGGGATCAGGTCGTCCAGCGCCTGCGCCGACTGGTCGATGCTGGAGACGACGTTGCGCACCAGAACGCCGCTGAAGACCTGATAGGTCACCAGGATCGTCAGCAGCACGCCCAGAACCCGCGCCTGCCGGCGGGGCAGGACCTGCGCGATGCGCGCGCTGACATAACGGCCAAGCGCCACCAGCAGCTTGCCCAGGATCAGCAGGACCGACGCGACCGCGGTGCCAAGCCCCGCCACCACGAAGGGCGCCACGCCCTCGGCCGGGGGCAGGGTCATGGCGGCGCGGATGTCGTTCTGCCATTCCGCGGACCGCAGCAGGAACACGGTCACGATGACCAGCGCCACCGCGCCCATCGCCGGCACCAGCAGGCGCGCCTGGCGGTCGGTCATGCGCGGCAGCTGCAGATAGCGCCACAGCGCGCCGGCCAGCACCGCCACCCCATAGCCCGCGGCAAAGCAGAACCCCGCCAGGATGCCCTGGATCTGGGGGCTGCGCGGGATCAGGCTGGGCGTCAGGGAGCCCGCGACGAACAGCGCGCCGGTGACCAGGCCCACCCCGGACGTGCGCCGGTCCAGCCAGTCCAGAAGCGTCAGCATGGCGGCCGTCATCGGCGGGACCTTTTCGTTGCGGCGCGGCGGGGGCCGGGGCGTCTGCCCGCAAAATGTCAAACGCCGCCCGAATGGGCAAGCGCGCCCGGACCTGTCAGCGCGTCATGGCAGCCATGACCGCCGGAACCGGGGTTGCCGCTTGCCCAATCCGGGGGCGCATGCGACGCAGAGGTCATGTGCACCCGAACGCTGCCCCGAACCCCGTGACCAGGCGCCCCAGACTTCGCATCGGAACCCGTCGCCGGAAATCCGGCGCCAACGCCATGGCGGGCCTGATGGGCGCCTTCATGAAGACGGCCACCAAGGCGATGACGCAGGCGGCCACCGCCGCCGTGCAGCCGCCGAAGGCGGCAAAGCCCAAGCCTGCCAAGTCAAAGCCTGCCGCAAAGCCGCGGGCCGCCGCCCCGCGATCGGCGCGGTTCGAGACGGGGACCCATACCTGCGCCCACGGGACGCGCAAGTACCGCGTCTATCTGCCCTCGGCGATCGGGGCGGGGGTGCCGCTGCCACTGCTGGTGATGCTGCATGGCTGCGGCCAGACGCCCGAGGATTTCGCCAAGGGCACCGGGATGAACGCGCTGGCCGAACAGCGGGGCGTGATCGTGGTCTATCCCGCGCAGCCGCGCGAGGCGCATGCGAACCGCTGCTGGAACTGGTTCCGCCCCGAGGATCAGGGCCGCGACGGCGGTGAACCCGCCCTGCTGGCCAGCCTGACGCGGGACATGCTGGCGCGCTATGGCGCGGACCCGGCGCGGGTCTATGTCGCGGGCCTGTCGGCGGGCGGGGCGACCGCGATGCTGCTGGCGCATGCCTATCCCGATCTGTTCGCCGCCGTCGGATGCCATTCCGGCCTGCCGCCGGGCGCGGCGGGGGACAAGACCTCGGCCATCATTGCGATGAAGCAGGGCAGCCCCGGCCGCCGCCTTGCCACGCCCGTCCCCACGATCATCTTCCACGGCAGCGACGACCACATCGTGACCCCGCGCAACGGCCGCTTCGTGGCGATCCGCGCGGTCGAGACGTTCCCCGGCCTGCGCGCGGTGGAACTGACCCGCACCGTGCCGGGCGGACGGGCCTATGTGCGCACCAGCCACCGGGTGGGGCAGGGCCGGTCCTGGGTCGAACACTGGCTGGTCAAGGGCGCGGGCCATGCCTGGTCGGGCGGTTCGCGTGCGGGTCGGTTCGTCGATCCGGGCGGGCCGGATGCCTCGGCCCAGATGCTGCGGTTCTTCCTGTCCCACAGGACGACGCGCAAGACGCGGGCCGCCCCGCCCGCCTGAAACGCAGGGGCCTGAATGGGATGCCCTGATACCGACGTCGTGCCAGACGCTTAGCCCGCCGGAACAGGTTATGACCGGCTCATTGCACGGCTCCGACGCCCTCGCACCGTCGTTTCTGGCCCGTCGCGCGCTATTTTGGTTTCGCAAAGAAGACGGGCGGCACGTTGCCGTGCCGCCCGTCGTAAGATTGGGGATGGCCGTGGCTTATTCGGCCAGTGCCGCGTCATAGCGTTCGGACACGGCCCCCCAGTTCACCACATCCCACCAGCTTTCCAGATATTCGGCCCGGCGGTTGTTGTAGGTCAGATAATAGGCGTGTTCCCACACGTCGTTGCCCAGAAGCGGCGTGCCCTGCGTCTCGGCCACGTCCATCAGCGGGTTGTCCTGGTTCGGGGTCGAGGTGATCTCCAGCTCGTCCTGATCGTTCACGATCAGCCAGACCCAGCCCGATCCGAACTGGCCTGCACCGGCCTCCTGGAATGCGGTGCGGAACTCCTCGTCGGAACCGAATGCCGCCTCGATCGCCTCGGTCAGTTCGGGCGACATCTCTCCGGTCTGGTCGGCCGGGGCCATCGACTCCCAGAAGAACGTGTGGTTCCAGTGACCGCCGGCGTTGTTGCGGACGCGGTCGGGATAGGTGCCGGCATTGGCCACCAGATCCTCCAGCGCGGTGCCGGCGGGGGCGTCGCCCTCGGCGATGGCGGTGTTGAGGTTGGTCACATAGCTCTGGTGGTGCTTGTCGTGATGCAGGCCCATCGTCTCGGCGCTGATGACCGGGTCCAGCGCGTCCGCGGCATAGGGCAGGTCGGGCAGCGAGAACTCTCCCTCGGCCTGGGCAAGGGCTGCGACGGGCGTGGCGCAGATGGCAAGGATCGCAAGGGTCTGTTTCATCGGGTTCTCCTGTTGGTGTCGGGGCACAACCGCAGCATGCGCCCGATGTTCCGTTCCAACGCCGATGTCATGGATGCACACGGTTCCGTGATCGGCACGGGCGGCGGGGGTTGTGGGGCGCGCGGTTTCGCCCCACGGTGACGGCGAGATCAGAAAAAGGGGCACATCGGATGATCACCGGGGATGCGACAAGCCAGCTGGAGGCCCTGCGCGAGGGCAGCATCGATGCGGTCGGGCTGATGGCGCTGACGCTGGATCGGATCGCGGCGACGAACCCGTCCATCAACGCCGTCGTCGCGCTGCGCGACCGCGACACCCTCTTGGCCGAGGCCGCGCAGGCCCCCGCGGGGCCGCTGCAGGGGTTGCCGATGGCGGTCAAGGATCTGGCGGACACGGCGGGGATCGTCACGACCTATGGGTCGCCCGCGTTTCGCGATCATGTGCCGGTGGCGGACAGCCCGATGGTCGCGCGCCTGCGCCGGGCCGGGGCGGTGATCATCGGCAAGACGAACACGCCCGAATTCGGGTTGGGGTCGCACAGCTACAACCCGGTCTATGGCGTCACGCGCAACCCCTATGACCTGTCGCGGTCGGCGGGCGGGTCCAGCGGCGGCGCGGGGGCGGCGCTGGCCGCGCGCATGGTGGCGCTGGCGGACGGGTCGGACATGATGGGGTCGCTGCGCAACCCGGCCGGGTGGAACAACGTCTTCGGGTTCCGGCCCAGCTATGGCCTGGTCGCGCCGTCCAACCCGGGCGACCTGTTCCTGTCCCAGCTGTCGACCGAAGGCCCGATGGCGCGGTCGATCCGCGACCTGGAGCTGTTGCTGGCGGTCCAGTCCGCCCCCGATCCGATGCACCCGCATTCCAGCGGCCCCTATCGCCCCGCGCCGCCCAAGGGCAGGCTGCGCATCGGCTGGCTGGGCGATTGGGGCGGGGCCTATGCGATGGAGCCGGGCGTGCTGGACCTGTGCGGGGCCGCCGTGCAGGTGCTGGCCGATCTGGGCCATGACGTGGTGCCCATGGCGCCACCCTTTTCGGCCGCCGCCCTGTGGGAGGCCTGGACGACGCTGCGCAGCTGGACCATCGCGGGCAGCCTTGGCCCGCTGCTGCACAGCGCCCCGGATCAGGTGAAGCCCGAACTGCGGTGGGAGATCGAGCGCGGCCTGGCCCTGTCCGCCGCCGACCTGCGCCGTGCCAGCACGATCCGGTCGGACTGGTTCCGCCACACGGCGGGGATGGACGTGGACATCCTGGCGCTGCCGTCGGCGCAGCTGTTCGCGTTCGACGCGGACTGGACCTGGCCGCGCCAGATCGCGGGACGACAGATGGACAGCTATCACCGCTGGATGGAGGTGGTCGTGCCGGCATCGCTGACCGGGTTGCCGGCGCTGTGCGTGCCGGCGGGGTTCGGACCGTCCGGCACGCCGATGGGGCTGCAGCTGATCGGCCATCGCGGGCGCGATGCCTGCGTGCTGAACCTGGGCCGCGCCTACGAGGCCGCGACATCCTGGATCGACCGCCAGCCCATGCCTTGACGGGTCAGTCCCGCGTCAGGCTGTCGAAATCGGCGTCCAGCCGGTCCAGCGCCGCATCGACATGGCCGCGCCGGGCGGCGATCCAGCCGGCGTGATCGTCCAGCCGCGCGCGGGCGGTGCCGATCATGCGCGTCATCTCCTGCGGTTGCGGCCCGCCGGAGGTGGCGCGCGCGGCGACGATCGCGGCCGGGTCCAGGGCCTGGCGGAACTGCTCCTGGGTCAGGGGCAGATCGGCCGGGGCGTCGGTGCCTGCGACGGCATCCGCATAGATGCGCTGCGCCTCGGCATAGGGAAAGTCCAGCGGACCCATCCCGTTTTGGCGCGCATGTGTCACGATCTCGGAGGCGACGTGATGGCCTTCGCGGAAGGGCAGGCCGTGGTCGCGCATCAGCCGGTCGGCGATCTCCTGCGAGGCGGTCCAGTCGCTGTTCAACTCCTCCAGCGCGCGATCCTGGTCGATGACCAGCGCCTGAAGGACCGCGTCCAGCCGCGACAGGGTGGCGATGCCCGCATCGACCATCGCGGCATTGTCGGCGACATCCTTGGGGTCGGGCATGCCGGGGGTGATGTTGTGCGTCTGCAGGACCGGCCCCATCGCCAGCGCGATGGCCTGCGACGCATCGCTGCGCGTGTTGTTCAGCAGGCCCGGATTGCGCTTTTGCGGCATGGCCGAGGAGACATAGGTGTTCTCTCCGCCCTCCTCCAGCAGCATCCAGGGGCGGGTCTGGGCGTATTGGGTCATGATGTCCTCGACCAGGTTGCCGCTGTGCAGCGCGACCGAGGTGACGATGCCGGCCACCTCGACCGGGTGGTCCATCGACGAGATCTGCGACGCGTCATAGGCGTTCTCGACCAGCGCCGGAAAGCCCAGGTATTCGGCCATCCGCTGGCGGTTCAGCGGCCAGCCGGTGCCGTTCAGGACGGTGGTGCCCATCGCGCTGCGGTCGATGCGGGCATAGGCCTCGCGGATGCGCTGCGCGTCGCGGTCCAGGCCGGCGGCATGGCCCAGCAGGTAATGCCCCAGGCTGTTGGGCTGGGCCGCGACCCCGTTGGTATAGTTCGGCACGATGGTGCCCGCATGGCGTTCGGCCAGGTCGACCATCGTGGTCGTGGTCGCGTGCAGCTGATCGGCCAGCTCCAGCATCTTGTCGCGCAGCATCGCGGCGCGGAAGGTGGCGTGCATGTCCTGGCTGGACCGCCCGGCATGCAGCAGGGTGACCTGCGGACCGCCCGCATCGATCAGCAGCGGCTCGAAGCTGATGACGGTGCGGGGGCGTTCTCCGTCGGGCGCGTCGCCCGCGGCGATCACCTGCGCCAGAGCCTCGGCGATGTCCGGGGCCAGGGCCGGGTCCAACAGCCCCTCCTGGCTGTTGATGACCAGGCTGGCCTTGTTCATCTGGCCCAGCCAGAAGAACTCGTCGCGCGGCGGCGCGTCGGGACCGGCAGGGTCCTGGGCCGCGGCGGCCTGGGCGTGAAACAGCGTGCCCGCCAGCAGGATCGCGGCGATGCGGCGTGTCGGATGACAGGTCATGGTGGTCTCCTCCCCGTGTTCAGGGGGTCAGGATAGGGGCTGTGGACCGCAGGCCAACCCCCGGCCCGCCGCCGCCCGCGCCGCTGGCGGATTGCAGCCTGTGCAAGTTGCCGCAGGGCGGTCCAAGCGTCCTTGCCAAGGCAAACCTATTCTGCAACCTTTCCCAAGCGCGGCCTTGGGGAGAGGGTCGCCAGTCATTCACGGAAACGATGAACCGGACCGCCGACCCGGCGGGTGGCCCGTCCACACGCCTGCGGTCCGACACGAGGGAGAGAGAAGACCATGGCTAGACTGTTGACATCGGTGGCGATCTTGGGCGCCACGGCCACCGCCGCGATGGCCCAGGTATCGGATGACGTCGTCAAGATCGGCATCCTGAACGACCAGTCGGGCGTCTATGCCGATTTCGGCGGCACCTATTCCTATCAGGCGGCGCTGATGGCGGTCGAGGATTTCGGCGGCACCGTGCTGGACATGCCGATCGAGGTCGTGACCGCCGATCACCAGAACAAGCCCGACGTCGCATCGAACATCGCGCGGCAGTGGTACGACACCGAACAGGTCGACGCGATCATGGAGCTGACCACCTCGTCCGTGGCGCTGGCCGTGCAGGCGCTGTCGGCCGAGGCCGACAAGATCACCATGACCACGGGTGCCGCCACCACCGAACTGACCGGCGCGCAATGCACCGCGAACGGGTTCCACTGGGCCTATGACACCCACGCGCTGGCCGTGGGCACCGGCGGCGCGCTGGTCGAGCAGGGCGGCGACAGCTGGTTCTTCCTGACCGCCGATTATGCCTTCGGCTATTCGCTGGAGGAGCAGACCGGCGCCTATGTCACCGCCAATGGCGGCGAGGTGCTGGGGTCGGTCCGCCATCCGCTGTCCACCAATGATTTCTCGTCCTTCCTGCTGCAGGCGCAGGCATCGGGGGCCAAGGTCATCGGCCTGGCCAATGCCGGCCTGGACACCCAGAACGCCATCAAGTCCGCGGCAGAGTTCGGCATCGTGCAGGGCGGCCAGCGCCTGGCGGCGCTGCTGTTCACCCTGGCCGAGGTCCACGGCCTGGGCGCCGAGGCCGCGCAGGGCCTGACCCTGACGGAATCCTTCTACTGGAACCGGACCGACGAAAGCCGCGAATTCGCGCAGCGCTTCTTCGAGCGCACGCAGGCGATGCCGAACATGGTCCATGCCGGCACCTATTCGGCCGTCCTGCAATACCTGAAGGCCATCGAGGCCGCCGGCACCGACGAGACCGCCGCCGTGTCCGAACAGCTGCACACGCTGCCGGTCAACGACGTCTTCTCTCAGGGCGGCACGGTGGGCGCGAACGGACGCCTGATCACCGACGTCTATCTGCTGGAGGTCAAGGCACCGGCCGACATCACCACGGACTGGGATTACTTCAACGTCCTGGCGACCATCCCCGGGTCCGAGGCGTTCATCGATCCGGCCGAAAGCGGCTGCGCGCTGGTCGCGGCGAACTAGGGCGCGGACGGACCCATGACAGCAATGCCTGTGCAACAGGACCAGCCGCGGGTGGTGTTATCCGCCCGCGGCCTTGGCAAGGATTTCGCCGGCTTCACCGCCGTCAACGATGTCGACCTGGATGTCGAACACGGCCGCATCCACGCGCTGATCGGCCCGAACGGCGCGGGCAAGACCACCGTCTTCAACCTGCTGACCAAGTTCCTGACGCCCACCCGCGGGTCGATCACCCTGCTGGGCCAGGACATCACCGCCAGAAAGCCCGCCGAGGTGGCGCGGCTTGGCCTGGTGCGGTCGTTCCAGATCTCGGCCGTGTTCCCGCATCTGACGGTGCTGGAGAACCTGCGCGTCGCGCTGCAGCGGCCCAACGGGCTGGCCACCCAGTTCTGGCGGTCGCTGTCGTCGCTGGACCGGCTGAACCCGCGCGCGGACGAGCTGATCGCGCAGCTGGGCCTGACGGAATACCGCGACACCCGCGCGATGGACCTGTCCTATGGCCGCAAGCGCGTGCTGGAGATCGCGACCACGCTGGCCCTGGACCCCAAGGTCCTGCTGCTGGACGAGCCGATGGCCGGGATGGGCCTGGAGGACGTGCGCACCGTCGCCGGCATCATCCGCGACGTGGCCCGCGACCGGGCCGTCCTGATGGTCGAACACAACCTGTCGGTCGTGGCCGACATCTGCGACCGCGTCACCGTGCTGCAGCGCGGAGAGATCCTGGCCAGCGGCGATTACGCCACGGTGTCCACCGATCCCCGCGTGCGCACCGCCTATATGGGAACCGACGCATGAGCGCGCTTCTGAATGTCGCCGGGCTGAACGCCTGGTACGGCGAAAGCCACATCCTGCACGGCGTCGACCTGCACGTGAACGAAGGCGAGATGATCTGCATCCTGGGCCGCAACGGCATGGGCAAGACCACCACGCTGCGGTCGATCATGGGCATCCTGCGCAAGCGCACCGGCAGCATCACCTTTGCCGGCAGCGACATGATGACCATGCCGCTGCACAAGACCGCCCGCGCCGGCCTGGGCTTCGTCCCCGAGGAGCGCGGCATCTTCGCCAGCCTGTCGGTGCAGGAGAACCTGATGCTGCCGCCGGTGGTGGCCAAGGGCGGCATGTCGGTCGACGAGATCTATGCCCTGTTCCCGAACCTGCACGAACGCAGGAACAGCCCCGGCACGAAACTGTCGGGGGGCGAACAGCAGATGCTGGCCATGGCGCGCATCCTGCGCACCGGCGCGCGCTGCCTGCTGCTGGACGAGCCGACCGAGGGGCTGGCCCCGGTGATCATCCAGAACATCGGCACCGTGCTGGGCGAGCTGAAGAAACGCGGCATGACCGTGGTGCTGGTCGAACAGAACTTCCGCTTTGCCAGCAAGGTCGCCGACCGGTTCTACCTGATGGATCACGGCCAGATGACCGCTGAATTCCCGGTGGGCCAGCTGCCCGCCAACATGGACATGCTCAATCGCGAACTGGGGGTCTGACATGACGATGATATTCGGCGTGCCGATGGCTGCCCTGATGGGGCAGCTGCTGATCGGCCTGATCAACGGGTCGTTCTATGCGCTGCTGTCGCTTGGGCTGGCGGTGATCTTCGGCCTGCTGCGGGTGATCAATTTCGCCCATGGCGCGCAATACATGCTGGGCGCGTTCGTGGCCCTGCTGCTGCTGACCTGGACCGGCGTGAACTACTGGATCGCGCTGATCCTGGCGCCGCTGATCGTGGGCACCTTCGGCGCGCTGGTCGAACGGACCATGCTGTCGCGGCTCTACAAGCTGGACCATCTGTACGGTCTGCTGTTCACCTTCGGCCTGGCCCTGACGATCGAGGGGACGTTCCGGTACTTCTTCGGCTCCAGCGGGCAGCCCTATCCGACGCCGCCGGCGCTGGCGGGGGGCGTGAACCTGGGCTTCATGTTCCTGCCGATCTATCGGGGCTGGGTGATCGTGGCGTCGCTGGCGGTCTGCATCGCCGTGTGGCTGCTGATCGAGAAGACCAAGCTGGGATCATACCTGCGCGCGGCCACCGAGAACCCGGTGCTGGTGCAAAGCTTCGGCGTGAACGTGCCGCTGCTGCTGACGCTGACCTATGCGTTGGGCGCGTCGCTGGCGGCATTCGCGGGCGTGCTGGCGGCGCCCATCTATCAGGTGTCGCCGCTGATGGGCACGAACATCATCATCGTCGTGTTCGCCGTGGTCGTGGTCGGCGGCATGGGGTCCATCCTGGGCGCCATCGTCACCGGCTACATGCTGGGCATCGCCGAGGGTCTGACCAAGGTCTTCTACCCCGAGGCATCGAACACCGTGATCTTCGTCATCATGGCGATCGTGCTGATCCTGCGGCCCGCGGGCCTGTTCGGAAAGGACGTGTAAGATGAGCCATTCCGACGCAACCACCCCCCAGGCCCCCGCGACCGTCCCGGCAGCCGGCCGCATCAAGGCGGTCATCCTGCTGGCCATGCTGGGCTTCCTGCTGCTGGTGCCCATGTTCCTGTACCCGATCTTCCTGATGAAGATCCTGTGCTTTGCGCTGTTCGCCGCGGGGTTCAACCTGCTGCTGGGCTATACCGGCCTTCTGTCCTTCGGGCATGCGGCCTTCTTCGGGGGCGGGGCCTATTTCACCGCGCATGCGGTCAAGGTCTGGGGCCTGTCGCCCGAACTGGGGATCCTGGTCGGGGTCGCGGGCGCGGCGGGGCTGGGCCTGATCATGGGGCTGATCGCCATCCGCCGTCAGGGCATCTATTTCGCCATGATCACCCTGGCCCTGTCGCAGATGTTCTTCTTCTTCTGCCTGCAGGCCGCCTTCACGAACGGAGAGGACGGCATCCAGTCCGTCCCGCGCGGCACCTTCCTGGGCGTGCTGGACCTGTCGAACCAGATCAACATGTACTATTTCGTGCTGGGCGTGTTCCTGGCGGGCATGCTGGCGATCTGGCGGATCATCAACTCTCCCTTCGGCATGATCCTGAAAAGCATCCGCGAGAACGAGGCGCGGGCCACGTCGCTTGGCTATACCGTGGCGCGCTACAAGCTGGCGGCGTTCGTCATGTCGGCGGCGATCGCGGGCTTGGCGGGCAGCGTGAAAAGCCTGGTGTTCCAGTTCGCGACCCTGACCGATGTCGGCTGGCAGATGTCCGGAGAGGTGATCCTGATGACGCTGCTGGGCGGCATCGGCACGCTGATCGGGCCGGTCATCGGCGCGGGGCTGGTGGTGACGCTGCAGAACTATCTGGCGACCTCGCCGCTGCCGGTGACGGTCATCACCGGGGTCGTCTTCATGGTCTGCGTGCTGCTGTTCCGGCGCGGCCTGGTGGGCGAGTTCTATGCCTCGCGGATCGGCCGCAGCCTGGGGTTCAAGTCCGACAGCTGAACCAAGGCCCGTCCCGTCCGCGGGGCGGGCTTCTACAGGTGCAGCTGCTCGCCGGTGACGGCGGTCAGCCGCGCCGCGGCCTCGGCCACCGCCGCGCCGATCGCGCCGACCTGGCGCGTCCCGATCCGATGCGCGGGGGCGTTGATCGACAGCCCGGCCACCGCGCGCCCGGCCATGTCCACGATGGGCGCGGCCACGCAGCGCATCCCCGCCATCCGTCCCTGATCGTCGAACGCAAAGCCCTGCCTTCGGATGCGCGCCAGATCGGGGCAGGCCGTATCGGGCGCAGGCCCCGCATTGATCGCCAGCATCGCCCGCCCGATGCCCGATCCGGTCAGCGATGCGCGCGTTCCGGGCGGAAAGGCCACGCGGATCGGCTGGTCGGATTCGACCTGCGACACGAACAGCACGCCACCGTCGCTGAGGATGCCCAGGTTGGCCGTCTCTTGGGTCCGCGCGACCAGGTCCTGCAGGATCGGGCGCGCCCGCGCGATCAGCCCCGACCGGCGCAGGAAGGCCGCCCCAAGGCGAAAGCTGGATGGCCCGACCGACCAGCATTGCGTCGCGGCACAGCGTTCGACCATGCCGCGCAGGGCCAGGGTCTGCAGGATGCGATGCGTGGCGGATGCGGGCAGGCCCGTCCGCTGCGCCACCTCGCTCAGCGTCAGGCCGGGATGCAGCGACAGCAGGTCCAGCATGTCCAGCGCGCGGTCCAACGCCTGGACGGTCAGCGGGCGGTCGGGTCCGTCGGCACAGGGGCGGCCACGGCGGCGGGTCGGGTCGGCCATTGCGGTCTCTCCTTGATCACCCGGTGTCGGGTCACCCCTTTTGCGTCGCATGCAATGGAAAATCCGTCCAGAAATATTAATTAATGCCCCGCGGCGTGCGATGCGCCGGGCCATCACCCACCGGACGGACAGGCGGTGGAATATGCAGGCGGATCAACGGCAAACCCCGCGGTGGTGCGGTCGTCCCATGCCGATTATCAAGCGTCGCTGTAAAGTCCTTGCCCCGGCCTAGAACAGCGGACGCAGCTCCCGCACCGCGTGGTCGGCGAACATGCGGACCTTGGGGTCCTGCAGACGCCTGTGCGGGGCAAGGCAGCCGAACTGCGCGGGCAGGGGGCGGTTCGCGGGCAGGACCTCGACCAGGCGACCGTCGGCCAGGTCCTGCGTCACCTCGTATAGCGGGCGGTTGGCGATGCCGTGCCCGGCCAGCGCCCAATCGCGCAGCACGTCGCCGTCGTCGGTGTCGAACCGTCCCTGCACCATCATCTTGCGCGGCCCGTCCGACGTCTGCAGCGTCCAGTAATATTCCGGGCTGCGCGGATAGCGCAGCAACAGGCAGTTGTGACCCGCCAGGTCGTCCGGCCGCAGCGGCGTGCCCGCGGCGTCCAGATAGGCCTGCGACGCGACCAGCACCCGCGGGCATTCAGCGATCTTGCGCCATTTCAATGCGGAATCGGCGGGCTCTCCCAGAAAGAAGGCCAGGTCGATGGCATCCTCGACGATGTTGACGTTGCGGTCGGACAGGCGCAGGCGGATCTCGATCCCCGGATTGTCGGCGCAGAAGGGCGGGATCAGCGGCGCGACCAGCCGCCGTCCCAGGCCCAGGGGCGCGGTCAGGCGGATCACACCCTGCGGCTTGCCCGAAAAGCTGCCGATCAGGGCCTCGGCCTCGTCCAGGGTCTCGATCACGCGTCGGGCGTGGTCATAGAAGGCGCGGCCGATCTCGGTCGTGGTCAGCTTGCGGGTGGTGCGGTTCAGCAGGCGCAGGCCAAAGCGGTTTTCCAGATCCTTGATCCGGTTCGATGCGACCGCGGGCGACAGGCGCAGATCGCGCCCCCCCGCCGTGATCGAGCCCAGTTCGACCACCCGCACGAAGACCCGCAAGCTTTCAAGATAGGACATCGCCGTTGGCCCGCTTTCAATGGAACGTGGAAAGTCTTCTATGTCGCGGATGATTCCGCAACCGAAACCGTCGCGCTAGCGTGATCCGGGCGGCGGCGCCCCGCGCGCGTTGCGCATTGGGGGTGGCCGTCCGCGACCCGCCTGCTAAGCATTGCCCGTCCGCGTCGCCGACCTTCGGGTCGTTCCGCTGCGGCCGGGCACCCGGACAACAGCCAAGGAATTCCGATGCAGACCCTGACCCGACTCGATCTCGACGACGCCCGCATCCTGATGGCCGGTGCCGAGGCCCATGCCCGGACGATCGGCGTCCCGATGTGCATCGCCATCACCGACGAGGCGGGCCAGCTGATCGCCTTTCAGCGGATGGAGGGCGGCAAGGTCACCTCGACCACCATCGCCATCGACAAGGCCTTCACCGCGGCCGCGGCCAAGAAGGCGACCCACGACTATGGCACGGCCAGCCAGCCCGGCGCGCCGGCCTATGGCATCGCCTCGGCCATCGGCGGGCGGCTGATGGTGGTCGGCGGCGGTCTGCCGGTCCTGTGGAGCGGAGAGGTCGTGGGCGG
>ENA-UOWK01000597-UOWK01000597.1-bioreactor-metagenome-genome-assembly--contig:-NODE-597-length-16640-cov-16.666204_pt1 | contig 16640 bp, 15 predicted proteins | sample MGYA00238157_ERZ761612 | MGnify/ENA primary metagenome ERZ761612 (study PRJEB28901, sample SAMN06268035) | bioreactor metagenome | isolation source: Joint BioEnergy Institute, California, USA... | reverse complement strand
CTGCGAGCATCCCGACGACCGCCTGAGCTGAGAGCCCGGCGGTCGTTTCTCGTTTCACCGGCGACCGCCCCGAACGGAAGAACCCCATGTCCGGTAACGCCCCGATCCTCCTCGCCGACCTGGCCGCCCGCGGCATCCCCTTCGCCCTTCTCGCCCGCGACGGCGAGACCGTCGAGGTCCTCACGGGCGACGTGGTCGACGTCGCCCTCCTCGCCGACATCCCCCTCACCGATGCGACCGGTGCGGCGCGCGAGGTCCTCGCGCTCGTCCCCTTCCGCCAGGTCGTCGAGCGCGGCTTCGCCTGCCACGACGATGCCGCACCGTTGCGGTGCCTCGTCGTCGGCGAGCGTCACGCGCTTCCGCTGGCCGATGCTCTCGCGCAGCTGCCGACGGATCGCATCCCCCTCGAGGATGCCGGGTTCGACATCGACGACGAGGCCTACGCCGACATCGTCCGCCGCGTCATCGCCGACGAGATCGGTCGCGGCGAAGGCGCCAACTTCGTCATCCGCCGCGACTACGTCGCCGGCGTCGGCGGCGACCCGCTCACGGCCGGGCTGACCTGGTTCCGTGCGCTCCTGGAGCACGAGCGCGGCGCCTACTGGACCTTCCTCGTCTCGACGCCCGGCCACCTCGCCGTGGGCGCGAGCCCCGAAGCCCACGTCAGCGCCCAGGACGGCGTCGTCACGATGAACCCGATCTCGGGGACCTTCCGCCACCCGGCGGGCGGGGCCACGGCCGAGACCCTCACCGAGTTCCTCTCCTCCACGAAGGAGACGGAGGAGCTGTTCATGGTGGTCGACGAGGAACTGAAGATGATGTCGGCCGTCTGCAGCGACGGTGGCCGCATCACGGGGCCGCACCTCAAGGAGATGTCGCGTCTCACGCACACCGAGTACATGCTGCGCGGTACGAGCACGATGGACCCGCGCGACATCCTCCGCGAGACGATGTTCGCCCCCACGGTCACCGGCTCCCCCATGCAGAACGCGTGCACCGTCATCGCCCGGCACGAGCAGAGCCCGCGCGGGTACTACTCCGGTGTCGCGGCACTCTTCACGCCGCGCGCCGACGGAGGGCACGACCTCGACGCCCCCATCCTGATCCGCACCGCCTACGTCGTCGACGGCCGCCTGCGCGTCCCTGTCGGCGCGACGCTCGTGCGGCACTCCGACCCGCACGGCGAGGTCGGCGAGACGCATGGAAAGGCCGCCGGCGTCCTCGGCGCGATCGGTGCGATCCCGCGCGACGTCGTCGCGGCTCCTGCCGATGAGGACGCCCCCGCCGCATCGCGCCCGCTCGGCGACGATCCGGTGATCGCCGAGCTCCTCGCCTCGCGCAACGCGCGCCTGGCTGCTTTCTGGCTCAACCCGCAGGGCGAGCCCGCACGCGGGCCGTTCGCGGGGACGCGGGCCCTGGTGGTGGATGCCGAGGACCGCTTCACCACGATGCTCGCCCACCAGCTGCGCCACCTCGGTGTCGACGTGACGATCGCGCACTGGTCCGAGGCATCCCGTGACGCCGTCGCCGCCGCGGACCTCGTCGTCTCCGGGCCCGGGCCCGGAGACCCCCGCGACATCGACAGCGAGCGGATCGCCCGCATCCGCGAGGTCGTCGCCGCGCGCCTCGACGCCGGAGCGCCGCTCCTCGCCGTGTGCCTCAGCCATCAGGTGCTCGCCGACCGTCTGGGTCTCGACCTGGCTCCGCTGGCCAGCCCTCACCAGGGACTGCAGAAGACGGTCGACGTGTTCGGAGCCGCGGCATCCATCGGCTTCTACAACACCTTCACCGCGCGCGTCGCCCCCGGCATCGACCACGTGGGTGCGACCGAGATCGCCGCCGATCCCGTCACGGGCGACGTGTACGCGCTGCGCGGGCCGGCGTACGCGTCGGTGCAGGGGCACCTCGAGTCGATCCTGTCCCGCGACGGGCTCATCACGCTCGAGCGTCTCGTGGCCCACGCGCTCGGCACGACGGCGGCGTGACCGCGCGGCTCAGCCGAAGAGCTGCACCGGGTTGACGATGTCGGCCAGGATCAGCGTCCCGCCCATGAGGACCAGCGCGATCACCACGATGTAGGTGACCGGCACCAGCTTGGTCGCGTCGACCGGTCGCGGGGCACGCCGACCCGTCAGCCGCGACCAGACGCGCTTGAGGCCGTCCCACAGGGCGACCACGATGTGTCCGCCGTCGAGCGGCAGGAGCGGCACCAGGTTGAAGACGAACAGGGCGATGTTCAGCGAGCCCAGCAGGGCGAGCATGCCCGAGACACGGTTGAGGATCGGCGCCTCGGTGGCCGCGACCTCTCCCGCGAGACGGCCCGCACCGACGACCGACAGCGGGCCGTTCGGGTCACGGCCCGCGCCCGTGAACGTGTCGACCGCGGTCTGGTAGACCCGCGCCGGCAGCTGCCAGATGATCCCGACGACACGTCCGGTCTGCTCGAGGGCGGCCTGCGGGCCCTCCCAGATCGGCTGCGGCACGAAGCCGACCGTGGCCGACATCCCGACGAATCCGACCTCGGCGGTCTTCGTGGTCCCGTCGGCTGCCGCGACCTCGCGCGTCGCGAGGACGGGCGTGACCTGCAGCGTCTCCCGCGCGCCGCCCCGTTCCACGACGATCGGGATGGTGGCATCCGGCGTCTTCTGGATGATGGCGGATGCCTCGGCGAAGGTGTCGACGGCAGTCCCGTCGACCGACACGATGACGTCACCCGGGCGGATGCCGGCAGCGGCCGCCGGCGAGGCGGGATCGCCCGCGGTGCACGACGTCTGGGACGTGCCGGCGGGGAGGACGCACTCGTTGACGGAGGCGATCGTGGTCGTGGCGGTCTGCACCCCGATCCCGGAGAACATGATGGCGAACAGGATGATCGCCAGGATGAGGTTCATCGCCGGGCCGCCGAGCATGATGATGACCCGCTTGTAGACCGGCAGGCGGTAGAAGGCGCGCTCGGCGCCGTCGCCCTGCAGCGTCTCGTCGTTGACGCTGCGGGCGTCCTGGATCATGGTCTCGAACAGGCGACGACGGCGCGGCGGACGCCCCTCCGCCGCGGCCTTCTCGGCGGCCTCCGAGGGCGGGTACATGCCCGCCATCGAGATGTAGCCGCCGAGCGGCAGGAGCTTGAAGCCGTACTCGGTCTCGCCGACCCGGCGCGAGAAGACGGTCGGACCGAAGCCGATCATGTACTGGCCGACGCGGACGCCGAACGCCTTGGCGGGGGCGAGGTGGCCGACCTCGTGCAGGGCGATGGATACGGCGAGCCCGACCACCAGCACGACGACGCCGATGATGAATGCGAGAACGGTCACGAGCCCACACGCTACCCGTGCACGCTATGAACCGGCGATGACCTGCCTCGCCGCCGCCGACACCCGGCCGATCTAGGCTGGGAGGGTGATCCCCCGCCTCCTCGACTCGCGCCGCGTGCGGGTCGTCCGCGCGGGCGGGGCTTCGGCGGTCGCGACACTCTCGGCGGCCACCGCCCACACCCTCGGCGGGGGGACCCCACCGGCCGCGTGGCTCGTGCTCACCGTCGCGTTGCTCGCCTGGCCCGTCGCCCTCGTGATCGTCGGCTCGCGCCCGTCCGCCCTCCGCACCGGTCTCGCTGTCGCCGCCGCGCAGGCGCTCCTCCACGGCGCGTTCGCGCTCGTCGGCGACACCGCCCCCAGCGCGGGCGCGCTCACGGGCCACCACCACGATCTCCTCGCCCTCGGACCGGTCGCCGGTTCCGCCATGACCCCGGACGGGTCGATGCTCGCCGGTCACGTCGCGGCGGCGATCCTCACCGCCGTGGCGGTCTGTCACGGCGAGCGGATGCTGCGCGCCGTGGCCCGCGGCATCCGCTCCCTCCTGCGACCCACCGTCCTGCCCCTTCTGCCGCTCGCCCCGGTCGCACCGGCCGTGGCCGCCGCCCTTCCGGAGCGTTTGCGCCCGCGACTGCTCCTCGCCGATCTCTCCCGCCGCGGCCCTCCCCGCTGAGCCGGCCGCTCCCGCAGCGGCACGACGCTCACCATCCACCCGCGGACACCAGTCCGCACCTTTCAGGGAGACCTCGCTCATGACCCTTCGTCCCGCGCGCCGTTCGGCGCTCACCCTCACCGGCCTCGCCCTCGGCGGCGCCCTCGTGCTCGCCGCTCCGCTGGCGGCATCCGCTCACGTCCACGTCCACTCCGACGATGCCTCCGCCGGCGCGACGTCGCGGCTGGAGTTCTCGTTCAGCCACGGCTGCGACGGCGCGGCGACCTCCGCGCTCGTCTTCGACATCCCCGAGGGCGTCGACAACGTCACGCCCGTCGTCGACGGCGTGTGGAAGGTCAGCCGCGTCCTCGGGCAGAACAACGTGCCCACCCAGCTGACCTACACCGCGGTCACCCCGATCGAAGACGGCTTCGCGGCCTCGGCGTCCTTCGACGCGCTCTTCTCGTCGAAGGTCGGCGGCACCGACATCGCCTTCCCCGTGACGCAGAAGTGCGTGACCGGGCAGACCGACTGGAACCAGATCGCGAAGGACGGCGAGGACCCCGAGACGCTCGAGTCGCCCGCCCCGGTCGTGGCGGTCGCGCCCGCGTCGGCGGCGACCGCGTCGGACCACGACGACGACGGCGACCACGACGAGCACGCGGCCGCGGCTCCCGCGGCGGCCGAGACCTCCACCGAACCGATCGCGACCTGGCTCGGCGGTGGTGCGCTCATCCTGGGCGCCGCCGCACTCGTCGTGGCGATCCTCAACCGCCGCCGGGCCTGACGCGCGTCCGGACCCGAGCCGGTCGGAGGCCGGGTGCGATGATGGAGGGACCATGCAGAACCCCTCCGCTTTGCCACCCGTCCTCCGGCCGTCGGATCCCCCGACCGTGCCCCTCGTCGACGTCGCAGCCCACCTGGGCATCGCGGCACGGGACGACCTCGACGGTGTCTTCGCCCGCGGAGTGACCCTCGCCACGGCCGACCTCCGCGCCGGCGAGCTGTTCGTCGCCGTCCGCGGCGTCCACCGCCACGGCGCCGAGTTCGCGCCCGACGCGATCGCGAAGGGCGCCGTCGCCGTCGTGACGGATGCCGACGGTGCCGCCCTGCTCGCCGGCGCGGACGTCCCCGTCCTGGTGGTCGACGACCCGCGGGCGGTCCTCGGCGACCTGTCCGCCCTCGTCTACGGGACGGGAGCGGATGCCGCTCTCCCCCCGCTCCTTGCCGTCACCGGCACCAACGGCAAGACCAGCGTCACCCACCTCATGGAGGGGATGCTCCAGGGGCTCGGCGTCGTGACGGGGCTGTCCTCGACGGCCGAGCGGCACATCGCCGGCGAGGTGATCCCGTCGCGGCTGACGACCCCCGAGGCATCCGAGATGCATGCCCTCATCGGGCTCATGCGCGAGCGGAACGTCGACGCGATCCTCGTCGAGGTGAGCGCCCAGGCCCTCACCCGTCACCGAGTGGACGGGCTGCACTTCGATGTGGCCGGATTCACCAACCTGTCGCACGACCACCTCGACGACTACCGCGACATGGCCGAGTACCTCGCCGCCAAGGCCGCCCTCTTCACGCCCGCACGCGCGCGGCGGGCCGTGATCTGCGTCGATCAGCCGTCGGGCGTCGAGATCGCGGCGACCGCGGACATCCCGGTGACGACGGTCGTCACGCCGGCGATCGCGGAGGATCCGTCGGTCTCCGCCGACTGGAGGGTCGAGATCGTGTCGGAGACCCCCACGGGCACGACGTTCACGCTCGCGGGACCTGCCGGCCGGCTCACGACGACCGTCCCCGTCATCGGCCCGCACATGGCCTCGAACGCGGGACTCGCGATCGTGATGCTGCTCGAGGCGGGGTGGCAGTGGTCCGCACTCGTCGACCTCATCGACGGGGAGCGCATCGACGCCCACCTGCCCGGCCGCATCCAGCGCCTGTCGGGCGACCGGGGGCCGGCGCTGTACCTCGACTTCGGCCACTCCCCCGACGCGTTCGCCAAGACCCTCGACGCCGTGCGACGCGTCACACCCGGGCGCGTGATCATGGTGTGCGGCGCGAACGGCGATCGCGACACGACCAAGCGCGCCGACATGGGCGCGGCCGCGGCGCTCGGGAGCGACATCCTCGTCGTCACCGACCAGCATCCCCGCTCCGAGGATCCGGCGACGATCCGTCGCGCACTGATCGACGGTGCCCGCGCGTCGCGGCCCGATGCGGTCATCCACGAGGTCACCCCGCCCGAGGACGCGATCGCCGCCGCCATCTCGCTCGCGGGAGACGGCGACGCGATCCTCTGGGCAGGACCCGGCCACCAGCACTATCGCGAGATCGCCGGCATCCGCACCCCGTTCGACGCGGTCGGAGCCGCGCAGGACGCGCTGCGTCGCGGCGGCTGGCCCGTCCCCGACTGACGCGGCTCAGCGCGCGGCGATGAGCCGGTCCGCCGTGTCGCGGGCCCACCGCTCGGCGGCGGCGAGCGACTCCCGAGTCAGTTCGCTCGGGCGCTCGTGCGCGTCGACGACCCGCGCGACGGTCTCCACGATCCCGAGGAACGGCAGGGCGCCCTCGTGGAAGGCGTCGACGGCCTGCTCGTTCGCGGCGTTGAACACGGCCGGATACGTGTCGCCGGCCACACCGACCTGCTTGGCGAGCGCGACGCTCGGGAAGGCATCCTCGTCGAGCGGCTCGAACGTCCAGGTCGACGCGGTCGTCCAGTCCAGCGGCTCCCCGACCCCGGCGACCCGGTGCGGCCAGTCGAGCGACAGCGAGATCGGCAGACGCATGTCGGGCGGGGACGCCTGGACGATCGTCGACCCGTCGACGAACTCGACCATCGAGTGGACGATGGACTGCGGGTGGACCGTGACGTCGATCCGGTCGTACGGGATGCCGAAGAGCAGGTGCGCCTCGATGACCTCGAGTCCCTTGTTGACGAGGGTCGCGGAGTTCGTCGTGACGACGCGGCCCATGTCCCACGTCGGGTGAGCGAGCGCTTCGCGCGGTGTGACGTCCTGCAACCGGTCGCGGGAGCGACCACGGAAGGGGCCGCCCGACGCGGTGAGGACGAGACGTCGCACCTCGGCCGCATCCCCCGCCCGCAGGCACTGCGCGATGGCGGAGTGCTCGGAGTCGACGGGGACGATCTGGCCCGGTGCCGCGAGCTTCGTCACGAGCGGCCCGCCCACGATGAGCGACTCCTTGTTGGCGAGGGCGAGGACCGCTCCGGATTCGAGGGCCGCGAGGGTCGGACCGAGACCGACGGAACCCGTGATGCCGTTGATGACCACGTCGGCCTCGACGCTGCGTACCAGGCGTTCGGCGTCGACCGCGCCGAGCGCGGTCTCGGTGACCCCGAACTCGTCGGCCTGCGCCTGCATCCCGTCGCGGTCACGACCCGCGGCGAGGCCGACGACTTCGAACCGGTCGCGGTTCGCGCGGATGACGTCGAGCGCCTGCGTCCCGATCGAACCGGTCGAGCCCAGGATCAGGATGCGTCGCATGGCCTTCACCCTACCGGCGGGCGCCGAAGCGCCCGCCGCGGGGTCATTCGGTTGCGGCGCCGGCGGTCGCCGACTGCGCTCCGAGGATGTCGACGACGAAGACCAGCGTCTCGCCCTTCAGGTCGGCCTCGTTGATCTTGCCCTCGCCGTATCCCTCGGCGGGCGGGATGACGACGAGCACCTGCGATCCGACGGTCTGACCCTCGAGCGCCTTCTGGAAGCCCTTGACGACCTGGGTCGTGGTGAGGGTCGCCGGAGTGTTCTTCTCCCAGGTGGAGTCGAACGTCTTGCCGTCCGACCAGCGCACGCCCGTGTACTGGATGAGCGTGTAGTCGCCCTGCTGGACCTTGTAGCCGTCGCCCTTCTTCAGGGTCGCGACCTCCGTCGCAGTGGGCGGGTCCTGGCCTTCGGGGATCGTGATGGTCGGGGCGCCGTTGTCGGCGAGCTTCACCTTCGGGAGTCCCGCGGGTTCGGCCTGGGGCTCGCCCCACGCTGCGGTCGGCACGGTGCCGAGCAGGTCGAGGACGTAGACCTCGGACTGGGCGGTGTCGCTCGCGGGGAAGGCGGCGACGACGCGCTCGCCGATCTTGCCGCACCCGAAGACCTGTCCGAGGACAGTTGCGGCCGACAGCTGCGAAGGCAGGAACTCGCCCGGCTTGTAGCCGACCGTCGCGAGCTCTTCGCCCGTCTTGGCGTTGTAGGCCGTCATCGCATACGAGACGAAGTCGCCCGGCTTGACGGCGTCGCCCGTGCCCTCGTCCAGGACGCTCACCTGCAGCGCCTTGGGCTCGAGCGGCTTCTCGAACGTCGCCTTGGACGGCTTGCCGACCTCGCCGTCGACCTTGACGGAATCGGAAGCCTTGCCCGGCTTGGCTTGCGCGGCGCAGAGATCGGCAGCCGCCGTTCCGGTGGGCTGCGCGGTGCCCTGGCCGGATGCGCACCCGGCCAGCAGGAGGACGGCCACGGCAGCGGCGGAAAGGGCGGCGATGGGACGAAGACGCACGAAAGAACCTCACAGAGATACGGGGTGTCCGTCCATACTCCCCCATGATCTTTTGTCCGGGGTGTGAGTCGGGCGCCGAATCCGGCCGCGACCTGCTGCTCCGTCATGTCCTGACGCGTATGGGTTTGGCAGTACCCTCTTCTGGTGACCGAAGCGCAGACTCCCCCCGAGCCCTCTGCCGAGTCATCTGTCGATGAACTCGCGCGCGCCGGGGCCCTCTACTACCTGGTCCGCTGGGGTTTCGGTCCCCTGGCTCGACTCATCTACCGGCCGCGGATCGAGGGTGTCGGGAACATCCCGCGCACGGGTCCCATCATCCTGGCCAGCAATCACCTGAGCTTCATCGACTCTTTCGTGCTCCCGTTGTTCGCGCCGCGCCCCGTGTACTTCCTCGCCAAGTCGAGCTACTTCGACGGCACCGGCCTGAAGGGCTGGTTCAGCAACCGGTTCTTCCGCGCCCTCGGCGCGACGCCCGTTCAGCGCGGTGCCGGCCAGGCCGCCCTCGATGCGCTCGATCAGCAGCGCCGCATCCTCCAGTCCGGGAAGGCCATCGCGCTCTACCCCGAGGGGACGCGGTCACTGGACGGGCGTCTGTACAAGGGCCGCACCGGCGTCGCCTTCCTCGCTCTCGAGACGGGCGCCCCCGTCGTGCCCGTCGGCATCGTCGGCACGAACGCGGCGATGCCCGTCGGCGCCAAGTGGCCGCGCCTGTCCCCCCGGGTCACCATCCGGTACGGCGAACCCATCGACCTCTCCCACCACGGCGCGGCATCCTCCGGTCGCGCCCGCCGTCAGGCGACGGACGACATCATGACCGCGATCCACGCGCTCTCCGGTCAGGAGCTGGCCGGAGCGTACAACGAGGTCCCCGCGCAGAACCCGGTCGAGCGGCTCAAACAGGTGCTCCCGCACGAGCGACGCTGAGCGGGACCGCTCGGCGCTGCCGGGTCAGGACTCGTGAGGTGCGGCAGCAGTCACCGTCGCCTCGTGATGCACGGGGAAGTTCACGGAATTCGCGATGAAGCACCATTCGCGTGCCTGTCGGTGCGCCGCCTCCGCCGCGGGGATCATCGCAGGGTCGGCGACCGTGACCCGCGGGTGCAGGGTCACTTCGCGGAACGCTCCCCCGCCCTTCCCGTCGAGCACCATCGTCCCGGCCGCGTCGTCCTCGTAGGACGTGACCACGACGCCCGCCGTCACGCACGCGTGCAGGTACGAGAGCAGGTGGCACTCCGACAGCGCCGCGAGCAGGAGGTCCTCGGGGTTCCAGCGCGTCGGGTCCCCGCGGAACGGCCTGTCGCTCGAGCCCAAGAGGTCGGGCTTCCCCTCGACGCGGAGGGTGACGGCCCGGTCGTAGTCGCGGTACCCGCTCGTGCCGGTGCCGCGGTCGCCGGTCCACAGGGTGCTCACTCGGTAGTGGTGTTCGTCGCGCACACCGCCAGTCTCGCACCTTCGGACGGCGGTGGCCCCGAGCCCGCTGGGTAGGCTGAACGGGTGCCTGAGACCTTCGCTGTGACGGATGCCGTCGAACTCGCCGTCGTCGAACGCAGCGGATTCGTGGAATCCCGTCACGCGGGATCGGCGATCGTGCTGGATCCGGACGGCGTCGTCGTGTCGACACTGGGCGCGGTGGAGGCGCCGATCCTCCCCCGCTCGTCCCTCAAGCCGATGCAGGCGTTGGCGAGCGTCTCGGCAGGAGCCGCGCTCGAAGGCGCTCATCTCGCCGTGGCCACGGCCAGCCACTCGGGGACAGACCGTCACGTCGCGCTCGTGACGGACATCCTGAACGCCGCCGGCGTCGGCGAGGACGCGCTCCTGTGCCCGCCGGCCTGGCCCGGGGATGCGGCAGCGCGCGACGAGATGACCCGAGAGCTCATCGGCCCGCAGCGCGTACGGATGAACTGCTCGGGAAAGCACGCGGCGATGCTGTTGGCCTGCCACGCGAACGGGTGGGACATGGCCACGTACCTCGAGCCGCAGCATCCGCTGCAGGTCCACACGCGCGAGGTGGTCGAGCGCCTCACCGGCACGAAGATCACGGCGACGGCGGTGGACGGATGCGGCGCCCCGGTGCACGCGATGACGCTCGCCGCACTGGCGCGCGCGATCCATCGCATCGGGGCGTCTTCGGAGCGCTCGCCCTTCGCCCTGCACCGGAGCGCCGGCATGCTGGTGCGCGCCGTCCGCGAGCACCCGTGGGTGATCCAGGGCCCGGGGCTGCCGGACTCGATCGTGACCGAGCGGCTCGGCGTGTTCGCCAAGCACGGTGCCGAAGGGGTCATGGCGATGGTCGCCCCCGACGGCACCACGGTCGTCCTGAAGATCCTCGACGGGAGCAACCGGGCGGGTGTCGTCACCGCCCTCACCTTGCTCGTGCGGGCGGGGGCGTTGCAGGCGGCCGACGTCGCCCGCACCCTGGGCGATCTGCCGCTGACGGTGACCGGCGGCGGCCGCGATGTCGGGGTCATCCGACCCACCGTCTGAGCCCTGTCAGCCGGCCCCCTCCCCCTCACCGGCGAGCAGCACTCGGCGCACGGGCCGGTCGGGAGAGTGCACCCAGGCCCGCGACGCCCCCGGGACGGCGAACGGCGGCAGGTCACGCGTACCGACGAGCGACCGGTACTCGGCGGCGCACGCGGCATCGATGACGAGGTCGCCGTCGGCACGCGCTGCCGCGAGCAGGCGCCACTGTGCGAGCCAGGCGTCCGGTGATCCGATCACGACACCGCCGCGGGCCAGGCGAGCCTCGCCGTCGACCGGATCGACCCGGATCCCCATCCGCTCCCACGCCTCCGTCAACCGACGCGATCGTGGCCCCGCGGGCACCACCACCGCTGCGGGACGCCGGCCCGGCTGCCACACCGGCGGCCCCTCGCTGGGCCCGTGCAACGGCAGCTCACCGGCATCCACCACCTGGACGAGCGTGCGACCGAGCCTTCCGCGTCCGGGTGGCGGGTCCACGACGAAGTCGGCCGATTCCCCTCCCGCCGCGACATGGTCGGCGCGGGATGCCGTTGCCAGGATGAGCCGCCGAGGCACGAGCTCGAGGATCCGCCCCACGCCGCCGCCGACGCGCTGCGTCGTTAGCATGATCCGGATGCCGCGCGCCCGGGCCGCGCGCAGCGCGCTCTCCAGTGCCTCCGCCGCGACGGCGCCGTACTCCCCCGGCAGGGCCGACAGCACCACGTCGAGATCGTCGACGAGGAGCGTCGTGCCGGCCGGCATCCCCTCGATACCGGTGAGGGTGTCCCACGCTCCCTCGGGGTCCGGCGGCACCACCCGCACGGTCGACTGCGCGGCGACGGCGCGCAGGACGCCGGTCCTGCCGCTGCCGGGGCCGCCGATGACCACCAGGGCGGGATCCTCCCAGATGACCTCGCGCTGGCGCTGCTGCTCGGGCTCGTCGGCGACGCCGAGCAGCACCCCGTCCCGGCCCGGCGACGGCGACAGCGGAATCCGCTCGGGGAGCGCGGGAAGCCACGGGCGCCGCGCACGGTCACCACGACGGCTCTCGACCGTCTCGGCGATGACCGCGCCGTCGCACAAGGCCACCCGGACCGCCTGCGGCGCCGTGTCGCGGCTGCGGCGGACGAGTGCGGTGCCGCGCGCCTCGGGCCGCCCGGAGAGTCGGCAGGCGTCGTCGACGCCCAGCACGGCGCGCGAGTCGGATCCGTCAGCCACCCGGAGCGCGATGCGGAGCGGCGCGTTGGCGAGGACGGCATCCCGGAAGACACCGTTCGCCCGCTGCGCCGCGAGGATCAGATGGATGCCGAGCGCCCGGCCGCGCGCCGCGAGGTCGCCGAACACATCGTGGAGGACGGGATGCGCAGCGACGAGCGCCGCGTATTCGTCGACGACGATCACGAGGCGGCCGAGCGCGTCGCCCGCTTCGTCGATGTCGCGGGCGCCTCGCGCGGCGAGGGTCCGCTCCCGATACCTCACCTCGGCGCGGAGGCTCTCGATCGCGCGGACGGTCGTCGGCTCGTCGAGGTCCGTCAGGACGCCCGTCACGTGCGGCAGCGACGCGAGGTGGTCGAACGTCCTTCCTCCCTTGAAATCGACGAGGAGGAGCCCCACCTGCGAAGCCGTGTGCGCGGCGCACAACGACACCACCCACGATGTGAGGAGCTCGCTCTTGCCCGCTCCGGTCATCCCGATGACGACGGCGTGCGGACCGTCGTGCACCAGGTCGATCGGGAACACGGCACCGCCGGCCCCGGCGAAGGCTGCGGGAAGCGACCCCGGCCCCGCCGAGGGGGCGCTGCGCATCGCGTCGCGGAGCGTGAGCGGCAGGTCGACCGTGTTCCCCAGTGCTCGGGTCGCCCGCTCGGACAGCAGCTCCGCCGCCCGTGCCGCCTGGTGCTCCGACACGACCTCGACGGTCACGTCGCGGGATCGACCGTCGAGGTCGAGGCGTGCCGTCGTGGGGCCGGTGAGCCTGAGGACCGCCCCGCACCGCGGGGGCGGCGGGGCGCCTTCGGGGACGACGACGAGCGGGACGTCGACATCGCCTCCCACGAGACCTCCCTCCTCCAGGACCTGGAGGAGGGGTCCCACCGCCGCGGCGCGGTGGGGAGCGGCATCCGTCCACGCCGGCCCGCCGTCGCCCAGCCGCACCCGACCGGGAGCCAGGCACAGGAGGATCTGCAGGGCGAGGGCGCGCGTCACGGCCGCCGCCAGTCGGGGCGGTCCGATGACGGCGACCCCGGTCGTCAGGGGGATCGGCACCGGGACGTCGCTGAGGACGCCGGCGCTGCGACGCAGCGCGGTCGCCGCGTCATCACCGTCGCCGCCCGTGACGCGGAGAGCGCTGGCGTCATCACCGGACCCGACGACCAGCATGGCCTCGCGTTCGGCCACGGAGCGCCAGATCGATTCGGGCCTCGCGAGGAACCGTTGAACGTCCGGATGCGTCGCCCACCGCTGCTCGCGTTCGTCCTCGTGTCTGCGGGCCACCTCGACCTCGGCCTGCGCGAGCTCGCGCCTGAGGGCTGCGGCATCCTTCTTCGCGGTCCGCCTCGACGTGCGCGCGGCGTCCGCGACCGAGGCCACCGCGATCAGGGGTCCGAGCGCTGCGAACAGGAGGGCGTAGGCCGATCCCGTCACCGCCCAGAGGACGACCGCGCCGATGACCGGCACGACGGCGGTCATCACCGGAAGCGGCGGACGCGGTGTCGGCGCGGGTCGACGCGGGAGGGTCAGCGGGTCATCGGGAGCGAGAGTGGACACGCATCCACTCTCGTCAGACGACACCACCCGCAGACGCGGGAGACGACGGCCTGTGGAGGGAATCGGTCAGGAGGCGACCGGGGAGGAGATCTCGACGGTCGCGGTGTCGTCGTCCGCCGAGAGGAACCGCGCACCCACGACGATGATCGAGACGTTGTCGCGGCCGCCGTTCTCGAGCGCGGCTTCGAGCATCGCGTCGACTGCGGCGGCCGGATCGTGGTGCTGCAGAAGGAAGTGGAGGATGCCGTAGTCGGTGAGTTCTTTGGTCAGCCCGTCGCTGCAGACGACGAAGCGATCGCCGTCGACCACCTCGAGACGGACGTAGTCGGGAACGACACCGTCGCTGGGTCCCACGGCACGGGTGATGACGTTCCCGTAGGGGTGGTTCTCGGCCTCTTCGGGGCTGAGGCGACCGGCGGCGATGAGTTCCTGGACCACCGAGTGGTCGGTCGTCACCTGAGCGAGGGCGCCGTCGCGGAGGAGATACACGCGCGAGTCGCCGATATTGAGAGTCACCCAGGTCGGCTCGTCACCCGTGAGGTCGAGGTAGACGCCGGTCACGGTCGTGCCGGTGCCGTCGTCCGTCGTCTCGGAATGCGACGCGATGTCATCGACCGCGCGCTCGAGGGCGTCCTCGATCACTTCGGGAGAGACGGTTCCACGATCGACCGCGGCCGACAGTCGCTCGACGGTCCGAGAGCTCGCGATCTCGCCGCCGATGTGACCGCCCATGCCGTCTGCGACGACGAAGAGGGGGAACGCGGAGAGGACGGCGTCCTGGTTGTTCTCGCGTCGCCGGCCCTGGTGGGTGACCTCGGCCCAGCGCACCTCGACGGAACCCGTGCCGGTGGTGACGACGCGGGATGAGGTGACGACTTCGGGCACGCTCCGCCTTCTTTCCTGATCGGTGCAGCGTCTTCACACTCTAGTGGACACCACCCCCGTCATCTCGCGGCACAAGCCGTTGCCCTGCACTGGTGGAGGGCACTACGGTTTCGCTGAACCGGCGCACGCGCGCCGGACGCCGCGCCCGCGGCGACCCCGACAGGAGGACACAGCGATGTCAGATCCGAATCCCCCGCAGAACGGCGGGCCCACTCCTCCCGCTGGCGGTCCGACGCCGCCCCCCGGGCAGGCGCCCAACGACCACCCGGCACCGCCGCAGCAGCCCTACTCACCGCCACCGCAGCAGCCCTACGGGCAGCAGCCTCCGTCGCAGCCCTACGCCCAACCGGCGCCCTCGGGTCCGCTTCCGCCCGACCAGGACAAGCAGTGGGCATCCTTCGCGCACTTCGGCGGCGTCATCGGATTCGTTCCCGCCCTCGTCATCTGGCTGATCTTCAAGGACCGGGGACCCCGGACGAACGCCGAAGGCAAAGAAGCGCTCAACTGGCAGATCACGTTCACGATCGCGATGGTGGCGGCCTGGATCCTCACCGTCGTCCTGAGCTGGGTTCCGATCCTCAATCTGCTGATCGGGCTTCTCCCCGCCGCCGTGTGGGTCGTGAACATCGTGTTCTCGATCCTCGGCGGGGTGCGCGTCAACGCCGGCGGAAGCTACCGCTACCCGGTCACGCTCCGCCTCATCTCGTAACGGGAGGCACGACGAGCTCCAGCTCTCCGGCACCCGATGGGCGCAGGACGATCCCCTCGTCCTGCGCCCATCGCATGAGCCCGGCCGGATCCGTGGTGTGGGGCCGGGTCGAGGCGAGGCGGCGGACCAGCTCCCCCTTCGCGTGCTTGTTGAAATGGTTGAGCGCGCGGACAGCGCCGTCGGGCCCCTCGGAGACGACCCGCACGTAGGCCTGCGGGACCTCCGCCGGGACGGGCCCCAACGCGACGTACGCCTCCGACCGCAGGTCGAGCACGAACGACGGCGCCGCAGCCGCGATCGCGGCACCGACGGCATCCGCCCACACCGACCTCATCGACGGCAGACCGGGGAGGCGGATGCCGGCACCCAGCCGGTAAGCGGGAAGCGGGTCGAGTGCCCCCACGACGCCGAAGGGCGCCGAGTGGATCGCGACACGGGTCCGCAGCCACTCCCGGGCCGCGTCATCCAGGGTCGACGCGTCGAGGGCGTCGAACAGCACGCCGGTGTACCGGTCCGCGGCGGGGACCGTGGGCGAGGTCCGGAGCGCGGCGTTCACGGCGACCTCCCCCCGCTGCCGGGCGGACAACTTGAGCACCCGGGCCGCGGTGTCCTCGTCGTCACTCAGCGCGACGAGCGCATCGACCACCCGATCGCGTTCGGCGCGGAGGCCCGGGAACGAGAGAGCGTCCGCATGCCACGGCGGTCCGTCGCCGCCGGGGCGCTTCGTCTCGGATGGCGGGAGCAGGATCAGCACGACGCGACCTCCAGGGAAAAGCGCAGCGCCGCCCGGCGAACCGGGCGGCGCTGCGTGAAAGGGGTGTCAGGACTGCAGGGCTGCGTTCCCGGCCACGATGGTGAGCTCGTCGTTCTCCATCGAGAGGAAGCCGTCCTCCGCCGTCGCGACGATCTTCTCGCCGTTCGACTGCGTGATGCGGACCTGTCCCTCGGCGAGGATGGCGAGCACGGGCTCGTGACCGGCCATGAAGCCGATCTCGCCCTCGACCGTCTTGGCGACGACGAGGCTCGCCTCGCCGTGCCAGACCTCCGCCTCAGCGGAGACGAGGGTGACGGTCAGCGCCATGTCAGCCGTTCTCCTTCTGGATCTGAGCCCACTTCTCTTCGACGTCGCCGATGCCACCGACGTTGAAGAAGGCCTGCTCGGCCACGTGGTCGAAGTCACCCTTGACGATCGCGTCGAACGACTCGATGGTCTCCTTGATCGGGACCGTGGAGCCCTCGACGCCGGTGAACTTCTTGGCCATGTAGGTGTTCTGCGAGAGGAACTGCTGGATGCGGCGTGCGCGCGACACGACGATCTTGTCCTCTTCGGAGAGCTCGTCGACACCGAGGA
>ENA-UOWK01000592-UOWK01000592.1-bioreactor-metagenome-genome-assembly--contig:-NODE-592-length-16770-cov-21.637870_pt1 | contig 16770 bp, 15 predicted proteins | sample MGYA00238157_ERZ761612 | MGnify/ENA primary metagenome ERZ761612 (study PRJEB28901, sample SAMN06268035) | bioreactor metagenome | isolation source: Joint BioEnergy Institute, California, USA... | reverse complement strand
ATGCCAGCATCGGCTGCGCCGAGGAAGGCTGGATCACCATCGACACCGCCAACAGTGGCTACCGCAAGGGCGGCAGTGGCGAGGTGGTGGGTTACTCCGCACCCAAGCGCACCTACAAGGCGCTGGAGCTGCAGCTGGACCGTGCCTGGGACGAGAAGTGGCTGTTCAACGCCTCGTACCTGTGGTCCCGCAGCGAGGGCAACTTCGAAGGGCCGGTCAATTCCGATACCGGTTACGGCGACACCGGCATGGTGCAGCACTGGGACCACCCGGCCAACAACGAACGCTACGGCGTGCTGTTCAACGATTTCCGCCACCAGTTCAAGTTCCGCGCCGCCTATGCGTTGAACGCGCAGTGGTCCTTCGGCACCACGCTGCAGGTGCAGTCCGGTGGGCCGATCACCGCCTTCGGCGTGATGTGGCCCAACGACACCACCGCCGGTGGCAGCACCACCAACGAAAGCGGTGGCGGCGGGACCGGCTGGCTGTGCGTGGCCAACTGCACCGGCCCGGTCGGCCAGCGGGTGTTCGAGCCCACCGCGCGCGGCGCCTTCGGCCGCCTGCCGTGGACCTGGACCATGGGGGCCAACGTCACCTGGCGCTTGCCGGTGGACGGCATCGACCTGAGTGCGCGGCTGTCGGTGTACAACCTGTTCAACAACCAGACCGTGATCAACGTGCACCAGCGCTACGAGGCGCAGCCGGGGGTGTACCGGGAAGCCACCTTCGCCACCGGTACGCGCTGGCAGGCGCCGCGCTATGCCCAGTTGATGGTCACCTGGAACTTCTGATGGCCGCAGGGGACCGCCGGTGCTGCTGAACCGGGTGGCGTTGGCGCCGCTGCTGCTCGCCGCGGCGACCGCCACGGCCACCCCCGCGTTCGCGCCGATGGTGCAGCAGGTCGTGGCACAGGAAGACCTGCCCGGCATCGCCGTGGCGGTGGTGGCCGACGGCGAGGTGGTCTATCGCCATGCGCAGGGGGCGCGTGGCGATGGCGGGCGGATCGACGAGGACACGCTGTTCAAGATCGCCTCCAACAGCAAGGCGATGACCGCCGCGCTGCTGGCCCGGCTGGTCCAGCAGGGCCGCCTGCGGTGGGATGACCCGGTGCGCCGCCACCTGCCGGACTTCCGCATGTACGACGCGTGGGTGGGCGAGCAGATGCAGGTGCGCGATCTGCTCATCCACAACAGCGGGCTGGGGCCGGGCGCGGGTGATCTGATGCTGTGGCCGGAACCCAATGACTTCACCCGCCAGGACATCATCGCCGGGCTGGCGCACCTGCGCCCGGTCAGCAGCTTCCGCAGCGGCTACGCCTACGACAACCTGATGTACGTGGTGGCCGGTGAAGTGGCCGCTGCCGCCGGCGGCAAACCCTTCGATGTGCTCCTGCGCGAACAGGTCTTCGCGCCGCTGGGCATGCAGCGCTGCCAGGCCGGGCGCTGGTCGTTGCAGGCGGTCGGCAACGTGGCCCAGCCGCATGTGCGGCAGGCAGGACGCAACGTGGCCGTTGCGCCGGAGGGCACGCACAGCCCGGACCTGCCCTCGATGGCGGCCGGCGGCATCCGCTGTTCGCTGCGTGACATGGTCCGCTGGATGCAGGTGCTGCTGGACCCGCAGCGGGTGCCCGGCTGGCTGGACGCCGCGCAGCGCCGCCAGTTGTGGACGCTGCACACGCCGATGCCACTGGGCGCGCGCCAGCGGCGCTGGGACAGCGCGCATGTGCTGGGCTATGGCTACGGCTGGCGCCTGTCGGACATGCATGGCACCTGGAAGGTGGCGCACACCGGCACGTTGTCCGGCATGTACTCCGCGCTGGCGCTGCTGCCGGAGCGCAAGGTCGGCGTGGTGGTGCTCATCAACGGCGAGGGTGACGCCGCGCGGACCGCGCTGACCCACGCGCTGCTCACGCAGTACACCACGCCGCAGGCCCCCCGCAGTGTGCTGGAGCTGCTGCAGGAACTGCATGCGGACACGCCTCCCTCTGCGGAGCGCAGCGGGGTTGAGCAGGTGGCCGACACTGCAGCACCCGTTCCGGCCAGTGCCCAGGCGCTGCTGCATCTGCACGGGCGCTACCGCGATCCGTGGCTGGGCGAGGCCACGCTGTGTCCTGTCAACGGCGGTCTGCGTTTCCAGGTTGTGCGCTCGCCACGGCTGGGCGCGCAGGTGATGCGCGACGGCGAGCGCTGGCGCCTGCACTGGGACACGCTGGAGCGCTCGGCGCAGGCGTACCTGCTGCCGCACGATGGCCCGCCACCGACGCTGCAGCTGCGGGCCGTGCACCCGGACATCGATTTCAGCTACGACTTCCAGGACCTGCAGTTCACCCGGACCGGTGCGTGTCCCGTGCCCGATGCGGCGGACGGGGGCGGGCCGCCGTCGGCATAGCGTGAGGCGCGTCGTACACTGACGCTTTACACCAGGCGTCTCCGCATGAATCTGCCGCTCCACTTCGGCCTGCTCGGTTCCCTGGAAGCCGGCGGCATCGCGCTGCTGGTGGGCCTGCTGGTCTACTTCCTGTGGCAGCACCTGTGCCGCTGGCTGCGCTGGTCACGGGGTGTGGCGTTGGGCTGGGCCGCGATGGTGTCGGTGGTGATCGCCGCCGGCATCGATATCTGGAAACTGTTCTACATGGGCATCGTGCGGCTGGAGTCACCGCTGTACGCCCGCGTGTATCTGGCCACCATCCACGATCCCAACGAACTGGGCACCCGCGTGGTGCTGGAGGTCTTCGGTGCGCTGTCCGGCGTGGCCTTGGGCTGGGTCCTGTTCAGTTCGCGGTCATGGCATGACGCGCCCTCGGAGGGCTGAGAGGCGTTCGTTTCCGGTTAAATCCCGCCGCGCTGAATGCGCGTCTTACCGACTGCTCACACAGGGCTAACCAAGGCGGTAATCGAGGCGGGTCGGGCATGGGTTAAACCGGCGTTCTCCGCAGAAAACGGCAGGGGGGTCCATTCATATGGGCGCTGGCACGGTGGGGCCGTACGGATCGCCAAGGCCGTGCGACATTCCCCAAATGGAGATCACCACCCATGACCACGCGTACCCACAAGCCCCTGATCGCCCTGCTGCTGGCTGCCGGTGCCGCCCTCTCGCTGCCGGCCATGGCGCAGAGCGCGGCGCAGGAAAGTGCAGCGGCTGCGCAGGCACAGGCCGCACAGGCACAGCAGGCTGCGGCCCAGGCGGGTGCGGCCGCTGACCAGGCGTCCAGCGCGGCGGGCCAGGCGGCAGCGCAGGCCAATGGCGGCGGGCAGACCTGGGCCAGCCTGGATACCGACGGCAACGGCACCATCAGCAAGAGCGAAGCGCAGGCCAACGCCGGGCTGGCGCAGGTGTTCGACCAGGCCGACGCGAACAAGGACGGCGAGCTGACGCCGGACGAATACAAGGCCTACGTGCAGGCCCAGCAGGCCGGCGCCGCGCAGGGCAACTGATCCCGCCGCGTGAGGGTGCCGCCCCTTCCAGGGCGGCGTCCGCGGTACGGCCGGCAGCCCCGCCCACGGGAGCGGCCGGCCGCTTGCTATGCTTTGCCCATGACAACCTCCACGCCTGCGCCAGAGCGCGCCATCGGGCTGGTCGGTTTTGACGGTGACGACACGCTGTGGAAGAGCGAGGACTATTACCGCAAGGCCGAACAGGACTATCTGGACCTGCTTTCGCGGTACATCGACGTGCACGACACGCAGACCGCGCGCCATCTGCTGGAAGTGCAGCAGCGCAACCTGGCCGTGTTCGGCTACGGCGTGAAAGCCATGACGCTGTCGATGATCGAAGCGGCGATCGACATCACCGGGCAGCAGATTTCGGCCAGGGACATCCAGACCATCCTGGACCTGGGCCATGAGACGCTGCGCCATCCGGTCGAGCTGATCGACGGCGTACGCGAGTCCGTCGCGCGCATCGCGCAGGACTACCCGGTGGTACTGATCACCAAGGGTGACCTGTTCCACCAGGAAGCGAAGATCGAGGTGGCGCAGCTGCACGATCTGTTCCCGCGCATCGAGATCGTCTCGGAAAAAGACCCGCAGACGTATGCCCGCGTGCTGGCCGAGTTCGACCTGCCGATGCACCGCTTCGTGATGGTCGGCAATTCGCTGCGTTCGGATATCGAACCGGTGGTGACCCTGGGCGGCTGGGGCATCCATACGCCCTATGCGGTGACCTGGGCCCACGAAACCCAGCACGGCGTGGCCGACGACGAACCGCATCTGATCACCGCCGATACGGCGTGGCAGTGGCCCGAGGCGCTGGCCCGGATCGAAGCCAAGGCGGCACGGCAGGCCTGACAGCGCAGTGGCGGTGCGGCACAATCAGCGCATGAACCGCACCGCCGCCCGCTGCCTGCTGCTCTGCGCGCTGCTGTTGCCCGCCCTGGCGCCGGCGCAGCAGACCGCCGAACGATCGGCCGCCTACCAGGTGGAGACCGGCGATGCGTGGGTGGATACCTGGCTGCAGGACATCAACCACTACGCCGAGCGCTACCCGGACAGCTTCCTGGATGAGCTCACCCGCTACAGCGGCGTGCCACGGGGCTATGCGGCCGCGCTGATCAACACGCATGGCTGGCAGGCGGCCGACGTGTATTTCGCCTGTTTCTGGGCCAAGGCCATCGAGGTCAGCTGCCGCGACACCGTGCGTGCCTTCAGCGCCAATGCCGAAGGCGGCTGGGAGGCGGTAGTGGAGCGCCTGGCGGTCCCTCCGAAGAACCTGCACTGGCGCGCCCTGCGTCATGCCATCGTGGCCAGCTACACCCACTGGGACCGCCCGATCACCCTGGACGCCACGCTGCGGCGGCAGTTCGCGGAGCGGAACTGAGGGCCGCCGGGGGCGGCGTGGCTGGGGCACGCGCGGTCATGCTGCTGTGCGTATCGCACCGGCGGCAGGCAACGGCGACAATAGCTGCCCGAGCTGTTCCCCGTTCCCGTGATCGAGTGACCGATGAGCGCCCCTTTTGTATCGCCTGATGTGATCCGCCGCCTGTTCGCCCAGGCCATGTCCCGCATGTACCGCACCGAGGTGCCGCTGTACGGCACGCTGGTGGAGCTGGTTGAGCGCATCAACGCGCAGGTGCTGGAGGACCAGCCTGCACTGGCCACGCAGCTGCAGCGCAACGGCGAGCGTGACCGGCTGGATGAAGAGCGTCATGGCGCCATCCGGGTCGGCACGGCGGAAGAGCTGGCCACCCTGCGGCGCCTGTTCGCGCTGATGGGCATGCAGCCGGTGGGGTACTACGACCTGAGCGTGGCCGGGGTGCCGGTGCATTCCACCGCGTTCCGCCCGTTGACCGCCCAGGCGCTGGCCTTGAACCCGTTCCGGGTGTTCACCTCGCTGCTGCGGCTGGAGCTGATCGAGGACGCGGCCCTGCGCGAGCAGGCGGCGACCATCCTCGCCCGCCGCCGCATCTTCACCGACGGGGCGCTGGCGCTGATCGAGCAGGCCGAGCGTGAGGGCGGCCTGGCCGAGGACGATGCGCACCGCTTCGTTGCCGAAGCGCTGGAAACCTTCCGCTGGCACGGCGACGCCACGGTGGACCTGCCCACCTACCAGGCGCTGCACGACGCGCACCGGTTGATTGCCGACGTGGTGAGCTTCCGTGGCCCGCACATCAATCACCTGACGCCGCGCACGCTGGATATCGACGCTGCGCAGGCCGGCATGATCGAGGCCGGCATTGCCGCCAAGGCGGTCATCGAAGGCCCGCCGCGGCGTGCCTGCCCGATCCTGCTGCGGCAGACCAGCTTCAAGGCGCTGGAAGAGCCGGTACGCTTCACCGATGCGCACGACGGCGGCACCGGCAGCCATACCGCGCGCTTCGGCGAGATCGAGCAGCGCGGCCTGGCGCTGACCCCGAAAGGGCGCGCGCTGTACGACCAGCTGCTGTCGCAGGCACGCGAAAGCGAGGGCGGCGGCAGCACCGGCAGCGATTACGGCCAGCGCCTGCAGGCGGTATTCGCGGCATTCCCGGACGACCACAACACGCTGCGCCAGGAAGGGTTGGGCTATTACCGTTACCAGCTGAGCGAGGCCGGCCGCGCCGCACCGGAGCGGGTGGCCGACCTGCCGGCCGAGGTCCTGGTGGCCAGCGGGCTGGCCACGGCCGACCCGATCGTCTACGAGGATTTCCTGCCGGTCAGCGCGGCGGGCATCTTCCAGTCGAACCTGGGCGGTGCCGAACAGCGCGCCTACACGGCGCACGCCAACCGCGATGCCTTCGAGCGCGCGCTGGGCGCGCCCGTACACGACGAGTTCGCTCTGTACGAGCAGCTGCAGGCCGACTCGCTGGCATCCCTGCGCCGCTGACCCGCCGCGCTGCGCGCGCACGCCGAGCATGGCTCGGCGCTACCGGAACCGTGCACCCGGGGTAGAGCCGAGCCATGCTCGGCTGCCGTTCGCCTGAACCGTGCGTGTGGGCCGGCCGCACCCCCGCGTGGGGTCAGGCTTTCATCGTGCCGGTATCCAGCCAGCGCTGGTGCCAGGAAAGTGCTTCCGGCAGCAGGTGCGGGGTGTGCTTGCCATAGCTCTCGCGGCTGGCCCGGTCGAAATAGTCCTGCAGCTGCTCGCGGAACCCCGGGTGGGCACAGCGGTCGATCACCACCTGCGCCCGCTTGCGCGGGGTCAGCCCGCGCAGGTCTGCCAGGCCCTGTTCGGTGACGATCACCGACACGTCGTGCTCGGTGTGGTCGACATGGCTGACCATCGGCACGATCGCCGAAATCGTTCCGTTCTTGGCCGTGGACGGGCTCAGGAACGCGGACAGGAAACCGTTGCGGGCGAAATCGCCCGAGCCGCCGATGCCGTTCATGATCCGCGTGCCCATCACATGGGTGGAGTTGACGTTGCCATACAGGTCCACCTCGATCATCCCGTTCATGCCGATGCAGCCCAGCCGGCGCACCAGTTCAGGATGGTTGGAGATCTCCTGCGTGCGCATGATGATGCGCTCGCGGTAGAAATCGATGTGCTCCTTGAACGTCTCGTTGGCCTGCGGGCTCAGTGCGAACCCGGTACAGGAGGCGTGGCGCAGCACGCCGTCGCGCAGCAGGTCCAGCATGCCGTCCTGGATCACCTCGGTGAAGGCGGTCAGGTCGCGGAAACCGCTGCTGGCCAGGCCGGCCAGCACCGCGTTGGGAATGTTGCCCACCCCGGATTGCAGCGGCAGCAGGTTGGGCGGCAGCCGGCCCTTCTTCACTTCGTGCTGCAGGAAGTCGATCAGGTGCGCGGCAATCTGTTCGCTGGTGGCGTCGATCGGGCTGAACGGGCTGTTGCGGTCCGGCCCGTTGGTGCGCACCACCGCCACGATCTTGTCCGGGTCGCAGCGCAGCGCGGTGTCGCCGATGCGATCGTTCGGGTTCACCAGCGGAATCGGCAGGCGGTGCGGCGGCAGGGCGGTGCCGTAGTAGATGTCATGCATGCCTTCCAGGCCGGCAGGCTGCCATTCGTTGACTTCCACGATGACCTTGCGGGCCAGGTCCAGCCAGGTCTTGTTGTTGCCCACCGAGGTGGACGGCACCAGCGAGCCATCTTCGCGGATCGCCGAGACTTCCACCACCGCGGTGTCGATCTCGCCATAGAACCCGAACCACACATGCTGGGCCACGTGGCTCAGGTGGATGTCGATGTAATCCAGCTTGCCTTCGTTGATGCGGTTGCGCGCATCCGGGTCGCTCTGGAACGGCATGCGCATGGCGATGCCATCGGCCTTGGCCAGCGCGCCATCCAGCTCCGGGGCGGTGGAGGCGCCGGTCATCAGGCTGATCTGGAACGGCAGGCCCTGGGCGTGCACGGCTTCGATGCGGCGGGCCAGCTCCACCGGGACGGCCTTGGGATAGCCTGAACCGGTGAAGCCGCTCATGGCGACGGTTTCACCGGGCTGGATCAGCGCGGCGGCGGCCTCGGCGGAGACCACGCGGTCACGCAGGCGTGCGTTGGCAATGCGATCTACAGACATGATCACGATGTTTCAGCGGGGGAAGGGTGATTATCGGTTATCGCCCGCTACGGCAGTGTTCTACCTTGGTGGGATGGCCAATTCAGCAAGGTCGGTGGCCGCTCCGCACAACTGTACCCTGCGGTATTGTTTTGCACTGCAGCGTGCAAGTTGCCCGGGCTGCCCGCAGGATGGACCTGCATCCCGACGTGGGGGAGGGAGCAGGGCCCGCTGGCAGTTCGCTGCAAGCGGGCTTTTTTATGCCCGCGCGCCGGTGCGGTGCGCTCATTACAATCAGGGCATGACCCTGCATCCTGCTGTTTCTTCCACCGCGCTGCCTGCCGCGCTGATTCCCGTCGCCGACCGCGCACTGGCGCGCCTGGGTCTGGTCCTGGCACAGCCCCCCGCACCGGCCCTGCAGCCGTTCCTGCGCCAGCTGGCCGTGGCCAGCGATTTCGCCATCGATACCCTGTGCCGCCAGCCGGCGCTGCTGGAGCATCTGGCCCGGCCGGAGTGCCCCCCGCTGGCGCCGCCGGTGCTGGACCCGCTGCAGCCCAGCGAGTGGCCCGCGCAGCTGCGGCGCTACCGTGCCGCCATGTCCACCCGCCTGGTCTGGCGTGACCTGGCCGGCCTGGACAGCGTGGAGCAGACCCTGGCCGGTGCCACCGCGCTGGCCGAACAGTGCCTTGCACTGGCGCTGACCGCGCTGGAGGCGGAGTTCGCCCAGCGTCATGGCGTGGTGCGCAGCGCCGACGGGCAGCCGCAGCGGCTGGTGGTGTTCGGCCTGGGCAAGCTGGGTGGGGGCGAGCTCAATTTCAGCTCGGATATCGATCTGGTCTACGCCTATCCCCACGGCGGCGAATCCGATGGCAGCCGGCCGCTGGCCGCCGAAGAGTACTTCGCCCGGTTGGGGCAAAGGCTGGCGCGGCTGCTGGATGACACCACCGTGGACGGCTTCAGCCACCGCGTGGACCTGCGCCTGCGGCCGTTCGGCAATGCCGGGCGGGTGGCCTTGTCCTTCGCCGGCATGGACCAGTACTTCCAGCGCGAGGGCCGCGACTGGGAGCGGTACGCGTGGCTGAAGGCACGTGCGGTGGCCGGCGATACCGCTGCCGGCGAGGCCTGGCTCACCACCCTGCGGCCGTTCGTGTACCGCCGCTACCTGGATTTCACCGCCCTGGACGGCCTGCGCGAAATGAAGGCGGCCATCACCGCCGAAGTGGCCCGGCGCGACATGCACGAAGACATCAAGCGCGGTGCCGGCGGCATCCGTGAGATCGAGTTCCTGTGCCAGTCGCTGCAGCTCATCCGCGGGGGACGTGAACCGGTGCTGCGTGAGCGTCGCCTGCTGCACGCGCTGGCGGCGCTGGTGGAGACGGGGCAGATCGCACCCGGCGATGGCACGGCGCTGCGCGAGGCCTACCTGTTCCTGCGCCGGTTGGAAAACCGCCTGCAGATGCTGCGCGATGCGCAGACCCACACCCTGCCGGCCGACCCGCTGGACCAGCTGCGCATTGCCGTGGGGCTGGGCTACCCCGACTGGGACACGCTGCGCGCCGCGTTGGCGGTGCAGCAGCAGCACGTGAGCACCGAGTTCGGCGCCCTGCTGGCGCCGCGCCGGGGCCAGGCCGCTCCGGATGCGCTGGCTGCGTACTGGCGTGGGCTGCCGGAAGGCAGCGAGGCGCAGGTGCTGGCCGATGCCGGGTTCGCCGACGCCGGCAGTGCCGATCGCGGCCTGCGCGAGTTCGCCCAGTCGCTGGGCGTGCGCTCGCTGTCCGATGGCGCGCGCGCGCGGCTGGACCGTGTGCTGCCGGCCCTGCTGCATGCCGCCACACGCTCCTCCCAGCCCGATGCCGCGCTGCGCCGGGTTCTGGGCCTGCTGCAGGCCATCCTGCGCCGCACGAGTTATCTGGCCCTGCTGGACGAACAGCCCAGCGCGCTGGCCCGGCTGGTGGACGTGCTGGCGCGCAGCGCCCTGCTGGCCGAACGGCTGGCTGCCTATCCGCTGCTGCTCGATGAGCTGCTGGACGTGCGCGTGTCTGGTCCGCTGCCCGAGCCGCAGGAGATGCGCGCCGAGTGCCGGCAGGTGCTGGCCGTGCATGATCCGGAATCGGCACTGCGCTGGCTCAACGAAATCCGCCTGGCGCTGAGTTTCCGCATGGCGATGGCCAGCCTGGATGGCCGCCAGCGCGCGCTGGACAGCACCCGCCAGCTGGCCCAATTGGCCGAAGTGGTGGTGGCCACCGTGCTGCAGCTGGTGGAGGCCGATCTGCACGCCGCGCATGGCCACATTCCGGGCGGACGGTTCGCCATCATCGGCTACGGCAGCCTGGGGGGGCTGGAACTGGGCTTCGGCTCGGATCTGGACCTGGTGTTCCTGCACGATTACCCACCGGGCGTGGACAGCAGCGATGGCGCGCGCCCGCTGGAACCGGGGCGCTTCTATGCACGCCTGGCGCAGAAGGTGATGGCCCTGCTGGGCGCGGTGACCGCTGCCGGGCGGCTGTATGACATCGACGTGCGGCTGCGCCCGGACGGCGGCAAGGGCACGCTGGTCTCTTCACTGGCCAGCTACCGCGAGTACCAGCGTGAGCGTGCGTGGACCTGGGAGCACCAGGCGCTGGTGCGCGCCCGTGGCGTGGCCGGTGATGACAGCCTGCTGCAGGATTTCGAGCAGGTGCGTGAGCACACCCTGGGGCGCATGCGCCCGGCTGAAACGCTGTACAACGACGTGCTGTCCATGCGCGCACGCATGCGCGCCGAACTGGACCGCAGCGATGCGGCGCGGCTGGATCTGAAGCAGGGCGCCGGTGGCGCGGTGGATCTGGAGTTCCTGCTGCAGACCGGCGTGCTGGAACATGCGGCGCAATACCCGGCCCTGCTGCAGCCGCGGGCCACGCCGGCGTTGATCGATGCGCTGTGCGGCACGGGCTACTTCGCCACCGACACCGCCCAGGCGCTGCATGCCGCCCACGCCACCCTGCTGGATGCGGGGCTGGCCTGTACGCTGGACCGGCGTCCCCGGCTGGTTGCCCCCACCCCGGCGATCGAACAGGCGTGCGCCGCGATCACGGCCGCCTGCACGGCGGCCGGCCTGCCGTTCACGCAATGACGCCGGGCGTGCGCTAGCGCAGCGCGCGCGGCGTGCCCGGCGGGGGCGCCATCCGCCACAGCAGCGCCCGGAAGGGCGCCAGCAGGCACACGCCGATCAGCAGCTTCACCGCCAGATCGCCCAGGGCCCAGCTCAGCCACGGCAGCGGGGAACCGGCAAAGGCGATCGACCAGAACAGCGCGGTATCCACCGTGGCGCTGCAGGTGGTGGCCACCATCGGGGCGCGCCACCAGCTGCCGCGGCGCAGCCGGTCGAACACGGTGATGTCCAGCAGCTGCGCGACGATGAACGCAGAGCAGGAGGCCAACGCGATGCGCGGGGTGGCGATCCACACCGACAGCAGCACCGCCAGTGCGAAGCCGGCCCAGGCCACCCGCCGCGCTGGACCCGGGCCGAAGCGGCGGTTGATCAGGTTGCTGACCAGGAAGGCGACCGGATAGCTGAAGGCGCCCCAGGTGAGCCAATCGTTGAGCGGGTACTGCACCAGCACGTTCGAGCCCAGCACCACCGCGCCCATCGCGAGCACGGCCAGCAGCAGCGCGCGTGGCGTCATCGGGGCAAACGGGGGAGCGGGGCGGACAGGCATGGCGGCGACAGCGGGGACGACAGGAGCGCCATTATCCGCCGGTTCGGGCGCGCAGCCCACACCCACACATGCCGGCAGCCGGCGATCAGGCCCCGTCCTATGGGCGCGCCGTTGCGGCGCGGGCGAGAGTGGGCCCCCGAACGTAGGCCCCCTGAGGACGCATGCCGCTCTGCACCGCTTCACCCCGCGTGTCCCGCCGCCGCCTGTTGTGCGGCCTTGCCGCCGGCACCACCGGCCTGTTGGCTGGCAGCCTGACAGGCGGTGCGGCCGCCGCGCCGCTGTCCACCGTCGCGCTGGACAAGGCCACGCGCGATGCGATGCGCCCGCAACAGGTGTTGCAGTGGCTGCTGGCGGGCAACCAGCGCTTCCGCAGTGGCAAGCCCCGGGCGCACCCGCTGTTGGCGCAGAAAGCCGCCACGCGGGATGCGCAGCACCCGGCGGCCGTCATCCTCAGCTGCATCGATTCGCGCGCGCCGGTGGAGCTCGTGCTGGATACCGGCATCGGCGATGTGTTCAGCGCCCGCGTGGCCGGCAACCTGGTCAGCGCGGACATGCTGGGCAGCATGGAGTTCGCCTGCGCCGTGGCCGGCGCCAAGCTGGTGCTGGTGATGGGCCACACCGGCTGTGGCGCCATCAAAGGTGCCATCGCCGGCGCCGGGCTGGGGCACCTGGCGCAGATGACCGAACGCCTGCGCTCAGCGGCCGAGGCGACACCCTATGCCGGGGTCCGCGCGGAAACGGACGCCGGCTTCGTCACTGCGGTGACCCGCACCCATGTGGCCATGAGCGTGCAGCAGATCCGCATGCAGAGCAGCGCGCTGGCCGGGCTGGAGCGCACCGGCGCGATCGCCTTGGCCGGTGCGCTGTATCACTTGGACACCGGGCAGGTGGAACTGCTGCCGCCCTGGGCCGAACGCGCCGGGGCTCACCACAGTGCGCTGTCGTTGTCGCCGGCCGCGTACGCGGTGGGTGCGTAGGCCAGCAGGGTGCCCTGCGCGTCCTGCAGGTTCCAGCCCGACCCGGTGGCGGTGGGGATGAAGTGGACCTGCTGGCCGACCACGAAGGCGGCCGCCGGCGAATCGACCTGCGCGGGCCATTGCAGCCGGGCGACCTGTTGCGGATCGCCCGGCACCTGCAGCTGCACGGTGGCGGCGCCATCGGCTTCGGTCTTCACGTCCTTGACCTCCATCGGCGGCAGCGCGCGGGCTTTCTCGCGCGGCGTGGCGCGGCCCCGCGTACTGTTGCGGACCGCCCCCTCGGAGAAGTCCTTCAGGCCTGCCGATGCCGCCAACGGCGCCGAGACCACCAGGATCACCGACACGATCATCAGCGCTTCGCTGCTGTTGAGGTCGCCGGCACGGGCCGGGGACACGCCCTGTACCAGCACGGTGCTGGCCAGCAGCACACCAAGGACGGATTTACGCAGGCACTGCACCATGGAACATCTCCCTTCGGAAAAGAAAAAGTGGATCAGGGCGCCGGTGGCGCCGCACCCGCGACTGGCACATGGGCCACGGCCAGCTCGCGCTGCAGCGCGGACCGGGCGTGCAGGAAATCGAACACCGATTCCACCGTGACGATGGAGTAGTGCCCCGACAGCCGCTCACTGGCGGGGTGGTCGGTGGTGGTGGCATTGGCCACGAACAGGCGCGCGCCCACGCGCTTGCCCAGGCCGATCTGCAGCACGCTGGGCGCGTAGGCCTGCGCGCGCAGCCACGCCTGTGCCTGGGTGCGGTCAGCCGGCACGGCGCTGCCCTCGGCCTGCGCCATGGCCGCGGCCAGCACTTCCAGCACCCACTGGTTGGAGTTCTGGAACGTGGCGCGGTACGGGTAGGCGATCACGTTGTAGCGTGGCTCGTGCAGCGTCCGCGCCAGTGCGGCCGGGGGCTGCAGCAGCGTGCGCAGCGCCTGCCTTACCGCCGGGGTGGGCACCCCGATGCGCAGGTCGCTGTGCCCGGCGGTCTCGCCGAGAAAGTTGACCAGGCCTTCCCGGTACAGCTGCGAACGGTCGGTCTTACAGCGGTTGAGCAGATGCACGGCACGCCAGCGGCCGCTGTCATCGCGCAGCAGGAAGGCCAGATGGCTGTGGCGCAGCCCGTAGCGGCGCAGGTCCTGTCCGCCCCGCGCGGCAATCACCACGTCCACGTCCGCCAGCGCATCCAGTTGCTCGGCGGTGGTCCAGGCCATGTCGAACATGGCCGCCTGGGTCGCTACCCCCGCCGGGCGCTCGCTGCACTGCGCGCTCTGCGCCTGTGCCGGCAAGGCCAGCACCAGCAGGACGAGCGGAAGCGACACAGCACGCAGCAGCAGGCAGGCAAGGCGATTCATGGAAGGCGGTGTGCGCGGCGGGGTGCCGCCGCTGGACCATAGCGCAGCGCTGGCCGGCGATGCACCGGTGCGAGCCGATGCGGTGTCAGCGGCCATCCAGCAGCCGTTCGCGCACCTGCCGCGCCACCCGTACGGTTTCGCGCAGCGGTTCCGGGCGCGTGCCGTGCCAGTCCAGCCAGCGCGGCTGCAGGCGCCCGCGTGCATGCAGGGCCTGCTGGAAGCGCGCCATCCGTCCCTGCGCGGTGCCGGCCAGCGCGACAGCCACCGGCAGGCGCGTGGCACAGGCTTCGGAGAGCAGGTTCACCGAATCGGGCGAGACCACCACCCGGTCGGCCCAGCCGAGCAGGCCGGCGTACGGATTGACGCCATCGCCGCCATCGCCCCAGATCACCTGCGGCACGTCCGCGAAGGCGGCGCGCAGCTGTTCCACCACCGGCGGCGGCGTGCGCCGCGAGGTGGTGGCCAGCACGCTGCCGCCTTCGCTGCGGATCTGCGCGGCCAGTTCCTGGAAGATCTGCTGCATCGCCTCCGGCTGCCACGGCGCGTGCGCGGTGGGTCCCCCGACCAGCAGCGCGGTACGCGGCCCGGGCAGTGCGCTGAAACCGGCGAAGGCGGCGCGGCCCACCGCCAGCCACTCGTCGTCCACGGGATTCAGGCTGCCGAGCAGGGTGATGACGTTTTCCCCACGCAGCGCATCGTGCTCGGGCACCACCACCAGGTCCCAGTGCCGCGGCGGCAGGCGCGGGTCGAGAATCTGCACGGTGCGGCTGCCGCGCTCACGCAGTACCCGCAGCGCGCCGGCAGCCTGCCGGCCGCAGCCGATCGCCAGCCGCGGCGGCTGGGTGGCCAGCGCCTGCAACGCCGGGCCGTAGCCGCAGCGGTCGGCGGGCAGGCGGCGCGGTGCCAGCCAGCGCCACGGCGCGCGCGGCTGCAGGGTGAGCGGCCGGTGGGTGCCCATCTGCAGGGCGGTGGCCAGCGCCACGGCCTGGCGTACATTGCCGGCGCGGCCATCGGTAATCGTCCAGGGTGCGGTCGATCGTTTCACGATTGGCATTAATTCGTTTCAGCCGTGCTGGGTGTTGCAACTGACGCGACACTCTACACTGCCCCGCATACCCCCGCCGCGCTGCACCCGGTGCGGCGGCCAGGAACCACCACCTTTCGGAGGATGCATGTCCCACCCGCTCGATGCCGCTGCGCTTGACCAGTTGTTCCGCACCGCACGCACCCAGAACGCGTTTCTTGATACGCCGGTGGACGACAGCACGCTGCAGGCGCTGTACGAGCTGACCAAGTGGGGCCCGACGGCCGCCAATGGCAGCCCGGCGCGCTTCGTGTTCGTGAAGTCCGCCGAGGCCAAGGCCAAGCTGGCCCCGGCCCTGTCCGAAGGCAACGAGGCCAAGACGCTGGCCGCGCCGGTGACCGTGATCATCGGTTTCGACCTGGATTTCCACGAGAAGCTGCCGTACCTGTTCCCGCACACCGACGCCAAGAGCTGGTTCGATGGCCCGCAGCAGGCACGCCATGAAGGCGCGTTCCGCAACGGCAGCCTGCAGGGCGCCTACCTGATCCTGGCCGCGCGCGCGCTGGGGCTCGATGCCGGCCCGATGTCCGGGTTCGACAACGCCAAGGTGGACGAGGCGTTCTTCGCCGGCACTTCGATCAGATCCAACTTCCTGGTCAACCTGGGCTACGGCGATCCCAGCGCACTGTTCCCGCGCCTGCCGCGCCTGTCCTTCGACGAAGCGGCCACCATCGCCTGATCGGTTTTGTGCTGCAATGGCCCGTCCCGCGTGGACGGGCCGTTGTCTGAACGTTGTTCCCTGTGATTCGAGGAGAGACCTGCAATGACCACCACCCGTAAACTGCTGCTGCCGTTGGCCCTGACCCTGGCCATTGCCGCCTGCTCCAAGCCGGCCGAAGACACCGCCGCCCCGGCTGCGGACGCCGCTGCACCTGCCGCCACCGCGCAGACCGATGCGGCTCCGGCCGCCGACACCGCCCCGGCCGCCACCGCCGTGCAGATCGCGTCGGGCACCTACAAGATCGACCCGAGCCACACCGACGTGCTGGCCCAGTGGAGCCACTTCGGCTTCTCCAACCCCACCGCGCATTTCGGCCAGGCCGAAGGCACGCTGGTGTATGACGCGGCCGACGTGAGCAAGTCCACCGTGCAAGTGACGCTGCCGCTGGCCGGCCTGAACAGCTTCACCGCCAAGTTCGACGAGCATCTGAAGAGCGCTGACTTCTTCGATGCGGCCAAGTTCCCGGCGGCCACGTTCAAGAGCACCAAGGTGGAGTCGGCCGGAACCAACAAGCTGACCGTGACCGGTGATCTGACCATCAAGGACATCACCAAGCCGGTGACCCTGGATGTGACCATCAACGGCGGTGGCGAGCACCCGATGGCCAAGGTGCCGGCGGCGGGCTTCGATGCCACCACCACGCTCAAGCGCAGCGATTTCGGCGTGGGCGCGTATGCGCCGAACGTGAGCGATGAAGTGAAGATCCGTATCACCACGGAGCTGACCGGCGAAAAGCCGGCCGCCTGACCCACGCCAGGGTAGTGCCGAGCCATGCTCGGCTCTACCTCGTAGGGTGCCGGAACCGTTCCTGGTAGTGCCGAGCCATGCTCGGCACGGCGCATCGGGATCCCGTGAGCCGAGCATGGCTCGGCTCTACCTCGTAGGGTGCCGGAACCGCTTCTGGTAGTGCCGAGCCATGCTCGGCACGGCGCACCGGTATCCCGTGAGCCGAGCATGGCTCGGCTCTACCTCGTAGGGTGCCGGAACCGTTCCTGGTAGTGCCGAGCCATGC
>ENA-UOWK01000587-UOWK01000587.1-bioreactor-metagenome-genome-assembly--contig:-NODE-587-length-16982-cov-9.807290_pt1 | contig 16982 bp, 17 predicted proteins | sample MGYA00238157_ERZ761612 | MGnify/ENA primary metagenome ERZ761612 (study PRJEB28901, sample SAMN06268035) | bioreactor metagenome | isolation source: Joint BioEnergy Institute, California, USA | place... | reverse complement strand
GCGGCGCATGGACTTCGCTGCGGGTCGCGAACGGCTGGCCGGTGATGCGATCGGCGGCGTCGGCATTCGAAACGCCGGCCAGGCCGAGAATGGCGACCGCGAGCAGGGATGGGAGAAGGCGGGGCATGGCAAGCGGATCCGGGGCCGGTGGGGCGGACACAGTAGCGCGCTACCCGGAGCCCGTCATTGGACGGATCACCCGCTGGTGCGGCTACGACACCGGTTGCCGGACGTGCTGACGCGGCGAATGCCCACGCACGCACCTGTCGAAGCGTGCGGGTCGGCACTCGCGGTGATCTCCTGGATGACCGATGCTCGAGAACCGCGGGATGCCACCGTCGGTGGTGATCCGGACTGGCAGGAGCAGGACATGGACGTTGGCGCAACACGCATCTTTCCGCGCATCGCGGATCCTGGACGTGCTGAGGCTTCGACATCGACGAGGCGGCTTGGGCGCGCCACCATCGCGGCCTGTCTGACGCTCGCTGCGGCAGCGTGCGTCCCCGCTGCGGACTCCGGGTCTGCCGCGCCAGGCAGTGCGAGCGCTCAGGCACACACCCACTGCCCGATCGCAGACTTCGAGGCGTTCATCCAGCGCTTCAGCGATGACATCGAGTTCCAGAAGCAGTCGACGGCTGATCCGTTGCGCATGGTGCGCTACGACACGCAGGCCGAGCCCGAGCCGCGCCAGGTCGTGACGCAAGTCCGGCAGGCGGAGGTCGCATGGCCGGTCCTGCACAGGCTGGACGATCTGCGCGCCGAGGGTCGGAATGTTGCGCTCGGAGCTCCGACAGACGGCCGAGCCGCACTCAAGGTGTGGATGCCGGACACCAGCGATCAGCAGATCTACCTCTTCGCACAAGCGCCGTGCTGGCAGCTGAACCGCGTGATCGACGAGTCGATCTGATGTCCACCGCCGACCGTGGCCGACACGCGGCCGAGAAGGAATCTCCGATGCGCGTGATCAGGCAACTCGCTTTAGGTCTGTCGTTGGCCACAGCAGGTTGCGACGGCGAAAGTCCGGCGGTCGCGGCACAGGCGCACGTCGCCGGCATTGCAGATGCACACGGGCTACGGACGGCACACGCCGGCGATGTGCCCATACCTGCGGAAATGGATCCGCAAGCACTGACCGCACTGTTGCCCGCCGGCGCGAAAGCGATCGACTCGGTGGTCGGTGACCTCACCGGACGCGATCTGCAGGAGGGCGTTGTGGTCGTCGAGCAAACGGGCGACACAACGGACGGCACTCTCGGAAACGGGCCCGAACGCACGGTGATCCTGCTGGCACGCGATGCGTCCGGACGTCTGCACGAGGCAGCGCGCAACAACCGCATCGTGCCGTGTGCGCGCTGCGGTGGCATCGCCGGAGATCCATACGGCTACATCCGCGTGGACGCCGGTGAGCTGACGATCTCGGTCTCTGGCGGTTCGCGGGAACGCTGGTTCGCCGACTACGTCTTCCGGTACGAGCCGACCCACGCGCAATGGTTCATCGATCGCGTGGAGCGGGGCGTCAAGGATACGCAGACCGATGTTGGCGAAAGGCAGACCCTGAGACGGGCGGACCTGGGTGAGATCGGGTTCGCATCATTCGATCCTGGGCGACTTCCCGAAGCTCCCGCGATGGATTGAGGCCAGGCCGTAGCGGCGGCCGCCCGGGCGTTTCGCGGACGCCTGCATGCCCGCCGAACCATTCCAAGCAGAAGGAACTGCACGATGACCACGGAACGGGAATCACAGCTGTTGCGAGACGCCCATGCGGCAGGAATCAGGCGCCCCGAGGAACTCGCGAACTTCATGGCCCAGGTCGGGCACGAGTCCGGCGGGCTGCGTCGCCTCGAAGAGCGTTTCATCTATACCCGGAGCGCGGATCAGATCAGCGACAACGTGCGCTCGGCGATGCGCAGCGGACGCGGCGCACTCGAGGCGGCACGACTGGAGGCCTTGGCCGGGCGGCCGGAGGCTCTAGCGGAGTTGATGTACGGAGGCCGGATGGGAAACAACGCACCCGGGGACGGCTACCGCTATCGGGGTCGCGGGTACATGCAACTCACCGGTCGTGATCAATACGCGGCAGCAGGCGATGCGCTCGATCTGGATCTCGTCCGGCATCCCGAGTTAGCGGCGCAGCCAGAGCACGCAACCCGGATCGCAGTCTGGTACTGGCAGCAGAACGTGCCGGAGGCCGCGAGAAACGATGCCCGGCTCGCAGGGGCTGCGATCAACGGCGTGGATCCGCCCAACGGCCTCGCAGACCGGGAAACACGACTCGCACACTGGCAGCGCGTGCTCCATCCGGAACGACTGGCGGCGCTGGCTGCGGATGCGCCGCAACTGGCCCGCGCGCCGGACGGGGATTCCAGCTTCGATAGTGCGATGCGACGCATGCTGCCGCCGCACGACGGTATCGCTCCGCACATCACGGGCCGATACGGAGAGCATCGCGGGCACCGGGCGCACGGTGGCACGGACTTCAATTACGTCGGCGGACAGACCGGCATCAATCTCGCACACCCCATCGTCCACAGCCCGGTCGCGGGTGAAGTCACGTTTTCTGGCGGCGCCTACGGCACGGTCAAGATCCGGGATGCGCAGGGCAATTCGCACGAAATCCTGCATCTGCATCGCAGCGAGGTGGTAGTGGGCCAAGCGTTGGATGCCGGTGATCCGATCGGCACCATGGGCGGACGGGGGCCAGCGGGTCCGACGCAGTACGCACGGCATGTGCATTACCAGCTGAAAGACCCGCAAGGTCGACTGGTCAGCCCTGAAGCGTTCTGGGACGGACGTTCGATATCGAACGCGGAGGAGCGCATTGCCTTGGGCGGAGAAACAACGTTGCGGCAAGGTCAGCAGGGTATCGGGGTCAGGGCCTTGCAGGAGACGCTTGCAACGCTCGGTCAAACTGACGCATCGGGCGCACGGCTTCTGGCCGATGGTCGCTTCGGTCCTCGCACCGGTGAAGCGGTGCGCGCGTTCCAGCAGGCGCAGGGCCTCGACGTGGATGGCGTCGTAGGGCCCTCGACGCGTGAGGCGCTGGATCGCGCGCTGCAGGTCGATCGGACCCCGGAGCGGAACGCATCCGCGTTCACGGCCTCGCCGGTCGACAGTCTGCTTGCAGCTGCACGCAGCGGAGACGCCAGCACGTTGCAGGCCGCGATGGATGGCTTTGCCGCGACGCGGTTCGGGCAGATGTTCCAGCAGGCGCAGGGGTCGGAGCCCGAGCGCATGGCCGAGCGCGAGCAGGCGGTGCAGTGCGGTCCGGAGCGTTGAATCGTCGAATGATCTGAATACGTGCAGCCCCGCAGCTGGGGTCAGCCCCAGCTGTCGGACGCGCCGTGGCGTGCCTAGGGTCAAGGCCTCGGGTCCGGGAGGTGCGGCATGAGTTTCAACGTCCAGTCGTCGAATGTCGCGCAGTCGAGTCTGCACAACCTGCCGCCCCCCGACGTGCTGCGCGCGCAACCGCAGGGCGCGCAGCCGGCGCCGACCGGCAGCTATCAACTCGAGCCCGGCTATCACCCGCAACTGGGCGCGCTGTTCGCCTCGAATGGACATGCGGCGAACGCGGCATCGTTCGACGCCCGGGTGCGCGGACAGGATGCGAAGGCGATAGACCTCGAGTTGATGGAGATCTCCGCGGCGGTTTACGACCCCGCTGTGCAGCAGGTCGGCAACTGGCGCCGGGTCAGCGACGCCGATCTGATGGCTGTGGGCATCGATCCGTCACTGCTGGAGAATCCGCAGACCGGCTTCCGGGCCGGCATCTACACCGACGGCGACGGCAACCATGTCCTCGCCTTCGCCGGATCCAACGACGTGAAGGACTGGACGGCGGCGAACTTCCGCCAAGGCCTGGGCTGGGAGTCGGAGCAGTACGACGAGGCGGTGCAGCTGGCGCAGCTGGCCTCGGCCGCCTACGGCGACGATCTGGCGATCACCGGGCATTCGCTCGGCGGCGGACTGGCCGCCACCGCCGCGATGGCCGTCGATGGCGCCGCCGTGACCTTCAACGCGTCCGGTGTACACGACCGCACCATCGAAGGGCTGGGTCTCGACCCCGCGGCCGCCAAGGCCGATGCCGCCGCCGGGCAGATTCGGCGCTACAACGTGGACGGCGAAGCCCTGACCCGTGCGCAGCAGGACATCTGGGTGGTCAACAACATTCCCGACGCGCCGGGCCACGAGATCGTGCTCGACGATCCGGCGCCACTGACCGGCTTCGACCGCTTCAATCCGGTCAAGATCGTGTCCCACAGCATCGCCAAGCACATGCAAGATGTCGTGATCGAGGCGCTGGCCGCGCAGCAGCCCTGGGCGAACTGACAGGTGATGCGCATCGACCGGACAGCCGCGCCCCCCGTGTGAGAATGCCTGCATGCGCGCCGCGGTCCTGAGCCTGTTGCTGATGCTGTCCGGCGCCGCCTGCAGTGGAGACGCGATGGACGCCCGAGCCGCTTTTTCCGACGCCAGCGCCAGTGCGCTGGCCGATGCCGTGGCCGCCGACGATGCCGCTGCGGTGCGTGCACAGATCCAGGCCGGTGCCGATCCGAATGCGCGGGGCGACAAGGGCGTGAACCTGTTGCAGATGGCGATGCTGGCGCAGGCGAAGCATGCGTTGACGGCGCTCCTCGAAAACGGCGCCGATCCCAATGCGCCCGGCCTGGGCGGTGCGACCGCCGTGCACGGCGCCGCCATTGCCGACGATCCGGACTATCTGCGGATCGTGCTCGCCCATCGCGGCGACCCGGACGCGCGTCATGGCGAGACCGGCGCCACGCCCCTGGCCGGTGCCACCGGGCCGCGCACGGACGTGCAGTTCCGCATGCTGCTCGACGCGGGCGCCGACCCGGACGCCGCGGACCGCACCGGCAATACGCCGCTGCACAAGGCTGCGATGATCAATGCCGGCGACCACGTACTGGCCCTGCTCAAGGCGGGCGCCGATCCGCAGGCGAAGAACATGCAGGGCGCGACGTTCCAGCAGTACTTCTTCAAGACGCCCGGGAACCGCTTGAACGATGCCGCGCAGGCGAAGCGCGAAGCGGTGACCGGCTGGCTGCAGGCGCATCAGGTGCCGCTCGAGGCGGGCGCGCACTGAGCGGATTCGCGCGGTTGTTTCGCGCGCGCGTGGCATCCCCGGCAGGCTCCTGCACGCTGCGCAGGATGGGTGGAGCGCAGCAAACCCCAGCGACGAGTTGACGGTCTGCTTACCCGCACGAGACGACAGGCGGAAATCGCGATCCTCATTGCTGGGCGCTCGCAGATGGCGATGCTGTCGCGATGCTCGATCCATCCCGCAAGGCACGCTCTACCCTTCCGGCGAACGGGTATGCGGGAGCGCGCTGGCGCGACTGGCGCTGCTGCCAAACCCCCTGGCGCGCCCGCCCGCCAAGGGCACGCAAGCCTAGGAGCGGCCCTAGATGGCAGCCGTCGCGCCACCGCGCTAGCGTGGACGCTCGAACCTCCAGCGGAGCGCGGGCATGTCCCTGACCATCGGCGACGGCGTCGGACGCACTTACCAACCGGTCCGGCCGCCGGAGGTTCTGCCGCAGTGCACCGTGGCGCCATTGGCGCCGCAGTCGCCGGTCGGCCCGTACCGCCCGGATGCCGGTTTCCATCCGCAGATCCAGGCCCCGTCGCAGCCGCCGGCTCCGTCGCAGGGCCAGGGTGGGACCAGTCCCTACGCGATCCCGGCCGGCAGCACGCTGGGCCAGGTCGCCAGCGGGACCCAGGCGCAACCCTTCGACGTGACCCTGTCGCAGCTCGCCACGGCGGTGTACGAGACCCGTGGGGGTCCCCCGCCGGGCTGGAGCGAGGTCAGCGACCAGCAGCTTCAGGATCTCGGCGTCGCCGATCCGCAGGCCTGGCGGCTGACCTATCTGGGCGCGAACGACAGCGTCGCGACCAATGCGCAGGAGTTCCGCGCCGAGGTCTATACCGATGGTGCCGGCAACTATGTGCTCTCCTACCGCGGCACCGCCGAAGGCGGCCCGGACTGGGAGAACAACTTCCGCCAGGGCCTGGGTTACGAGACCAACGACGGTGACAAGTTCAGCGTCACCGCGGTCAACACCGCGCGCGAGTTCGCGAGCGTGTTCGGCGACAACGGTGCCCATTCGTCGAATCTCGCGATCACCGGCCACTCGCAGGGCGGCGGCCTGGCGAGCGTCGGCGCGCTGGCCAGCGGCATTCCCGCCGTCACGTTCGACGCTTCGGGCATCCACCCCAACACGCTCGACCGCCTGGGCATCGATCCGCAGGCCGCCCGCGACACGGCCGAAGGTGGCCAGATCCGCGCGTATTCGCTCTCGAGCGATGCGCTGACCAATGCGCAGGACAGCTGGATCACCGGCATCGTCGCGCCCGATGCGCTCGGCACCCAGATCGTGGTCGACCCGGCCGCGGCGGATGTCGACAACATGTTCTCCCACTACGGCCCGATCGAAGGCTTTTCGCAGTCGCAGAGCGATGCGCTCAACACCGTGGTCAACGCGGCTCGTGACCCGGTCACCGGCGCCTTGCTGACCACCGCGCTGATGCCGGTGACCACCGCGGGCGGCGCGCTCGTCGGCTCGCTGTTCGGCAATCCGCTCGCCGGCGCCGCCGCGGGCGCCTTCGCCGCACCGGCGCTGGTGTTGGGGGGCGGCGAGCTGGCCTATGCCGCGATCAGTCACAGCCCCAATGCGCTCACCGCGGCCATGATCGATCGCCAGCCGTGGCAGCCGGGCTACGAGAATCCGTCGTCGACGGGCCGCGACCTGCAGAACCTGCTGCCCGACGCGACCAAGGACGACTACGCGCGCAACGTGCACGACTTCGCCACCGACGTCGACGCCGTGGTGGCCAACGAGTTCGCCGACGGCCGCCACGTGCAGGGCGTCGTGCGCCTGGCCGGCGACTTCGCCGAGGGCGCCTTCAACTCGGCCGGCGACACCCTCGACGGCTACGCCGACCAGTTGGCCGGCGTCGTCGACCGCAATATCGGCGGCTGGGGTGGCAGCGTGCTGTCGGGCGCGATCGACGGCGCTGGCGACGTCGCCGAGTTCACCACCGACGTGGGCGGCCAGGTCGTCGAGTCGCTGGCCGACGGCGCCGGCTGGGTCGCCCAGGGGGCCACCGACCTGGTCGGCGGCCTGTTCGGACGCTGAGCGTCGCGGCCCAGTCCAGCGGGCGGGTATGATCGGACGCTGACATGATCGGCATCCGCGCCCTCGCGTCGTCCCTTCTTCTCCTCTGCGTCGCAGGGTGTGCCCAGCCGTCCATGAGCAACGACGCTTTCGACACGCCGTCCACCGCGCAGCTGGCCGACGCCGTCCGCCGCGGCGATGCCGCCGAGATCCGCCGCCAGCTCGAGCACGTGGCGCCCGACGCGACGGGCAGCGATGGCGAGACCCTGCTGATGGAGGCGATCCGGCTCCGGCGCGCGACCAGCGTCGAGGCCTTGCTCGCCGGCGGCGCCGATCCCAACCGCGTCAACGGTCGTGGCGACACGCCGGTCCATGCAGCCGCGTTCGCCGGCGATCCTGCGATCCTGCGCGCGGTCATCGCCGCGGGCGGCAACGTCGATGCGGTCAACCCGCATACCGGCGCGACGCCGCTGATGCAGGCGCTGCTCTCGCCCATGGCCGGCCAGGCCGAGGTGCTGCTCGAGGCGGGGGCCGATCCCAACCGTGCCGACCGCAACGGGGACACTCCCTTGCACGTGGCCGGGCGTACCAACGGCGGCGCGGCGGTGCTCGCGCTGCTGCGCAAGGGTGCACGGCCGCAGGCGGAGAACGCACGCGGCGTGACGTTCCAGCGCGAGTACTTCGGCTTCCCGGCGCATCTGCTCAATGCGCGGGCCAAGGCCGAGCGCAGCGAGGTCGTCGCCTGGCTCAAGGCCCACGGCGTGCCGCTCGAGGCCGAGGTCGACAGCGCGGGCTGACAGTTCGGCCCGCCGCGCGTCGCCGCGTGGACCTAGGGTCCGCACCAGCTGGGCGACGCCCGTGCAGCGACCTATGGTCAGGGGCATCTGCCTTCCAAAGGTGTGCGCCATGAGCCTGTCCCCGGTCTCCGGCAACAGCAACCCGGTTGATGCCTACCGCGATTACGCGCTCGACCCCGCCCTGGCGACATCGCCGTCGAGCCTCGCGCGTAACGTCGACCAGAGCGCGGGCTATCCCCGCGGCGACGGCACGTTCGCCGATGCGGTGCGCGGTACCGATCCGCAGCCCGGCCGCGATCTCGAGTTCGCGCTCATGGCCAACGACAGCTACACGCTGTCCGGCCCTGATGGTGCGACCGGCACCGCGGCCGAATCCGATCTGCAGGCCGCCGGCTGGAACCGCCTGCAGCCCAGCGCCGACGGCACGCATCTGGTCGATGCGCAGGGCAACCGGATCCCGATCTCCCCCGACGCGCTGCACGACCCGCAGACCGGGTTCGACGCGGCGATCTACCAGAACGCCGAAGGCCAGTACGTGGTCGCGTATCGCGGCACCGACAACTGGGGTCTGGGCGCAGGCGGTGACTCGCGTGCGAATGGTGGCCAGGGCCTGGGCATGGAGACGGCGCAGTATTCGCAGGCGATGGAGCTGGCCAATCTCGCCGCCGACACCTTCGGCGAAGGCAACGTGGCCATTACCGGCCACTCGCTCGGCGGCGGCCTCGCGTCGGCCGCGATGCTGGCGACCGACATTCCCGGCGTCACCTTCAATGCCTCGGGCCTGAGCAACAACACCCTCGCCAGCCTGGGCTTCAATCCGAATGCCGCGCGCGGCGAGATCGCCGACAGCGGCCAGATCCGCCGCTACGTCGTCGACGGCGACCCGCTCACGCTGGCGCAGCAGGACATCCCGATCATCGGCCTGCCGCTGTCGCCGCCCAACGCGGTCGGTACCGAACTGCGCGTCGCGCCCCCCGAAGGCATGGGCCGCTTCGACATGCTCGGCCTGCACGGCGGCGGCGGCGACAACCCGTCCTACGTCGAATCGCTGCGCCAGCACCAGGCGGTGGCGCCTGCCGACCGGTCGGGCACCAATGCAGGCCTGCTCTTGGGCACGATCGAAAACATCGGCGAGCACAACCTCAATCAGCTGGGCTCGCTGGCCAACGGCATCGGCGGTCTTTACAGCGACGGCGCCTCGACGCTCACCGATACCTACAACGGCATCAGCGATGCGGTGAGCAGCGACTACGGCAATGGCCGCTACGTCGACGGGACCTTCCGCATCGCCGGCGACGTGGTCGACGGCGTGACGGGTCTGGCCGGCGACGTCGTGTCCAATACGCTGGACACCGCGGGCGATGTGGTCGAGAACGTCGCCAATCTCGGCGGCAGCGTGTTGCGCGATCTCGGCGACCGCACCGGATGGGACGCGCCCTTCGACGCGGTCGCCAGCGGCGTCGAGTGGACTGGGCGCGCCGTGGACACCGTGGCCGACGGCCTGGGCAACGGTGTGCAGTGGGGCCTGGACAAAATCGGGGATGGCGCCGAGTTCGTGATGGACAAGGTCGGTGACGGGACGCAGTGGGTGGCCGACCGCGTCGTCGATGGCGTGAGCTGGGCCGGTGGCAAGGTGGCCGACGGCGCAAGCTGGGTCGGCGACCGCGTCAGCGACGGCGCGCGCTGGGCGGGCGAGAACCTCAATCCGCTGAACTGGTTCCGCTGACCTCCCTGATGCGGTGACGGCAATCCGTCCAGCCGCCCGCTGTCACCGCCGTCTCCACGCAGGCATGGCAGGCTGATGGCTTGTACCGCTCCGGAGGGCTCGCCATGATGGTTTGCGCTTCGCACGATTCGCCCGTGGGCTGGCGCGCGCTCGCCTGCACCGTGCTGGTGTTCATCGCCGGCGCCGCCTGCGCACGACAAGGAACGAGCATGACCCAGGAACACGCCCATGATCCGTCCGCCGCTGCGCTCGCGCGCGCGGCCAGCGCCGGCGACGCCGCCGACACGCGGCGCCTGATCGCCGACGGCGCCAACCCGAACGCCACCGATGCCCAGGGCTCGCCGCTGCTGCAAGCGGCGATCCTGCGCGGCGACCGCCGCGCCTTCCAGACCCTGCTCGATGCCGGCGCCGATCCCGCCGCCGCCGCATCGAACGGCAATACCGCGTTGCACGTCGCGGCGATGCAGACCGACGACAGTTATCTCAAGGCGCTGCTCGCCAAGGGCGTGCCGGTCGACACCCCCAATGCAAAAAACGGGGAAACGGCGCTGTTCAACGCGCTCGAGGCCCGCAACGACGTCAACGCGCGCCTGCTGCTGGATGCGGGCGCGGCCACCGACGCCACCGATGCCTTCGGCGCGACACTGCTGCACAAGGCGGCGCGGATCAATGCGACGGGCTGGGTGGTGCGCCTGCTCGAGGCGGGCGCCGACCCGACCGCGAAGGACCGCACCGGGCACACGTTCCAGTCCTCGTTCTTTCGTGCGCGCGAGGCCGTGCTGTCGGCCGACGCACGCCGCGACCGCGAGACGGTGCGGGCGTGGCTCGTCGCCCGCGGCATTCCGGTCGAGGACAAGCACTGACGCATCGCCCGCGACGTCGTCGCGGGCACGGGTGTCAGCGGTGCATCCGGACGGGCCCGGTCAGGGCCAGGCTGGAGGCGCCGCGCGCCACGCGGCATGGACCTCGGCCAGGGTGGCCCGCTCGCGCTCGGTCCAGTCGGGCAATGCGGCCGGGTAGCGGACGGGGTCCGACCACAGCCCGGGCTCGGTCCGCACCGCGGCGGCGTACCAGCGGACCGCCTCGTCGCGGCGGCCGACCGACCACAGCCCGAGTGCCAGCGTCGGCGGTGCCCATGCCGGCTTGAGCAGGCGCCCGTCCAGCGCCTGGCGCCACTGGTCGAGCGCCGCCTCGTGATCGCCGAGGCGGTAGAGGTCCCATCCGTAGTTCCAGTGCACCGCACTGCGCAGCGGTGCCCGCGTCGACAGGTTGCCCAATGCCTGCGCATACAGCGCGCGACCGGTTTCCTCGCGACCGGAGCGCATCAGCGCGCGGGCCAGTTGCGCGCGTGCCTGGTCGGCGTTGCGTGCATTGCGCTCGATCAGCTGCATCAACCGGGCATGCGTCTGGTCGTCGTCGCCGGCGATCGCCACCAGGGGCGTCGCGGTGCGGGCGTCGTCGTCGAAGTAGAACTCCGCGGGCGCGGGCAGCGTCTGTGCGCCGGCAATCGACGCCCACAGCAGCCCCAGCGCGCAGAGGCCGGAACGCAGTTGCTTCATTTCGATGTCCCCTGTGTGTCTGCATGGCCCCGCCGCGACGGCGGCGGCGCACGTTCGATTGTAGCGAGCGCTGGCGGCACCGGCCGCGACCGGCTTCACGCTGTCGGGGTGCCCATCGCCGGCGGACGCATCACGTCCGGCTGCGCGCGTCCGCGCGTCCAGACCACGGTCAGATTGTGGGCCGGCATGTCGACCGTCGCGGTCCGCCGCAGGCCGATCGCCTGCGCCAGGGCATCGACGGCCGCCAGGTCGCGCAGTCCCGAACGCGCATCGCGCGCATGCAGCCATGCATCGAAGGCGCGGTTGCTGTCGCTGGTGTAGCGGCCTTCGAGATTGAACGGCCCATAGACCACCAGGGTCGCGTCCTCGCCGAGCACGCCATCGAGCCCGGCAAAGCACGCCTCCACCTCAGGCCAGCCCATGATGTGCAGCGTGTTGGCGGTGAACACCGCATCGAAGCGTGCCGCAGGCCATGGCCCCGTACCCACGTCGAGCGTGATCGGCGGCGGTGTGTTGGGCAGCGAGGCAGCCGCGAGCCAGCGTGCAACGCCCGGCAGCTGCGGCGGACGCTCCGAACACTGCCATCGCAGCCAAGGCATGGCGGCGGCGAAGTGCACCGCGTGCTGACCGGTGCCACTGCCGATCTCCAGCACCTCGCGGCGCGACTGCAGGTGCGTGCGCAGGACGTCGAGGATCGGATCGCGGTTGCGTTCGCACGACGGCGCGAACGGCAGGTCGGCGGCGGGGCGTGCGGTGTGCATGCGCGCGACGATAGCGCAGCGCGTGCTCAGCCGGGCCAATGCGGACCGCGCCGCAGCCGGATCGGCCCGGACACGGCCGCGTCCGGAGCGAGTTCGCGGCCGGCCTGCGTCATGCCGATGACGCCGTCGCGTGCGAGCGCGGCCGCGACGCGGCGCACCTTGGGCATCGCGTCGCGCCAACCGTCTTCGGGCCAGAGCGCGCGCGCCACTTCCGAAGGGCAGATGCTCGCGTCCGGCGCGCGGTCGGCCAGCAGCACGCGGATGCCCGCGGCGATGCCGGCCTCGTCGGGCACGGTCAGGCCGGCTGCAGCAGGCGCAACCCGAAGCAGTCGCGATCATCGTTCCAGCCGTGCGTCACGCGCAGTCCCGACTGCGCGGCGAGTGCGGCGAACGACGCATCGGTGTACTTCTGGCTGATCTCGACATGCATCGCCTCGCCCGGCTCGAATGCGAACACGTGCGCGCCGATGTGCACGGTCTGCGCGCGGTCACTGACCAGCGAGGTCTCGATGCGCATGCGCTCACGCGCATAGACGGCGCGATGGTGGAACGCCTCCAGGTCGAAGTCGCTGCCGATCTCGCGGTTGAGCCGCGCCAGCAGGTTCAGGGTGAACGCGGCCGTGACCCCGGCGCGGTCGTTGTAGGCGGCCTCGATCACCGCCGGGTCCTTGTCCAGATCGATGCCGATCAGCGCGCAGCCCTGCTCGCCCATCGTGTCGCGCATGGAGGCGAGCAGGCGCACGGCATCGTCGTCGGCGAAGTTGCCGAGGGTCGATCCGGGAAAGAACACCAGGGTGCGACGCGCGCGCTGCGCCGCGGTCGGCAACGGAACCGGGCGGGTGAAGTCGGCGCAGACCGGCAGCATCTGCACATCGGTGAAGTGCTGGCCGAGCCGCGTGACGCTGTCCATCAGCGCGGTGCGCGAGATCTCGATCGGCGTGTAGGCCACCGGCGTGGCGAGCCCCTCCAGCAACAGCTCGGTCTTGCGGCCGCTGCCGCTGCCGAACTCGACGACGTGCACGCCCGCCCCGATCGCCTGTGCGATCGAGGGCATGCGCGCCTCGAGCAACGCCAGTTCCACGCGCGTGAGGTAGTACTCCGGTTGCCGGGTGATGGCCTCGAACAGGCGCGAGCCTTCCGCGTCGTAGAAGTACTTGGACGGCAACGCGCGCGGCGTGCGTGACAGGCCTGCGATCGCGTCGGCGGTGATGTCGTCGGGCTGCGGACGCAGGTCGGTCAGGGCGGCCTGTGCGCGGGCACGGGCGAGGGCGGCATTCATGCGGAATCCTTGGCCAGGCGCAGGCCGGCGAACTGCCAGCGCGCATCGGAGGGGAAGAAGTTGCGGTAACTGGCGCGCACGTGGTCGGCGGACGTCGCGCAGCTGCCGCCGCGCAGGACCCACTGGGCATCCATGAACTTGCCGTTGTACTCGCCCAGCGTGCCTGGCCACGGCCGATAACCCGGATAGGCGGTGTACGCGCTCGATGTCCACTCCCAGACATCGCCGAACAGCTGCTGCAGGCCGGTCGATGCCGTCGCCGCCGCGCATGGCACCAGGCGCCCGTCATCGACGAAGTTGCCCTGCACCGGCAGGCCCGTGGCCGCCTGTTCCCATTCGAATTCGGTCGGCAGGCGGGCGCCTGCCCAGCGCGCGAACGCGTCGGCCTCGTAGTAACTCAGGTGGCACACGGGCGCGTCGGAATCGAGTGCGCGCCAGCCTCCCAGCGAGAAGGTCCGCTCGAGACCGGCGTCCCAGTACAGCGGCCGCGTCCAGCCCCGCCTGCGCACGGCATCCCAGCCGGCGCTGAGCCACAGCGTCGGTGTGCGATAGCCGCCGTCCTCGATGAAGGACCGGTACTCGCCGTTCGTCACCGGCCGGCTGGCCAGCGCATGCGCCGGCACCAGCACGCGATGCCGCGGGGACTCGTTGTCGTACGCGAAACCCCCGTGCCCGGGCCAGGAATCGTGACCGACCGTCGACACGGTTTCAGGGCGCGCGATCCAGCGCAGCGGCGACGCGGCGCCGCGCGGGCTCGCCAGGTCGTCGCGATAGGCCGGATGCAGGGGATTGCTGAAGAAGGCGTGCTGGATGTCCGTCAGCAGCAGTTCCTGGTGCTGCTGTTCGTGGTGCAGGCCCAACTCGACGATGTCGAGCAGCCGCGCATCCAGATCGCCCTGCTGCAGCCGCGCGCGCATGCGCGATTCCACCGCGTCGCGATACGCACGCACCTGGTCGAGCGACGGGCGCGAGAGCAGGCCGCGTGCCGGACGCGCGTGCATCGGCCCGGCGCCCTGGTAGTAACTGTTGAACAGGTAATCCCAGGCGGCATCGAACGGCTGGTAACCCGGCGCGTCGGCGAGCACGAAACGCTCGAAGAACCACGTGGTGTGGGCGAGATGCCACTTGGTCGGACTGGCGTCCTCCATGCTCTGGACCATCGCGTCCTCGGCGCCGATGGGCGCGGCGAGCCGCGCGGTGCGCGCACGCACGACGTCGAAACGCGCGCGCAGCGCATGCGCGCGCGCATCGGCGTGGATCGCGTCGGAAACTGCGTTCTCGGGCATGGCCATCGATCGAGGATAGGGACGCGCCGTGACGGGGCCGTCGTTTCAGCGCGCCGCGCAACCGGCACACCGCTGTTCACCGCCACGCCGTGACGGCCGACCCGGACTAACGGAATTTCCACGCTTCGAACGACATCGTGCCCATGGCACACGCGGCATATTGGCCCCGGACATTCCCCAAGGAGCTTCCGATGCGACGCATTGCTTTCCCGCTGGTGGCCGCGATGGCCTTTGCAGTCACCGCCTGCAGCAACGAACCGCCGGCGGACGTCACGCCGACACCGTCGTCCCCGACGAACGAACCGGGAATGCCGCCGGCCGACCCGGCGCCGGACCCGATGACGCCGCCGCCGAGCGATCCTGCCAGCCCGACGCCGACCGATCCCTCGATGCCGCCGCCGACGGACCCGACGATGCCCCCCGCCGATCCGATGACCCAGCCGCCGACCGATCCCACGACCACACCGCCGGCCACGCCGCCGGTCGAGGGTGAGGGCACGACCGGGACGACCTGATCAGGCGAAGCGCCGACAGCGTTCTCGATGGATCGTTGGACTCCATGATCACCAGACCGGTCCGGCGTCCCTGACGCCAACGCCCATCGCGCACGTCTGCCCGTGGCCGGTCGGTCCTGATCCAGGCATCGGTTTCGCCGCCCGCCCCTCACCGGGCGGGCGGCTCTGTTTTCATGTGCGGCTTGCCAGGCGCGCGCGGGCGCAGGGCCGCATGCCGATGCGATCGTCGCCCGGCATCGCGACCGCTGCCATCGCCGGCCCGCGCCTGCGAGGCCCGGGCATCACCCTGCCAGGCCGCGCCGCGATACGTGGCCACCTGCGCCAGCGCCAGGAGCCCGAGGTCCTCGTGCGTATCGCCATGCGCGTGCACCTCGCGATACGCGCCGAGGTCGTAGCGGAGGCGCACCTGGCGCACCTTCTCGTCCGCCACGCACTGCGCTCCGGCGTAATGCCCCGTGAGGCGTCCATCCACCGACGCCAGCGACGAGCAGACGAGTTCGATCCCCTGCGCCGCGCACCACGGCGCGAGATAGACGTCGAAGCCCCCGGACACCACGACGACCGTATCGCCTCGCGCGCGATGCGCATCAATGCGTGCCTGCATGCACGGCCGCACCAATGTCGGCAGGACTTCGTCCGCGAAACGGCGTCCCGCGCGCTCGACCTCCGCGACGTCCAGGCCCCAGAACACGTAGCGCACCAGCCACCGTCGCAGCACATGGACCGGCAGCAGCTTCGCCTTGTAGGCCAGCACCGGCAGGAGAAACAGCACGCGACCCGGCGCCAGTCGTTTCCGCGGGGCGGCGAAGCGCAGGAAGTCGGGTAGCGTCTCGCGGGTGGTCAGGGTGCCGTCGAAGTCGAACAGCGCCAGCACCGGCCTTGGATCGGCGTCCACGCGCGTCACCCCACCGCCAGTGCTGCCGACGCGATCAGCGCGATCACGCAGCCGAAGGCGCCGAACCAGGCCAGGCTGCGCAGCAGTGCGCGATCGCCGACGTAGGCGAGGCCGTGCAACACACGCAGCACGACGAACGCGATCGACAGGCCCGCGATGCGTTCGACCGGCACGCCCGCGAGTTGCGCGAGCATCACACCCGCGGCGAACGGCGCGAAGGCTTCGAGCGCGTTGAGATGCGCGTTGTACGCACGCTTCAATCGCGGCTGGTCCTGTCGCGCGACCCAACCGCGGGGGTCGCGATTGTCGTAACGCGGCGCCGCGGCCTTGGCGACCGCGACCCAGAGATAGGGCAGCAGCGCGGCGATCAGGACGCACCAGTAGGCAGTGGAGAGGGACACGGCGGATCTCCGGAGGATGTGGGGGTGTGTGCGTTGGCCAGGCCGTGCGCTCGGGACTTTGCGGGCCCTCCACCGCACATGCGGGGGAGGGGTGGGAGGCGGCGAAGGCCCCAGTTGCGGTGTCGATCGAGCAGGCGAGCACCGTGTGCGCGCTGCCTGACCGAAGGGTTCGATCGCGCTGCCCGTCCGCGCCATCCAATCCTCCCCCGTACACGGACTTCGTCCTGCGCGCGGGACGTGGCACGGCGCCATGTTCCACAAAAAAGCGGCGACATCACTGTCGCCGCTTCCTGTAGGTCACATACCTCGATATCTGCGCTTACGGCGCGCCGCCCGCTTCGCTGCGCATCTGGTCACGCGCGGCCTTGAAGGGATTGCCCTCGTACCAGTTCGGCCACTGGTCGCCGTCGGCGAGCGTGCGGCCCACGCCGTACAGCGCCTGGAGATCCTGCACCACGCCTTCGAGGTTCCAGTCCGGGTTGTACTCGTCGCTCGGCTGGTGATAACGCTTGGCGTAGTCGTCGGTCGCGGCCTTGCCGCCGGCGGTGCCGCCATCGACGAGGTCGTTGCCGCCCTTCGCGTACAGCGCCGGCACGCCGGCCTTGGCGAAGTTGAAGTGGTCGGAGCGGAAGT
>ENA-UOWK01000582-UOWK01000582.1-bioreactor-metagenome-genome-assembly--contig:-NODE-582-length-17257-cov-39.997268_pt1 | contig 17257 bp, 11 predicted proteins | sample MGYA00238157_ERZ761612 | MGnify/ENA primary metagenome ERZ761612 (study PRJEB28901, sample SAMN06268035) | bioreactor metagenome | isolation source: Joint BioEnergy Institute, California, USA... | reverse complement strand
CCTAAACCCTAAAACCCTAAACCCTAAAACCCTAAAACCCTAAACCCTAAACCCTGAAAGGATACCACAGGCTGATATCTAAAGCTGCTCAAGTCAAAAAACTAATCAACCCTGCCAGAAAGAAACACTTGCAGGAAATGCAGCTAGAGTCTCTATATCTTGATACAAGTGCCACCAAAGGAGGGTTATACCAGCAACTTATTGTTAATAGCAAAATTAATAGGTGGAAGGCAAGAATCATAATTGACAATATATATATATATATATAGTGAGGCAACTGGAAACTTCATTAGTTGTTATCAAGAATTATATCCCCTACCAGGTGAAGGAGAAACCTTATGAGTTGACTATAGTAAATAAGTTATCTAGCAACTATAGAGATAAATAGGTGTGAATAAAAATCAAGAAATTCACTCTGGCAATTAAACAGCATTCTGAACAGATCAATCTGGATATTACTCAGATCTTAAGGCACAACATTATTCTAGAAATACTCTAGCTAAAAACATATAACCCCTATATAGACTGGAGAACTGAAGAGATACAGTTTGCAGAAACTTTCAAAAATAATATAAAGCCTGAGAGATAGCCTGAGAGACAATCAAAAACTATTAAAGTTTAAGAAATATTAGAAAAAGCACTAAAGTGAATATAGCATTAGAGAGAGCAAATTGGTGTTTTATATATTTGCTCTAGAGAGGTCAGAGAAGTGGGAACTCTGACAAAAAAACAAGAAACAGCCAAACCCCCTGTTCAGAAGATGGAGAATATACTACAGAAATATTAAAACTTCCAGAATATTTTTCAAGAAAGAGGCAAGAGACAACTTCCAGAACACCAACTATAAAATTATGAGATACTATTAAAATTAGATATACAACTAGTATTCAAACTGATTTACCCTCTCTTGAAAAAGAAACATGAGGCACTACAGAAATATATTAACAAGAATTTAAAACAAGAATATATTAGGTTATTTACTTTATCTATAGAATATCCTATACTTTTTGTCCTTAAAAAGAATAAGAAGTTACAGCTCTGTGTGAATTATCACTAGCTTAATAACATCACCATCAAGAACTGCTATTCACTGCTGCTCATTTCAGAGCTTCAGGATAGACTTAGAAAGGCCAAATACTTCATCAAGCTGGATTTATATAAAGGCTATTACCTAATTTAAATAAAGAAAGAAGAGGAATAGAAGACTGCCTTCAGAACCTGTTTAAAATATTTTAAATACACAGTTATGCTATTTAGACTCACCAATGTGCCTGCTACATTCCAGAGCCTAGTCAACAACATATTGTGGGACTATTTAGATATTTTTTGTATGGTCTACCTTGACAACATTCTTATCTATTTGGAAACCCTGGAAGAGTATCACCATGATCAGCTCGATCATTCCGATCACTATAATCACCAAAAGACTGGGAGACAAGCATATATATAATAACATTCTCTTCAGACAAAATCTAACCCTTGTGGTCAACTCACATAGCAACTTGTCATATAGACATTGCTAGTAACACAGGCTTATTCTTACTTTTATATTGCTCACCCCCTTATTTCTTGTCTTCAAGATAAACCAACAGCTCTATTAGATCTAGTTATCTAGGCTTATTGTTACAGACTCCTGGTTCAAAATTGCATAACTCTGCTCTTCTAACAGATGTTGTTGTTTCTGAAGATAAAGCAATTTAGCAGAAGTAGACTATATCTGGCTATGCAACTGCTCTAGTTCCTCTGAAGCCTGTTGAAATTCAGCATAGGTTGACACCTCTTTAGCATAAATCTGTTCTTGCTAACAACAAATACAATTCACTAAGATGATTAGACAAGCAAGCAAGACAGGAGGGAAGCAACAAACTAGTAGCAACAGAAATCTAAAAGGCATTACATATAGTGAAACCCTGAAAAATACACTCTGAATAGTGATTAGAGTGAGAACCAACCCTACACTCCAGACCTTGGAAAACACAGTCAAAACAAGGGACAATTGGGAACCTAAAGTGCTGTATAGCTGTGGCCAGATTAAGGCAGTCAGCAGTTGTATCTCAAGGATGTTTTTGGGACATTGTGAAACAACATTTTAGAAACCAGAAGATGATAAAAAGAAAGGAAAAAGAAGGAGAAAAACTCACCTCTTTAAAAACTTTTAGGTCAAAAGCTATCTAGGGGAGAGGTAATGTTACAAAAGCATCTTTAAATTTTAGTTAAAAGAAGGAATTACTTATTTCTGAACAGTTATATAACTGAATCAGTGCGATCAATTCTTGGCATATTAATCCAACTGATCTGGAGATTAGAGAATCAGTTTAAAGTCCTACTGATTCAAATAATTCAAGACTATGAGCTATTCCACAAGCCTCAGAGACCCAGAAAGACAGCATGTATATAAAGATGCTCCTTTCAGACAGATTCCGACCCCTGTGGTTGACTCACATAGCAACCTGTCATATAGGCATTGCTAGTAACACAGGTCTATTCTTGCTCTTATATTGCTCACTCTCTTGTTTCTTGTCTTCAAGATAAATCAACAACCCCTTTAGGTCTAGTTATCTAGGCCTGTTGTTACAGTTAATTATCTCTCTGCAAATTCAGGGAGTAAGGTGGTCAGCAGTAATGCCTCTTACACAGTTTTGAACATATGCTATATGCATAGCTTTATTTGGATAGTGGTTTTTATTTGCAAGCAGTTTGTTCTTTATTTTTAAAAGCTAATTATTGAACTTTGAGTTCTTTCTGTCAGTCAGAATAGGTAGGTCTGGCAGCTTGATAAACTTGCAAAAAGCTTCTGATGCAGAGGTTTTATAAACCAAGCTAGCTTCTTGTTATATTACTATTTAAATAATCTGTTTCTTGTAGTTCTTATATTTTGCTACAAGCTAACTAATCTGTTTATCTTTCTCTGCAATCTCCTCATTTGTATTATTTTTTAGAGTGCTAAGTTTAAATTCTAGTCCATTGACCTTCTTCTGCAGTTCATCATGGTCATCAAGTACTGTGTTGAAGGTATGCAAAATGGCCTTGTACAGGGCTTTTTAGTCTTGTTCAATAAGTTTATCAAATTGCTTATAGGTTATCTCTCATTTTTCTGGAAATTTGCTATCTTGATTCTGAGGGTTTTAAAGAATTAAGATGTATTATCTCTGCCCAGATAAGCCTTTCTCAGTGGTGGTTGACTTATGCACTATTCTTGTTTGATTTAGTTCAAATTCAGGTTCTGTAATTGAGTCTAGAGGCTGTTTTTAAAGTTTATTTAAATCAAATCAAAGTTGTTCTGTTATTCTGTCAAAGGAAAAGATGAGGAGGCAGAACAAGAATATTAGCAACACAGTTATTACTAGCTCTTTATGCTCCTAAAGAATGATAGTATTAATAAAACAAGGTAAAATTGATGCTTTTGATTATGTGATGGTGCTCAGTCATAGTATTAACAGCTAGAACTATAATAGCTAGTCATACAGAATTAAAAGCATGAGGGGAGAGAAAAAAATCTGCAGGGCTTTATATAATATATATAGGTGAGTAGAACTGGCAGTATCCCAGAGACAAAAAAATGCTCAACACTGCTTATCTTACTGCCTAGATGTGCCATGCTATTACAGTTGTCAATCTTGACAGCCAGGTTAATAAGTGCATCTAGATCCTTAGAGTTCTTATAAATTATTAGTCTGTTTTTGATTTTATTTTTTAATTTCTAACAGTAGTGCTTTATGAGTGATCTGTCTGATCAGTCACCCAGATATACTGCAGCTTGCTGAAATTCAGTGGTGTAGGTGGCAACAGAGGTCCTTTAGCAGATTGTTATAATAATATAGATAGTTTTTCTGATTTTATTGTGTGACAGCGCCCAGTTATAGTATTATTAGCTAAAACTATAGTAGCTTGTCATACAGAATCAAAAGCATGGAGAAGAAAAAGAGAGAAATCATAGCATTGTGGAGTGGTTGATATTGCCAAGTAGTCCTGGCAGTATCTCCTACCACCTACTTGTCCGCCACACTGTTACAATTGAGGTCTCCAAAGTTCTGCTTCATCTTAGCCACAAAAGTAGAGAATCTATTGAATATTTTATTAGTCTTTAGTTGATGTTCCTCTGGCATCCTTTACATTCAGTCTCAAAGATAGGGTTCAAACCATTGAGCTACTGTGTCTTGAAGATAAGTTGCTGCAAACATGACCTTTTTGTCTTCATCCAGAAAATCTGGCATATTGAAGAAGTAGAGTTTTAACTGAGAAATAAATATCTGGAGTTTCTTCCTTTCTCCATAAAAGAGGTCTGGTTTAGCTATCTTAGTCTGTTGGGTTGAATCCTGGTTAGGGCTTGCTTCAATTGTCTGTCTTGTATTGCTCTTATCTGAATGTGTCTGATGCTTAAGATATTCCATCTGTTCTCACAGCCACATATTTTTATTGACCTGTCCCTGTAACTGCTCCTGTAACTGCTGAATCTGTTCTTGTAGAGCTCTTACTGCTTGGGCCAGTTTCTAGATAGAGATATGCTTCTTCATGCCTGCAGTCTCTCAAGTGCCCACAACATGCCTTGCTTCCTGCAAGAAAGGTGGTCGAAGTGTAACAACAAGCCTAGATAACTAGATCTAAAGGGGTTGTTGGTTTATCTTGAAGACAAGAAACAAGAGGGTGAGCAATATGAAAGCAAGAATAGACCTGTGTTACTAGCAATGCCTATATGACAGGTTGCTATGTGAGTCGACCACGAGGGTCCGATTCTGTCTGAAAGGAGCGTCATTATATACATGCCTTTTTCCCGAGTCTTGGTGATCATAGTGATCATGGTGATCATGGTGATCATGGTGATCAAGGTGATTGTGGTGATCAAGGTGATCAAGGTGATTGCAGTCAGTCACATGCTGATCAGTTACTACCCTTGGTCCTATAATTATCCGGCCTTTGTATGGCAAGGTCCATAACACAATTTCCATCTTGAATACCCCAAAGCGCCTGGACCACCACTACACTTAACTGAATGGATAAAAGCCGCTGAGGATGACATATGATTGGAAGATCATGTCAATGATGACCATCCGCAAGGATGGACACCAAAGTTGAAGAGATAATGGCCAGGAATTTGAAACTTTGCACAGCTCAATTCAGATTGCAAACCACACCCCAGAATACTGCTTTCTAATTGGTCAATTCAAAATAGGAACCCGGCATGCCATCGCCTGGGGGCAGGCTCTTTTTGACCAGGGGGGTGATGTAACAGTCTGAACTAGGCAGTGAAGCATATGGCCAGCAGAATCCTTGAGATATCTCACACCTGACCTTGTAGATGGTTTCTTCTTTTTCTCCCTCAGCTTAGTCTCTTCATTCTGAATCACCTCATAGCTCTAGAGACCTCCTAGCTAATGAGATTTGGGTTTGTCACACTTAGGATCAATATAGGGAATCTACTTGTTACTCTTGAAGTTCCTACCTAATCTGCTCACATTAAGAAGCCTACAGGTTATCTTGTTACCTGTTGGTTACTGGATTACCCTATATTTTGACACATGCCTGATTATCTCTGGTTTTGTAGAAAAAACCCTCATGAACCTCCATAGATAGCAGTCCGGAAAACCAGGAGAGATGCGATGCAAGGATCAGCATCAAGGTGCATGCAGAAGCCAGTGATCATACCATTGCATATGACACTTTCCCATGCATATGACACTTGCTTACTGATGCTGGAATTGAATAAGTAGTGGGGGCAGTGTGGTGGTGAAGGTATCCAGCACCTTCTTGTCAAACTTCTCTCCTGTTTCACCTGGAGCAAATGTAATGTTGAACTGCTGTGTGATGCTTGATACCGCAATGCGAAGGCTCAACATGGACAGGTTCTTGCCCGGACAGCTGTACAGACCTGTGAAGGTTGTAAGCCAAAGGTTCTGCTGGAAGTCTAATCCATACATAATTAGGGGATACCAACCTAGAGAGAAGGGCAGGAACAGCACACTGTCTGTTCCCATTTCATCTCTCCTCTCTCCCCAGCACTCAGGAATAAATTGATGCGCGTCCTTGCAGTACTGCTTGTTGGTCTGAATCAGCTGTATCAGTACAAAAACATTCACATCTCTGGGGATGTAGACCTCATCTACCTGGAGACCCTTTGCGGGCGTGACGCAATAGCCACCGGTGAGCACAGCAGGCCTTAGGCAAAGTGTTTCATTGATAATATCATTGATGAAGGTGACTGTTTTCACCTTCTCATATGACCACTCCTTCAGGCCACCGGGCATGGCATCATCCAACAGACACTGGAGCTTCTGCAGTGTGGCTGGATATTTCACAAGATAGAAGAGGACAGTGGCCAAAGTACTTGCTGTGGTTTCACTGGAACAACTCTCAGCTGAGTACAGGACAGACGGAATCCTTGCCACTTAAAACTCACCTGCCAGCAACAATGACTGCGCGCGAATCTTCATGGAGTGCCAGTTTGGAAGGAGAAGCAGAGATATCCTTCTCAGCAACAGCTTTCAGCAGCCAGGATACAATGTCTTGGGGATACTTTTGAGGATCCCATGCCTGCAAAGGGGTGAACTGTTAACACTGTGGTCCCCAGTCCAACAGATCAAGTATGACCAAAGAACCAGGTGCTTGCTCACCTTCTGCTTATGCTTCATCTTGTCCGCACACCACCTGAGAAACGGAGAATAACCCGCGGTAGCAAAGGGAATGCGGCCGACTATATTCAGAAGCCAGGGGATGTGGCTCAGAACTCCAACAACAGCTATAGAGTCATGTATGCCTTTTATAGCTGGATGCTTGATGCCTGTGCGCAGATTGTTGAAGTCCTTGCCAAATCCAACATCTCCCATGATATCAAAATTGAGGAACATGGACCAAGCTGTAACATCAAGAGGCTTGCCCAAATTTGCATTTATCTGAGAGATCAAGAGATCTGCTTTGGCCTTGATGCGCGGCTCATATGTCGCGAGGGCTATCACACATGGTTCATGTTAACCAGAAGATTCTGAAGCATGATGAGAGATTAGTTATTTTACTTACCTTTGATGCTCAAGCCTCTATCCCAGGCCTTCCTTCTCCTCCTGTGGTCATCAAAGTCATGTGTCATGTGGACCGAGCATTTTCTGTAGTCGCTGTCGACCTGGGTATACCAGGTTGACTTGAGACATTCTGACTGTGGACCATAGATGAGAGATATGGCTGACTTTTGGACAATGCAGATTTCACAGGGGCCTAAGAACATGGTCATTGATTCTCTTGAGAACAGAAAAATCATGGCATTTACCTGTCCATATGAAATCACCATACTTCTCATGCATCTTGGCCACTTCCCAATAGTACTGGAAATTCTTAGCTGCTAGGGAGGTGCTGTAGAAGCGGCTAAGCTTTGCTCCAAACAGACCAGGAAAGCAGTGAAGACAATGGAAGAACAATCAGTAAATAGCAATGCTGAGGATGAGGCCTGCATTGAATGATGCTGCCAGTAGCAGGACCCTGGTGAGACTTTCAATGATTGAGAACTCTATCAATGATAAGTACATGTAGCCGATACCCAGCATGGCAGCAAGATACAGCCCAAGAAAGCTATAGAGATAAAGTTCAACTTTGATATTCCAAAAAACAGATATATGTAAAACCACACCCAGAATGGCAGCGGAACCTGCTGCTGACAGCAGATCAGCCTTGAGAGCCCCTCTTAGTCTGCTCAGGGACAACACAAATGAGCCCTCCATGCTGAATGTTCAGAAGAAGCAGAGAAGACTCATTTCAGCTATCTCACCTTGCTGACAATGGAGGCAGAACAAGATGAGGGGTGCACAGTGAAGACCAGGCTCTTTGAGGACATTGGGGAGGGGGGGGGGGGGAGTTATAGAAACAGGCCAGTGGCCCCAGGAATGCTTGATGAGAATCCAGGACATGGTGCCACAAGCTAGAAAACATCTGCAGCTGTTGAGGAGTTGTAAGCTGGTCTGTCTTTGACTTGCCTGTTCTAGCTTTCTAAATTGTCGAGTTCTGTTGGTGGGTTTTTGATAACAGTACAGCAATCATGCCTTAAGAATTTCTCATGTTGGAGCTGGGCAGTGGGACAACAATTTTAGTTTTGCTCTGATACATATGTGAGGTGCCTTTTTTCCAATGAACAAGCTGGGATGCATAAAGCTAAGATCATCTGCAGCACCTGTTGAAACATTGCCCCCAAAAAAATCAGCCGGGAGGGAGGAGATGGAGAGAGAGAGAGACAGCTTTAGTGCCTGGGGAAGCAGGGCAGACATGGATCAGTCTTGTCACACACACCATCTTATTGGCCAGAACAGAAGTATGCCAGGAAACTTGGATATTCCTTATCTTGTAGTAATTACCTACTGTGCAGCAATCCCGCTAGAGACTTTTGCTAAGCAAACAGATAAACTTGGTGTGACACATCATTCTACATACTCTAGTTATTTCCTTTCTTCATCACTCTGTAACAACAGGCCTAGATAACTAGACCTAATAGGGCCGTTTGGTTTATCTTGAAGACAAGAAACAAGGGGGTGAGCAATATAAAAGTAAGAATAAGCCTGTGTTACTAGCAATGTCTATATGACCAGTTGCTATGTGAGTTGACCACAAGGGTCAGATTCTGTCTGAAAGGAATGTCATTATATACATGCCTGTCTCCCAGTCTTTTTGGTGATCATGGTGATTGAGGTGATCGAGCTGATCATGGTGATCAAGATGATCAAGGTGATCATGGTGATTAGATCAATCACATGCCGATCAGTTACTTCTCTCAGTCCTTTAATTATCTGGCCTTTGTTGGGCAAAGTCCATAACACTACCCCTCCCCTAGGCAGCTTTCATCTCAAAAGCCCATAAGAAGGTGGGTTTCCCCCTTCCCCCTTTCTTTCTTCAATCTTTAATACTCATCATGTCTAGTACCACTGCTTGTTGTCACGCTTTGGCTGCCCAAATACTTCATGGCAGTTCTGAAGCATTGATCTGATGTTTGAATTGTCAGCCCCATTTGTGTTATTGCTGTTGGATTTCTTCTGACTCTAAACATTGTTACAAGTGTGTTCACCGCGGTAGTTGCTGTCAATTTCCTGAAGAAATGCCTTCACTGGCTGAGTTTCAGCAAGTAGATCAAGTGCAAGATCGCATTCAGTCCCAGCTAGAGGAAGCACAACAGAGTATTGAGCAGGATGAAGCTGGAATCTGGAGTCTCACTCAACAGATTCAGGATCTCACTCAGCGGGCCCAACATCTTACTCTTTGGGCTGCTAGTTCTTGAGCCAAGGTGATCTGTTTACTTTGCTTGCTCTCTTTCCTGGACAACTGTAGTCGGGATTTGTTTGAACAAGAGTTGGCTGAGATTGAGGCTTTGAAGGAGGTTGAGCAGCAACAAGAAAATCAGTCTCCTAGGGGTGAATCTCATTATGAGGGGTCTTCAGTCAATGATCAGGCAGTAGCTTCTAATTCCACCATGAGTGCTGGGCCTCCTGGCACTTCTGGGATTAATTTGTCTGTGGGCTCTTCCTGCCTTCCTTCCTGGGATTCTTTCTTGGCTGACCTCTTTTCCTCTGGGGTGGCGGATCCTCTGGTTTTGGGTGATCTGGGTTCCAGAGGTGGAACTTCTTAATGAGGTCTCTGCATCCTTCACAGTTTTCAGGAGGTTCCCAGGTATTTTCTGAATCATCATACCCTGCCCATTTGATCAGGTATCTGAACTGACCGTCCACATATCCACTGTCCAGTATTTTTTCAACTTCATATTCTTGATCTGCTTCTGGGTTTTCAGGCAGTATTTCTTTGGTTTTGGTAATGACTGTTGCATGGGTCGGTGCCGGTTCCAACAAAGAGACATAAAAAACAGGATGTATCTGCATATTTTCTGGCAGTCTGAGTTTATAGTTCACTTTCCCAGTCTGTTCTTCAATTTTGAAAGGTCCAATCTTTTTGAAATCCAATTTGTTGCTAGGCCTCTGTGTCTTAATGTTTTTTCTAAGGAGGTATACCTTGTCCCCCTTCCTAAACTTAGGCGCCTCCTGGTGCCACTGATTGTAGTACATGGCTGCTTGGTAAGCAATGAATTGGATGTCCAAGCTCAGCTGTTGGTGTAGCTCCTTCAGTTGGTCTGCCTTGAGGATTCCTTTCTGAGCCAAGACCTTGCCAGGGATGGGCTCCTGATATGCTGTAGGCTCAAACCCATAGTTGGTATAAAATGGTGACTCCTGGGTGGCTTCAGTCTTTGTGCTGTTGTATGCAAACTGGGCTAAAGGCAACAACTCAACCCAGTTGTTCTGTTGGTAATTGATGTAGCAGTGAAGGTACTGTTCCAGGGTTTGATTAGTACACTCAGTCTGCTCATTGGTCTGTGGGTGTGCTGTTGTAGACAACTTATGCTTAGAGCCCAATTGCTGAGTCAAGGATTGCCAAAACTTGGATGTGACCAGCTTGTCCCTGTCTGACACAATTTCATCTGGTAGGCCATGGTTCCCCACAATTACCTGTAGGAAGGTATATACCAAGTCATCTGTGTTGGCTGTTTTTCAGTAGGGTAGGAAGTAGGCATATTTGGTAAGCCTATCCACAATGACCAGGATTGAATCATATTTTACTTTGGTCAGGGGTTCCTCCGATTCTGGCAGATCTGTGATAAAGTCCAGGGATATAGACTGCCAGGGTCTTTTAGGTGCTTCCAAGGGTTGTAGATATCCATATGGGGTGTGTCTAGCGGCCTTGCTTCTTATGCAGAGGTTGTATTGGGAGACCACTTTCTGTACTGTCTTTCTGAGCCCTGGGAAGTAGAAATTCCTGGTGATTCATTCAATGGTTTTGTCCATTCCCTGGTGGCCATGTGCTGGGGCTTCATGGATGTCCTTGACCAGCTGTTCTCAGAGCTTGGCAGGCACATAGACCAGTCCCTGGTACAGGATGATGCCTCCCTCTCCCATGGTTATGTTGGGGTCCCTCTCTGTGGGTTCTTGTGTTTCAGCCTTTTCTAGGATCTTCATCAATTCTTGGGCCATAGAGTCATTCTTATAGGCCTTCTTGATTTCTTCCTCCCATGAGCCAGTAATTTGGAAGGTCAGTGCTAGCTGCCTGGCTAGAACAAGTGTGCCGTCTGCCTTGGTTCTGAAAATTGCTGGCTGGACTCCAGGCTTTCCTGTCTCATGGTCCGGTCTTCGGCTGAGGGCATCGGCTCTGGTGTTCTCCCTTCCCTTCCTGTAAGAGATCTGGATGTCATACTGTGCCAACTCTTCAGCCCATCTAGCTTGCCTTCGGGTCAGCTCCTTGGTGGTAGTAAAGTGAACCAAGTTCTTGTGGTCACAATATATTAGGGTCTGATGCTTGGCTCCTTCTAGGTAATGCCTCCATTCCTTCAGGGCTGCAACAATGGCCAATAATTCTTTGTCATGGATGTTGTAGTTCAGCTCTGGGGGTGTCATCTTCCTGGAGTAGTAGGCAACAGGGTGTAGCCTGTCTTCCTCATCTGGCTGGCTGAGGCATGCTCCAATGGCATAGTCTGAAGCATCTGTTTCCAATATAGCTGGTTTCTCAGGGTCATAGATCTTCAAAACAGGTTCTTCACAGAACTTCTGCTTCAACTTTTCAAATGCTGCTTGCTGTTCTTCCCCCTATTCAAAGCTCTGCTTCTTCCTAGTGAGCCGTATCAAGGGTTCCGCGATCTTGGAGTAGTTCCAGATGAATTTCCAGTAAAAGTTGGCAAATCCAAGAAAGGATTGCACTTCTTTGATCAAAGTAGGAGTAGGCCATTCCCTAATGGTGGCCAGTTTCCTTTCATCCATCTCCACATGCCCTGGGGTAATGACAAATCCTAAAAACTCCACTTTCTGAGTGTGCCATTCACATTTCTCTGGGGCCACAGAGAGCTTTCTATCCTGCAGGGCTCTCAGGACCTTCTTCACATGCTCCTTATGCTCTTCCAGGGTATCCGAATAGATGAGGATGTTGTCAAGGTAGGCCATGCAAAAGATGTCTAGATAGTCCCGCAATGTGTTGTTGACTAGGCTCTGAAATGTGGCAGGCGCGTTGGTAAGTCCAAATGGCATGACTGTGTATTCAAAATGTCCTAGGCAGGTCCTGAAGGCAGTTTTCCATTCCTCTCCTTCCTTCATTCAGACTAGGTAATAGCCTTTGTGTAAATCCAGCTTGGTGAAATATCTGGCCTTCCTAAGTCTATCCTGGAGCTCTGAAATGAGCGGCAGCAGATAGCAGTTCTTGATGGTGATGTCATTAAGTTGACAATAATCCACACAGAGCTGTAACTTCCCATTCTTCTTAGGGACAAAGAGTATAGGATATTCTGCAGGTGAAGTTGATGGCCTAATATATCCTTGTTCTAGGTTCTTGTCAATGTACTCTCAAAGTGCCTTGTGTTCCTTTTCTGAGAGGGGATAAATTGGTTTGAATGCTGGCTGTATCCCTGGTTTCAGTGGTATCTCATGGTCCCATGGTTGGTGTTCTGGAAGTTGTCCTTTGCCTCTCTCCTGGAAAACATCCTGGAAGTCCCAGTACTCCTTTGGCATGTTCTCCATCTCCTGGATAGGGGGTTTGGCTGTCTCCTGCCCTTTTGTCAGAGTTCCCACTTCTCTGACCTCCCTAGGGCAAACATATAAGACACCAACTTGCTCTCCCCATTGCCATATACACTTCAGTGCTTCCCCTGATATCTCTTGGACTTCAACAACCTCTGGTTGCCCCTCAGGCTGCCTCTCAGGCCTTATGCTGTTTTTGGGTGTCCCTGCAAACTGTATCCTCTCGGTCTTCCAGTCTATATGGGGGTTGTGTGTCTTTAGCCATGGTATTCCCAGAATGATGTTGTGCCTTGAGATCCGCGTGATGTCCAGGTTGATCTGTTCAGAATGCTGTCCAATTGCCAGGGTGGATTCCTTGGTTTCCATTCGTACCCATCCATCTCCATAGTTGCTAGGTGACTCATCTGCCATAGTCAACTCATAGGGTTTCTCCTTCGCCTGATAAGGGATATGATTCTTGGTAACAAAAGTGTTGCTGATAAAGTTTCCAGTTGCTCCACTGTCAATCATGATTCTTGCCTTCCTCCCATTGATTTTGCCATTAACAATAAGCTGCTGATATAGTCCTTTTCTGGTGGCGCTTGTATCAAGGTGTAGGGACTCTAGCCACACTCCCTGCAAGTGTCCCTTCCTAGCAGGGCCGACTAGTTTTTTGACTTGGGTGGTTTTAGATACCAGCCTGTGGTGTCCTTCTCTGACCGATGGATGCTGCAGTTGTCATCATAACAGGCGGTCCAATGGTAGGCAGCATGGTCTTCTTCCTTCTTCTGAGCAGTAGCAGCTTGCTTCTTTTCCTCCTTCTTGGGCTTGTTAGGGCATTTCCATCCCATATGGTCATTCTTTCTGCAGTGGATGCATAGCTTCTGTTCATAATGTTTTTTCTGCTCCTCAGTCCAGTTGGGATTGGGTCCTCAAGGCTTCTTGTCAGGCTGTTTAGACTTGTCCTTCTGGGGGTTCTTCCTGTTGGTGCTGTCTAGTTCCATGGCATCTCCCCCATTCCTAGTATGCCACTGATTAGTTTGCCGCAGGGTACCATCTTGATAGCGACATTCAAAGAGATGATTGTTGATCTTGATGGCCAGGTTGATAAGTGCATTTAGATCCTTGGGGTTCTTATAGATTATTAGTCCTTTCTTAATTTTGTCCTTCAACCCCTGATGGTAGTGCTCCATGAGTGATCTGTCTGACCAATTGCCCAGGTATGCCGCAGCTTGCTGAAATTCAGTGGTGTAGGCGGCAACAGAGGTCCTCTGGCAGATTGTCATGACAGTATGGATGGCTTTTCTAACTTTGTTGAGGTCTCTGAAATTCTGCTTCATTTTGGCCACAAAAGTAGGGAATCTGTTAAACACTTCATTGGTTTCTGGTTGATGTTCTTCAGGTGCCTTTTGCATTTGATCTTGAAGATAGGGTTCAAACCATTGAGCTGCTGTGCCTTGAAGATAGGTTGCTGCAAACATAACCTTTCTGTCTTCATCCGGGAAATCTGGCGCGTTGAAAAAGAAGTAGAGTTCCAACTGGGAAATGAACATCTGGAGCTTCTTCCTTTCTCCATAAAAGAGGTCCGGTTTAGCCACCTTAGTCCGCTGAGCCGCATCCTGGTTTGCTTCAATTGTCTGTCTGGTGTTGCTCTCCTGTGTCTGGTGCCCAAGATATCTCACTTGTTCTTGCAGCCACATATTCTTATTAACCTGTCCCTGTAACTGCTCCTGTAACTGCTGAATCTGCTCTTGCAATCGCTGAATCTGCTCCTGTAGGGCCCTTACTGCTTGGGCCAGTTCCTGGTTGGAGATATGCCCCTCCATGCCTGCAGTCTCTTGAACACCCACAACACGCCTTGCTTCCTGCAAGAAAGGTGGTCGAAGTGTAACAACAGGCCTAGATAACTAGACCTAATAGGGCCGTTTGGTTTATCTTGAAGACAAGAAACAAGGGGGTGAGCAATATAAAAGTAAGAATAAGCCTGTGTTACTAGCAATGTCTATATGACCAGTTGCTATGTGAGTTGACCACAAGGGTCAGATTCTGTCTGAAAGGAATGTCATTATATACATGCCTGTCTCCCAGTCTTTTTGGTGATCATGGTGATTGAGGTGATCGAGCTGATCATGGTGATCAAGGTGATCAAGGTGATCGTGGTGATCAGATCAATCACGTGCCGATCAGTTACTTCTCTCGGTCCTTTAATTATCCGGCCTTTGTTGGGCAAAGTCCATAACACACTCCTTTTGTTACAATTTAATCACTTTTTTTTGATAGGACTCCATAGCAGTGCAAGTCATTGATTGCCAGCAGTGCAAGCTCTTGTTTACAATATCCCTGGTGGAGCTGAGGTCCAGCCCCAAGCGCCATTCAGCTTGGTCTCTATTAGCGCCGTAGTGGTGGTGAATGAGCTAAAAAATGACAGCATTGAGGAAGTACATCCTTGCAACTGGTCATGTCCTGCAGCCTGCTGCCGGCAGCAAATTGGGGGGCGTAACGCAAAAATTGTCCTAAAACCCAAATAGATGAGGCCGCGTGACGTCGGCGCTAACAACCCCTGCTAGGTTGAGAAGTGTCTGGCTGTACAGCTGAACTGGTGCTGTCGGAGAGAACCGGACGGTTGGCGCGATGTCATGACTCATGACAGTGTGGACATGCGGCCTCTAGATATCATGTCAGCTGCGTTGAGCCTTGGTCACGTCGGTGTATTAGGTTTATGATCTTGCCGGAGTTCAAGGCTCTGAAAGCTCTGCATAGTATAGAGCATGGAGAAGTAGAGAGTAGCTGAGAAAAGGACAAAGCTTTTGCGGTGGACTAATTGAGATTAGATGCTGGCTCTGCCTCAGGGGGCCAGGGCGGCACAGCTAGGATGCTATGATCATCTTCTGGCCAAGATTCTTGATCCACTTTTATCAACTCATAACTGTCTTAACCATAACAAGGAGTCTAATGCGACCCAGGCAGAGTCACAAAAACTCCCTGCATCCTTGGTGTCTGGCGTCCACAGGATCATCCCGAGGTGTTGAGAACAGCACTACTTCTAACAGCATGGTTGGTGTTAACACAACCATGTTGACTGCCATCTGCATTGTATCTGGAGCCTGTTGTTAGTTGTTTCCACTTGTCTGGTTTCTTTGTCTCGTCACTCGGGCTTTACTTTTGAACAACGACATGGTAGTCAGCACCAATCTCCGAAAGGCCTAATCCCCAAATTCTATTTGTCTCCTATTGGATGGATCTGGAGTAAAAAGCCTTCTACAACATAATGGAATTGCTTCTGCCTTCTGGAGCTTATCCCCTCCGTGGACAGTGAAATCCTGGTCATCAACCGGCTTTGCAACACCCCAACGCTCCGTTTCTTAACCAACTTTGAGAACTCCCGTCCTCCTTGTCTTCTATTTGGTCGCAAAGGGAACCCTGGACATATACCTGCTCTGACAGGCCTTAGTTCAATGCTATCAAGCACAAAAAGTACCTTGTAACTACGAAAAGAGGCCAGGGCCACTGATTGCATTCGGATATTGGTATTCTGGCTGTCTGACAGATATTCTGGCAAAGGATGTTTCTACCGTTTATTATACTGAGTTTTAATGTCTTAGAAATTTTAATTGCTTGGGCAAACTGGAAAACCGGGTGCATTTATATATTTACATCCTACTGTAATCCACGGCAGTATGCTACTGCGTTGATAGACCTCGCGAGATCGACGTATGTCCACTAGAGTAGAGCTGCATAGCATTTGACGGACTAGAATCATAGAGAGAATTGTGCACGGTTACGCGGATAATGTCCCACCCCTAGAAATATACCTTACCAGAGATACATTGATTTGAGCAGTCTACAGAAAAAAACACATAGGAGCTCAAAATAAGCGTCGCTGTTTCTTCTCTCACTAATGGGTTTTACACTTAGATAGCGTAGCACGAATTGTCATTGTAAAGCCGCGGATGAGCGCTAACATGCCTGACGTGAGGAGCCGCATATTACTTCTTTGTGGATAGTTTCCTATTGTTTCTTACCAGACCAGTCGCAGAATTGCGGCAAAGTTTTTTTTGTTATCTGTGACGGTATATTCCCTCCCGACGGCGGGACCTCAAGCCTCTCCAGTCTGACTAGAGTCGATCGCCATGGCCGGGCTGGAGAGCCCCAGTCGACTGAACCTTTGCCAGATCCCGGATCCGATACAATGTTTGCCGCAGATTCGGCAGATAGTCATTACGAACATATTCCTATCTGGGATGTTAGAATCGTCTCGTACCGGCGCGGATCGCAGTTGGAAACATACCGCTTCAGACCCAGAATCATACCAATCAGCATGAAGCATGACTCGTAATCGAGAAACAGGCAAGCGACCGTGATACAGCACCGCATCTGTCTTCACAAATACATAGATGCTCGCATAATTTTTTAGGGACACCATTGGGAGATCGATGGATTCGCAGGAAACTGTGCATTAGCATTGGTTCGAGTGTGTCTCAGATAGACAGATACACTTAACGAAGCGAGACTGTTGAAAGAAAATCTCAGTGTCGTAATGGTGCATGATAATGTATTTAGCTGCCTCGTTTAGCGGACAAGGCGACCACAGCCATTGGTTGCCTCCAATTTGCGCAATAATAATCCAACAGAAGACAATGCTGCCTAGTCTTTCCATCCCGGAACCTTGTCTTTGGGATCAACCAAGCAAATCTGTCTAGCAAGCTGATTCCATCCTGAACAGTGACCACTACTGCTTGTGATGTCAGAACACGTCCCACCACCGA
>ENA-UOWK01000580-UOWK01000580.1-bioreactor-metagenome-genome-assembly--contig:-NODE-580-length-17385-cov-17.618927_pt1 | contig 17385 bp, 16 predicted proteins | sample MGYA00238157_ERZ761612 | MGnify/ENA primary metagenome ERZ761612 (study PRJEB28901, sample SAMN06268035) | bioreactor metagenome | isolation source: Joint BioEnergy Institute, California, USA... | reverse complement strand
TCTTGTTCGGGTCGATGACGAACAGCGAACGCACGGTCAGGGTGTCGTTGGCGTTCGGGTGGATCAGGTCGTAAAGCTCGGACACCTTGCGGTCGGCATCGGCAAGGATCGGGAAGTTGACGGCGGTGTTCTGGGTTTCGTTGATGTCGTCGATCCACTTGATGTGCGAATCGACCGGGTCGACGGACAGGGCGATGGCCTTGACGTTGCGCTTGGCGAACTGGTCCTTGAGCTTGGCGGTGAAGCCCAGCTCGGTGGTGCACACCGGGGTGAAATCGGCCGGGTGAGAGAACAATACGCCCCACTGATTGCCCAGCCACTCGTGGAAACGAATGCGGCCTTCACTGGAGTCCTGCTCGAAGTCGGGGGCGATGTCGCCCAGGCGGATGCTCATGGCTGTGCTCCTCAGGTAAGTGGTTGCGTGGCGCTCACTATGCTGAGGAACAGAAAATATTAAAAAGAATAAATAATGATTTATTTATAACCAAAAGCTCGCCAGCTTTATGGCCAGCGAGCCTGCTGTCATCAGCTCAACCCAGGACTCGCGCTGGGTTGCCAGCCACCTTGGCGCCGGCTGGCACGTCGCGGGTCACCACGCTGCCCGCGCCGATCAGCGCATCGTCGCCAATCGTTACCCCCGGCAGGAGCAACGCCCCGGCGCCGATCCACACATTGCGGCCAATGCTCACCGGTCGGCCGAATTCCAGGCCGGACTCGCGCTCGGCCGGGTCGCGCGGATGATCGGCAGTAAGGATCTGCACACCTGGGCCGATCTGCGTCTTGTCACCGATGCTCACTGCCACCACGTCGAGAATCACGCAGTTGAAGTTGATGAACACGCCGTCGCCCAGGCTGATGTTGAAGCCGTAGTCGCAGTGAAACGGCGAACGCACCACCACGCCCTTGCCGACCGCCGCCAGGCGCTCGCCCAGCACCTGGTTACGCTCGGCCTGGGACAGCCCGAGGTTGCCGTTGTAGCGCGCCAGCCAGGCCACCGTGGCCGCACTTTCGGCTTGCAGTTCCGGGTCACTGGCCAGATAGAGTTCGCCGGTGAGCATCTTGTGTTTTTCACTGAGCGCCATGGCGGGTCGCCTCCTTACGAATGTCCAGTAAAGAGCCCGGGGCAGGGCCGAGGTTCCGGCTAATCGGCCGAAGGTCGCTCGGCGTCGACGAGCAGAAAGTGATGCAGGGCCACCACCGGCAGGTCGGCGATCAGCGCCGCGAAGCCATCGTCCAGCTCGTCGATGCGGGCGTTCTCCGCCTCGTTGAGCCAGCTGCAGATGCTCCACAGCTCGATCGCCTCGGGCTCATCCTCCAGGCGGGCAAATACCGCATACAGGTCACACAATGCCTGGCAGGCAGCGGGCAGGCCGATCAAGGTCAGCGCCTGCTGCGCCAGCTCGAAGGTCGGCATGCCCCAGTTGGCGAAGAACTGCATCAGGCCGCCGTTGTAGTAATCGGCCTGCAGGCGCCACAGCACCACCAGATGGCGATCCCGTGGGCTGATCGCCTGCAGCTCCCAGCCGGCCGCATCGAGACGACGCAGGGCCTGATCCTGCAGATCGTCCCAGGCCAGGTCGATGCTGTCGCACTGGCCCGCGCCATGCTGCCGCCAACTGGCGACGAAACCTGCATTCTCCAGTTGCACCTGCTCGCGCTGCTCGGTCGTCAGCCTGTCCAGGCGCAGATAACCGTCGAACTTGAGGGCGAACTGCTGGCCGTTGCGCAGTTGGATGTGCGCGGCCTGGCTATCGACGGCGACGCGTTCGATCTGCAGGCAACCAAGCTCGGCATGCAGGGGATGGCTCATCGGGGCTCCAGCGGGTGATGAAAGCAAGCACGACCATGCCAGAGCGGCGGCGCGAGCGCCAGGCACACTCAGAACAGCTCCAGCTGCCCGCCGATCAGCGCACCGAAGTCGTCATCCACGAACGGCAGGATGGCATCGGCCACCGGCTGCAGCTGCTTGCCCAGGTAATGGCCGTAGTCGATGGGCGCACGGCGCAGCTCCAGGGGCTCCGGGCCGGCGACGCTGATCACGTAGCTGATCCAGCCGCCGCTCTGGTACTGGCGCGGGCGGCCCATCTCGTCGTTATGGGCATCGGCCAGGCGCGCGGCACGCACATGGGGCGGCACGTTGCGCTGGTAGTCGTCGAGGCGCCGGCGCAGACGCTTGCGGTACACCAGGCGCTCGTCGAACTCGCCGGCGAGGGTGCGCTGCACATAATCGCGCACGTAGTCCTGGTAGGGCTGGCCCTTGAAGATGCGCAGGTACAGCTCCTGCTGGAACTGCCGGGCCAGCGGCGACCAGTCGCTGCGCACCGTTTCCAGGCCTTTGTAGACCATTTCCTCGCTGCCATCGGCGCGGCGGATCAGCCCGGCATAGCGCTTCTTGCTGCCCTCCTCCATACCGCGGATGGTGGGCATCAGAAAGCGGCTGAAGTGGGTTTCGAACTGCAGTTCCAGGGCGCTCTGCAAGCCGAACTCGGCCTCCAGGTGCTCGCGCCACCAGGCGTTGACGCCCTGCACCAGGCCACGACCAATGCGCTCGGCATCCGCCTCCGAGTGGGCGCTGCGCAGCCACACGAAGGTGGAATCGGTGTCGCCGTAGATCACCGTGTGGCCTTCGGCCTCGATCAGTTCGCGGGTCCGGCGCATCACCTCATGGCCGCGCAGGGTGATGGACGACGCCAGCCGGGTATCGAAGAAGCGGCAGCCGCTGGAGCCGAGCACGCCGTAGAAGGCGTTCATGATGATCTTCAGCGCCTGGGACAGCGGCGCGTTGCCGGCGCGCTTGGCGGCCTCACGGCCCTGCCACACGCGCTCGACGATGGCCGGCAGGCAATGCTGGGTGCGCGAGAAGCGCGCGCCGCGGAAACCCGGAATCGAATGCTCGTCGTCGGGCTGGCGCAGGCCCTCGATCAGCCCCACCGGGTCGATCAGAAAGGTGCGGATCAGCGACGGATACAGGCTCTTGTAATCGAGGACCAGCACCGACTCGTAAAGCCCGGGCCGCGAATCCATGACGAAACCGCCGGGGCTGGCCTCGGGCGGGCGCTCGCCCTGATTGGGCGCCACGAAACCCTGGCGGTGCATCAACGGCATGTACAGGTGGCTGAAGGCGGCTACCGAGCCGCCGCTGCGATCCACCGGCAGACCGGTGACCGTGGCGCGTTCGAGCAGGAAGGTGAGCAGCTCGGTCTTGGCGAAGATGCGCGTCACCAGCTCGCAGTCCTTGAGGTTGTAGCGGGCCAGGGCCGGCTTGTCCTCGGCGAACATGCGGTTGATCTCGTCCATGCGCTGGTAAGGGTTGTCGATCGCCTTGCCTTCGCCAAGCAGCTGCTGGGCGACGTTCTCCAGGCTGAAGGACTGGAAGCTCCAGGTCGCCGAGCGCAGCGCCTCGATGCCATCGATGATCAGTCGCCCCGGCGCGCTGGCGAAGAAATGCTGCTTGGCGCCGTGTTCGCGCCAGCTCAGCAGCTCGCCGCCACGGCCCAGGCGCAGCGGCACCTGCAGACGCTGGGCATGTTCGTGCAGCACGCGCAGGTCGAACTGCACCACGTTCCAGCCGATGATGGCGTCCGGGTCATGGCGCTCCAGCCAGCCATTGAGCGCTTCCAGCAATGCGCCGCGGCTGTCCAGGTAAGCGAGGTCGAAGTCCACCTCGGCATCACGGTTCGGCGGGCCAAGCATGTACACCTGACGCTGGCCACAGCCTTCCAGGGCGATGGAATACAGCTCGCCGCGCTCGGTGGTTTCGATATCCAGGGAAACCAGTTTGAGCTGCGGGCGGTAGTCCGGCGCAGGCTTGAGCTGGGCATCGATCAGCACACCGTCCGCCGCGGGCGTACCACCGAACAGCACCGGGGCGGTGATGAAACGCTCCATCAGGTAACGCTCGGGCGGACGGATATCGGCTTCGTAGACATCCACCCCGCCCTGGCGCAGGGTCTGTTCCAGTTGGATCAGCGGGCGCTGTTGAGGGCAGTACAGGCCGAGCACCGGCCGCTGGTGGAAATCACGCAGTTGCAGCGGGCGCAGCGCGAACTGTTGGTCGCCCGCGATCAACGCCTCGGCGCGGGCGCGCTGTTCGGCAGGAATGAAGGCCACCGAGGTTTGCGGCGGCAGGCGCACCAGGCGCGGGCCGCTGTCGGTCGACAGCCAGAATTCCACCTGGCTGCCGGCCGGCGTGTCGCGCCAATGCCGGGTCAGGACGAAGCCCTGCTGTAGATCCACCCTGCCACCTCGAATGCCATTCAGGGTGCGATGGTAACCCGCCCGCGCAAGCGCTGCAGAATGGGGTTAAATGGCTACCAGGTTTTGCACCGAGATCCGTCATGCCCCTCGACCACGAACAATTGCAACAGATCACCCGCCGCACCCTGGCGCATTACCAGGCCAGTGCCGAAGGCTTTCGCGAAGGCACCCGCGACCATGACGTCAGCCAGAACATCGAGGCATTGCTGCGTCACATCCAGGACACTGCGCCCCTGAGCATCCTCGATTTCGGCTGTGGCCCCGGTCGTGATCTGCGTGCGTTCAGCGCCCTGGGCCATCAGCCAATCGGCGTCGACGGCTGCCCGGAATTCGTCGCCATGGCCCGCGCCGACAGCGGCTGTGAAGTGTGGCAGCAGGACTTTCTCGCCCTGGATCTACCAGCCGAGCGCTTCGACGGCATCTTCGCCAACGCCGTGCTGTTCCATATCCCCAGCCAGGAACTGCCCCGGGTGCTCAGGGAACTGCGCGCCAGCCTGAAGCCGGGCGGCGTCCTGTTCGCCTCCAACCCGCGTGGGGAAAACCAGGAAGGCTGGAGCGGCGAACGCTACGGCGCCTGGCACGACCTGGACAGCTGGCGCCGCCTGCTCGACGCCGCCGGTTTCGACGAACTGGAGCACTACTACCGCCCCACCGGCCTGCCCCGCGACCAGCAGCCGTGGCTGGCCAGCGTGTGGCGGCGGGACGAGACCTCGTGCCCGCCCCGACGAAAAGCCTGATCTGCGCCTGCCGGCGAATGCTTCATCGGGAGCTGCCACGCACTGAGATGCGTGCCGCTCTCACGGATGCGAGCCCCATCAACATGCTCATCTACGACTCGCCAACTCGCGTGCCAGCACAGTACGTTTTTCGCCTACTCTTGTGGGCCGTCCAAACCTTGTGCAGGCTGCCTGACCACGGTTTTCAACGGCCTGCTAAAGACTTGTCTGGGTGCCGACCATGGGCCTCGGGAATCAGCGCGCCGGGCACCTGTATGACCCGGCTAGCCAGGCAGTGGCCGGCCAAAGCGGCCTGCTGCGACGAGCCGCCGTTCAGGCGGCAGGCCAGGTAGGCGGCGCTGAAGGAGTCCCCCGCCGCCGTGGTATCCACCACACGCTCGACCTTCAGCGCCGGCACAGCAAAGCGCTCGCCCTTACACCGGATAAGGCAGTCATCCGCGCCACGCTTGAGCACCACCTCTGAAATACCTGGATAGGCCGCAAACACCTGCTCGCTGTCGCCATAACCAAACAATGCGCGCTCGTCATCCTCGGTCAACAAGGCGATATCCACCTCGGCCAATACCTTGTGATACGCCGCACGCGCCGCCTCGACACTCGCCCACAGGCGTGGCCGGTAGTTGTTGTCGAACACCACCTGGCCGCCGCGACGACGGGTTTCGACAAGGGTTTGCAGCAAGCGCTTACGCCCAACCTCACCCAGTACCGCCAGGGTAATTCCGCTGAAATACACCACATCAAAACCCGGCAAGGCAGCCAGGATCGGCTCCGCCGCAGGGGTGGTGAAGCAGTCACGCACGGCCGCTTCGTTGCGCCAGTAAAGGAATTTGCGCTCGCCCTTGGCGTCGGTCTGGATGCAGTACAAGCCCGGCAGGCGCCCAGGCAGGCGTTGGACCATGGCCAGACCCAGGCCTTCTTCGGCCCACTGCCGGCACATGGCGTCGCTGAAGCTGTCATCACCCAGGGCGGTGACGTAGTCGACACTGCCGGTCTCGCCCAGTTCACGGCGCAGGTACACCGCCGTGTTCAGGGTGTCGCCGCCGAAGCTCTGGTGCAGGCTGCCATCGGCGCGGTGTTGCAGTTCGATCATGCATTCGCCGATCAGGGCGATGCGTGGAAAGGCGGTGGTCATGGTTTTACACTCAGAAACGGGTTTCCAGGGACTCGACCACCTGCAACTGCTCATCCACCAGACAACCGACCTGCCACTTGTCGAAGGTCAGGCAAGGGTGCGAGGTGCCAAAGGAAATGATGTCGCCGATGCGCAACTCGACACCTGATGCCACGCTCATGAAGGCGTGCTGGTCCATCACGGCGGTAACGGTGCAGGCGCTCACATCATCGCCTTTGGCCGGCAGGATACCGGCTCGGTAGCGTTTGAGCGGCACCGGCAAACCGGCGTCGTAGGCCACGTCACGCTTGCCAAGGGCGATCACCGCAAAGCCCGGTTCTGGCAACGACTGCACATGGGCCCAGACTTCCAGCGCCGGGCGCAGGCTTTCGTTCAAGTCGCTGCGACGCTCGAGCACGCCGCACTGCGCCTCTTTATAGATGCCATGGTCGTGAGCGACATAACTGCCCGGGCGCAGCACGCTGAGGAAGCGGCCGGCGGCGTTCTGCGCTTCGAACGATTCGGCGATCAGGTCGTACCAGGCCGAACCCGACGCGGTGATGATCGGCTTGGGAATGGCGAATGCGCCGCTGTCCTGCAGGTCGACCGCCAGGCGCACCAGGCTTGCCGCGAACGCGCGGATACCACTGATGGCGTGCTCGCCATGGATCACCCCTTCATAGCCTTCGATACCGGTGAGGGCCAGGGCCGGCTGGGCCTTGATCGCCTTGGCCAGCTCGCGCACTTGCTGCTCGCTGCGGCAACCGCAACGGCCGCCGAGCACGCCGTATTCGATCATCACGTTCAGGCGCAGGCCACGGGCCGCGAAGAACAGGCCCAGGTCAGCGACGTTGTCGGGGTGGTCGACCAAGCAGTGGAAGTCGAAATCCTTGTCGACCAGCAGCTCGGCGATCAACGCCATGTTCGCCGCGCCCACCAGTTGGTTGGCCATCAGCACGCGGCGCACGCCACCGGCATACGCGGCGCGAGTCTGCACCGCGTTGGCCAGGGTGATGCCCCAGGCGCCTTGGTCGATCTGGCGCTGGAACAGCGCCGGCATCATGCTGGTCTTGCCGTGGGGGGCCAGTTCGGCGCCGCTCTTGCTGACGAACTCCTGCATCCAGCGGATGTTGTGTTCCAGGGCGTCGCGGTGCAGCACCAGGGCCGGCAGGCTGACGTCGCGGACCAGATGGGCACCGACGACGGCGGCGCCTTTTTCAACGGCGTTGATGGCAGACATGCAAACGCTCCTACTCGTTGATGCGACGGGCCAGGTTGTTGGCGGTGTCGATCAACACCCGGCGATAGTCGTTGTAGTTTTTGCTGGCATCGGCACGGGGGGCGACGATGCACAGGGTCGCAATGCAGATGCCCTGCGCGTCCCGAACCGGGGCGGCAAAGCAATGGGTAAAGGTGTCTGCCACGCTGTCGAAGGAAAAGAACCCATCGAGCGTGGCCTGGCGGATCTGCGCCAGGAAGGTGTCCAACGGCAGGCGCTGGCCGTCCGGCAGGATGAAGTCGTCGTGGTCGATCAGATCGATGATCTGCTGGTCGCTCAAGTGCCCCAGCAGCAGGCGCCCGGAGGCAGTCCAGGGGATCGGCGCGTCTTCACCGATATCCGAGGAAATGCGGAAATGCCGCTCGCCTTCGCGCATCAGCGCAACCGTGTATTTGCGCCCGTTGAGCAGGCACATCTGCGCGGTTTCGTGGGTCTGGCTGACGATCTCCTGCAAGGCGTGGTCGGCCTCGCGGGTCAGGTCGAAATGGCGCAAGTGCGCCTGGCCGAGAAAGTACAGCTGGCGGCCCAGGTAGACGTGACCGTCCTTGCCCACCGTTTCCAGGATGCGCCGCTCAAGCAACGATGCAACCAGCTCGTAGACGGTGGATTTGGGGCTGCCGATACCGCTGGCAATATCATTCGGGCGCAGGGGCTGGCCGACTTCCTTGAGAAAATCGAGAATATCGAATGCACGGTCCAGGCCTTTGGCGCGGCGTTTGATGGTGTTTTCGGTCATTGCAATTCGGTCCGATGATCGTTCCCACGCTCTGTTTGGGAACGCATACCGTGACGCTCCGCGTCACAAAAGCGGACGCGGAGCGTCCAGGGCAGGGCTCCCACATGGCACGTGGGAGCGCTCATTTAGCTTTTTTTCTTGAAGGCCACGCAATCGATCTCCACCTTGCAATCGACCATCATGTTGGCTTGCACGCACGCCCGTGCCGGGGCGTGTTCCGAGGTGAAGTATTCGCCGAACACCTTGTTGAAGCTCCAGAAGTCCCGTGGGTCTTCCAGCCATACACCCACCCGCACCACGTCTTTCAACTCGTAGCCGGCCTCTTCGAGGATCGCCACCACATTGCGCATGGTCTGCCGGGTTTGCTCGATAATCCCGCCGGTGATGATTTCGCCGTCCACCGCAGGCACTTGGCCCGAGACGTAGAGCCAGCCGTCCGCCTCCACCGCGCGAGCGAAAGGACGGGGTTGGCCACCGCCGGCGGTGCTGCCGGTGCCGTAACGAGTGATGCTCATAAAACGATGCTCCTGATTAAAAACGAATGTTCTTGAGAAATTCCGCCAGGCGCGGCGATTGCGGCCGCTCGAAGATATCCTGCGACGAGCCCTGCTCTTCAATCCGCCCCTGGTTCATGAAAACGACCTTGTCCGATACTTCGTAGGCGAAGCGCATTTCGTGGGTGACCAGCAACATGGTCATGCCCTCTTCCGCCAGGCCCTTGATCACGCTGAGCACCTCCCCAACCAACTCCGGGTCGAGGGCCGAGGTGACCTCGTCGAACAGCATCAGGCTGGGGTTCATGGCAATCGCACGGGCAATCGCCACACGCTGTTGCTGGCCGCCGGACAGCTGGCCGGGGAAATGATTGCGGCGCTCCAGCAGGCCGACACGGTCCAGCCATTTTTCGGCCAGGGCCACGGCTTCGTCCTTGCCCATCTTCTTGACCTTGAGCAGGCCGAGGGTAACGTTCTGCAGGGCGCTCAAATGCGGGAACAGGTTGAACTGCTGGAAGGCCATGCCCGTCATCGCCCGGTGCTGGGCGATCACGCGCTCGGGGTGACGCACGCGCTTGCCGCCGATGTCGCTGTAGCCGATGGACTCGCCATCCAGGGTGATCTGCCCGCCCTGGAATTCTTCCAGCAGGTTGACGCAACGCAGCAAGGTGGTCTTGCCAGAGCCGCTGGAGCCGATCAACGTCACCACGTTGCCGCGCTGCATGGACAGGTCGACACCCTTGAGCACTTCGACCTCGCCGTATTGTTTACGCAGCCCGCGAATGTTCAGCAGCGGCTCGGTTGTTTGAGATTGGTTCATGGCAAGGCCACCCGCTTTTCAATGTAGCGCCCGAATAACTCGATGGCGTAGTTGATGACAAAGAACAGAAAACCGGCGAACAGGTAGAACTCCAGGGTCATGAACGTACGCGCGATCACTTGCTGGGTACTGAGCAGCAATTCGGCCACGCCGATCACCGAGAGCAACGTCGAGGCCTTGACGATTTCCGTAGAGGAATTGACCCAGGTCGGCAGGATCTGGCGCAGCGCCTGGGGCAGCAGCACGTAGGCCAGCGACTGCCGGAATGTCAGGCCAATCGCCTTGCCGGCTTCCAGCTGACCACGGGGAATGGCTTGCAGCGCACCGCGCACGATCTCCGAGACATGGGAGCCGCAGAACAGGGTGAGCCCGACGGCGCCAGCCTGGAAGGCGCTGATTTTCCAGCCGAGCGCCGGCAGCATGTAGAAACACGCCAACACCAGCACGAACACCGGCGTACCACGGATCAGATCCACGTAGAGCCGAAACGGCGCACGCATCCAGAACTTGCCGTAGGTCAACACCAGCCCGGCGAAGATGCCGATCAGGGTGCCAAAGATAATCGCCAGCGCCGAGCAATAGATGCTGGTCTGAAACCCCGCCCAGAGGGTCTCCCGGGCGATCCACAGCTCATGCAACCAGCTGGGAGACTCGTACATGCAAACCTCCTTAACGACGGATCGCCAGACGCTGCTCCAGGTAACGGAGCAGCATGGCAATGAGGTAACAGGCCGCCACGTAGAGCGCGGTCGTGACCAGCCAGGTTTCAATCACCCGGTAGCTTTCGACGTTGATCTTGCGGGCGTAGTAGGTCAGCTCGGGCACCGCGATGGCAGCGGCCAGCGAGGTGTCCTTGAACAGCGAGATGAAGTTGTTCGACAGCGCCGGCAGCACGTTGCGCAGCATCACCGGCACGGTGATGTAGGCGCGGATCCGCCACTCGCCGAGGCCGATGGCCAGCCCGGCTTCGCGCAAGCCCTTGGGAATATTCAGCAGCCCGGCGCGGAACACCTCGGTCAGGTAGGCGCCGGCATACAGCGACAGGGTGATGATGAACGAGGGGATCTTGTCCAGGCGGATACCCAGGCTGGGCAAGGCGAAGTAGATCAACAGGATCAGCACCAGGATCGGCGTATTGCGGATCACCGTCACGTACACCGAGGCGAAGATGCGCAACGCGCGGTGCCTGGACAGCATGGCAAACGCCATCAACAGGCCGATCACGCAACCGATGGCGATCGACAGCACAGCCAGTTGCAGGCCCAGACCGAGCCCCGCCAGCAAGGTGTCGAAATCACGCCAGACGGCGGCAAAGTTCAACTGATAGTTCATGGTCAGCAGTACCTGATGGGGGCGCCGTTGGCGGCGCCCCGGTTTTCAAGAATCACTTGAACTCGACGGGGAAGCCGATCGCAGGCTCCGGCAGGTCCACACCGAACCATTGCTTGAACGAAGCCTTGTAGGTGGGGAACTCCACACCGGTCATGGCTTCATGCAACGCGGTGTTGACGAAGTTCAGCCAGTCCTGGTCGCCACGTTTGACGGCGCACGCGTAGGTTTGCGGGCTCCAGGCGTACGCCGGGCTGCGGTAGCGGCCAGGGTTCTGCACCATCAGGTACTTGACCGAGGACTGGTCGGTGGCGGCGGCATCGGCGCGACCGGAGTTCACGGCCTGGTACATCAGGTCGACGCTGTCGTACTGGTCGACCTTGGCCTTCGGCAACGCCTGGTGCACCAATTCTTCGGCATACACGTTCTGCAGCACGGCCACGGTGACGTCATCGCCGGCGGTTTGCAGATCTTCGATTTCCTTGTACTTGCTGTTGCCCGGCAGCAGCAGGCCCACCCCTTCGCGGTAGTACGGCAGGGTAAAGGCCACCTGCTGCGCGCGGCTGGCGGTTACGGTAATGAACTGACAACTCATGTCGACCTTGTCGGTCAGCAGGTTGGGAATCCGCGCGTCGGACGACTGCACCACGAACTCGATCTTGCTCGGGTCGTTGAACAAACCCTTGGCCACGACACGGCCGATGTCGATATCAAAACCCTGCAACTTGCCATCCGCTCCCTGGAAGTGCCACGGCGCATTGGTACTGCCCGTACCCACGATCAGGTGCCCGCGCTTGAGCACATCATCGAGCTTGCTGTCCGCCGCGTGCACGACGCTTGCGAGGGAAGCCGATGCGGCGAAGAGAAAAACACAGGCTTTAGACACGGAAGGTCGGTTATGCATGGCAAGCACTCCAGGAGTTGTTTATTCCGCTATACCGGAACTTGGTATGTAACAACGGAATAAACAGCAGAAAGTGTGCCATACGCAGCAACAGGGGAAACCGCAAGCAACAAACAGCTTGCAAATCAGCCAGATAAATTCTCGTGGGTGATACAGCGTTGCGCCGGCACCTGGGGCCAACGTGCTACCCCAGGCCCCACATAGCGGTGACAGGCCTCAGTAGCGCGCACCACTACGCGTTATCGCGCACCGTTGCAGTGCGCATGCCCTGGAAAATTCTCAGACTTGAGTGGCTCGTGGAACAGCGCTCTGCGCTCAATTCTGCTATCCAGCCGCCCTCAACAGCGGACGCAGAGCGCCCAAGAGGCATTACCACGCAGAAGGCACCATGTAGCGGCTTAGATCTCCACCTGCGTGCCCAGCTCGATCACCCGGTTCACCGGCAGACGGAAGAAGCCCAGCGAACTACCAGCATTCTTCTGCAGCACGGCGAACAGGCGCTCGCGCCACATGGCCATGCCGATGCGTTCGGACGGGATCACCGTCTCGCGACTGAGGAAGTAGGTGGTCTGCATTGGCGGGCAGTCGATGCCCTTGTCACTCAGTTGCTCCAGGGCACGGGGAATGTCCGGGGCCTCCATGAAACCGAAGCGCAGGCGCACCCGGTAGAAGCCCTGGTCGTAGGCCTCCAGCTCGAAACGCTCGGCCAGCGGCACCCGCGGGCGATCCTCGTAAAGCACGGTAAGCAGCATCACCCGCTCGTGCAGCACCTGGTTGTGCAGCAGATTGTGCAGCAGTGCATGGGGTACCACCTCGACCCGACTGGTCAGGAACACCGCGGTGCCGGCCACCCGATGCGGCGGCTGCAGGGCGATGCTGGCGATGAAGTCGCGCAGTACCAGGGAGTGTTCATCGAGCCGCTCGAGCACCAGTTGGCGACCGCGCTTCCAGGTGCTCATCAGGCCGAACAACAGGATGCCGACGATCATCGGCACCGCGCCGCCACCGATGATCTTCGGCACGTTGGCGGCGAAGAAGATCCCGTCGACCAGCAGGAACACCGCCAGCAGCGGCACGGCCAGCACCTTCGGCCAACGCCACAGCAGCAGGATCACCGAGGACACCAGCAAGCTGGTGCACAACATGGTGCCGGTCACCGCCACGCCGTAGGCACCGGCCAGGCCGCTGGACGACTGGAAGCCCAGCACCAGCAGCACCACGCCAACCAGCAGCAGGCTGTTGATCAGCGGAATGTAGATCTGCCCCTGCTCGGCGCTGGAGGTGTGGAGAATCTGCATGCGCGGCACGTAGCCGAGCTGGATGGCCTGGCGGGTGACCGAGAAGGCGCCGGTGATCACCGCCTGGGAGGCGATGATGGTGGCCACCGTGGACAGGCCGATCAGCGGGATCAGCGCCCAGCCCGGCGCCAGCAGATAGAACGGGTTGCGTACGGTTGCCGGGTCGATCAGCAACAGGGCGCCCTGGCCGAAGTAGTTGAGCAGCAGGCCCGGGAAGGCCAGAAACAGCCAGGCGTGGACGATGGGCTTGCGACCGAAATGGCCAAGGTCGGCGTACAGCGCCTCGGCCCCGGTGATGGTCAGCACCACGGCGCCCATCACCGTCAGCCCGATCAGCGGGTTGGCGATGAAGAAGTGCAGCGCCCAGTAGGGATTGAGCGCCAGCAGCACTTCCGGGCGCTGGACGATGCCATGCACGCCCAGGGCGCCGAGCACCAGGAACCAGACCACCATCACCGGGCCGAACAGGTAGCCGATGCGTGCGGTGCCGTGGCGCTGCAGCAGAAACAGCGGAATCAGGATCAGCAAGGCCAGCGGCACCACCCAGTGGTCGATGCCGTCGACCACCAGGCCCACGCCTTCCACCGCCGAGAGCACCGATACCGCCGGGGTGAGCATGCTGTCACCATAGAACAACGCGGCGCCGAACAAACCGAGCATGATCAGCAGGGTACGCAGCCGCGGGTAGTCGGCGGCGGCCCGTTGCGCCAGGGCGGTGAGCGCCATGATGCCGCCCTCGCCGCCGTTGTCGGCACGCAGGATGAACATCACGTACTTGACGGTCACCACCAGGGTCAGTGACCAGCAGATCAGCGACAGGATGCCCAGCACGCTGGCCTGGGAAAGGCCGACGCCATAATGCGGCGAGAAGATTTCCTTGAGGCTGTACAGCGGGCTGGTGCCGATATCGCCGTAAACGATGCCGGCGGCGCCGACCAGCAAGGCAATGGGCGAGGTGCGGGAGGGGGTGCTCACGTTGCAGGGTATCCCAGGTGGACTCGATTGCCCCTAGGTATACGCCGGCTTCAGGCGTTCGGCAGCTTCGCTTCATACAGTTTTACGGCTTCTTTACGCGTGCGCGCGCTTCTTTACGCCAACCTTGCACGACGCCATGATCTGCCTACGCACCGTACCGGACATCCCCATGCCCACCGCCGTCGATCGCCTGCCCCACCGCCCCACCGCCCCCGCGCGTGACTATCTGCTGGCCGCCCTCGGCGCCGGCCTCGGTTGCCTGCTGGCCCTGGGCGTCTCGCGCTGGCTGGACCTGCCGAACATCTCCCTGGTGTTTCTCGCCGTGGTGTTGGTGGTGGCGGCGCGCAGCAGCATCGGCCCCGCATTGCTGTGTGCCCTGCTGTCGTTCGCCGCCTACGGTTTCTGCTTTTTGCCGCCCACCTGGTCGGTGGTGGTGCACCGCGAGCAGGACGTGCTGACCCTGCTGTTCTTCCTGTTGATTGCCCTGCTGACCGGCAACCTCGCCGCCCGCCAGCGCCAGCAGTTTCGCGACCTGCAGGTAGCCCAGCGGCAGACCGAAAGCCTGCTGGGCTTCGCCGAGCGGTTGTCCAGCGCCCAGGATCAGCACGACCTGCTGGCCGCCATGCTCAGCCAGTTGGACCTGCCGGCCGAGCGCCTGTGCCTGCTCAGCCGCGATACCCAGGGCCACTGGCAGCAGGCCAACGGCAGCCCGCTGGCGCTCAGCGAGCTGGAGCGCATCAGCGCCGAACACGCCTGGCAGAGCCGCCGCCCGCGCGGCTACGACAGCCATAGCCTGACCCATCCGCACTGGTGGTGGTGGCCACTGATGGACGGCGACCAGCCGCTGGCGCTGCTGGGCATGCGCACCGCCCAGGGTGACCCGCCGGCGGGCGAGCAGCGCCAGCTGATCGACGTGCTGCTGCCCCTGCTGGCCCATGCCCTGGCCCGCGTGCAACTGGTCGAAACCCTTGGCCAGACGCGCCTGCAACATGAAACCGAGCGTCTGCGCAGCGCCCTGCTCGCCTCGGTGTCCCACGACCTGCGCACGCCACTGACCGCCATGCGCGGCAATATCGAAACCCTGCAGCTGTTCATCGACAGCCTTGATGCGGCGACCCGCGACGACCTGCTGCAAAGCACCGCCAGCGAGGCTTCGCGCCTGGACCGCTATATCCAGAACCTGCTGGACATGACCCGCCTGGGCCACGGCGGCCTGCACCTGGAGCGTGACTGGGTGGCTGCCGGCGACCTGCTCGCCGCCGCCCTGCAGCGCCTGCAGCCGGTGCTGCAGCCTCTGCGCCTGCACCTGGAGGTGCCCGCCGACCTGCCGCTGCTGTGGGTGCAGGGCGCGTTGATCGAACAGGCGCTGGTCAACGTGCTGGACAACGCGGCACGCTTCTCGCCGCCCGATGGGGTGATCGACATTCGCCTGAGCCATGATGGCGAGACCTTCTGCTTCGCCATCAGCGACCAGGGCCCCGGCATTCCCGTCGAGGAACAGGCACAGATCTTCGACCTCTTCTACACCGCGGCCCGTGGTGATCGCGGCGGCCAGGGCACCGGCCTGGGCCTGGCGATCTGCCTGGGCATGCTCAACGCCCACGGCGGCACGGCGCGGGTCGAGTCGGCGCCCGGCCAGGGCACCACCCTGATCCTGCAACTGCCCTTGCAACAGCCCGCCGAGGACAGCCGGCATGACTGAAACGCGCATCCTCCTGGTCGACGACGAGGCGGCGATCCGCAAATTCCTGCGCATCGGCCTGCAGGCCCAGGGTTATCAGGTACTGGAAGCCGATGGCGGCGAAGCGGCGCTGCGCCTGGCGGCGCTGGAGCAACCCGACCTGGTGGTGCTCGACCTTGGCCTGCCCGACCTGGACGGCCAGGAGGTGCTGACCCGCCTGCGCGAATGGTCGGCCGTGCCGGTGCTGGTGCTGTCGGTACGTGCGGGCGAAAAGGACAAGGTGCAGGCCCTGGACAACGGCGCCAACGATTACGTCAGCAAGCCCTTTGGCGTGCAGGAATTCCTCGCCCGCGTGCGCGCCCTGCTGCGCAGCCGTCCGGCCAGCGAGAAACCTGCCGCCGCCCTGGCCAGTGGCCCGCTACGGGTCGACTTCGCCTTTCGCCGCGTCACTCTGGAAGATCAGGAGGTCAGCCTGACCCGCAAGGAATACGCGGTGCTCGAAACCCTGGCGCGCCACCCCGGCATGGTCGTCACCCAACAGCAACTGCTGCGCGATATCTGGGGCCCGACCCACACCGAGCACAGCCATTACCTGCGTATCGTCATCGCGCACCTGCGCCAGAAGCTCGGCGACGACCCGGCGTCACCGCGGCTGATCGTCACCGAAGCGGGTGTCGGCTACCGGCTGATCGCCTGAGAGCCTGTTCATGATCTTTCAGCTCAGATTCGTCGATTTTGGTAGCTAAGCGGCGTTAGCGGTCATCGGCGCAGTGCCTGTGGGAGCGGGCCATGCCCGCGATTTTTCGCGCGCATGGCGCGCTCCCACAATAGGTCGATGTCGGCTGCTTTTGCCTTGTAGTTGCCGCTTCATACGCATAAAAATCGTGAACAGGCTCTGAGAAACTTGAACGCGCCGGCAACTCCACGCGCTCTGTTAGACTCGGGAAACACCCCTTGCCGGAGAACACGATGCCCAAGGTCGGAATGCAACCGATCCGCCGCTCCCAGCTGATTGCGGCAACCCTGGAAGCCGTCGACCAGGTTGGCATGAGCGATGCCAGCATCGCCTACATCGCGCGGCTTGCCGGCGTATCGAACGGCATCATCAGCCACTACTTCCAGGACAAGAACGGCCTGCTCGAAGCGACCATGCGCCACCTCATGCAGGCCCTGCGCGAGGCGGTGCACGCGCGCTATCGGCTGCTGCGCGAAGACACCCCGCGGGCACGCCTGCGCGCCATCATCGACGGCAACTTCGACGAAACCCAGGTCAGCGGCCCGGCGATGAAAACCTGGCTGGCGTTCTGGGCCAGCAGCATGCACCAGCCGGCCCTGCGCCGCCTGCAGCGGGTCAACGACCAGCGCCTGTATTCCAACCTGTGCGGCCAGTTCCGCCGCGCGCTGCCGCAACCGCAAGCCCGCGCCGCGGCCCGCGGCCTGGCCGCATTGATCGACGGCCTGTGGCTGCGCGGTGCCCTGACCGGCGAGAGCTTCGACACCCGCCAGGCCGCGCAGATCGCCTACGACTATCTCGATTTGCAGTTGGCCAAAGCCGAGTAAGCCAGCCGCCTTCGCTGGACCGACACTTATGTGGGAGCGTGCGGGACGCCTAAAATCGCGGGCATGGCCCGCTCCCACGGTGGCCCGCTGAGGTGATGAACCTGATCATTTGATGGGTTTCACCTGCGCGGCCCGAACCATCCTAAAAATCCCAACGCAGCCCGTAGGATGGGTGCAACCCATCAACCCTCGATGGGTTTCACC
>ENA-UOWK01000569-UOWK01000569.1-bioreactor-metagenome-genome-assembly--contig:-NODE-569-length-17604-cov-27.720896_pt1 | contig 17604 bp, 6 predicted proteins | sample MGYA00238157_ERZ761612 | MGnify/ENA primary metagenome ERZ761612 (study PRJEB28901, sample SAMN06268035) | bioreactor metagenome | isolation source: Joint BioEnergy Institute, California, USA | place... | reverse complement strand
CCAACGCGCCTGCTACATTCCAGAGCCTAGTCAACAACACATTGCGGGACTATCTAGACATCTTTTGCATGGCCTACCTTGACAACATCCTCATCTATTCGGATACCCTGGAAGAGCATAAGGAGCATGTGAAGAAGGTCCTGAGAGCTCTGCAGGATAGGAAGCTCTCTGTGGCCCCAGAGAAATGTGAATGGCACACCCAGAAAGTGGAATTTCTAGGATTTGTTATCACCCCAGGACATATAGAGATGGACAAAAGGAAACTGGTCACCATTAGAGAATGGCCTACTCCTACTTCAGTCAAAGAAGTGCAGTCCTTCCTTAGATTTGCCAACTTTTACTGGAAATTCATCTGGAACTACTCCAAGATTGCGGAACCCTTGATACGGCTCACCAGGAAGAAGCAAAACTTTGAATAGGGGAAAGAACAACAAGCAGCATTTGAAAAGTTAAAGCAGAAGTTCTGTGAGGAGCCTGTTTTAAAGATCTATGATCCAGAGAAACCAGCTATACTGGAAACAGATGCCTCTGATTACACCATTGAGGCATGCCTCAGCCAGCCAGATAAGGAAGGCAGATTACACCCCATTGCCTATTATTCCAGGAAGATGACACCCCTGGAGCTGAACTATGATATCCATGACAAAGAATTACTGGCCATAGTTGCAGCCTTGAAGAAATGGAGGCATTATCTAGAAGAGGCCAAGCACCAGACCTTAATATACTGTGACCATAAGAACCTGGTTCACTTTACCACCACCAAGGAGCTGACTTGAAGACAAGCCAGATGGGCCAAAGAACTGGCACAGTATGACATCCAGATCACTTACAGGAAAGGAAGGGAGAATGCCAGAGCCAACACTCTTAACTGAAGACTGGACTATGAGACAGAGAAGCCTGGAGTTCAGCCTGCAATCTTCAGAACCAAGGCAGACGGCACACTTATTCTAGCCAGGCAGCTGGCACCAGTTTTCCAAATTACTGGCTCATGGGAGGAAGAAATCAAGAAGGCTTACAAAAATAACTTCATGGCCCAGGAACTGATAAAAATCCTTGAAAAGTCTGAGACACAGGAACCTGCAGAGAGGGACCCCAACATAGCCATGAAGAAAGAAGACATCATCCTATATCAAGAATTGGTCTATGTGCCTGCCAAACTTTGAGAACAGTTGGTTAAGGATATCCATGAAGCCCCAGCACATGGCCACCAGGGAATGGACAAAACCATCAAATAAATCACCAGGAACTTCTATTTTCCAGGACTCAGGAAGACAGTGCAGAAAGTGGTCTCCCAATATAATCTCTGCATAAGAAGCAAGGCCACCAGACATGCTCCATATGAATACCTGCAGCCCTTGGAAGCACCTAAAAGACCCTGGCAGTCCATATCCCTGGACTTCATCACTGATTTGCTGGAATCGCAGGAACCCTTGACCAAGGTGAATTATGACTCAATCTTAGTCATTGTGGACAGATTCATCAAATATGCCTACTTCCTACCCTACTGGAAAACAGCTAATAAGGAAGACTTGGTATATACCTTCTTACAGGTAATTGTAGGAAACCATGGCCTACCAGACAAAATTGTGTCAGACAGAGACAAGCTGGTTACATCCAGGTTTTGGCAATCCTTGACTCGGCAATTGGGCTCTAAGCACAAGTTATCTACAACAGCACACCCACAAACAGATGGGCAGACTGAGTGAACTAATCAAACCCTGGAGCAATATCTTTGCTGCTACATCAATTACCAACAGAACAATTGGGTTGAACTACTGCCTCTAGCCCAGTTCGCATACAACAGCGCAAAGACTGAAGCAACCCAGGAATCACCATTCTATGCCAACTATGGGTTTGAGCCTACAGCATACCAGGAGCCCATCCCAGGCAAGATTTTAGCCCAAAAAGGAATCCTCAAAGCAGACCAACTGAAGGAGCTACATCAACAATTGAGCCTAGATGTTCAATTTATCACTTACTGAGCAGCCATGTACTACAATCAACAGCACCAGGAGGCGCCTGAATTTAAGAAGGGGGATAAGGTATACCTCCTCAGAAAAAATATCAAGACACAGAGACCCAGCAACAAACTGGATTTCAAAAAGATTGGACCCTTTGAAATCAAAGAACAGATTGGAAAAATGAACTATAAACTCAGACTGCCAGAGAATATGCAAATACACCCTGTTTTTCATGTTTTCTTATTGGAACCAGCACCGACCCATGCAACAGTCATTACCGAAACTGAAGAAATACTGCCTGAGAATCCAGAAGCAGACCAAGAATATGAAGCCAAAAAGATACTGGACAGTGGTTATGTGAATGGTCAGTTCAGATATCTGATCAAGTGGGCAGGATATGATGATTCAGAGAATACCTGAGAATCTCCTGAGAATTGTGAAGGATGCAAGGATCTCATTAAGGAGTTCCACCTCTGGAACCCAGATTGCCCAAAACCTGAGGATCCGCCACCCCGGAAGAGAAGAGGTCGGCCAAGAAAGAATCCCAGGAAGGGAGGCAGGAAAGGTCCACAGACAAATTAACCCCAGGGGCGCCAGGTGTGCCAGCACTAACAGCCAAATTGGAAGCTACTGCCTGATCATTGACTGAAGACCTCTCATGATGGGATTCACCCCCAGAAGACTGATTTCCTTGTTGCCGCTCAAGCTCCTCCAGAGCCTCAATTTCAGCCAACTCCCGTTCAAATAAATCCTGACTGCAATTGTCCAGGAAAGAAAGCAAACGAAGTAAACAAATCACCTTGGCTCAAGAACCAGCAGCCTGAAGGGTAAGATGTTGGGCCCACTGAGTGAGATCTTGAATCTGTTGAGTAAGATTCTGGATTCCAGCTTCATCCTGCTCAATACTTCGCTGCGCCTCCTCTAGCTGGGAACAAATGCGATCTCGTGCTTGATCTACTTGCCAGAACTCAGCAGGGGAAGGCATTTCTTCAGGAAATTGACAGCAACTTCTGCAGCAAACACACTTGTAACAATGTTTTGAGTCAGAGGAAATCCAGCAACAATAACAAGAATGAGATTGACAACTCAGACACCAGACTGATGCTTCAGAACCACCACAAAGTATACAGGCGGCCAAAGTGTGACAACAAGCAGTGGTACTGGACATGATGAGTACTAGGGAAGGTTGAAGGAAGAAGGAGGGAAGGGGGGAACCTACCTTCTTATGGGCTTTCAAGACAAAAGCTGCCTAGGAGAGGGGTAGTGTTATGGACCTTGCCATACAAAGGCTGGATAATTGAAGGACCAAGGGTAGTAACTGATCAGCACATGACTGATCCAATCACCTTGATCACCTTGATCACCGCGATCACCATGATCACCACAATCACCACAATCACTATGATCACCAAAACAGGCATGTATATAAAGACATTCCTTTCTGACAGAATCAGACCCTTGTGGTTGACTCACATAGCAACTCGTCCTATAGACAGTGCTAGTAACACAGGCTTATTCTTACTATTATACTGCTCACCCCCTTGTTTCTTGTCTTCAAGATAAACCAACGGCCCTATTAGGTCTAGTTATCTAGGCCTGTCGTTACAAACATCATCCTATTACAACAAGAAGTCAATCAGCTTCATGCTTCAAATCAACATCAAAAAAGGAAGAAAGAGATAACAAGACACTTTATTCAAACTGGTGGAAGTTTGACAGGCATGGAAGGACAGCAACTTAGTGAGGAACATGATCAACAGGAGCAGGCACAGGTGCAGGCATTGTCATCTAGGCTGCCATGTAGGGATCCAAGATGTAGTAATTGTAATAAAACAGGTCATAATCAGCTTAAATGCCCTAGTATATAGGGGGCTTTCTGTATATAGTCAAATAGATTGAATTTTGTTGCAATTAAAGCTTCAATATTTAGTGTGTTGATTTTTCGAGGAGCCGGACCGCTCGCTGTCCCAGACCGCTCGCTGTCCGCTTACATTATGTAGTCTGTTGATTATACTAGCTTTAAAGATTAGCAGTCAGTCTTACTACAACTAGAACTACTACTATTTAATTTATAGCTTCATCATGCTATTCATATCTATTTTCTAGGCTCTTAACTCTAGCACCTAAAAATTAATCTCTATCTAACTATTTATCTCTAAGCTGTATGTCAAACAGATTTCTGAGTATATGATTTAATTTTTTTAATAAATCTAATAGCTGAATGCTGAATATTTAGTATTAATTACTAAAGATCTCTAACAGTCTAAGTTAATACTTCTTTATTAATATCATAGTATAAAGAATATAAAAAATTATGGAGGACTTAGCAAGTTTATTAACTGACAACAATCTAATATATTATAGATTATAATAAAACTGTTAATCTATATTAAATTTTTAAACAATCTATTTTAATAGAACTACAGTTTTATTATCTATTTGTTCTGTTTAATAATAATCTATCTTATAGAAAGCATTATTTTACAGTATATTGCAAGCTAAATAATTTGTAAATTAATAGTGAGATTATCTTTTAATTTATCAGCTGAATAAATCTGTAGATTGTTAGTAAATATTATGCAGACTAAAATAGATTGAATAAGATAAAAATTAAAAAAGATCTGTTTAATAAAGGCTGGCCTGTAAAGCAATAAAATTTATAGATAAAGAAAAGTTAAATAAAGAAAGAGAATTATAAGCTATAAGCTAATGGTGTTGATGGCTGAAAAGCTTCAAAAAACATGATGAGTGTGGTGAAACTGCATCACTCAGTTGTATGTGTTGCTTGATTGTGGATTACATTAATGTAATCAACCATCAAGTAATAAATACCATCAAGCAATAAATTTTTCTTCACCCTACCATTTCCTTTTTTCAACACATTATTTTATCACCACTATTATCAAAAATGCCTTTATCTCAAGAAAACCAAATTCAAATGGCTATTGCAGCTTATAAAAATCAAAAAGTCAAATTAATACTGAAGGCTGCAGAGATTTTTGGGATGTCTGAGGCTATTCTTTGTGCTCATCTTAAAGAAAGACAACCATATGCAGAAACATGTGCTAATAGCCATAGATTAAAGACTATTGAAGAGGAAACACTTATTCAGCAATTACTAGAGACAGATAAATAAGGTTTTTCAATTCAGCCAGAGTTTCTGTGTTCAATGGCACAAATATTACTCTGTAAGTGTTTACAGAATCTTACTGCAGTCCTTAATATTAACTGGGCTTATAAATTTGTCAAGCACCATCCTGAGCTGCATATAAGATATAATTGAAGGATTATATACCAGTGTGCAAAGCAGGAGGATCCAAGAGTTATAATACTATGATTTCAAGCTGTACATGCAGCTATTCAGGAACATGGCATACATGAAGATGACATCTAAAATTTTGATAAAACTGGCTTTGCATTGGGGCTCTGCTCAATCTCTAAGGTTATTACTGCAGCAGAATGCAATGAAAGATCTTGTATAGTCATTCAGAGAAACTATAAATGAGTTACAATTATTGAGACTATAAGCTTAAAGGAGATTTATATACTATCAGTGATTATTTTAAAAGCAGCATTTTAATAGGCTGCTTAGTATTAAGAACTTGCACTTTCCAAAGACTGATGGATTGCAACTAGCAAGAATGGCTGAACAACAGATGAAATAGGCCTTCACTGATTGAAAGAGGTGTTTGAACCTTATTTCAGACACTATATAACTGGTGCAAAGCAGTTACTTATTCTTAATAATTATAGTAGTTATTTAACTGCAGAGTTTGATACTTTTTGCAAGAAAAATATAATTATCTGTCTTTATATATCTGCACATGCCTCTCATCTCCTACAATTACTTGATGTTGGTGTTTTTGGCCTGCTTAAGCACACATATGGAAAACTGCTTGAAAGAGAATAATTGCTGGCAACAATTATATTAACAAGAAAGACTTTCTATCTCTATATCCATCTGCTCATACAAAAGTGTTTACTCCAGACAATATGTACAAAGGCTTTGCAGGAGCTGGACTTAAGCCACTTGATAAAGAGTGGGATCTTGCAAAGATTATCTTTCAGCTTTATACATTAATATTACTAGCTTCAGTTGAAAGTTCAGTCTCCTCTGCTTTTTAAACTTCTTAGAATTCTCATCAGCTGGATCATAAGGTTTGCAGCTTGCAAAAAAGCCTTAGTGCAAGAAAGCAAAAGCTTTCTAGTAGCCCAATATCTTATATTCATCATCTTGAAAAGGCTGTGCAGATGGCAATGAATATGAAGCTTCTTCTTTAACAAAAAATAAAAGTTCTATAGGCTGAGAACAAGCAGAAAATAAAAAAGAAGGCAAAAAGACATGCTATTCTAAATAATAATCTTATTTTATTTGTACAGGAAGGTCAAAATTGCATTCAGCAGCTTGATACACAGCTTAATGAGAAGCTTGATGAGCCTACACCTATGCCTCAACAGCAAGCTCCACAACACTACAGTGGCTGTGAGACTATTAGACATACTATAAGAAATTGTCCTAATAAATAGCTATATATTCAACTACTAGATAGTCTAATTTAATTGTATTGGTGGTTGAAAAGCTTCAAAATTATAGTGGATGTGGTGAAAATTTGTTGCTCAGTGGTATTCATTGCTCAGTGGTTGATTACATTAACTGATTGTGATAGTGTTGTCTTTTAGAAAAGATAGCATCTCCACTGTTATGAGTAAAGCTGTTGAATAGAGCATACTGTGTCTGTTAAATATAAAAGATACCTAAATAACATCTGAATATAGCAAAACTAGTAAAAAATAAAAACTCAGAATAAAGCTGAAAAACTTATAATCAGCTGATATTTTAGCAAGTTTGTCTAAGGAAGTAAGAATTAAGTAATAATACTGATCTGACTGCTGCAGAGTTATTTTGGGCTACTCTTATAAAATAAAAATATTTTTATCTGTTTCTAATAATTATCTTTAGATGCAGTTTTAAGTAATTTTATTTATTTTAATAAAAATAGAGAAATAATGTTATTATATTTAATTTCAGAAGATTTTTAGAATTTATTTCTTTTAATTCACAGATTTTAGAGTTGTTAATTATTTTGAAAGAATATAGATTATTTTTAGTCTCACTGAAATTATTTTTTACAATTTTTTGTCGCTGTGTAGCCTTAGCAATTTAATTATTCTCCTTTTTAATCAACAATTTTTTAGAAAATAAACTAAAAAAATCATAAATTTAAACAAAGACAGCACTTGTTAGTATTTACTGTATAATAGCTTATTATGCTAATCTTCTTTATAATATATAAAGTACAGAAGAACTGCTGTAGATGATCACCTTTTAACTTAGTATAATAACTAATAATCCTAACATTATAAAAAGATTAAATAAAGATTGCAGATCAAAGGCAGAATTTTTAGAAGATTTAATTATAATATTAGATCAATATATGCTAAATTAATAAAAAATAATATTTAAAACAGATGAAAATAAACATCTGATTAGAGTTCAGAATATTATTATATTATAAAAGTTTATTAATGATAAAAGCTGATTTAATTTTAGATTTTCTATGAATCAGCAGAAGAACATTAAGTAAAATATTATAAGTCTAAGATTAACATAATCCACAACTGAGCAATGTATACAACTGAGTGACACAGTTTTGCTGCACTCATCATGTTTTTTGAAGTTTTTCAGCCATCAACACCATTAAATTAGACTATCTTGTAGTTGAATATATAGCTATTTACTAGGACAATTCCTTATAGTATGTCCAACAATCCCACAGCCACTGCAGCGTGCTGGAGCTTGCTGGCAAGGCCTAGATATAGGCTCATCAACATGCTCATTAAGCTATATATTAAGCTGCTGAACACAATTTTGACCTTCCTGTACAAATAAAATAAGATTATTATTTAGAATAGCATGTCTTTTTGCCTTCTTTTTTATTTTCTGCTTGTTCTCAGCCTATAGAACTTTTATTTTTTGTTAAAGAAGAAGGTTTATATTTATTGCCATCTGCACAGTCTTTTTAAGATATTGAATATAAGATATTAGACTGCTGAAGAGCTTTCTTATACTAAGGCTTTTCTATAAGCTGCAAACCTTGTAATTTAGCTAATAAGGATTCTGAGATGTTTGAAAAGCAGAGGAGATTAAGCCTTCAACAAGAGATAATATTAATATATAAAGTTAAAAGATAATCTTTTTTAAGAACTTAGTCTTTATTAAGTAGCTTAAGACCAGTTTTTATAAAGCCACTGCATATATTCTCGCTAGTAAATATCTTTTTATAAGCAGATAAATAGAGAGATAAAAAATCCTTCTTACTAAATAATTATTGTCAGCAGCTATTATTTCCTCAACCAATTTCTTATATGTGTGTTTAAGTGGGCTAAAAACACTAATATTCAGTGATTGTAGAAGATAAGAGATATAAAAAGATATATAAATAGATAATTGCATTCTTTTTATAGAAAATATCAAATTCTGCAATCTGATAGCTAAAATAATTATTAAGAATAAGCAACCACTTTACACCAATTAAACAGTGTTTAGAATGTGGTTCAAATATCTCTTTTAGTCAGCAAAAGCTTATTTTATCTGTTGTTTAGCTATTCTGACTTCTCACAAGAGTATAGCCTTTATTAAAAAGAGCAGGTTCTTGAAATCAAGCAGCTTATTAAGATCCTGCTTTTAAGATAATTTATAGAGATATATAGATCCCTTTTGAGCTCACATATTCAATAATTATAATCTATTTATAATTTCTCTAAATAGCTCTTTAAGATCTTTTATTATACTTTACTACAGTAATGATCTTAGAGGTGGAACAGAGTCCTATTATAAAGCCAGTTTTATCAAAATTCTAGATATTATTCTTATATTATGTTCTTGAATAGCTTTTTGTACAGTCTTAAATTATTATTTTATAATATTTGGATCCTCCTGCTTCACACATTGATATGATATACATCAGTTATATTATATATACAGTGCTGGGTGGTGCTTAATAAAGTTATATACTTAATTAATACTAATAAATGCAGTAAAATCTTGTGTCTGCTCATAAAGTAAAATCTATATCATTCTATATAAAAACTTTGACTGAATTGAAAAGCCTTATTTATTTATATCTAGCAGTTGCTTGGTAAGGACTTTCTCTTCAATAATTATCAATTTATAGCTATTAATGTGTGTTTCTGAGTGTGGTTTTCTTTCTTTAAGCTATTTATAAAGGGTAGCTCCTGACATCTTAAATATATCAGCAGCTTTTCTTTTTGATTGAATTTTTTGATTTCTAATAGCTGAAATAGTCATTTGTATTCAATTTTCTTGAGAAAGAGGCATTTTGCATGATAAAAATAGAAAAAAATATGTTGAAGAATATTGATGATAGAATGTTTTGAGGGGGTGGTGAAACTGCATTGCTCAGTTGTGGATTATGTTAGTGATTCCATCTCTTTGTTACATAATCAGTCTTGATAACATAATCCACAAGCAAGCCGCGCTCACCCAAGCAAGCTGCTCACCTCTCATCTATATACAAACTTTTATTCTCTATAGAAGCCACAGATTCTAGTAAAATATCTAATATATATTATTTCTCAGTTCTATAACACTAAGAGCATATATAAGTATTATACTTATATGACTGATATATACTATATTGCATATAGACATATGATTTTATTTAAAAAGTTTTAATTATCTTTTGAAATATTTTTTAAACAATCTCTGTACAACCTTTCTCTTTCTATATAATAAGAATATCTTCTTAAGATATTTAAGCTGATAGCTTTATTTATTTTTTTGTTTTTATTCCTTATTTGCAGTCTCTAATTTTTGATTTTTATGATTCTTTCAGTCTTTAATAAGGTAATTTAATATCTAATTTATAAGATTTGAACTGTGCGTCCAATATCTAAATAAGACTCAATTATTTTGGATTGAAGCTGCAATTCTTTATTATTATAAGATGTCTTAAATATTTAAAAACTTACAGATTACTCTAACTGACATCAGAGAATATTAAAATCATTAAATATAGAGTTGGAAAAAAATCTGATTAGATTTATTAAAATAAATTTTATGACTACAAATCTACTGTGAATATTCTGATTTAAATATCTTGTTTATATAAGCTTGTTAATATGCTGTGAGAAAGTTCATCTTATTAATATAATTAATTAATTTTAAGTTGTGTACTCTTCTCAGCTAAACAATTATATAATCTCTTTAATATTAAAAAGCAGCTCATATTTAATGATTATAAAGATATAAAGAATAAGCTAATATATAAAAATATAATAATGCTTAATATAAAATCAATTACATTCTATATTAAATAATTCTTGTAATTATTAAGAATCAATATGTTTATATAGTTCTTGATACGTCAATCAAAAATCTTTTTTTAGTATTTAACTTGATTATAATAACTTAATCAGAAGATAGTTAATTATTTTAAAAATATATTGCTTGATATATTTTTTTATAAAAATAACTATAAATAATAAAGCTTATTTATATAAATGACTGCTTTAATAACTGTAATTTGATTACAATTATTAAATTATATAAAACTGAATAGTTTAATCTAATAATCACTTTTACAGTTGCAGTCATACTAATCTTATATTGCTTAATTGCTTGTTGTATACACTGAAATTATTTTTTTTAATAATTTTTAAATCTTTATATTGAGTTTGTTGATGATTATATCTGTGAAAATATTGTGTTTTAAGATTATTATAATATTTAAGAAAGTTATAAACTCAATTCTTATTAATAATAAATAAAATAATTGATTTAAACTGCTCAGCAAGAAGAATATTAATTATTATATAACATTAGATCTAAGAGACATTCCTCACTTATTTATAGATATTATTTGTTAATAAAACTCTTTAATAGAAGTTAATTCTTAGTTCAGAAGTTATATTGTACAGTACAGTCTTAAAAGTCAGTTATAAGAAATGGAATAAGAAGTATTATATATAATATATAGCTGCTCAGATATTTGAAATTTAAATCCTTTTTAATGCTTCAATGATCAATAATATTTTGTCTTCTTGATGAGGGCTTTTTTTGACAGGTTTTGTGGACATCCTGGTGGTTGATTTTGTTGAATATATTGTGTGTTGAGAGGTGGGCAGCTTGCTTGTGGATTACATTATAAGTAGTTAGTTACTTAGCCTAAGAAAGATCATTCAACATCAAGAAATCTGTTGAAAAAACCAACTATAATGAGTATAAACAAAACTGAAGATATATCTCTAAACTGAGAAAATCCAGTAACTAATAGTGAATTTATAGTAAATTCTTAGTAAAAGAGAATTTATAAAAGTTTTCATAATAATCATCAAAATCAATAATAATGTTCGTTAATCATATGCAGTATAAGTATGCTTATAAAAATTTTTTACTTAAAGCAAGTCAAGCTAATTATTTGTTTATTCTTATTAATATTAATTGCCCAGTCAGATAATATATCTTTATATTATAAAGCTCAATGCATCTTTTCAGCAAACATGATTATAAGAAATAAGACTTATTCAGATAAATTGATTAATTTAATTATAATTATTAAAATCATTCACATATAATCTTTAAATTTTTATTAATATTAAATCTATTAATAATTATATTTGTGGTTATATCTGGACGAATACTTAATATAATATTTAATAAAGTTTTGAACTCAATTTTTGATGTAATAGTAATTAATTTATTATAGTTTGTTAGTAATAGATTTGTTATTTGATAAATATTAACAGATTTAGAGAAAAGTCTATATTGATTTATATTTCATATTCATTTTTAAGCACAGATTTCTCAACAGTAATTTGATTATTTGAGATTGAATCAACATATGTAATATATTTATAAAGATAAAAGATAGGAATAGAATATAGAATATTATATGCCCACATAGCAGTATTAATACTTAAAAATTAATATTTTCAAAACGCTTAAATAGCAAAAATTCTATTCTCTTTTTGAGCAGTTAAATTACTTGATGTTGCTGATATTTTATTGCTGAATTCATTAAACACATTGCATGAGTAAGGAGATGACTCACTCACTTGTGTGGCTTGCTCACCTGTCAACAAAGTCCGGACTGGCTATCTAAACTTTGGTGACAACAATCACAAAGTGTGATGATGTTGATAATATATAAAGATAAATAAAAAGACAACCTATAATTCTGAATAGCTTATATAAGAAATATATGAGAAGAAGAATGAATTCAAAAATATATAGAAGAAATTGCACAAAATTAGGATGAGGAGCTTAATAAAAGAACTGCAAAAAGCAGAAATATTCTGAGTATTCTAAAAAAATATCAGTTTGAAAGATCAAGTATTCAAGAAAAAAAGCTTAAAGAGAGGCAAGCTACTCAAAATAAAAGTTTGTCTATCAGAATATCTCAAAATTGAGAAGAACATCACAGAAATAATAATTTATATGATATTTAATAATACAAAATCTCTTTCAGACTATAAATTTCATGACTATCTGACAGCTCAGAATATAAAAGAAATGAGAGATAAAGTTATCCAAATCTAAGTTGAAAGAAGAAGAGGAAAAATCCTGCTGAAATAAAGATGAATTTCAGAAGAATAAATTTTTCAATTGCATTCTCTATACAATAGAGTGCTAATAAAATTCTATAAGATGTAACAAGATCATATTAACGACTGTGAAAGATGCCAGAAACAGATATTTAAAAATGCTTAAAACATAGAAAAGTGATTGCTGAAGAATTCAAGTGAGTCCTATAAAATCAGAGAAATATAATTTTGCAATAAAATATTTAGACGTGTTAAATTGCAGCTGTGATTACTATCTACAACATTCAAAACAAAATTATTGATGAAAAGACTGGAAAACATATTATAATAACTGCTGTTCAATACATAAATTATATATATAAGCAAAGTTGCTTTCTCTGCAGTGATCTTACTATTCTCTAGATCAGAGTCAGTGTCAGTAGATAAATTAGTATTAGAAATGCTAACTGGCTTCTTGATTAAAATCCGCAGCTTATTGATATTATTATTAGCTTCTAAAAACACTTATCAGTTAATAAGAACTCTATATAAATCAGACTCTATAATTAACTGAGACTAACTCGAATAGATTCTTAAGAATAATGAGAAAGTTACTGATGATATAAAAATGCTTCACTAACTTTAGAGGCACTGATGCTCAGAGTTTCAAGCTTATTGGAGATATTAAAAATGATAGATATGTTAATTAAAACACTATAATATATAAGAGCTGCTGTTCAGCAGCACTGTAAAAGCTAATAATTTTTGCATAAATATATAACAATTAAGCTGCAGAATCAATATCTTTTATTAGTAATCAATTCCAGACAAGATGCAGTAAATATAGAAGATATTAAAGACCATATTTTTGAATTCAGACTCTTATAAAAAGATAGTAACATTTATAATATAATCAGCTTTACTTTTTACTTTATTAAAATATTATTTACAAAGTCTATAAAGATAATACGGGGATTTATTATAAGAGAAACAATATTTAGTTATTATTCTTAGAATTACTAAACTTACTAAATAAAGATTAATATTTATCAGTTAATAGACAGCAGTTTTAAAATACTTAGTCTAAACAGTTAAACAGAATAAATTCTAAAGTATCTTTTTAATAGTTAGTGTTCTAACAATAGATAAAGATATTTAAAACTGATTATTATGATGGTTATAGAAGTTCATATTTATAGTTGGCTTATTTTGGTAACATTCTTAATAATTTAATAGAGATGATATAGAGTGACATCACTATATAAAAATATTTACATTATAAGAATTCAAGAGAGTAGAACTGTAGATAAAAAGATTTTAATAAAAATATAGAAGAAATAGCTTTAAGAGAAAATAACAAAGTTATAATAGAAAGAATATGTTAATTTTTAATAGCTAGTATCTAAGACTATAGATAATCAGCAGACTCAGAGACAGAGAAAAACATAACAGAAAAATATATGGACTTCAGTATAAGAATAGTATTACTAAATTTCTAATAGAAGAATTTTAGAAAGGCTGAAGCATTTTTAAAAAATAATATTCTCAGTTACTTTATCAGTTTATTATTTTCTAAGATTAGAACTAAGAGAGATTAAATACTGATAAAGCAAGATAGAGCAATATATAGATTAACTTATATAGTATTACTTTTTAATATTATCTAGAGAATAGATGTTTATTAGAAATATAAAATTAATATCTGCTTTTTACTTCTGTTATTATCACATTACTATATTAATATACTTAAGTTTTTAGATTTTTATATCAACTCTAGAAGACAGTGCCTTTTTTCTCTTTAAGTATATTTTTTGCTTAATAAATTGTCAGCATTAAGTTCTAAAAGAATTATTTAATATTTTCTTTAGAAAGACATATATAAAAATGTTTTAGCAGAAGAACTAGTAGTAGTAGCTATTTTATTAATAGAAATCTCTTCAGAACTTTTTCTTAAGTTTGATTAAGTATTTAAATTCCTTTAAGCTGGCATTAGGTAGGTTAGTATTCTCTTCTGACTAATAAGTTTTTCAATTAATAATAAATGGCAGGTAGTAGTTAACTACTAAATATATTAAAATATTATTTTTAATTTATTTTATCAGGCTATTCTCTGATGTTTAGAGCAGTTAGAGTGTTGAATACTTAATTCAAAGGCCTGGAAATAGGTATAAGTAATATAATAAAGATTAATACAGAACAGTATCAGGTTTAATAGTAAACTATATATATGCAGTTAAGTCATGTAATATAACTGGCCTTAGGGCCAAGCTCTAGAGCTGGCTACATTCAACATCTGCTACATACTTGTGCCTAACATTAGCTTTTTATTAATTTCAGGAGAATCTAGCTTTATAAACTGTTCAGACTCTTTACTAATATTTATAGCTTATTTAGTTCAGATTGTCATAATATTAGTGATGCATGTGCTATTCTTAAAGATCTATAGAGACTTCAGGCTTATAATCTTTAGAAGATTATATTATACTAGCTAAGATAGAACTTTTAAGAATAGTTAAACTTAATTGATTAAACTAATTTAGTCTTATGGATAAGATATCTGATGTATAAAATTTTGAATATTGCAATAGTTATGAGCAGGTGGATTAATCTCAGCAAAATCAATTGACCAATTCATATGAAGTCAATTAGCTAATTCATGAGTATAATGTTGAGGTCATGTATTCTTATCTAAGCAAGATCTGGAGTTCAGCTAGCCTGAGGCTATAGCAATAGCTGAAGATCACCTGAATCCAACATTTATATCATGCTGCAAGATAATCAGAAATTATGATAAATTATATATTCTTTATTTTTTTTTCTAGGAAAAGACATGAATGTCTAAGATGGATATTGTCAAAAGGTATCAACTGTCCAGCAGTTGAACTGTTATTCTCAAAGTGAGATAATTGATAGGAGTCAAGGAACTAGAGATGAATAACCAGTTGAATACCTTGATTCTAAGATCTGTATGAGAATAAGACACAATAAAGAGAAGTAGCTACATGTCTGAGAAAGAACACCCTTATATCTTTCTTCATGGTAGTTAGTCTGTTGGTATATCCTCCTATTCTTCCAGATTAGCACAGTCTCATGGAAGTCAGACTTACCATATTCCCTTTCTTGTCTACTATCTACCACATCCAGTCATGTGTTCTGTACTCTCCTTTGTCTCTTCTGTTTCCATGTCCAGCCTCCTCATTACCCCTCATTGGACTCTGTGTCACCTCATGTCTCCTCCAGGGCTTCATTCTTCTGACAGATATTCTTATTAATATAAAAAGGTATATTTTTAGAGAAAATAGTATTATATTCTCTAGTCAATAATCTTTCTGAACTTCTTTATCGGCAGCTTGATTTTCTGGTGTTGTAGACATTCTGATGATGGAAAAATTGAGATGTGTTACGTAGTGAGAGTGACTAACTTGCCTATCTGACTAACTTGCTTATAGGTTACATTAATATAATCTATAAGTGAGCTGGCCACATACCCACTGCTAAATATATTCAATAACTAATTAGCTAACAACAAACATGAAAATTGAATGTTCTAGCAATATATTTTAATAATTTACATAAGCTACACTGTGGTGGTACCTACTTTGCTGGCTATGAATCTGACTGCTCAATCATTTCTTTATACACTTGATCGGCTTGCTGAGTATATTATATGCATCTGTTAGAATACTCTTAATAGCTATATAAAATTTAAAAGCATTTCTTTTTCTTTTCTGATGTTGATTAACATAATAATTTATTAACTATATCTGCACCGACTACTAAGAATAAAAAAGGATTTATAAAGTGGAGTGAAAAAATTAATATATTAAAGAATATGGGATTCAGAAGAAAATAAAGAAAAAAATAAGAAATATTTATTAGCTTATTCAGAATAAGATAGATTAAATTAAGTAGCTAGACTAGATCTAATTTAATCTAAAAATGATATTTTATGCATCTCAGAAAAGATGGATTTAAGATAAAATCATATAATAAATACTTCTATAAACTGAATAATATTTTGAATTCAGAATAGAGATTTTACTTTACTACTTCTTTATTTATAAAACATGCTCTTTATCTGTTCTTCTTTAATTTTATAGCTGGAACTAGATATATAGACATTAACTGCAATGCTTATAATTTTTATTAAACTTATAACTGATTATTTTAAGCTGCGATTCAGTGATGATATTACAATATTATATATAGACAAATTTGTATACTTGTATATTATTATCATGAGTAAAGCTTAATCTCTTAAATAATAACTTAATTACTATTACAGATATCTTAATAGCTTTATAATTTAACTGTAATTACATCTGCAAAAATTTAATTAAATAGCTAAGAATGTTTATATAGTTACAAAAAAGTAGTTAAGTAGTATAAAGAAGTAACATTATAGAATAGCTGAATATGTGCCAACAAATATAAAAATAAAGATTATTTTGGAGAGCTTATAAGTATTATAATCTTCTTAAAAGGCTCTGTAAAATAATTAAAGAGAATATTAATCTAGCTTTAGCTATTAATGTTATTTTATAACTAGTAGTTAAGTTTACAGTTAAGATAAATATATTACTGCTAACATCATAATCTGACTGCAATTACAGACTATCTATTATAAATTGTGATATAAAGTTATATTTGATGCCATTATGCTATAGCGCTACTATCTTTCTCTTAATTATTCTCTTTATGTGTTTTCACATCTGCTTTGCTTTAACCATAGTTTACCACTTCTTATCTGTGTTTTATAATGTTTTCTGCATATCTTTAATGCTTCTGTGGTGGCTATAGTAGCTTAATTGCCTGTACAAATTATGTGTAGTCAATTTTTTCTACTTCTCAGATAGTTCTATTTTAACTATAATGTAATATATTGACTTATATATCTGTATTTAACAATGAGATAGCTGATTCCTCACTTTTAATATTTGCTTTTATTATAATACTACTCGATTATGTATTTAGTTTTATATAACATAATCCACCAACAAGCGAGCCTCACCAACAAGTGAGTGATGGTCTGAGCTACTGAGTGAGCCACCCCCCTATTCAACCACATCATCTACTACTATATCAAATTCCATCAAAT
>ENA-UOWK01000568-UOWK01000568.1-bioreactor-metagenome-genome-assembly--contig:-NODE-568-length-17653-cov-17.451472_pt1 | contig 17653 bp, 17 predicted proteins | sample MGYA00238157_ERZ761612 | MGnify/ENA primary metagenome ERZ761612 (study PRJEB28901, sample SAMN06268035) | bioreactor metagenome | isolation source: Joint BioEnergy Institute, California, USA... | reverse complement strand
GTGATCGCCTTCTCGAGCGTCTCGAGGTCGGCGAGCTGGAGCTCCGCGTTGATCGTCTCCATGTCGTTCTTCGGGTTCACGGCCCCGTCGACGTGGACGACGTCGTCGTCGGCGAAGCCGCGGACCACCTGCGCGATGGCGTCGGCCTCGCGGATGTTGGCGAGGAACTTGTTGCCGAGGCCCTCACCCTCGCTCGCACCGCGGACGATACCGGCGATGTCGACGAACGAGACCGTCGCGGGGAGGATGCGCTCCGAGGAGAAGATCCCGGCGAGCACGTCCAGACGCGGGTCCGGCAGGTTCACCACGCCGACGTTCGGCTCGATCGTCGCGAACGGGTAGTTCGCCGCGAGCACGTCGTTCTTGGTGAGAGCGTTGAAGAGGGTGGACTTGCCGACGTTGGGCAGTCCGACGATTCCGATGGTGAGAGCCACGGGCATCCACTCTACGCGGCGGGCGGGCCGCCGCCGTGCGGTCCGCCGGTCCGGACCGGCGGCGGCGCGCCTCCGCATCCCCGTCGGGATCGGCGGTGAAGGTGGATCACATGGGCCTGGACTTCACCGCGATCGACTTCGAGACGGCGAACTCCTCGAACGCCTCGGCCTGCGCGGTGGGGCTCGCCCGGGTCCGCGACGGCCGCGTCGTCGCCTCCGAGGGCTGGCTCATCCGCCCTCCCGCGGGTCACGACCGGTTCTTCGAGATCAACGTCGGCATCCACGGCATCCGAGAGAGCGACGTCGCATCAGCCGCGACGTGGGTCGAGCAGTTGCCGCGCCTCCTCGACTTCGTCGGCGACGACATCCTCGTCGCCCACAACGCGGGGTTCGACATGCGGGTGCTGCGCAGCGCCTGCGAGGTGACGGGACACGTCGCCCCGCCCGCGCGCTACCTGTGCAGCCTGCACGTCGCACGGAAGACCTACGACCTGCCGTCCTATCGCCTGCCGTTCGTCGCGGCGGCCGCCGGTCACCTCGACTTCGCCCACCACGACGCGACCGCCGATGCCCTGGCGTGCGCGCAGATCGTCATCGATGCGGGCGCGCGAGCCGGTGCCGGCGACCTCGTCGAGCTCGCGATGCTGCTCGGCGTCCGCATCCCGCAGATCCCGCAGCCGGTTCCCGCCTCCGCGTCCTGAGGCCCTGCCGCCGCGCGGCGACGGGGCGATGTCCGACCCCTCGGGCACGATGAACGTCATGGATGCCGCTTTCGCCACCGTGCTCGCCGTGATCTGCCTGATCGCCGGCGCCCTGGCCGCCGGCGCGTTCGTCGCCGCTCGTGAAGCCAACCGCCGCACGGACCTGCAGGCGCGCGCCTCGGCCGCCGAGGCGGCCCGTGACGCGCTGCAGGCCCAACTGGACCAGCAGCGGGCTCTTCATCGCGAGGTCACGAGCCGCGTGCACGCCGAGCAGGCGGCTCGGGACGAGCGGGAGCGTCGCGAGCAGACGGTGCTCCGCGCCCTCGCCCCCGTGCAGGAGACCCTGACGGCGATGCAGCAGAAGGTGGATCACCTCGAACGCGACCGGCAGGAGCAGTTCGGCTCGCTCGCCGAGCAGCTGCGACGGTCGCAGGAGTCGGACGAGGCGCTGCGAGCCACGACGGAGTCGCTGGCGGGCGCCCTCCGCTCCAATGGGACGCGCGGTGTCTGGGGCGAGACGCAGCTGCGCCGCATCGTCGAGTCCGCCGGCCTCACCCGCTACGTCGATTTCGACACGCAGGCCTCGATCTCCTCCGACGCCGGCAGCGGTCGCCCCGACCTCATCGTGCGCCTCCCCGGCGAGAAGGCCCTGGCCGTCGATGCGAAGGCGCCGTTCGACGCCTATCTCGAAGCCAGCGCGATCCCCGTCACGGCGGTGGGCGAAGAGGGTGCACGGCGCAGTCGCCTGCTCGCGAAGCACGTCGCCGCGGTTCGCGCCCACATCGACGCTCTCGCGAAGAAGCGCTATTGGGCGGGGATGCCGTCGAGCCCCGAGTTCGTCGTCTGCTTCATCCCGAGCGAGTCCCTCCTCGCGGCGGCCCTCGAAGAGGATCCCGCCCTGCTGGAGTACGCGTTCGGACGGAGGGTCGCGCTCGCGTCCCCCGTGAACCTCTGGGCGGTCCTCAAGACGGTGGCCTACACATGGACGCAGCAAGACGTGTCGACCGAAGCGCGCCGGCTGTTCGATCTGGGCAACGAGCTGTACCACCGGCTGGGTTCGCTCGCCGGCCACGCCGACGATCTCCGCCGCGCCATCGAACGGACCGTCGACAGCTACAACCGCTTCGCAGGCTCCCTCGAGACGCGGGTGCTCGTCAGCGCACGGCGGTTCCCCGGCATCGACGACACCCAACTCGACACGCTGTCGACACCGCGTCCCATCGAATCCACGACGAGACGACTGACCGCTCCCGAACTCCTCGACGGAGTCGAGCGCGGTGACGGTTCCGAGCACACGGCTGCCGACCTCGGAGCTCTCCGCGACCGGCTGACCGACGAGGGTGAGCTCAGGAGGGGAAGAACGTCATGAGGCCGACGACGCCCAGCGACACCGCCACGAACGCGCCGATCATCCACCATGCGCTGATCTCGTGCCCGGGAGGCATCCGTCGGCGCAACAGCACATCCGGACGACGTGCGGGGTCGTCGATCACCGGGATCTGAGCCGTCACCGGACGCGGCCCCGCTGTCGTCTGCCCCACGACCGGGATCTGTCCCGTCGGCGTGACGGGCAGGTGACCGGTGAGCGAGAGCTGACCCGTGCGCGGATCGCTGGATGCGGTGGACATGTGGACTCCTGAGGGGCGGTGGCGAGTGCCGGGGATCTCTGACACCACGGCCCATTGTGCCAGAGGCCTCGTCCGTGATCCTGGGTTGACGCCCGGCGCGTGTCTGCTATCCGGTCGCCCGGCGAGCGATCCGACTCAGAGCCACTTCGAGGTGAGGTGCTCCGACGAGATGCGGCGAAGCGTCCCGGATGCCCCGCGGAGCACGACGCTCTCGGTGTAGACGAAGTCACCCGCGCGACGCACCCCCGCCACGAGTTCGCCGTTGGTGACGCCCGTCGCGACGAAGAGCGTGTTGTTGCCGCGGACGAGGTCATCAGCTTCGTAGACGTGGTCGTCGAGCTTCAGGCCCGCGTCGATCCCGCGCTGCTTCTCGTCGTCGTCGCGCGCCCACAGACGACCTTGGATGTGGCCGCCGAGCGCCTTGATGGCGCAGGCGGTGACGATGCCCTCGGGGCTGCCGCCGACGCCCACGCACATGTCGGTGCGCGCGTTGTGGCGCGCGGCGTTGATGCCGCCCGCGACGTCGCCGTCGCTCATGAGGCGCGTGCCGGCACCGGCATCCCGGATCTCCTCGATCAGCCGGGCGTGCCGGGGACGGTTCAGCACCGAGACGACGAGCTCGTCGACGGGCTTGTCGAGCGCCTTGGCCAGGCGGCGGATGTTCTCCGCGATCGGCAGGCGGATGTCGACCACTCCGACACCCTCGGGACCCGTCACGATCTTGTCCATGTAGAAGACGGTCGAGGCGTCGAGCATCGCTCCGCGGTCGGCCACGGCGATCACCGAGAGGGCGTTGTTGCGTCCTTCCGCGGTGAGTGTCGTGCCGTCGATCGGATCGACCGCGATGTCGCACTGCGGCCCCCGCCCCGTGCCGACACGCTCGCCGTTGAAGAGCATCGGGGCGTTGTCCTTCTCCCCTTCGCCGATCACGATGACACCGTCGAAGTTCACCGTGGTGAGGAACGCCCGCATGGCGTCGACGGCGGCGCCGTCGGCGAGCTCCTTCTTCCCTCGTCCGATGAACGGAACGGATCGGATCGCGGCTGCCTCGGTCGCGCGAACGAGCTCCAGCGCGAGGTTGCGGTCGGGATGCAGCGGACTCATGTCGGCAGTCAGGCTCACCATGGGCTCAGCCTAGGACCGTTGCCGCCGCCGACCACGTGTTTCCCGGCCTCGCCTGATGAAGGAATGCGGAATCTTTCCGATCCGGAAGGGAGGCTGTCTTCTGGGCGAGCGTGCCGGCTCGGGAGGGAGCGGCATCCCTTCGATAGAGTTGCGGTGAATCACTGACTTTCCCGAGGAGCTGACATGCCCGTCGCCACACCCGACCAGTACGCCGACATGCTGGACCGCGCGAAGGCAGGCGGCTTCGCCTACCCCGCGATCAACGTCTCGAGCTCGCAGACCATCAACGCCGTCCTCCAGGGCCTGACCGAGGCCGGCTCCGACGGCATCCTCCAGGTCACCACCGGCGGCGCGGACTACTTCGCCGGCCACACGGTGAAGGGTCGTGCGACCGGCGCCCTGGCGTTCGCCAAGTACGTCACCGAGGTCGCAAAGAACTACCCGATCACGGTCGCCCTCCACACCGACCACTGCCCGAAGGACGCCCTCCCCGGCTTCGTGCTGCCGCTCATCGAGGCCTCCGAGGCCGAGGTCAAGGCGGGCCGCAACCCGATCTTCCAGTCGCACATGTGGGACGGCTCGGCGGTTCCCCTCGACGAGAACATCGAGATCGCACGGGACCTGCTCCCCCGGATGAAGAACATCAACGCGATCCTCGAGATCGAGGTCGGCGTCGTCGGCGGCGAAGAGGACGGCGTCCAGCACGAGGGCTCGAACGACGCGCTCTACACGACCGTCGCCGACGTGACCAAGGCCGTCGAGGCCCTCGGTCTCGGCGAGAACGGCCGTTACATCTCGGCCCTCACCTTCGGCAACGTGCACGGTGTCTACAAGCCGGGCGGCGTAAAGCTCCGCCCCGAGCTCCTCGGTGAGATCCAGGAAGGCATCGCCGCGCACTTCGGTACCGGCCCGAAGCCCCTCGACCTCGTCTTCCACGGCGGCAGCGGCTCGTCGGACGATGAGATCGCCACCGCGGTCGCCAACGGCGTCGTGAAGATGAACATCGACACCGACACGCAGTACGCCTTCACCCGCTCGGTCGCCGGCTTCATGCTCGCCAACTACGAGGGCGTCCTGAAGCTCGACGGCGAGGTCGGCAACAAGAAGCAGTACGACCCGCGCGCGTGGGGCAAGGTCGCCGAGTCGGCGATGGCGCAGCGCGTCGTCGCCGCCACGCAGCAGCTCGGCTCGGCGGGCAAGTCGCTCGGCGTCTGACCTCCCTCGTACGACGAAGCCCCGGTTCTCTGCGGACCGGGGCTTCGTCGTGCGGAGCGTCAGTAGGAGGCGGTGCCCAGGACGTCGCGCGGGTAGAGCTCGTAGCGCACCCCGTCCACGGCGAACGCCGTGTGGAGGTGCGGCCCGGTGGAGCAGCCCGTCGAGCCGACCGAACCGATCCGCTGCCCGGCCGCCACGGACTGGCCGGTCTTCACCGAGAACGCGCTGAGGTGGGCGTACACCTGCTCGAAGCGGTGGCCGTCGACGGTCGAGGTGACGACGACCTCCTTCTGCTTCGTCTTGTTCGGAGCCCACGAGGGGCATCCGCTCGTGATCCACACCTCGCGCACCGAGACCGTGCCGCCGCGCATCGCGTAGATCGGCGTCCCCGTGGGAGCGGCGATGTCGTCGCCGCTGTGGCCGGCGTAGGTGGTGAACTTCCCGTTCGGGCGCAGCGGGTACGCCCAGCCGTAGCGCCCCGGGACGGATGCCGCGGCTCCCGTCGCGTCCGGCAGCGCCGCCATCTTTTCGCTCGTCCACACATCGTCTCCGTTGCCGTCGACCAGGCGCAGGACACCGTCGTTGCCGAGCACGGCGCCCGTGGCTCCGAGGCCGGCCGTCCGCGAGCTCCAGAGCACGACGTCGTACTGGTTCAGCAGGAGGAGTTCGCCGTCCTTGGTGAACGAGAGCCGGCCGTCGAAGGCGAACGTGGTCCTCGCGGTCCTCGTCAGTGCGTATCCGCGGGTGAGGCCGACGTTGCCGTCGCCGAGGATGCCGAAAGCGGAGCGACCGTCGGGAGAGGTCAGCTTCACTCCGGGCCGGAGCATCGTCCCCGGGGTCATGGATGTCCCGAGCGACCACGACACGGACCGCGCTGCGGACGTCTTCGTGACCGGCCGATGGTTCGCGCGGTACGCCGTGACCGAGACGGACACCGACCGCCCGGCGACCCCGGTCGGCACTTCCCAGCTCGTGCCCGTCGCACCGTCGACGGGGTTGCCGTCGACGCGCCACTGGACGCCGAACTGCGTCGGCGCAGGCTGCCAGGTGCCGGTGTTCACCCGGAGCACACCGCCCGCGGTCGCGGAACCGGAGATCGTCGGCGTCGGCGTCGTCGTGAAGGAGGCGAGGACAGCGACCCCGCCTGACGTCCGGGACGCGGTCGTGTACCCGGACTTCACGCCCGTCACGCGGACGGACACGGTCGTGCCCGCATCGGCGGCCACCATCCGGTAGGTGCGAGCCGTCGCTCCCGGGATCACGCCGCCGTTGCGCAACCACTGATACCCGACGGTCACGCCCGCGGGCGTCCACGTCCCCGGGTTCGCCGTCAAGGTTCCCCCGACCGTTCCGGCCCCCGAGATGGTGACGCCCGACGGCGCGCCGAGGACGCGCTCGACCGTGACGCCGCTGCTCGAGCGGACGAGCGACGTGTATCCCGCCTTCGACACGGTCACGCGGACCGAGACCGTGGCCCCGGCATCCGCGGAGACGAGTGCGTAGGTCGACGCCGTGGCTCCCGGGATGGCCGCCGTGCCGCGCAACCACTGATAGGTCAGGACGACCGGGGCGGGCCCGAAACCGGCGACCGCGGCGGTCAGCGTGCGGCCGACGGCGGGAGCACCCGTCACGGCCACGGTGCCGGGCGTCAGCGCGGCGGCTGTCGCTGCGGGGGTGGCGATCGGGGCCGGCGTCGCCGCCGTCGCCGCCGCCGACGGCGAGGCGAGCAGCAGCCCGACGGTGCAGGCCACGGCGATGGCGGTGGAGGCGAACCTCCGGTGTGTGCCGGTCACAGTTCCCCTCCCGAGATGAGCGCGCGAGGGAGAACCCGCAGCAGCCGTAAAAGTATCAGGCAGGGAAGGCGTTCTCCAACCGTCCGGAGCGGCGGTCGGGGCCGCCGGCCTCAGGAGGTGAGCGCCAGTCCGCGGACGAGCCCCGGGTCGCCGAACAGCGGCACGACGAGGCAGACGCTGACGATGACGAACGTCACGATCGCTCCCACGAGCGGGATCCACCAGCTCACTCGCCCGCGTGCGAGCGACCACCACGACAGAACGGCGGTGAGCACCCACCCGACGGCGAACACCGTCGCGCCGACGCCGCCCCACAGCGCGCCCTGCGCCGTATTGGTGAACTCGCCCTCGACGCCCGCGACCTCCATCCACGTCTTCGCGAACGCGGTGAAGTCGACAAGTTGCGGGATCGCGCTCACGACCGTGACGAGCCCGTACACCAGGAGCGCGACGGTGATGATGCGGTCCGCCGTCCGGGTCGGGCGCGCCGCGACAGTGGTGGCGGGAGCCGTCGGCGGATGCGGGGCGTCGACGGGTGCCGGCGCTGCCGGCTCGGGCTGACGGATCGCCGCCCGCTGCTGCTCGGGCGTCGCGTACTCCCCGTACTGCGGTCGCGGTCGGGGTTCCTCGCTCACGAGCGGTTCCGTCCCCCGAGAGCGCGCTCGTCACGGCGACCTTCGAGGTCCTGACGCAGTTCCTTCGGGAGCGAGAACATGAGGTCCTCCTCTGCGGTCTTCACCTCGGCGACGTCGCGATACCCCGCTCCGGCCAGATCCTCGAGCACCTCGGTCACGAGGACCTCGGGAACGGATGCGCCGGACGTGACGCCGACCGTCTCGACACCGTCGAGCCACTCCTGCTTGATCTCGTGCGAGTAGTCGACGCGGTAGGCCGCCTTCGCGCCGTACTCGAGGGCGACCTCGACGAGACGGACGCTGTTCGAGGAGTTCGCCGAGCCGACGACGATCACCAGGTCGGCATCCTGAGCGACCTTCTTGATCGCGACCTGGCGGTTCTGCGTCGCGTAGCAGATGTCGTCCGACGGCGGGTCCTGCAGGTTCGGGAACCGTTCGCGCAGCCGGCGGACGGTGTCCATCGTCTCGTCGACCGACAGCGTCGTCTGCGAGAGCCAGACGACCTTGTCGGGGTCCTTCACGACGACGCGGTCCGCCTCGTCGGGCGAGTTCACGACGGTGACGTGATCCGGCGCCTCCCCCGCGGTCCCCTCTACCTCTTCGTGGCCGTCGTGTCCGATGAGGAGGATCTCGAAGTCGTCGCGGGCGAAGCGGACGGCTTCACGGTGGACCTTCGTCACGAGAGGGCAGGTGGCGTCGATCGCCTGCAGTCCGCGGTCCGCGGCGGCGTTGACGACGGCGGGCGACACCCCGTGCGCGCTGAAGACGACGTGCGCCCCCTCGGGGACTTCGTCGACCTCGTCGACGAAGACCGCGCCCATCGACTCGAGCTCGGTCACGACGTGGATGTTGTGGACGATCTGCTTGCGGACGTAGACGGGGGCGCCGTACCGCTCCAGCGCCTTCTCGACGGCGATGACGGCACGGTCGACACCCGCGCAGTACCCGCGGGGTGCGGCGAGGAGGACGCGCTTGGCGCCCTGGACGGGAAGATCGACGAGCCGCCCGCGGGCTCCCGGGATCCGGGGCATCGGCAGCGAAACGGCAGGTGAGGTCACCCCTTGATTGTACGAACCCCGGGCTGGGTGGGGGACGTGTGCGCCAAGATGGGTCACCGTGACGACTTTCCAGACCGAGGCGGGTGCCGTCCCGCCGCCGGATGCGGTGCACCCGCGGGACTCCTCCCCCGACACCCCGACTTCGGTCTCCCGTCTGAACGAGACCATCCGCGACTTCGTGCAGAAGTGGGGCGCGGTCTGGGTCGAGGGCGAGATCACCGCGTGGAACCTCCGCGGTGGTCACGTCTTCGGACGATTGAAGGATGCCTCGGGCGACGGCATGCTCTCGTTCCGCATGTGGTCCTCCACGCTGCAGCGCACCCCCGGCGACCTGAAGATCGGCGACCGTGTGGTCGCGTGCGTCAAGGCCGACTACTTCGTGAAGACGGGCGATTTCAGCTTCACCGTCTCCGCCATGCGTCACACCGGTCTCGGGGATCAGCTCGAGCGGCTCGAGCGACTGCGCGCGACGCTCCGCTCAGAGGGTCTCTTCGACCCGGCACGCAAGCAGCCGCTTCCGTTCCTGCCCCACGTCATCGGGTTGATCACGGGTGAGCGCAGCGACGCGGAGAAGGACGTCCACCGCAACGCGGAGCTGCGCTGGCCGCACGTCCGGTTCCGGACGATCCATGCGGCCGTGCAGGGCGACCGCTGCGTCCCCGAGACGCTGGCCGCCCTCCGCGAGCTGGACGCCGATCCCGAGGTCGACGTCATCATCATCGCCCGCGGCGGCGGCGATCCGCAGACCCTGCTCGGCTTCAGCGACGAGAGGCTCGTCCGCGCGGTGGCCGCGGCATCCACCCCCGTCGTCTCCGCCATCGGACACGAGAACGACCACCCGCTCCTCGACGAGGTCGCCGATCTCCGGGCCTCCACACCGACGGACGCCGCCAAGCGGGTCGTGCCGGACGTGTCCGAGCAGCGGGCCCTCGTGCAGCAGTTGCGGAGCCGCGCTCGCACCCGGCTGACCCAGCGTGTCGGCCACGACATCGCCGCGCTCGCCCAGCTGCGCTCGCGCCCGGTCCTGCGGGATCCGGAGTCCCTGCTGACCGGCCGCGCGCAGGAGATCGTCGCGCTGTCGTCCCGCGGTCGCGACGTGATGACCCGCAGATGGGATGCCGCGGCCCGCTCGACCGCTGAGCTCCGGGCATCCCTCCGCGCCCTCTCCCCCGGCGCCACCCTCGACCGCGGCTACGCGATCGCGCACCTCCCCGGCGGTGGCATCGTCCGCGACGCGGAGCAGGCGCCCGCGGGGACCGACGTCGTCGTGACGGTGGGGCGCGGCTCGTTCGCGGCGCGCTCGGCGGGCGAGATCGCCGAGACGGGGGCGGAAGCCGCTCCCTCCGCGATCTAGGATGGGAGCCATGACGAGCGACGCGGGTGATGTCTCGAGCCTCACTTTCGAGCAGGCCCGCGACGAGCTCGTCCAGGTCGTCGCGAAACTCGAGCAGGGGTCGCCCACGCTCGAGGAGTCGCTCAGCCTGTGGACGCGCGGCGAGGCCCTCGCGGCGCGCTGCGAGGAATGGCTGCTGGGCGCCAAGCGGCGGCTCGACGAGGCGCGTCCCGACGGCGGGACCGCGTCCTGATGGCCAAACCCCGCGTCGTCGCCGAGCTCGGCCGACCCGAGACACCGGACGAGACCGCAGCCCGCAAGGCCGCGTCGTCGCAGCGCTACCGCTCCAGCAAGACCTTCCGTAACCTGATCGCCGCGCTCATCGTCTGCCTCGGCATCATGGCCGTCGTCTACCTCGGCGTGCCCCGGGGCACCCCCGCCGACACTCCCGAGGCGGATGTCCCCGCCGCGGCGGCGGCGGCCGAGAAGACCGTCGGACGCGGTGTGATCGTCCCCGAGGTGCCCGGATCGTGGCGCGCCAACTCCGCGCTCGTCGACGGCGGTGAGTGGCGCATCGTCTACGCCCCGTCGAGCGGCTACGTCGAGGTCACCCAGGCGTTCGACCCGCCCGCGCAGTGGGTGTCGCGAGAGCTGGGCGGCTACGCACCGACCGGCACGTCGACCATCGACGGCATCGAGTGGGACGTCTACGACCTGCCGTCGTCGGTGGAGAAGATCACCTACGCCCTGTCCACGACCATCGGCTCCGACACGGTCGTCATCGGCCTGGCCGAGTCCACCGACCAAGGCGCCGCCACGACGGTCGCCGAGAGCCTCGGCGATCAGATCCGCACCCTGAGAGAGGAGGCGCGATGAGCGAGAACCCCCGCCCGTCCGACGTCTGGTCCGCCATGCTCGCCGGCAACCGCCGATTCGTCGCCGGAGAGCCCCAGCACCCCCGACAGGATGCGGAGCGTCGCCATGAACTGGCGCACGTGCAGCGTCCGACCGCGGCCCTGTTCGGCTGCTCCGACTCCCGACTCGCGGCGGAGATCATCTTCGACGAGGGACTCGGCGATCTGTTCGTCATCCGCAACGCCGGGCAGGTGATCTCCGACTCCGTGGTCGGCAGTCTCGAGTACGCCGTCGCCGTCCTGGGTGTGCCGCTGATCGTGGTCCTCGGGCACGACGAGTGCGGCGCCGTCCGCGCCGCCATCGAATCGACGGCTCCCGACGCGCCCGCCCTCCCGGCCGGCATCTGGCGCCAGGTCGCACCGATCGTTCCCGCCGTCCGCCGCGTCCTGCAGGCCACCCCCGGCTCGAGTGCAGCGTCGGTGGATGCCGAGGAGGTCGGCCGCGAGCACCTGCGCGACACCGTCGCCGGCATCCTGCACTCCTCCGAGCTCATCAGCGACGCCGTGGCCGAGGGACGCGTGGCGGTGGTCGGGGCGAACTATCGCCTGGCCGACGGCACCGCGATCCCCGACGTCGTCGTCGGCGAAGCCGGCTGACGCCCCCATCCCCCTTCCGCAGACACGTGAAACGAGGACGTGAACGACATGACTGACGAGACCGACTACCGCATCGAGCACGACACGATGGGTGAGGTGCGCGTGCCGAAGGACGCGCTCTACGCCGCGCAGACCCAGCGCGCCGTCGAGAACTTCCCCATCTCGGGCTCGGGACTCGAGTCGACGCAGATCGCGGCCCTGGCGCGCATCAAGAAGGCCGCCGCGCTGGCCAACAAGGACCTCGGCACCCTCGACGGCTCGATCGCCGACGCGATCGCCTGGGCCGCGGACGAGGTCGTCACCGGCGCCTACGACGCGCAGTTCCCGGTCGACACGTACCAGACCGGTTCGGGCACCTCGTCGAACATGAACATGAACGAGGTCCTCGCGACCCTCGCGACCCGCAAGCTCGGTTCGAGCGTTCACCCGAACGACCACGTCAACGCGTCGCAGTCGTCCAACGACGTGTTCCCCACGTCGGTGCACATCGCCGTCACCCAGGCCCTCATCGACGACCTGATCCCCGCCCTGGACCACCTCGCCGTGGCCTTCGAGGAGAAGGCGCAGGCGTGGAAGAGCGTCGTCAAGAGCGGCCGTACGCACCTCATGGACGCCACACCGGTCACCCTCGGTCAGGAGTTCGGCGGCTACGCGCGTCAGATGCGTCTCGGTATCGAGCGCGTCCAGGCCGTCCTCCCGCGCGTCGGCGAGGTCCCCCTCGGCGGCACCGCCGTCGGCACGGGCATCAACACCCCCCTGGGCTTCCCGCAGAAGGTCATCGAGCTCCTGGCCGCCGAGACCGAGCTGCCGATCACCGAGGCCAAGGACCACTTCGAGGCGCAGGCCAACCGCGACGGTCTCGTGGAGGCATCCGGGGCACTCCGCACCATCGCCGTCTCGCTCACGAAGATCAACAACGACATCCGCTGGATGGGGTCGGGACCGAACACCGGTCTCGGAGAGCTGCACATCCCCGACCTGCAGCCGGGGTCGTCGATCATGCCCGGCAAGGTCAACCCCGTCGTCCCCGAGGCGACCCTGATGGTCGCCGCCCGCGTCATCGGCAACGACGCGACGGTCGCCTGGGCCGGGGCATCCGGCTCGTTCGAGCTCAACGTCGCGATCCCCGTGATGGGTACGGCGCTGCTCGAGTCGATCCGGCTGCTCTCCAACGCCATGCGGGTGCTCGCCGACAAGACGGTGAGCGGGCTCGAGGCGAACGTCGAGCGCGCCGCCGCATACGCGGGGATGTCGCCCTCGATCGTGACCCCGCTCAACAAGCTCATCGGGTACGAGGCCGCCGCGAAGATCGCCAAGCACTCCGTCGCGAAGGGCATCACCGTCCGCGACGCCGTCATCGACCTCGGCTACGTCGAGCGGGGCGAGCTGACCGAGCAGCAGCTCGATGAGAAGCTCGACCTCCTCTCGATGACCCACCCGGGTTGATAATCGGAGCGTGAACAGCGCCGCCGCACCACCGCGACGGGGCACGCCGGGACTCGGGATCCTTCTCGCGGTCGCCGCAGCGGGCCTCGTCGGCGTGGGCGCGGCGGCGTTCGTCGTCGTGCTGCTGGTCGCCCCGGCCGCCGCCGGGTGGACCGCGCTGATCTGGGCGATCGCCACGGTCCCCGCCCTGGCGGGCGTGGGTGTCGTGGGCTGGGCGGTCCTCGAGCGCCGAGGGCTGGCCGCACTGGCCGCCGGCGACACGGTGGAAGGCGCGTTCGAGGCCCAGCAGCGGTTGCTCGACGATGTGCGTCACGAACTGAAGACGCCCATCACGATCGTCCGCGGCCACCTCGAGATGATGGATGCCGCGGACCCGGACGACGTCGAGGCGATCCGCGCGCTCGGCATCGCCGAGCTCGACCGTATGACCCGCCTCATCGGCGACATCGACGTGCTGGCGGCCGTCGAGGGCGGACAGCTCTCCACGGGCGAGGTGGACCTCGCCGCGCTCACCCAGCGGGTCTTCGAGATGGTCGGGGTGATCGGCGACCACGACTGGCGCGTCGAGCAGGGTGCGGATGCGGTGATCCGCGCCGACGGCGATCGTCTGCTGCAGGCGTGGGTGCAGCTCGCCGACAACGCCGCCAAGTACTCCCCCACCGGCACGGTGATCGAGATCGGGAGCGCCGTCCACGCCGCCGGAGCGCAGCTCTGGGTGCGCGACCACGGCCCCGGCATCCCGCCCGCCGTCCGCCACCGGATCTTCCGCCGCTTCGACCGCGGAACGGGCAAACGACATGTCGGCGGCTCGGGTCTGGGCCTGGCGATCGTCGACGCGATCGCGAAGGCCCACGGCGGGTACTGCGCCGTCGCCGACACCCCCGGTGGCGGTGCTACGTTCACCCTGGAGATACCCATCGGCACCCGGGGGGCGCTGCCGTCACCCATCCGCGCCGGCGATGTTCTGCTGCAGCGAGAGGCCACTGAATGACCCGCATCCTGATCGTCGACGACGAACCGCACATCGTGTCGCTCGTCTCGCGCGCCGTGCACGCGGAGGGATTCGAGGCGGTCGGCGCCGAGGACGGACCCGACGCCCTCGAGATCGCGCTCTCGGGCGACGTCGACCTCATCGTGCTCGACGTCGGACTGCCCACCATGGACGGGTTCGACGTCCTCCGCGAGCTCCGCGGCGCGGGCCACACGACGCCGGTCATCATGCTCACCGCGCGCAGCGGGACGAACGACACGATCGAAGGATTGGATGCCGGGGCCAGCGACTACGTCCCGAAGCCGTTCGCGGTGGCCGAGCTCATGGCACGCGTGCGGTCCCGGCTGCGCGACAGTGCCGCGAGCGCTCCCACCTCGCTCACGCGCGGAGACGTCACGCTCGACATCCTGTCGCGCCGAGCCACCGTGGCCGGCCGTGAGGTGGAGCTGTCGTCGCGCGAGTTCGCCCTCGCCGAGCAGTTCGTCCGGAACGCGGGCGAGGTCCTCACGCGGGAGGTCCTGCTGAGCCGGGTGTGGGGCTTGGACTTCGACCCGGGATCGAACGTCGTCGACGTCTACGTGCGGTATCTGCGCGCCAAGCTCGGCGCCGACCACATCATGACGGTGCGCGGCGAGGGCTACCGCTGGGAGTGACCTGTCCGACACACGACGCCCCCGGTCCGTCGGCCGGGGGCGTCGTGGCGTGCAGGATGCGGCTCAGCTGAGTTCGCCGGCTTCCAGCAGGTCCGTCACGAGTGCGGCGATCGCCGAACGCTCCGACCGCACGAGCGTGACGTGGCCGAACAGGTCGTGGCCCTTGAGGGTCTCGATGACCGACGCGATGCCGTCGTGGCGTCCCACCCGCAGGTTGTCGCGCTGTCCCACGTCGTGGGTGAGCACGACGCGGGAGTTCTGCCCGATGCGGCTGAGGACGGTCAGCAGGACGTTCCGCTCGAGCGACTGCGCCTCATCCACGATGACGAAGGCGTCGTGGAGGGAGCGGCCGCGGATGTGCGTGAGCGGCATGACCTCGAGCATCCCCCGCGCGACGACCTCCTCGAGGACGTTGCCGGTGACGACGGACCCGAGGGTGTCGAACACCGCCTGACCCCAGGGGTTCATCTTCTCCTGCTGGTCGCCGGGCAGGTAACCGAGCTCCTGTCCGCCGACCGCGTAGAGCGGGCGGAAGACGATGATCTTCTTCTGCTGCTGCTGCTCGAGGACCGACTGGAGACCTGCGCAGAGGGCGAGCGCGGACTTGCCGGTGCCGGCGCGTCCGCCGAGCGAGACGATGCCCACCTCGGGGTCGAGGAGCAGGTCGATCGCGATCCGCTGCTCGGCCGAGCGGCCGTGCAGACCGAACACGTCGCGATCACCGCGGACGAGCTTGTACGAGCCGTCGCCGGTGACCCGGCCGAGCGCGGATCCGCGCTCGGAGTGGATCACGAGGCCCGTGTTCACGGGGAGACCGCGCACGTCCTCGCTGACGCCGATCTCGCTGTCGTAGAGGTCGCTGACCTCGTCGCCCGACAGGTCGATCGACGCGATCCCCGTCCACCCGGAATCGACCGCCTGCTCGGCGAGGTACTCCTCGGCGTGGAGGCCGAGGGAGGCCGCCTTGACGCGCATCGGCAGGTCTTTGGAGACGACCGTGACGGACTGCCCCTCCTGGCTCAGGTGCATGGCGACCGAAAGGATGCGGGTGTCGTTGTCGCCCAGCCGCATCCCCGCGGGGAGGACGGTCGGGTCGGTGTTGGTCAGCTCGACCCGGAGTGTGCCCTCGTCGCCGACGGGGACGGGGAAATCGAGCCGGCCGTGCTCGACGCGCAGCTCGTCCAGGTGACGCAGCGCCTGGCGGGCGAAGTACCCGATCTCGGGATCGTGGCGCTTGCGCTCCAGCTCGGTGATCACGACGACCGGCAGCACGACGGAGTGCTCGGCGAACCGGAACAGTGCCCGCGGATCGCTCAGGAGGACGGAGGTGTCCAGCACATAGGTGCGGAGGTCCTGATCCTCGGCCCCCTCCATGGACTCGTCCTGGTAACGCTGCTTCTCAGGTGCTCGTGTGGCCACAACCCACTCCCGCCCCGGGTGGGAACCCACCCGGCAGTCACGAGTCGACCAGGGGTCACGAGTCGTGAGAGGCCGACCCGAACGGGCGCTCTGCCCGTTGGGATGAACGTAGGCTCCCCCGGCGACACTCCGGGGCCACGACACGCCGCCTGATGTGTCCGACGTGTGAACTCTCCGTGTCGAGTGCACCGGCGGCATCCGCCCGTGTCGAGCTCAGCTGCCGAAGCGCCGATCCCGGTCGCCGAAGTCGCGGATCGCGCGGAGGAAATCGACCTCGCGCAGGTCCGGCCCGAGCGCCTCGACGAAGTAGAACTCGCTGTGCGCGGACTGCCACAGCAGGAAGTCGCTCAGGCGCTGCTCCCCCGAGGTCCGGATCACGAGGTCGGGGTCCGGCTGACCACCGGTGTACAGGTGCTCGCCGATCTGCTCGGGGGTGAGGCTCTCGGCGAGCTCCTCCAGGGAGCCGCCCTTCTCGTTGTGCTTCGCGATGATGCTGCGGACGGCGTCGACGATCTCACCGCGGCCGCCGTAGGCGACCGCGAGGTTCACGTGGAGTCCGGTGTTCTCCCGGGTGCGCGCCTCCGCCGTCCGGAGGCCGTCGGCGAGGTCGGACGGCAGCACCTCGGCGCGACCGACGTGCTTCACGCGCCATCCCGGCTCGTGCGAGAGGGTCTCGGCGAGGTCGGCGATGATCTCGATGAGGTCCGTGAGCTCCTGCGAGTCGCGCTTGACGAGGTTGTCCGTCGAGAGCAGGTAGAGCGAGACGACCTGGATGCCGAGCTCGTCGCACCAGCGCAGGAACTCGTGCATCTTCGCGGCACCGGCGCGGTGGCCGTGCGACACGGTCGTGTACCCGAGCTGGCGAGCCCATCGGCGGTTGCCGTCGATCATCATCGCGACGTGGTGCGGAACCGTGCCCGCCTCGATCTCGCGCCGCAGCCTCGAGCTGTAGAGGCGGTACAGCAGTCCGCGTCCTTGGGTCGAAGGGGCGCGGGTCACAGGGCTACGCTACTCCGGCCGGGCGATCGGAGTGGGAGGGGCGCGTATTCAGCCGCCGGTATGACGGCGCGCGTAGGCTCGGGGACGTGACCCGAAACCTTCCCGACGACGGAGCCGAGATGCCTCAGCTGCCCCTCCTCGAAGCGGCGGCGGTCGACGAGCAGGTCGAGATCAGACCCACCTGGCGCGGGTGGATCCACGCGGGCACATTCCCCGTCGCGATCGTCGCGGGAATCATCCTGATCGCGCTCGCGCAGGGCGCTCCGGCGAAGTGGGCGGCCGCCGTGTTCATGGTGACCTCGCTGCTGCTCTTCGGCAACTCCGCGCTCTACCACCGTTTCGACTGGGGCCCGCGGACCAAGATCGTGCTCAAGCGCATCGATCACGCGAACATCCTCCTGCTCATCGCGGGGACGTACACGCCGATCGCCACCCTCGCCCTCGCCCCCGGTCAGGGGACGCTGCTGCTCGTCCTGGTGTGGTCGGGCGCCCTGCTCGGCATCCTGTTCCGGGTGTTCTGGATCAACGCGCCGCGCTGGCTCTACGTCGCGCTGTACCTGCTGCTCGGCTGGGCCGCCGTCATGTACCTGGGCGACCTGCTGCGCGCGAGCGTCGCGATGATGATCCTCGTGATCGTGGGCGGACTGCTCTACACCGGCGGTGCGATCGTCTACGCCCTGAAGCGCCCCAACCCGTGGCCGGGGCACTTCGG
>ENA-UOWK01000566-UOWK01000566.1-bioreactor-metagenome-genome-assembly--contig:-NODE-566-length-17703-cov-22.504760_pt1 | contig 17703 bp, 19 predicted proteins | sample MGYA00238157_ERZ761612 | MGnify/ENA primary metagenome ERZ761612 (study PRJEB28901, sample SAMN06268035) | bioreactor metagenome | isolation source: Joint BioEnergy Institute, California, USA... | reverse complement strand
AATACGTCGCCGCCGTCCTGCCGCTGACCGCGACCGCCGAGCTCGGCGAGTTCCTCGCCGGTGCCTTCCGTCCCGCCGACTGAGACGCGACGCGTCGAGCCGTCGCAGATGGCCGCTTTCGCGGCATCCCGCCGACCATCTGCGACGGCTCGATCTGATAGAAACGCGGCATGCGCCTTCCTGACCTGCCCTTCGAGCTCCACGCCTCCGACGAGTCCGGGTGGACGCTGAGGGGGACGGTCCTCGAGGGGGTCGCCCCTGCCGGTACGGATCTGTTCGTCGATCCCAGCGGGACGACCGGGGTCGCCGCGGAGACACTGCTCAACGCGAACACGCTCCTCGGCGCGCCCCCGGAGGGCGACTTCACCCTCGTCGCTCGGGTGCGTCCCGAGCATCACGCGACGTTCGACGCCGGGGTGCTCCTCGCGTGGGTCGACGACACGAACTGGGCCAAGCTCTGCGTCGAGCGGTCCCCGGCGGGCGAGTCGATGGTCGTCTCGGTCGTGACCAAGGGGACCTCCGACGATGCCAACGCGTTCCTCCTCGACTCGTCCGAGGCTCGGCTGCGGATCGCGCGGGTGGGGAACGTCCTGGCGTTCCACGCCCACGACAGGGGCGTCTGGACCTTCGTGCGCGCGTTCACGCTGCCGGGTGTCTCGGACCGACTGAGAGTGGGTTTCGAAGTGCAGAGCCCGACCGGCGAGGGATGCCGCGCCGCGTTCGACGAGGTCGGCTTCGAGCGCCGCACCGTCGCGGACCTGCGCAGCGGCGACTGAGCACCGCCCCGACGTCTCGGCGCGCCGAGCCGACGCGAACTGCACCCACCCGGCGGGAATGAGCGCCGTTCGTGTCGGGTCGAGCGCCGCTAGGGTCGGGGTGTGGACACCGTGAACCCCCTGCTCCCGGCCGGATACGACATCGTCTGGTCGGTCGTCGCTCTGGTGGCGGCCGTGCTGGCGATCGTCGCCCTGGTCTCGCTCATGCGGTCGGCACGTCGGTTGACGGCGACGCAGGCGCTGGTGTGGGTGCTCGTGGTGCTGCTGGTCCCGGTTGCGGGTCCCCTCGCGTGGCTCGCAGTCGGCCGACGAGCCGGGATGCCGCGCCGCGAGGCGTGAGCGGGACGCTCGCCGTCGACCCGACGCAAAGTGCGGCCAAACCGGCGCGTTGACGACAGTTCGCGTCGGCTCGACGCCTGGCCAGCGCCTCAGCGCCGCAGGTTCACCTGCAGGATCTCCTCCTGGTAGGGGGCGCGGACGGTCCCCGAGATCCGCAGGTCGAGCAGCAGGAACGGACGCTCATCCGCGGGGAGATCGCGCCAGCGCGCGAGAGCCTGAAGATCGTCGAGGGTCCGCACGATGACGCCCTCGGCCCCGACGGCGCGAGCGAGGCCGGCGAAGTCGACCTCGGGGATCTCCATCGGTCCGCGGGCGAGACCCATGACGCCGTAGAGGTGCACCTCCGCACCGTACGCGCCGTCGTTCCACACCACGGCGAGGCCGTGTCCGCGCGCCACCCGCACGGCGGACTCGAGGTCGGCGATCGCCATCAGGCCGCCGCCGTCGCCGGTGGTGAGCACGATCGTCGACTCGGGCCGTGCCCGCGCCGCACCCGGTACGGACGGGAACCCGAGGCCGATCGACTGGTACGCCGTGCCGATCATCATCATCCGGTCGGGTGAGGCGACGGGCCAGAACATGTTCGCCCAGCCGATGAAGTGCCCGCCGTCCGACACCACCACGCGATCGTCGGGCAACAGGTCGGCGATCGCGGCGGCCGCGCTCCGCGGGTCGAGGCGACCGTCCGGCGCGAGCCCGTCGCCGGCGTCGTATGCCCGGAGCCCGGCGACATCCACGGCCTCCCGCCAGCCCGACGGTGCCCCGCCGAGCCGCTCGACCTCGTCCGCGAGCGCGCGCGCCGCGAGGGCGGCATCCGCCCGCAGGTACCGGCCGACCTGCGGATGCGTCGCCGCGGCCGCCACGTCGATCTGGGCGATCGCGGCGCCCGGCGAGAAGAGCTCGCCGAAACGCATCGTGAACTGGTTGAGCGACGCTCCGAACACCACGACGACATCGGCCTCGCGGATCGTCGCCATCGCGCCCTCCGCCCCGAATCCGCCCGTGACCCCCAGGTCGTACTCGCCGCGCGGGAAGAGACCGCGACCGAGGGCGGTGGATGCCGTCAGTGCGCCGACGGCATCGGCGAGGCGCCCGAGCTCCGCACCGGCGCCCGCCGTCCACGCGCCGCGGCCGGCGAGCAGGAGGGGGCGTTCGGCCGACGCCAGCGCGCGGGCGATCGCGGTCACGGTCGCGGAGGCGTGGGAACCGGTCGGTGCGAGCGGAGCGGGCAGCACCGGCTCGGGCGTCGGCGGGATCTCGCCCGCGTCGCGGCCGCCCACGTCGTATGGGATCGCGAGGACGACGGGGACCCGGAACGAGAGCGCGTGCTCGATGGCGATGACCGTCGTGGCCGCGGCATCCGTTCGTCCCACCGTGTAGGTGCGCACCCCGACAGCCGAGGCGAGTGAGAGCTGGTCGACGTCCCACGGGCGGGGGCCCGACGTGGGTTCGTCGCCGACGACGAGCACCAGCGGTACGCGCGCCTGCGCGGCCTCGGCGAGCGCGGTCAGCGTGTTCGTGAAGCCCGCCCCGTATGTGGAGGTGGCTGCGGCGAGACCGCCGCCGGCGCGGAAGTGCGCGTCCGCGGCGACGACGCCGCCCGCTTCGTGCCGGACGGCGGTGAAGGTCACGTCGCCCCGGCGTTCGAGCGCGTCGAGGACGAGCGCATTGCCGTTGCCCATCACGCCGAAGACGTGATCGACGTGGGCGGCGAGGGCGGAGGCGACGTGGGCGGCGACGGTGGGCATGGGTGCTCCTGGAGACGATGACGACGGATGCCGTATATGTCTCGCGCGCCGCGACGATGCGGGTGGCTGCGTGCCCCTTTTCCGAGCACCAGGACCTGCGCGGTCCCGGACGGCACAAGTATAGGCACGCGGGCAGGGCCGCCCGTGGCACACTGCGATCATGCTGCAGACGATGGAGATCAGCCTCACGCCGTTCGACGCCGCCCGGCCGTACGCGACCGACTGACGTACCGATGGATGCCGCAGACATCCGGCGCCGGCGCCTTCGGTCGCACCTGCTCGCCGAGCCGGTCGCGACCGTTCCCGACGTCGCCCGGCGCCTGCTCGCCGTGCAGGCCCAGGATTTCGCGGCCGGCCGCTGGGCCATCGGCATCCGTACCTCCGGCGACCCGACCGTCGCCGACGTCGACCGAGCCTTCGACGACGGGCATCTCGTGCGCGCGTGGACGCAGCGCGGAACCCTCCACTTCCGATCGATGCTCGAGACGGACGGGCGCCTGACGCGATCCGCGTTCGTCGAGGCGCTGCAGCGCGACGGCGTCGCGGCGTCGGTGGCTGGGGGCAGCCGCATCCTCACCGCCCTGTCGATGCGGGGTGTCCTCGCCCTCGGTCCCGTCGTGCCGCGCGACGAGGGTGTCGCGCGCGAGCAGTACCTCGCCGCACTCCCTCCCCGCAGCGACGACGCGGACGACCCGGCCGTCGACCTTCTCGTCGCGTACCTGCGCGGACACGCACCGGCGACGAGCGCCGACTTCGCCTGGTGGGCGGGTCTGTCCGCGGGGGCGGCCCGCGCGGCGTCCGAGCGGGCGGGGGATCGGGTCGTCGGTCTCGGCGACGCTCTTCGCGGCGGACACGGACGACGGAATCCACGAGGCTCTCAACCGGGTGCGCAGGTTCTTCGGATTCACTTAGCGATCCTCGCGCCGTTGCGCAAGAAGTTCCTGCTCTTTTCCGGTCGGATTAGCGTCCTCTCATGCGCCCCGATCCCGGCGGGCGCGGCGAAGGGAGAGCATCATGTCGTCCCTCCCGCGCGATGTTCCCGACCGGATCCTCGTGGAGCGGGCCATCGAAGGCGATGCGGTCGCCTTCGGCGAACTGCTCCGTCGTCACTCCTCTCTGGTGCGCGCATACGTCTACCGCATCGTCGGTTCGATGGCCGACACGGACGACGTCGTCCAGGACGCGTTCGTCACGGCCTGGAAGCAGCTGCCGAGCCTCCGCGACCCGGCGGCCTTCAAGTCGTGGCTCATGCGCATCGCCGGCCGCGAGGCGCTCGCCGTGGTCACTCGCAGATCGAAGGAGGACGCCCTCGACGAGGCGGTCCTGCCCCCATCCTCGGCGGTGCAGCCCGAGCGGGCGGCCATACATAACGACCGCTTGGCAGCTCTGTCGCGAGCGCTCGATCGACTGAAAGAGGATCAACGCCGATGCTGGTTGCTGCGGGAAGTCGCAGAACTGAGCTACGCCGAGATCGCAGAAGAGATGACCATGACCGAGAGCACCGTCCGAGGACTGCTCGCCCGCGCCCGGGCGAGCATCGCGATCGAGATGGAGGGATGGCGATGACCGACGACGACTCCCCGCTCGACTGCGGCCGCACCATCGAGCAGCTCAGCAGCTACGTCGAGGCCGGCCGCTCGCCGCGCGACCCGCACATCGAGTCGTGCCCCGACTGTCTGAATGCGATCGAGGCGCTGGAGCGAGTCGGCCAGCTGTCCCGCGACCTGCTGGCAGACGACGCCGAGCGGATGCCGAGACCCCCCGAGAGCTGGTTCGAAGGGATCCTCTCGGTCATCCACTCCGAGCTCCGCGCCGGTCGCAGCTTCCCGATCCATCACCCCGACCCCCGCGTCACGATCACGGTGACCGAGGGGGCCGTCCGCTCACTCGTGCGCTCGAGCGCCGATGAACTCGACGGCATCTATCTGGGTCGCACCGAGATCGTCGGCGATGCCGAGACCCCGGGCGCGCCGGTGCGCATCGAGCTGACGGCATCCGTCGCCTGGGGCAAGTCCATCCCGGAACTCACGGGGTCCCTGCGCGAGCTCGTCTACCGCGTTCTCGCCGAGCACACCGAGCTGAACGTCACCGCCGTCAACGTCGCCGTCGACGAACTGCACGGCACGGACATCCACGGCACCGAAGGGAAGGGATGAGCTCATGACCCGACCGCTCTCCGCCGACCACCCGACCGAGCACCCCGAGGAGCCGGGCGACGAGCTCGATCTCGTCGCACGCATCCGTGCGGTCGACGGCGTCACCGACGTCTACTCGCCGCGCTCCGCGATCAGCCGCGTCCCCGGGCTGATCGCTGCGGCCGCCGGAGCCGCCGACGACCGCATGGCCGAGGTCGCCGTGACCGTCCGGGACGGGATGCCGATGGTCGCCGCGCGGATCGCGACCGCGTCGCACGACAACACGCCCGATGCCGCCCGACGCGTCGCCGACGCCCTGCTGGCCAACACTCCGGACGGCGCTCAGGTGAGCATCCAGATCGCCCGGATCCACTGACGGCGGAGCCGGCCGAAAACTCTCCGAACTTTTTTGTGACGGATCGGGACGCCGAACCCTCTTATGTACGAGGCCGACGACAGCGGCCCGCGACGCGACATCGCGTCGACAGATCGTTCCAGAAAGAGGAGACATCATGGCCACCGAGACCCCGAAGACCACCACTCCCGCCGTGGCGGCGACCGGCCGTGTCGACCGCACCTTCCCCACCGCCGACGAGACCTCGTCGGCGACGGGCGGCACCACCGTCATCGCAGATGGCGTGGTCGCGAAGGTCGCCGGTATCGCCGCTCGTGAGATCCCCGGCGTGCACGCGCTGGGCGGCGGCGGAGCCCGTGCCCTCGGTGCCCTCCGCAATGCGATCAACGCAGCGGATCTGGGCCAGGGCGTGAAGGTCGAGGTCGGCGAGACGCAGGCCGCGGTCGACTTGACGATCGTCGTCGAGTACCCGACGCCCGTCCACCAGGTCGCGTCGCAGGTCCGTGACGCCGTCGCCGGCGCCATCACGCGCCTCGTCGGGCTCGAGGTCGTCGAGGTCAACGTGACCGTGGACGACGTCCACATCCCGGGTGACGAGGACGAGGAGCACGAGGAGTCGCGCGTCTCATGAGCAGCACAGTCATCGGCGCACTGACGGGCGCCATCCTGGCCGTCGTCGGCCTCGTGTTCGGGTTCTGGGGATTCCTTCTCACCGCCCTGTTCATGGCCATCGGCGCCGTCATCGGCCGCATCGCGTCGGGCAAGCTCGACGTCCGGGCCGTGACCGACGCCTTCACGGGACGGCGCACCTCCTGATGCGTACCGACACCGACGGAACGGCGGGCGGCGAGTCCCCGCGACTCGCCGCCGCGGCCCCCGGCGTCGCCGGCCGCACCGAGGTCGCCGAGCGCGTGCTCGTCGGCGTTGCGCGGGCGGTGTCCGCCGATGTCATCGGCGTTCCCCGGGGCGAGGTCTCCGTGGGTGTCGCCGATCGACGGGACGGCATGGCTCTGAAGGTCTCGAGTCCCTTGCCCGTCCCCGACCTCGATGATGCGGACGCGGTGCGCAGCACCACCCCCGTCCTCGAGCGCGCCGCGCAGATGCAGGAGCAGCTGCGCGAGCGATTGACCCATCTCCTCGGGCGAGACATCGCCCGAATCGACGTCACCGTGACCGGTGCCCGGATCCCGGAAAGGAAGCGTGTGCGATGACCACTCCCGTGTTGCGTCGCGTCGTGCGCCGCGAGACCCACTCGCCGCGCAGCGTCGCCTTCGCCGTCGTCGTCCTCATCGGGATCGCGCTGGCGCTCTACGTCGCAGTCGAACTGATCCTCGCCCTCGCCGCACAGCCGGCACTGCTCGTGCGGCCGATGGCTGCTCTCGAGTCGCTGGCAGGTCTCCCCTCGAATGCCCCCGTGGCAGCGGGGGTCGCCGGCGGGCTCGTCGCCGCCGCACTCGGCCTCTGGCTCGTGATCCTGGCGCTCGCGCCCGGACGCCTGTCCAAGCACGAAGTGGATGCCGGCGGCCGCGTCGCCGTCGTCGACAACGGCGTCCTCGCCTCGTCGCTGGCTCAGCGGGTGAGCGACGAGATCGGCATCGCCCGCGACCGTGTGACCGTGGGGGTCGCCCACCGGAGCGTCGACGTGACGGTCCGGCCGGGCGCCGGCATCCCTGTCGACAAGGCCCAGGTGACGTCGCTCGCCGACGCGGAGATCGCGTCGCTGAAACTGGCCCGACCCGTTCGCACCCGCGTGCGGATCGCGCGCCCCGACGATGAGGAGAAGGCGGCATGAACGACACCAACCGTGCCCTGAACCGCACCGTTCTGATGATCGTCGGCGTGATCCTGCTGCTCGGCGGGGGAGCGGCGGCCACGGCTGCAGCTCTTCCGGCTGTCGGCGAGGTCTGGACCTCGTCCGGCAAGGCCGTCCTCGACGGGCTCCGGTCGGCCGCTGATGCCACCAAGATCGGCGACACCGACCTCAGCTGGGCCGTCATCGGTGCGGCAGCCGTCGCCATCGTGATCGCAGTCGTGCTGTTCGTCGGCCTCACGACGCTCGTGAGCCGGCGGTCCCGGACCGTGCTCCGCTCGAGCGGATCGCAGACGCCGCTCGGCCGGGTCACGATCACCGAAGGCTTCGCGGCCGACGCCGTGAAGAACTCCCTCGCCCGAGAGGACGATGTGGTCGCGGCATCCGTCACGGCGCACACGGTCCGCGACGAGCCCGTGCTCCACGTGAGCGTCACCGCCCGTCGGGGAGCCGACCCTCGCAGCGTCGTCGATCACGTCGATCGGCTGATGGACGGTCTGGCAGCGGTGACCGGCACCGACACGGCCGCCTACATCTCGGTCCACGGGGGCCTGCGCAGCAGGTTCGCCTCGGACGCCCCGCGGGTCGGCTGACCCGCCCCTGATCCCCGGTCCAGGCACCGGTTCCACCACCCGCACCACACGGAAAGGAGACCCTCATGGGACTCGACGACAAGATCAAGAACGCCGCTCAGGACATCGCCGGCAAGGCGAAGGAAGCGATCGGCAAGGCCACCGACAACGACAAGCTCGTTGCCGAGGGCAAGGCCGACCAGACCAAGGCCGACGCCAAGAAGGCCGGCGAGAACGTGAAGGACGCCTTCAAGAAGGACTGACCTTCACCGCTCGCGCCATCGGGCATTGGGGGCGGCGCGAGCAGAAGCGGGGAGCACGAGGGGGACCGTGCTCCCCGCTTCTTCATGTCCGCGGGTCAGGTGAACAGCTCCGCTCCGACGTACGACCCCGCCTTCGCTCCGCGGGGGATCGCCCAGATCCCCGACGCGATGTGCCGGACGTATTCGTTCATCAGGTCGGTCGAGAGGGCGCGCTGGAGCGTGACGAACTGGTCGGGGCTCCGCTGATACGAGAGGAAGAACAGCCCGGCATCGAGGCGCCCGAGACCGGTGTTCCCGTCGACGTAGTTGTACCCCCGCCGGAGGATGCGGACGCCGCCGTTGAGATCGGGGTGGGCGAGACGCACGTGCGAGGCTCGGTCGATGGTGGGGGCTCCGGCGGCATCCTCCTTGCGGAAATCCGGCGCCGTCGTCTCCTGCCCGCCCGACAGCGGAGCGCCTTCGGACTTGTCGCGGCCGATGATGCGCTGCTGCTCCGACAGGCGCACGCGATCCCAGGTCTCGATGAGCATCGCGACCTTGCGGGCGACGAGATACGACCCGCCCGCGAGCCAGGCGGGTTCGTCCCCGGCGCCGACCCACACGTGATCGTCGAGGGCGGCGGTGTCGTCGGAGAGGATGTTGGCGGTGCCGTCCTTGAACCCGAACAGGTTCCGTGGTGTCGTCTGCGCAGCCGACGTCTTCGAGGTCTGGCCGAAACCCAGCTGCGACCAGCGCAGGCGCGCGCGGCCGAACGCGATGCGGCTGAGGTTGCGGATCGCGTGGATCGCGACCTGCGGGTCGTCCGCGCACGCCTGGATGCAGAGGTCGCCGTTCGACGCCTCCGGTACCAGGTCGTCGCCGAGGAAGGCGGGGAGCTTCGCGAGCCCCGAGGGGAGCAGCGATGCCAGACCGTACCGGTCGGCGCCGTCCTCGGCCGTGAAGAGGGTGGGGCCGAACCCGAAGGTGACGGTGAGGCCGGATGCCGGGAGCCCCAGCGCTTCGCCGGTGTCATCCGGAGGCGCCTCGGGTGATCCTCCGACTGCCCCCGTGACGCTGACGTCGAGTCCCTGCGTCATCCGCGCCGCGGCGTAGCTCCAGTCCTGGAGGAGCGACTGCAGATCGTCGCGGGTGGTACCGGCCATCATGTCGAACGCCGCGAAGTGCAGGTGGTCCTGCATAGGGGTGGTGATGCCCGCCTGGTGTTCTCCGGCGAACGGATAGACGGGGGAGGCCGCCTCAGCGGCTCGGGCGCGAGCGACCGCCACTCCCGCGGCCGAGCCTGCTCCTGCGCCGAGGGCGAGGCCCGCCGCGCCCACGCCGGCAGCCAGACCGAACAGACTTCGACGGCTGAGCGAGGGCGAGGCGGCCGCCTCGGTCGACTCTTCAGTGCTCATTGCAGCACGGTCGAGGTGAGACGGGACAGCGGCTCGGCGAGCGCGTTGATCAGGTCGGTCAGGTCCCGCTTGTCGTCCTGGGTCAGAGTCTTGTACGCGACGAAGCCCTTCTGCAGTGAGCCGTGTGCCGCGAGGGCTGCGTCGAGATCGTCATAGCGGCGCGAGATGTCTTTCGCGAGCGTGGCACCGTCGGACCCGGTCGCGGCGGCGAAGTCCTTCACGAGCGAGAACGCCATCTTCGAGCCCTCGACGTTCGCGGCGAAGTCCGACAGGTCGGTGCCCGACCACCAGTCCTCCTCGCCGCTGATCTTGCCGGTCGCCACTTCATCGAGCAGCGCGATCGCGCCGTTGGAGATCCCGGCGACGCCCTGCGCATCCAGCGCCTGCTGGAACTTCTCGGAGTGGACGTAGTCGTTGAGTTCGCCGACGTCGGCGACGAGCTTGTCGCCGTAGGTGGAGCGCTCGGCGGTCGTCGACGGCGCCCAGTCCTGCCACGCGGGCGTCTCGCCGTCGGCGTTCAGAGCGTCTTTCCTCGGAACCCAGAGGTCCTTCTCGATGCGGTGGAAGCCCGTCCAGTCGAGGCCTTCCGCCACGGCATCCACCTCGCGGTAGTCGATGCGCGGGTCGAGATCCCCGAGGGATTCGGCGACCGGCTCGATGCGCTCGTAGAACGCGCGGACCGTCGGGAACTGCGCGCGAGCATCATCGTCCCTCCCCGACTCGTAGGCCGTCGTGAACGCATCGACGGCGGGAACGAGCTGCTCGACCTGGTCTTTGACGAACGCGGCGTACAGGTCGACGGCCTTCTGCTTCTGCGCCGCATCGTCACCGGTGGCGGTGACCGCGCCGCCCGTGACGCTGAAGTCGGCGCGCCCGACGCCGTCGCCGACCATACCCGGCTTGCAGAGCGTCTTGTACTCGCCCGGCTGCGCGACGACGGTGAGCGTGCGCTGGGCGCCGGGGGCGATGTTCTCGACCTCGCCGATGATGCGCAACCCGTCCTCGGCGAGGAGGTAGAACTCGCTCACCTGGGAGCTCTCGTTCGACACCGCGAAGGTCAGCGTCCCGCTCTTCGCCGAGGCGGCCGAGACATCGCAGGAGGAATCGGTCGAGGTGACGGTGAGGGCGTCCGCGCTCGTCACGTCGGATTTCGCGACGCATCCCGAGAGGGCGACGGCGCCGACGGCGGCGAGGGCGAGGGCGGCATGCGCCTTCGTGAGACGGGGGCGGGTCATGATGCTCCTAGGGATGCGTGACGGGATGCGGAGGTGTCGGTGGATGCCGCGGGCACACGGCGCCGGCGCGGGAACAGGCCGCGGACGAAGAACGTGCCGACGACGGCGAGGTAGCAGGCCCAGGCGATCACCTGCAGCCAGGTCATCTCGGGCATGAAGCCGACGGTGGCTTGCAGGAGCGCAGCGAACGCGCTGCCGGGTGGGAGCTGCCCGCTGACGTCGAATGCCCAGCCGAAGGGGAAGCCGACCCATCCCACGCCGACGCCGCCGGTCGCCGGGTCGATCGTCGCGGCATCCGAGAACGGCCCGGGGAGGACGCCCGCCTCCTGTAGATCGTGGAACGCGTAAGCGAGCACGCCCGCCGCGACGATGACGAGGAACCCGCCGGTCCAGGCGAAGAACCGTCGGAGATCGAGACGCACGGCGCCGCGGGCGAGCAGCCAGCCGAGGAGGACGGCGACGGCGAGTCCGAGCACGGCGCCGAGCCAGCCCGGACCCTCCTGTCCGGCGGTCTGCACCATGGACCAGAGGAACAGCGTCGTCTCGATGCCTTCACGCGCGACGGACACGAACCCGATCAACACGATGCCCCAGAACCCACCCATCGCGAGCGCGCGATCGACGCCCTCCTCGAGATGGGACCGCATGGTCCGCGCCGTCCGCTGCATCCAGAAGATCATCCACGTGACCATGCCGACGGCCAGCAGAGACAGCACGCCGCCGAGGAGCTCCTGGGCCTGGAAGGTGAGCGCGTACGCGCCGAACGTGAGGACGGCGCCGATGACGAGCACGAGCGCCGCAGCGAGCCCGACCCCGGCCCACAGCGTCGGGAGCACGTCGCGGCGGCCGATCCGGACGAGGTAGGCGACCAGGATGCCGACGACGAGGGCGGCCTCCAGGCCTTCGCGGAGGCCGATGAGGAAGGGAGGGAGGAGCGAGGCGAGCACGGGGATCTCTTCGGGTGTTCGGGAGTGAGGCCGGTGCCTGCTGCCCCGTCGCAGCCCGTCCGCGGGACCCGCTGCGCGACGAGGAGACGCGACAGCTTAGGTTAGGCGAACCTCACTCGCGTGAGCGTACACCCGGGCCGGGCGGTGCTCAACACGACGTTCAGGCGTGTCGATCGAGGAACGCGTAGACCTCGCCGTCGTCGACGCCGGGGAACATCCCGCGCGGCAGCGGCGAGAACATCTGCATGTGCACGCGGGCGCTCGGCCACGCCTTCCCCTGCCAGCGTTCGGTGAGATCGGCGTCGGGGCGGCGGCAGCAGGACTCGTCCGGGCAGGTGGAGGTCGCGCGCTTCTGCGTCTCGCGCCCGCGGAACCAGCGCGCATCGTCGAAGGGCACGCCCACCGTGATCGAGAACTCGCCGTCGGCGGTGGTGCCGGTCTGACTCGAGCACCAGAACGTCCCGCCGGGGGTATCCGTGTACTGGTAGTGCTCCGTCGTCCGGTTCTGCTCCGCGAAGGCGGACCGAGCGGCGAACTTCCGGCACACGACCTGGCCTTCGACGGATCCCGTGACATCCATCGGCAGGGGGAGGCCGTCGTTCTCGTAGACGCGGTTGATCGCCCCCGCCCCGTCGACGCGCAGGAAGTGCAGCGGGATGTCGAGGTGCTGCGTGAGGAGGTTCGTCAGCCGCATCCCGGCGGCCTCGTGGGTGACGCCGAACGCGTCGCGGAAGTCCTCGACGGCCAGATTCCTGTCCTTCTTCGCCTGCGCGAGGAAGGCGACGGATGCCGTTTCGGGCATGAGGCAGCACGCCGCGTAGTAGTTGATCTCGAGCCGTTGCTGCAGGAAGTCCGCGTAGTCGGTGGGCGGAGTGTGGCCGAGGAGGCGGTGGGCCATCGCCTGCAGTGCCATCGAACGCAGGCCGTGGCCGCCGGGGATGGATGCCGGTGGCAAGTAGATCCGCCCGTTCTCGAGGTCGGTGACCGAGCGCGCGGAGTGCGGGAGGTCGCTGGCGTAGATGAGCTCGAATCCGAGTTGCTCCGCCATGATGCTCACGGTGCGATGCGTCAGGGCGCCGGTGGAGTGGCCCGCTGCTTTGAGCTTCTTCTCGGCGAGCTTCTCGATCTCGGGCAGGTAGTTGTTCTGCTCGCGCATGCGCAGGCGCAACTCGGTGTTGGCGCGGCGGGCCTCCTCGGGTGTCGCGATGGACTCCCGCTCGCGGCGCTCGAGCTCGCGGTGGAGGGCGAGGATGCCTTCGATCGTCTCGTCCGACATCGTCTTGGTCACCTTGACGGGGGCGACGCCGAGGCGCCGGAACACGGGGCTCCGCTGCGCGCGCTCCAGGTCGAGCTCGAGTGCGGCGCGCCGGTTCGGCGGTTCGTTGGAGAGCAGGTCGGTGACGTCGGTGCCCGTCGCGGATGCGATGGCCTGCAGCACGGAGAGCTTGGGCTCGCGCTTTCCGTTCTCGATGAGGCTGAGCTGGCTCCCCGCGATGCCCACGATCGCGCCCAGTTCATCGAGCGTGTACCCGTGGGCGACGCGCTGGTGTCTGATGCGGTGGCCGAGTGTCGAGAGCTGGAGGGGGGTCGCCATGATCTTGATGTTACCGAAAGAATCAGGTTTCTTGACGCGTAGCACGGTGGAAAGACTTGGTGCTCTGAGGGCACAGTGGAGATACGCCCACCCCGACCGAGGAGCGCCGAATGGCCATCGCAGACCTGTTCACCCGCCCCACCCGCACCGGTTCGACGCCGATCGTCGCCCACGCGACGCCGGCGCCCACCGGCATCCGTCCCGCTGTCACAGGCGAGGGCATGGCGGCCCTTCACGCCTGGATCGACGAGATCGCGGAGCTCACGCAACCCGCCCGCATCCACTGGGTCGACGGCTCCGCGGCCGAGAACGACGCCCTGCTGCGCCAGCAGGTCGACGAAGGCAAGCTCATCAAGCTGAACCCCGAGTGGCGTCCGGGGTCCTACCTCGCCCGCTCGCACCCGAGCGACGTCGCCCGCACCGAGGCGCGCACCTTCATCGCCTCGGAGCGGGAGGAGGATGCCGGGCCGACGAACAACTGGATCGCGCCCGACGAGATCCGCGCCACCATCACGCCGCTGTTCGAGGGCAGCATGCGCGGTCGCACGATGTACGTCGTGCCGTTCTCGATGGGCGCCGTGGGCGGCCCTCTTTCGCACATCGGCGTCCAGGTCACCGACAGCGCCTACGCGGTCACCTCCATCGGCATCATGACCCGTGTCGGTGCCGAGGTCCTGCAGCAGATCGCCGACGGCAAGCCCTGGGTGAAGACGGTCCATTCGGTGGGCGCGCCGCTGGATCCCGGGCAGCAGGACGAGGCGTGGCCCTGCAACGACGAGAAGTACATCGTCCACTTCCCCGAGACGCTCGAGGTGTGGTCGTTCGGCTCCGGCTACGGCGGCAACGCGATCCTCGCCAAGAAGTGCTTCGCGCTGCGCATCGCGTCGGTCATCGGCCGCGATGAGGGCTGGCTCGCCGAGCACATGCTGCTCATCCGCGTCATCGACCCTGCGGGCACGGCGTACCACGTCGCCGCGGCATTCCCCTCGGCGTGCGGCAAGACGAACCTCGCCATGCTCCGCCCGACGATCCCCGGCTGGCGCGTCGAGACCCTCGGTGACGACATCGCCTGGCTGCGCCCCGGCGAGGACGGTCGCCTGTGGGCCATCAACCCCGAAGCGGGCTTCTTCGGCGTCGCGCCCGGCACGGGCGAGTCGACGAACGTGACCGCGGTCGACACCCTGTGGGGCAACACGATCTTCACGAACGTGGCGCTCCGCCCCGACGGCGACGTCTGGTGGGAGGGTCTCACCGACGAGGCACCCGCAGAGCTCACCGACTGGGAGGGGAAGCCCTGGACCCCGGCATCCGGTCGTCCCGCCGCCCACCCCAACTCGCGCTTCACCGTGAGCGCCGGGCAGTGCCCGCAGATCGCCGACGACTGGGATGCGCCCGAGGGCGTGCCGCTCGACGCGATCCTCTTCGGCGGTCGTCGCGCGACCAACGTGCCGCTCGTCGTCGAGGCCACCGACTGGACCCACGGCGTCTTCATGGGGTCGAACATCTCCTCGGAGCGCACCGCCGCCGCCGAGGGTCTCGTGGGTGAACTGCGGCGCGACCCGTTCGCGATGCTGCCGTTCTGCGGCTACAACATGGCCGACTACTTCGCCCACTGGCTGAAGGTCGGGCAGAGGCTCCGCTTCGACCGCGCTCCGCGCATCTTCCAGGTCAACTGGTTCCGCAAGGGGTCGGACGGCCGATTCCTGTGGCCCGGTTTCGGTGACAACGCCCGCGTCATCGATTGGATCATCCGCCGCATCGACGGGTCCGTCGGCGCCGTGGACAGCCCCGTCGGGCGCCTGCCGAAGACCGACGACCTCAACCTCGCGGGGATCGACGTGCCGCAGGCGGATCTCGACGAGCTGTTCGCGGTGGACCCGGCATCCTGGCTTGCCGAGGCCGATCTCACCGAGGAGTTCTACCGGACGTTCGGTGGCAGGGTCCCGCCGGCCCTGTACGCCGAGCTCGCCGCCCTCCGCTACCGCCTGCAGCGCGCGCAGCAGGACGCCTGATCCCCGACCGCGCCGTCGACCCGACGCGAACTGCTGCCACCGGATGCCGGGAGTCGCAGTTCGCGTCGGGTCGCGGTGCTTTCGAGGTCGCGTCAGACGAGCAGCTGGCGGGCGGCGAGGTCGCGGTAGAGCGGAACCTCGCGGACGAGCTCCTCGTGCGTCCCCTGACCGACGACGCGGCCGTGGTCGAGGACGACGATGAGGTCGCTGTCGACGACGGTCGACAGGCGGTGCGCGATGACGACGAGGGTGCGACCCGCGGCGACCGCGTCGATCGCCTCGCGCATGCGCTGCTCGTTGAGTCCGTCGAGCGACGACGTCGACTCGTCGAGCAGCAGGATCGGGGGAGCGGCCAGCAGGGCGCGGGCGATCGCGAGGCGCTGACGCTCACCGCCCGAGAGCATGACACCGGCTTCTCCGACGGGAGCCTGCAGACGCAGCGGCGACCGCTCGAGCACCTCGGTCAGATTGACGGCGTCGAGCACGCGCTCGCAGTCCGCGTCGGACGCGTCCGGGGAGGCGAGGCGCAGGTTGTCGGCGATGGTGCCGGCCAGGGTCGGGGCATCCTGCTCCACGTAACCCAGGCGGGCGCGGAGCGAGAGCCGGTCGAGGGCGCGCGCATCGACACCGTCGACGAGGACGGCGCCCGAGGTCGGGTCGTAGAACCGCTCGATGAGCGCCAGGGTCGTGGACTTACCCGCCCCCGACGGGCCGACGAGCGCGACGCGCGAACCGCGCGGCACACGGAATGAGACGCCGCGCAGCACGGTCGCCTCGGGTTCCGGCTCCGCATCCTCCGGGAGAGGCGCTCGGGCGTCGGCGAGGGTCCTCAGAGCCTCGTCCTGAGCGTTACGGCGGGCGCGGACGACCGCCTCGGGGTAGGAGAAGTGCACGTCGCGGAACTCGATCGCGGCCGCAGGGTCGGACTCCGGCGCGGCGGCGGTGGCGGCGATCGCGGCATCCGCTGCGGTTTCGTCGGGCAGGTCGAGGACTTCCTGGATGCGGCCCAGCGCGCCGAGCGCCTGATTCACCGACGTGATGGCGCCGAAGAACGATGCGAGCGGCTGGACGAGGAAGAACAGGAACATCACGAAGACCACGAGCTGCGCGATCTCGATCGCTCCCGACGCCACGCGGAAACCGCCGACGCCCAGCACGACGAGGAGCGACACCTGGAGAGCGATGCCGGCCACGGGCACCACGATCGCCGAGGCCTTCGCCACCTTCACGCCGGCGTCGTACGCCTCGCTCGCCGTCGCCGAGATGGCGTCCTGCTCGCGGGCCTCCGCACCGGACGCGCGGATGGTGCGGATCGAGCCGATCGCCCGTTCGACGCCCGAGGCGAGCGCACCGACCTTCTCCTGCTGGACGGACGTGGCTGCGCGGATGCGACCGCTCAGCACGCCGACGACCGCCGCGGACGCCCCGATCACGATGACGATCAGCAGGAGCAGGACCGGGTCGATCACGAGCATCGCGATGATCGCCCCGACGAAGATCAGGGCGTTGCCGATCGAATCGGCGAAGCCCTGGGTGAGGACGGCGTAGAGGAGTGTCGTGTCGGTGCCGACGCGTGACACCAGGTCGCCGGTGCGGCGCGCGTCGTACTCCTGCACCGGCAGGCGCAGGAGCTTCGCGATGAGACGGCGACGGCTCGAAAAGACGACTGCGGTGCCGGTGCGCTGCAGCAGATAGTGCTGGAACCCGCCGACCAGGGACGACACGACGACGAGCCCGACGAGGATCCAGACGAGGATGCCGAGGGCCTGGCCAGTCTGCACACGGCCGATGACGTCCCCGACCAGCAGTGGCTGCACGAGGGTGGCGGCGGCTTCGAGAACGCTGAGGACACCGACCGCGACGAGGACGCGCTTGTGCTCGAGGAGGAAGGGCAGGAGCTGGCGGAGGCTGGCGCGGGGACCGTCGTCCTTCGAGGGGCGGCGCAGACCGCGGCGAGGCGTGGACATCCCTCTATCTTCCTCCGTCCTGACTGTGTCCCCGCCCGTCGATATGGTGGTCCGGTGCCAGAACCCGTCATCCGCGCCGAGAGTCTCGTCAAGGCCTACAAGAGCAAGGGCAAGCCCGACTTCGTCGCCGTGGACGGGCTGTCGTTCGAGGTCGCGCCGGGCGAGTCCTTCGGCCTCCTCGGCCCCAACGGCGCCGGCAAGTCGACGACGATGAAGATGATCGGCGCCGTCTCGACGCGCACGAGCGGCGACCTCTCGATCCTGGGGCTCGACCCCGACAGGTACGGCCCGGAGATCCGCTCGCGCCTCGGTGTCGTCCCCCAGCAGGACAACCTCGACGGCGAGCTGAACGCGCGTGAGAACCTCTACATCTACGGCCGGTACTTCGGCCTCCCGGGCAAGGTCTGTGCCGAGAAGGCCGACGAACTGCTCGCCTTCGCGCAGCTCGAGGACAAGGCGAAGAACAAGGTCGATCAGCTCTCCGGTGGCATGAAGCGTCGTCTGACGATCGCGCGCGGGCTCATCAACGACCCGCGCATCCTCCTCCTCGACGAGC
>ENA-UOWK01000565-UOWK01000565.1-bioreactor-metagenome-genome-assembly--contig:-NODE-565-length-17733-cov-17.190632_pt1 | contig 17733 bp, 14 predicted proteins | sample MGYA00238157_ERZ761612 | MGnify/ENA primary metagenome ERZ761612 (study PRJEB28901, sample SAMN06268035) | bioreactor metagenome | isolation source: Joint BioEnergy Institute, California, USA... | reverse complement strand
AGCGTCGAGGGGACACCGGCGGCATCCCACTGCGTCTTCGTGTGCGTGCTCACCGACAGGAACTGCGAACCGGCGCCGTCCGCGGCGGCGTGCGCGGCGACTGCGAGTGCGTCGACCGGAGTGTGCAGAGTCGTCACCATGGGCACACCGAGCTCCGGGGCCCGCTGCAACGGCAGGGCGTCGAGGCAGTGGTTCGAGATCACGTCGTACCGCTCGGGGTGCTCCGCGACCGCGTCGAGAGCCCGACGGAGCGCCGGCGCGCTGTCGCGGTGGTAGCTCTCGGGCCAGGTCTTGTCGGTCGGTCGAGCGCCCTCGGGCCACACCACCGGCGGCAGGCGGAACTCGCGCGCGTCGGGCAGGAAGTCCGACCCCTCCGGCGCGATGAAGGTCACCTCGTGGCCGCGACGACGGAGAGCGTCGACCTCGGCCCAGACGGCGGATTCGAGGCCGCCGGCGTGCGGGCGACGGATCGGGAACCGCAGCGGGGCGATCACGACGATGCGGAGCGGGCGGGCGCTCACGCGGTGCGGCCTTCGAGCGGGTGCGTGCCGTCGAGCAGGCGCCGGTAGAGCTCGGCGTGACGCTCGGCGATCGCGGCATCCATCACAGACCGCACTCCGCGTCGCTGCTCGACGAGCGCGTCGCGCGCGGGACTCGCGGGACGCGACGCGGGCGCGCTCCACAGCGTCCCGAGCGCGGTGGCGAGCTCGGCCGGGTCCGTCCGTGCGAAGGAGGCGACCGTGCCGTCGTCGTGCTGCTCAGCGAAGAACCCCACCCTCGGGGCCGCGACCGGGACACCCAGATCCCAGCACAGCTCGAGCCACCCCGAGTGCGTTCCGTGCCGGTACGGCAGGACGCACGCGTCGAGCCGCGCGAGCGCGGCGAAGAGCTCGTCGTCCGCGAGGCGCTCGTGCTCGACGAGGTCGAGGGCATCGGATGCCGCGCACAGCTCGCGGACCTCGGCGGCGGCATCCGCGTCGCGCACCCGGTGGTGCAGGCGCACCTCGCCGCGGACGTCATGGCCCGCATCGCGCAGTGCCCGGAGCGCTGCGCCCAGGACTCGGACGGTGCCCGGCCCGTCGACACCCGGACGCAGGTCCTTCAGGTGCACGCCGACGACGCGTCCCGAGCCGAGGGCTGGTTCGATCGCGGCCGATCGGGGGAGCACGGACGGGTGCGGGATGACGGTGGCACGACGCCCCCAGCGCTCGCGCACCGTGCGGGCGGCGCCCACCGTCAGGGTCGTGACCGCGTCCGCACCGGCCATCAGCTCGTCGAGCTGGGCGAGGTAAGCGGAGCTGTCGCCGAGCTGGGGGTGCTCGAGGTCGTGGAGCGTGAAGACGACCGGCCAGCCGACGGCGTGGGCGGCGTCCAGGCACGCGGTGAGGTGCCCGGGTGGGAACGACTCCGTGCCGAAGTGGATGTGGAGGAGCGACGCCTCGTCCGCGTACGCGCGGATCCACGCCGGGTCGAGAGCCGCCGGCGGCCACCAGACGGCGGGATCCGTCCCCGGAGCGACGGGATCGGCGAGCACGGTGACGCGGGGATCGGCCGTCGCACGCTGCACGTACGGATGCCCCGCCGGGATCGACACGATCGTGATCGGGGCGGCAGACTCCGCATCCGTCGTCGTGCCGATGCGCATGGTCGTGTCCACAGATCTCCTTCTGACGCCGTCGCGCCGACCAGAGGAGTGGGTGCGTCTTGACGCCCCGACCGTACGCAACGAATCGTCCGAGGCGAGGGGGGCTTGACCCCGTGCTCACCGCCGGATAACCATGCGAGGTGATCTCCGCTCCTCCGCTCCTGCTCGTCCTCGGTCCCGAAGGGCACGGCGTCACCCGGTACGGCCGGGATGTCGCCGACGCGGTCCTCGCCCGCGACACCGGTGCGAGGGGGGTCCAGGTCGCCGACGTCGCGGCCGGCGATCGGGTGCTCGCCGAGGTGGATGCCGGCGCGCGCGTCCACCTCCACGCGACGGATCGGCTCTTCGGCGCCACGCCGGAGGACGCCGCCGACGTCGTCGAGCGCTGGGCGCGGCTCAGCCGTCTCACGCTGACGCTGCACGACGTGCCGCAGCCCTCCGACGGCACCATGTTCGAGCGTCGCCGCACCGCGTACGCCCGCATGATCACCGCCGCCGAGCGGGTCGCCGTCAACAGTCGCCACGAGCAGCTGCTCATGGCGGAATTCCTTCCCGGCACGGCTCCGGCCCACGCCGTCGCCCTGGGCACGCGAACGGACGTTGCGCGCGTCTCGTCGGTCGGCGCCGACCGCGACCTCCGCGTCCTCATCGCCGGTTTCGTCTACCCCGGCAAGGGGCACCGGCCTGCGGTGGTCGCCGCCGCACGCGCCGCCGAGACCCTGAGGTCCCGCGGTGAGGACGTGGGCGAGGTCGCCGTCCGCGCGATCGGCGCCCCCTCGCGCGGCCACGAGGACGACGTCCTCCGGCTCCGCGACGAAGCGGCCCGCCTCGGCGTCGCATTCGAGGTGACCGGGTTCCTGGACGACGCCGCGTTCGGTCGCGAACTGGTCGCCCCCGGCATCCCCCTCGCCGCGCATGAACACGTGTCGGCGTCCCGATCGATGCTCGACTGGGTCGAGGCCGGTCGCCGCCCGCTCGTCGTCGACTCCCGCTACGCCGCCGAGATGGACGAGCTGCGTCCCGGGACCATCGCGCGCTACACCGCCGATGCGCTCGCGCCGCGGCTCGTCGACGCGTGGCTCGATCCGGCCTCCACCCGACTGGCTGCGGGAACGTCGCTCGCCCCGACGCTCGACGACGTCGCGACGTCCTACCTCGCCTGGTGGGCGAGCGCGTGACTCCGCGGGGGATCGCCCTGCCCGGCAACCGCTGGGACCTTCTGGACGGACGTCGACCGGATGCCGCGCCCACCGTCTCGGTCGTCGTTGCGCACTACGAGCAGCCCGAGCAGCTCGCGCGCTGCCTCGCCGCTCTCGGCGGCCAGGACCACCCCCGCGACCGTCTCGAGGTGATCGTCGCCGACGACGGCTCCACCGAGCCGCCCCGGGTGCCCGAGGGCGTCCGGCTGGTGCGTCAGGCCGACGAGGGCTTCCGCCTTGCGGCCGCCCGGAACCTGGGGGCATCCCACGCGACCGGTGACGTCCTCGTCTTCCTCGACGCCGACACGGTCCCCGAACCCGGTTTCATCCGGGAGCTGACACGGATGCCGGGGCTCGCCCCAGACGTGGTCGTCGTCGGCAGGCGGCGCCACGCCGATCTCACCGGTGCCGCCGTCGTCGCCGACATCCGTCCCGTCGTCGCTGGGCGCGAGCTGCCCGAACCGGCGTGGCTGACCGACGCCTATCGGCGTTCGCGCAACCTGCTCGAGGCGGACGACCGCAGCTATCGGCACACGATCGGCGCCGTCCTCGCGTGCAGTCGCATCATCTTCGACGCGACCGGCGGCTTCGACGAATCCTTCCGCTCCTACGGCGGTGAGGACTGGGAGTGGACCTACCGGGCCTGGCTGAAGGGTGCGCTCCTGGCCCATGTTCCGCAGGCGGTCGCCTGGCACGACGGCCCGGATGCCGGGGCCCGAGACGAGCACGACCGCGTCCGTCGCAACGCCGAGGCCGTCCTCCTCGCCGATCTCATCCCCGTGCCCGGCTCGCGGCCGCGCGGTCGGCCGACCGACCGCGTCGACATCGCGGTGACGGCACCGCCAGGAGCGTCCGAGGGCGCCGCCTTCGTGAGCGTCGACTCGGTCCTCGCGGCCGTCCCGGGGTCGGAGTGGGTGGATGCCGCCGACCTCGCCGAGGCCCGAGGGCGCCTGGACCGCGTGCGTGTGCACGTCGAGATCGTCCGGCCCGTGCGCGTCGATCGGATTCTCGGCGACCTCGTCGACAGCATCGCCCGAGACGGGATGGGCGTCGTCACCGTTCGCGCCGACGACGGCGCTGTGCTCCTCCGCATCCGCTCGTCGCGTGCCGCCGCCCGGGAGGAGAGGTGGGGTCGGGATGACCTGTTCCCCCGCGCGTCGGAGCGCGACGACGGGGTCCGACTCCTGGTCGGCGAGCCCGACGTCGCCGCCTACCTCGGCGGGTGGGGCTGAGCCGCCGAGGTCCTTCCGCATCGCGTGTCGACGGGGTCTTCGGCATCCGTGTGACGGATCGTGTTGTGCCCACGGCCCGGGTCTGGTTTCATATCGACGGGGACACCGGTCGTGCCCGCCTGGGGAGGCGTGCACACCGGCGACGAATGGGATCGTCGCCGGCGCCGGTCTAACGCACACATCTCTCGCTCGGGGTGTGCGCGACTGGGGAAGAGCATGGGGACAGTGGGGACAGTCGTCGCATCGACGACGAGCCGTGCGCGCATCGACGCGCCGGCCGGCCGCGCCGTCGCGCGCGCCCTCGTTCCCATCCGATCGGCGGGCGGCTCCGAAAAGCCGCTGTCGGCGCCCGGACCTGATGCGATGCGCGCGCCGGCGCACGACTCCGCAGTGAGTGCCCGACGGCGCGCTGCGACACGACATCGAGACGGCACCGGCGACGGCGCCGTCCGGGCGGCGGCGTGAGTCGCCGGGGGACGCTCTTGGGGAGCGTGTACGACATGAGGAAATGTGGGGGGACACACGTGAGCAGAAGACTGAACATCGCCGTCGTCGGCGCGGGGTACTGGGGGCCGCAGCTGGCGCGCAATCTGCGCGCGAGTCGGGAGTGGAACCTCGCGGCCATCTGCGACGTCGACATCGACCGCGCCCGCCGGGTGGCCGATGCGGTGGGAGGGGCGCCGGTCACGGCGGAGATCGAGTCGGTGCTCGCCGACCCGCTCATCGACGCGATCGCCATCGCGACGCCGGCCGCCACGCACCATGCCATCGCCATGGCGGCTCTCGACGCCGGCAAGCACGTCATGGTCGAGAAGCCCCTGGCCGACACGCAGAAACGCGGCACCGAGATGGTGCGCCGGGCATCCGAGCGAGGTCTCGTCCTCATGGTCGACCACACGCAGTGCTACACGCCGGCGGTGATGAAGATGCGTGAGCTGATCGCCGGCGGTGAGCTCGGCGACATCCTGTTCGTCGACAGCGTCCGCATCAACTTCGGCCTCACGCAGCCCGACGTCGACGTGTTCTGGGATCTCGCGCCTCACGAACTGTCGATCATGGATTTCATCCTGCCGGACGGCCTGCAGGCGACATCGGTGGCGGCGCACGGCTCCGACCCGATGAACACCGGCAAATCGTGCATCGGCCATCTCACGATGCCGCTCGACGGGGGAGCGATGGCGCACGTCCACGTCAACTGGCTGAGCCCCACCCGCACGCGTCGCATGGTGATCGGCGGAACGCGCCACACCCTCGTGTGGGACGACCTCGACCCGCAGCAGCGCCTCAGCGTCTACGACCCGGGTGTCGATGTCTCGTCGATCTCTCGAGCCACCGCGCAGGATCGCCGTGCCGCGACCAGCTTCCGCATCGGAGGCATCCGCGCACAGGCCGTCGAGGAGCGCGAGGCCCTCGGGACGGTGGTCTCGGAGTTCGCCGCCGCCATCCGCGAGAAGCGAACGCCGCGCACGAGCGGCGCGGCGGGGCTGCGGGTGCTGTCGATCCTCGACGCGGCCGCCGGCAGCCTCGCAGCGTTCGGCGTCCCGCAGCCTCTGCGGCATGCGCGCCGCTCGGCGGGAGTCGCCGCGTGACGACCTCGCCGGCGGCCGGCATCCCGCTCGCCGACCGGGCTCGGGGAATGAGCCCGGTGCGGGATGCGGCCGACCGTGGCTGAGTCCAGGATCGAGGTTCTGGTCCCCTGCCTCGGCCCGCAGGAGGCCGAGGCGGTGGCCCGCGTCGTCGCCGCAGGGTGGATCGCGGAGGGACGGGCGGTCGCCCGGTTCGAGGAGGAGTTCGCCCGCGTCATGCGGGCGCCCTACGCTGCGGCCGTCTCGAGCGGGAGCGCAGCGCTGCAGCTGGCGCTGGTCGTGGCCGGCGTGCGGCCCGGCGATGACGTGGTCGTCCCGTCGCTGGCGTTCATCGCCACGGTGAACGCCGTCCGGCACGTCGGAGCGACCCCCGTGTTCGCCGATGTCGACCCGCACACCGGCACTGTCACGGGGGCGACGGTCGACCGCGTACTCACCCCGACGACGACGGCGGTCATCGTCGTCGACCATGCGGGCGTACCCGTCGACCTGGACGACATCCGCTCCGTGACGGACCCCCTCGGGATCGTCGTGATCGAGGACGCCGCGTGCGCGGCGGGCTCGATGTACCGCGCGCAGCCGGTCGGCGCCACGGCAGAGGTCACGGCGTGGTCGTTCAGCGACCGATCCATCCTCACCACCGGCGAGGGCGGCATGCTCACGACCACGCACGCCCGGTGGGCCGCGCGGGCGAAGCGCCTCCGCGAACACGCCGCCGACGCGGCGTCCGAGGGCGACGGTCTGCTGCTGCCGCGGGCCGAGGAGTATGCGGAGGTGGGGTGGGACTGTCGGATGACCGATCTGCAGGCCGCCGTGGGCCTCGTACAGCTCGCCAGGCTGCCCGAGATCCTCCGCCGGCGGCGCGAGATCGCCGACCGTTACCGGCGGGAGCTCGCGGGCGTCGCCGGACTTCGCCTCGTCGCCGATCCTGCGTGGGGCGAAGGCAACGCGCATGACCTCTGGGTCGAGGTCGGAGGAGAGTACCCGCTTGACCGCGACGGGGTGATCGAGGCGCTCCGTGAGGCGGGGGTGTCCGCTCGACGCGGCACCCGGGCCGCGCACCGTCAGGCGCCGTACCGATCGCTGACTCCTCCGGAGGGCCTGCCCGGAACGGCTCGGCTGACCGACGGCACGCTCGTCCTCCCCGTCCATCACGCGCTCACGGATGCCGAGCAGGGCCGCATCATCGCGACCCTGGTCCAGGCTCAGCGTGCGGTCGTGACGGCGGCGGAGATCGGTCGCTGACCGGCGGCATCCTCCGCTGAGGAGTCGAGCCCCGGCGTCGCGTGATCGCGACCGGGGTGCCGGCTCACGCCCGAGTCGGACGTATCGTCATCGATCCATCAGGCGGGCACGGACGGACGGGGGGAGGTCCGGCCGTGCCCGCGTGCGGGTGACGGTTCATGCATCGTGGTGAGCCGAGGATCGGCGGTCGGCCAGAGAGGCCTGCGGTTCCTCGATGAGGCCCCGCGTCGCTGATCGCTTCGGCTCGAGCATGAGCCGCCACATCTTCTCGAGTCCGGCTCGCCCGACCCACCGGGGGGCGTGCGCGGCTCGACCTGTCAGAAAATCCATCACGGTGTCGGCAGCCAGGAGCACACGCGCACCCGTGGCCTGCCCGTAGGTGTCGATCCACTCTTCCTGGGTGGCCCTGTCGACGCAGACGATCACGAGATCCGTGTCGGTGTACCGGAGCTGTTCCGCGATCTCCGCGGACGCGTCCGGTGACGAGACCTGTTCCCGCGTCGGCGTCCAGTGGCCGATGAGTGCGACGCCGGGCCATTCGGCCATCACTCGTCGGTGGAGCGTCTCGCGCTCGTCCGCCGACCCGCCCACCACTGCGACGCGCCACCGCTCGGCGCTCGCGCGGTTCAGGACGTCACCGATCAGATCACCGCCGGCCAGCCGCGGCCACTCCGCGCCGGTCACGCGCTTGGCCCGCGCGGCGACGCGTCCGTCCTCGATCAGGGTCAGATGGCGGATGCCGCCGGCGTCCGGCGCCTCGTGGTGCGGGTGGCCGAGCGTCGCCGGGACGACTGCGAGCGGCGAGAGCCGACGGTCATGGATGGTGTCGGCGATCACCTCGCACGCGCCCTGCGCATCGGTGAGGTGGACGTCGGTGCCCGCGATGCGGACGGTCGGCGGCCCCATCGGCGAGGGTCGCGGTACGACCTTCCGGGCGGCGAGCGACCCGCGCAGGCGAAGGGTGCGTATCGGCGACGTCACCGCGCGCATGGCCATCAGTCGGCCCGCCGCGTGCGCCGCGCCGACACGCGTGTCGAGCAGTGCTGTCCTGCATCGACGGCGCGACGCAGCCGGCGCGCAGTCGTGTTCCGTTCTGTCCCCATGAACGTTCCGTCCCCCCAAACATCGACCAGGTCCCAGACCTGTGCCCCCAATGCGGATCCGATCCGCTGTCCCCGTTACCGACGCCGGTCCCCGTCGGCGTCTGCGCGGTGAGCCGAACCCCTCGGTCACCGCACTCTCTCCCCCTGGTCGCTCAGCGACCGACCACGCGTCGCCCCTCACGACGCGTGGAATGTGGGCCCTTCGTACGTGTTCGTTGCGCGAACGAAGGCGTACGAAGAGCCCAGGCAGACATGGTTACGGCCCCCAAGCTCGCCCCCACTTCCTCTGCTGCCGCCTTGTGCCGTGTCAACTCCCCAAAGCCTCTACGGCGGCGATATCGGAACGCTACAGCCGAGTCGCCCGTCCACCAATAGGGGGACAAACCTAATCTGTTGTCCCCCAAACGGGGGACAACTAGGGGATCGGATTAGGGGTTCGTGGAGGCAAACACGGGAGGTCTGTCGACCGGATCGGAGATAACGTGACGGCTGTACATCGAGCGCGCCCACCTGAGGCGCGGGCTCGAATGCCTTTGGGGAGGCTGTTATGTGGGGGAACATCTGGCGTGCCACGATCGTGGTCGCCGTCATCGCAGGGGCCGGCTCGACGCCGGCGTTCGCCGCGGACGGATCGTACGTCCCGAGCAGTCCGCCGGACGGCGGGCTCGACGGATCGGTCGTGCAGGCGCTGTGCGTCGATGAGGCGCCCACGATCGACTACTCGATCGTGCGCGTCGCCGCGACGGCGAGTGCGCGCAGCCTCTCGACCGGACCGGTGACGGTGTCGACCGCTCTGGCCGCGTCGTCGACGGTGCGGGTCGCCGTTGCGACGGCTGCGGCCTCGACACCGACCGCCGAGCTCGTGATCCGGGGGGATGGGCAGGAGATCGCCGTCCCGCTGCGGGTGGATGCCGCGGGTGAAGGCACCGGCAGTATCCTGTGGCCCGGCGTCGAGGTCTCTGGCGACGGCACCGTCGAGGCTCTGCCCGGCTGGGTGCGTTCCGGCGACCAGTGGGAGCCCCGCAACGATGCCGCCGCGTGGACCACGGGCGACGTGACGGCTCAGCTGCGGGTCGGGGGCGAGCGTATCGATGTTCCGCTCGCCTACCCGGGCTACTCCGACGACTGTGCGACGCCGGTCGGCGTCGCGTCGGGAAGCGTCTCCCGCGGGCTGGCGCAGACGGGCGGACAGTGGCCCGTCGCCGCGGCCGTGGGTGGAGCCGCTGCCGTGGTCGCCGGTGTCCTCCTCGTCGCGCGTCGTCGCCGCCGGGTCGAGTCGTGAGACGGCGCCGTCGACTGATCCTGGTCGCCGGCGCCCTCCTCCTCATCGGGACCGCTGCCGCGGCCGTGCACGTCGGTCGCTCGGCATGGGATCTCAAGGAGGCGCTCGATGTTGCGGGGGATGACGCGGCCATCGCGGTGAAGGCCGTCGGCTCGGGTGACATCGACGGCGCGAAGGCCGCCGCCGACCGACTCGTCGACGGTATCTCGCACGAGATCCCGGACGACCCGGTCTGGTACGCGGCGGAGGCACTCCCCGGAATCGGACCGAACCTCTCCGCGGCGCGACGCGCGGCCACCGCGGTCGTCGACGTGGCGGATGACGTCGCTCCCGCCGTCCTCGACACGGCACGCGGCCTCGAGGGCGCCGACGCCGCGGGAGCGGTCCGCGTCCTGCGACACGCAGCTCCGGCCCTCACCCGCGCGGCGGCGGCGCGCGACGACGTCGCGGAGGATCTCGCCGACATCGACCGGAACGCCCTCGTCCCGCAGCTGGCGAACGGTGTCGGCCGTGTCGTCGACGCCGTCGACGACATCCAGCCGCTGACGGACGGTGCGGCTCAGGCGGCCGACCTGGTGCCGACGATCCTCGGTGCCGAGGGCGACCGGCGCATCCTGGTCGTCCTGCAGAACACCGCGGAACTGCGTACCGGGGGCGGCATCACGGGGACATTCCTCGAGCTCCGGGCCCACGACGGCATCCTCACGCTCGGCGCGCAGCGCGATTCGTCGCAGTTCTCGCCGGCGGCATCCCCGCTGACGGCGGTGCCCGCCGCGGAGGTGCGATCCCTGGGTGACGGGATCGGCCGCTACGTGCAGAACACGTCGATGACCGCGGACTTCCGGGTGACGGCTCAGCTCGCGTCGGCGTGGTGGCAGAAGTCGGGCGAGACGGCACCGGACGTCGTCGTCTCGATGGACCCCGTCGTCCTCTCCGCGATCCTCGGCGCCATCGGTCCGGTCGAGACGTCTGCCGGCGTCCTCGACCAGAAGAACGTCATCGACAGACTGCTCGTCGAGCCCTACCGGACGCTCGACCAGGACGCCCAGGGGCGTCTGTTCTCGGATGCCGCGGCCGCCGTGTTCACGGCCCTCACCGAACGGGCCCGTCCCGCCGCGATGATCCCCGGCCTCGTGGGAGCGGTCGAGGAGGGGCGGATCTCGGTCTGGAGTCGTCACCCCGACGAGCAGAAGGTCCTCGCCCGAACCGCGCTGGCCGGCCCGCTCGCGAGGCAGGATGCCGCCGGCCCGAACGCCTTCGCCGCCTACTTCAACGACGCGACGGGCGGCAAGCTCACCCCGTACCTGACGGTGGGACTCGCGACGCGCTCGGGGGTGTGTCGCGCCGACGGTCTCCGCGAGGTGGAGGTGGAGGTGTCCCTCGGCAGCACGCTGACGAAACGGGATGCCGAGACGTTGCCCGTCAGCGTCACCGGGGGCGGGTTCTACGGTGCTGCGGCCGGCGACATCGCACCGACGGTCACGGTCGTCACGCCGCCGGGATGGTACGCGGGTGGGGTATCGCTCGACGGCGCAGCCGCGGCATCCGTCGATGCCGGGGAGGACGGCCGTGTCCTCGTCACCCGTCGGGTCGACCTCGCACCGGGGGGATCGCACGTCCTGACGTTCCGATTCATCGCCGGACCGGAGGTCCCGTCCGGCGCGGCGACACCCGAGCTCCTCCACACTCCGTTGCTGAAGCGGGTCGACGTCGCCTCGTCGGATATCGGGTGTCCCGCCGCTTGAGGTGAGGCCGCTCACCTCAAGATCTCGCGAATGTCTATTCGGGAAGAGAGCTTTCCTCTAGCATTGAAGCGCCATCCCCCTACGGTTGCCGGGCCGTTCCCCAAGCGGTCTTGACGCGCATTGTCCCCAAACGTGTCCGTCTCTGGCATCCCGGATGGCTTCGCGGACCCCCTCCCGCCGCAGTCCCCACTGAACTGGCCCGAGGGGGTCCGCCCTTTCAGGGGCGTTCGTCAGCGGCTTTCAGCGTTGTCCGTGCCGCCGTCCTCGGCGCCGACGATCGCTTGGAGTTTGGCGATCAGGTCGGTACGCGAGGTGGCGCCGATCCGGCGCCGGATGCGTGCGATGTGGTGCTCGGCAGTGCGCGGCGAGATGAAGATGGCCTCGCCGATCTCGGCGTAGGTCATGCCGCGAAGGACGAGGCCCGCCACCTCGCGCTCGCGCGCGCTCAGCAGGCCGCTGTCGCCGAGAGCCACATCGTTGGTCGCGCTCCCTGGCGCCGCGCTCGGGTGGAGCGTCCGAGCGAACGCAGCGAGTCGGATCCCCGTCCGGCGATCGCGCGAGCGCTCCGAAAGGGTGATGGCCAGGCGCGCGCCCTCCCACCCGAGGCCCATCTCAGCCATGCGCGACGCGACCTCTTCGATGCGTTCCGCGGCGCCCTCGTCGACCCGGTTCCGCGACCACTCGGTGGCGGCGGCCGACAGGGCCCCCGCAAGTCGCGACCCGCGCGCGACGGCGGAGAGCGTCCGCACCGTCTGCGCCTGCCCGTGCGGGTCCCGCGCGAGCATCGCTCGCTGGAAAGAGGACCACGTCAGCGGAACCGACCACATCAGCGGGTCACCGAGGCCGTGGAGGATCCCGTTCAGCGTCTCGAGTGCGGGGGCCACCCGCTCGGAGTCGTCGAACACCGGAGCGGTCTCGATGAACTCGCGCAGGGGGTGGAGGAGGAAGAGGTCCGGTTCGACGTGACGGACATCGTCCCGCACCCGCATCCACAGGGCACGCAGCTCGTCGAGCGAACCGTACCGTCGCACGTGGGCGAGCATGACGGCGTCGCGGACGAGGATCTCGCGACTGCTCAAGGGGAGGAACGAGGCATCCACATCCGCCAACCGGGCGGCCGACTCCTCGGGATGCTGCCGGTGCACGGCGACCCACGCGGCCCAGAGCAGCAGCCGCGAGCGCGCCCACGGGCCGCCGTGGTCGTCCATGAGCGCATCGCCGAGGATGTTCGCGGCGGTCTGCAGTTCGCCGAGGTTGATGGCGCCGATCGCGGCGATGACCGCCGGCAGTTCGGGGACCGGACCGTTCTCACCGGAGTCCCCGTAGGTCTCGCTGGCGCGGACGAGTTCGTCGAACGCGCCGCCCGCAGGCCACGTGAGCGAAGCCGCCAGGCCCCTCATCAGCTTGGCGTGGGCCACCCTCAGCGTCGTCGGGACTCCTCCGGTACCCGCGTTCAGTCGCTCGACCGCGTCGAGCAGAGGCGCGCGGTCTCCCGTGCCGAACGAGGCGAGGGCGCCCTGCGCGTAGAGGAGGAAGTCGTGACCGGGCTGCGCGCGGTAGGTCATGGCGCTCGCGCGGAGGAATCCGCGCGCACTCCACGCCGAGCCGAGGATGCGGAGCGCTTCGCTGTGATCGTCGCCCTCCGCCGACAGGGCGACGGCGTCGACGAGGGAGGCGGCCTCGTCGATGTCGCCTCGGTCCCACGCCATGCGCGCCTTCCTGAGCGCGATGCGGTTCGGATCCGCCCCGGCGGCGAGCGCCGCGTCGTAGAGTTCCGTGGCCCGGGCGAAGTCGTAGGTCGCGGCCTGGTCCGCGTGAGCCTGGAGGACCCGGGCCAGACGCGCGTCGACGTGGCCGCCGAGCGACGATGCCACCTCGGCATCGAGCGACGGGATCGACGAGGTGTCGAGCAGGTCGATCAGCTGGGCGACCGGCGTCGTCCGGGTGACGGTCGTCCGGACGATCGGCACGGGGCGACCTCCGCGCAACAGCAGTCCTTCGGCGTGGCCGACGGCGAGCGCTGCCGCCACTGCGTCGTCTGTCGCTGCCGGCAGATCTTCGTCGCCGCCGAGGCTCGCGCGGCGGACGACGGCGGCGACGGGTGGCTCGAGCGTGTCGAGGCGCAGCGCGATCACCTCTCCGACGGCACGGATGACGCGCTCGTGCGAAGGGTCGCGGCAGTAGCCGTCACCGTGCGCGGCGAGTGCCTGCTTGACGAGCCAGGTCACGGATGCCGCCATCCGGACGATCGCTCCGATGCACCCCGGGTCGATCGAACGACCGGCCTGCTCGACGGCGCGGGCGACGTCTTCGGTGTCGACCTGGCCCACAGCCAGGGCCGGTCGGGACTGCTCGATGCGTCGGATCAGTGCCGTCAGCGCCGGTGTCCACGGCCACGGGCGGCAGCTGACGACGAGTCCCGCGCTCGGGTCGTCGAGGTGCCGGTCGAGGACGCGGACCTGGTCATCGGTCAAAAGGTGCGCGTCGTCGACGAAGAGGGTGTCCTCGACGTGAGAGACCCGTCGGGAGATCTCGTCGAGGAGGGGGCTCTTGTCGGAACCCGCGGGGCCGACCACCACGAGACGGGCCGGGCGGTTCTTCGAGCTCAGTTCCTCTTCGACGTGGGTCAGAGCGAGTTGCGGCCACAGCAGAAGGGAGGGCGGAAGACCGGCGGACATCGCAGCCAGTGCCATCGCGTTCCCCTTCCCCTGAACGGAACGAGCAGACACCCGCTGACGATGTTTCGCCGTCGCACCGTTCACCCCTGCACCCGGGTCCAGATTCGGGTCCGACCCGGGGTTTCCCGCCTAAGGCGAGGTTCTGCGAAATCTACCACCGCCCCCACTCCGTGCGGGGCGGAATGCGAAAACAGTGGAGTGTGTGGTATCAGGGTCGCCGAGTGGAAGGCTCGCGGCGCCGTGTGTAGGTCAGGCTCACCTAACCCGATTTTCCTCGCCTGACCGGGGAGAAAAGGCTGAACTTAGGCTGTCCGAACCGCGGGGGTCGGCGCGTACTCTCGAGTCACGACCACTGAAGGAGGCTCTCATGAGCACCACTCTCGACGACCTGCCCCGCGTGTCCGAGTGCAATGCCCTCGGCTGCTCGTACAACGACCACTCGCACTGCCACGCCGCCGCGGTGACCATCGGTGGGACGCCCGGTGACGCCGAGTGCGCCACGTTCATCCCCCTCGGCACGAAGGGCGGCCTCGACAAGGTCGTCAGTCACGTCGGCGCCTGCCAGCGCGCCGAGTGCGTCTTCAACTCGTCGCTCGAGTGCACCGCCGCGACGGTGCGCGTGGGACCCGGAGCGGAGTCGGCCGACTGCCTCACGTACCAGGCCGCCTGACACCCGCCCTCGCGCGCGCCTACTTCGCGGTCCAAGCGGCGGGCGGCGCGCTCTGGTGGGTCGCCGTCTTCACGGTCCCCGTCGTCCGTGAAGCCACGCTGGGGAGCATCGATCCCTTCGTGATGGCGAGCCTCGACATCCCTCTCTTCGTGATCGCCTCGGCGCTCGCGGCGACGGGGATCCGCGCAGCAGCCGTCATCGCCACGGGCTGGACGCTGCTCGTCACCGTCTTCCTCGCGCTCTTCGCGGTGGCGACGACGGAGGCGGGATGGGGTGCCGTCCTCATGATCGCGGCGGCCGCGGCATCCGTTCTCGCCGCCACCGTCATCGTGCACGGGTCCCTTCCCACGCACTGGCTCATGGTGGGGCCCTTCCGGATCCGCCCTGCGTCGCCGGGAGCGACGGTGCGTAGCCATGTCGGAGCGACGGCTCTTCAGATCGTCGTGTTCTGGGGCCTGGCGCTCGGAGTCGTTCCCGCGGTCATCGTCTGGGTCGAGACGAGATGGATGCTGCACGTGCCGGTACCTGCCGGGGCGCGTGGCGCCGGTGTCGCCCTCTTCACCGTTGCGAGTGCCGTCGGGTTGTGGTCCGGCGCCGTGATGTCGACGCAGGGTGAGGGCACGCCGCTGCCGATCGCGACGGCGCGGCGCCTCGTGATCCGCGGCCCCTACCGTTTCGTCCGCAACCCGATGGCGGTCGCGGGCATCGCACAGGGCGTCGCGGTCGGGATGATGCTCTCGTCGTGGCTGGTGGTTCTCTACGCCGCCTGCGGCTCCGTCGTGTGGAACGCGGCGATCCGCCCGCACGAGGAGCGCGACCTCGAGGCGCGGTTCGGAGATGAGTTTCTGCGGTACCGGGAGCGGGTGCGGTGCTGGGTGCCGCGTCTGACGCCCGTCGCGGTCGATCAGCCCGCGGCTTCTCCGGCGGGAGCCTCGGCCGAGTAGACCTCGACGGCGTCGTCGGCCAGCACGAACTGCAGGCGGGTGCCGATGGCGAACTTCTCGCGCAGGGCGGCCGGCGTGGTGCTCGACACCACGAGGCTCGATGCCGGCGCGAAGGGCTCCGCTGCGCAGCTCGTGTACCAGGCTCCCGACCACCCGTCCTCGGGGGAGGCGCTCCAGGCTTCGTCCGGCAGGATCTGCAGGCACCGCGCCTTGACGCCGTCGCCGGTGTCGTAGTGGGCGACGATCGGTGTCATGCCCGCGAGTGCGCGGTAGATGCGGCCGTCCTCGGGTGGAGCGCTCAGGACCTCGGGCCAGGCCCGTTCCGCGTCGAGGGGGAGCGACGTGACGTGGGTGACCTCGACGTCGGCAGGGCTCGTGGCCCCCGCGGTCAGGGCGGGGGCGCTCGCCGCCGCGGTGATGCCGACCGAGAGGGTGGCGACCGCCGCGAGGGATCCCGCCCACGCGAGGCCCGCCAGCACGCGTCGCCGACCCGCATCGGTGCCGGTAGTTGCTCGTGCGGCGCGGAGGTCGGCGGCGACGGCGGCCGGTACCGTCGGCGCGGGAGGCGCCGGCTCTCGAGGTGTCTGCTGTCGGGACGCTTCTGGGACTCCGTCGATCACGGGCGGGCGGTGTCTCTCGTCGCGGGCGCGCGTCTCGAGCTCGGCGAGCCGGCGTCGCGCGGGGGGATCGTCGTCCAGGCCGCCGCCGGGCCCGTACGCTCTGGCCTGCAGCGCGCGCAGCTCTGCGCTCAGGCCGTCGTCCATCAGAGCCCGAGAGTCTCGGGGGCGATGGATCCCGCCTCGGCCTCGACCTCGGCCAGCGACTTGGTCTGCAGGAAGGTGCACAGCATCGACACCATCGCGAGCTCGCCCGAGAGCTCCAGTGTGCGACTGGCGTTGAGCTTGAGGTCCAGCTCGCGCGCCTCGAAGGTGATGCCCCAGTGGATCGAACCGAGAGGCTCGGGCTGGATGTAGGTGAGCGTCATCGAGTCGAGGAGGTTGAGCGCGATCAGGCCCGTGTCGAGCCCGTCGGTCCCGTCCTGCGGGATGACCTTGACCCGGTCGCTGATGGGATACCCCAGCGCGGCGAACTCCCCGAGCCAACGCTCGAGCATCTCCTTGCTGTGGAACGGCATGAGCAGTCTCCTGGAGGAACGCCGGATGGGACGCGACCATTATCACCCGTGCGACCTGCGAAGGGCATCCCGCCTAGGCTCGACGGATGGCCATCGGATCCACGATGCACACGTTCACCGTGCACCTCGCCGACGTCGATCGCGGCGTCTACGACGAACTGTCGCTGCGCATCGCGCGGCATCCGTCCGAGACGGCGGCGAACGTCCTCCTCCGCGTGCTCGCGTACGCCCTCGAGTATGAAGACGGGATCGCCTTCAGCGAGGGCATCTCGGCGACCGCCGAGCCCGCGGTCCTGGTCCGCGATGCGACGGGTCGGATGACGGCGTGGATCGATGTCGGTGCTCCGGATGCCGCGCGTCTGCACTCGGCCAGCAAGGCGGCCGACCGGGTCGCGGTGTACACGCACCGCGAGCCGAGCCGCCTGGCGCAGGCGTGGGCGGGCAAGACGATCCACCGCGCGGCCGACATCCCGGTCTACAGCTTCGATCGCGACTTCGTGGACGATGCCGCTTCCGCTCTGGAGCGGCGCAGCACACTCACCGTGTCGGTCACCGAGCGGCAGCTCTATCTCGACGTCAACGGCCGGTCCACTTCGTCGGCCATCGCTGAGCAGCGGGTCGGCTGACACCTCCGGTCCGGCGGGATGCGGGACGCTCCAGCCTGTGCAGCCCCTGGCAGTCGCGTGGGGATCACCGATGCATGCCGTTGCGGCGATGCGCCTCCCCGTAGCGTGGCCCTCACGTGGTCGGCATCCGCTGATCGTTTCTCCCTCCGCCCCGGCGGACACCCGATCTCGAGCAGGTGCTTTCATCGCTTCAACCGCCACCGAGTCGCGTCTCGGTCCCGTCCGCCAGACATACGCCGGAACAGCGGAGTTCCCCCCGATGGCGAAAGCGTTCACCGACGTCTCGCGCATCGTCCGCGAAACGGGGTTGCTGCACCGGACCCACGCCTTCTACGTCATGGTCGGCATCGCGCTGACGCTCGCCTTCGGCGGAGCAGTGACGGGATTCATCCTGCTCGGTGACAGCTGGTTCCAGCTGCTCATCGCCGGGGCCCTCGGCATCATCTTCACTCAGGTGGCCTTCCTCGCCCACGAGGCGGCGCACCGGCAGATCCTGAGCTCCGGTCCCGCCAACGATCGCCTCGCGCGCATCCTCGCGGCCGGTGTCGTCGGCATCAGCTACGCCTGGTGGACCGGCAAGCACACGCGTCACCACGCGAACCCGAACCGCGTCGGCAAGGACCCCGACATCGAGATCGACACG
>ENA-UOWK01000563-UOWK01000563.1-bioreactor-metagenome-genome-assembly--contig:-NODE-563-length-17842-cov-8.364817_pt1 | contig 17842 bp, 7 predicted proteins | sample MGYA00238157_ERZ761612 | MGnify/ENA primary metagenome ERZ761612 (study PRJEB28901, sample SAMN06268035) | bioreactor metagenome | isolation source: Joint BioEnergy Institute, California, USA | place... | reverse complement strand
GGCCGTGCCGCGCACAGGCGCGGGTGATCGAGCCCAGCATCGGCAGGAAGAACGGATTGATGTGCGACTGGTCGCTGGTGGGGTCCTCGAACAGCAGCAACGCCAGCGTGCCCGACTGCTGCCGGCGCAGGTTGGAGGCGTTCTTGTCGACCTTGTAGTTGAGATCGCGCGCGATCGCGAGGATGCGCTCGCGTGTTTCCGCATTCACCGACGGATGCCCGCGCAGCGCGCGCGACACGGTCGGCTGCGACACCCCGGCGAGGTGCGCGATGTCGAGCGAGGTCGGCTTGCCCTTGATGATCATCCGGTGGATCGACGACGCGGTTCCCAATCATGGCATGGGTCGCCGCGGCCCACCGGCGACGCGTTCGAGCCGAGACGAAGCCCACGGCCACGCGTTGAGAATAATCTCAAAATGCAGGGAATTCGCGCTCTTCCGTACATCGCGTACACCCGCATGTCGAACGTGGCGGCTTAAATGTCGGCAAGCACGCGGCGACGCTTCGAACTTCCCGATGCGGGGCCTGCGTATCCAACGACGAGCGATTGGAGGGGCGGGAACATGGCGAATGTCGCGACTGTGGTCACCAAGTCCACCGGGGAGGCGCGCGAAGTTTCGACAGCGGGGCCGATCGAACTGGACGCTGCGTCGACGGTCAGGTTGCAGGTGAGTCCCGACCAGGTGAGCACGGTGACGCGCGGGGGACCGGACGGGCGCGATCTGGAGGTCGTTCTCGATGACGGCAGCACGATCGTCATCGAGAACTACTTCGCCGCCGACGCGGCCGGCGAACTGAGCGAACTCGTGCTGCTCGACGAGGACGGTGCGTCGTGGTGGCTTCGATCCAACCCGGAGACCGCCGGATTCATGCTCGTGGGGGACGCGACTTCGATCCCCGTCGCATCTGCTGTCGCCGCGACCGGGGAGGGCGCGGGCGCCGTCGCCGCGTCGGCCGGCGCGGGACTGAGTGGTTCGGCGCTGGGCATCGGTATCGGGGCGGGCGCGCTGGCGATCGCGGCGGCCGCGGGCGGCGGCGGGGGATCGAGCGGGGGAACATCGCCGCCGACGCCTCCGCCGGCCGACACCACGCCGCCGACGCCGCCGACCGCACAGATCAACGCGACCGGCACCACGGTTACCGGCACCGCTGAAGCCGGGGCGACCGTTCGCGTCCTGGGTGAGAGCGGCGCGGTGCTGGGGACGGGGGTCGCAGGCGCCGATGGTCGTTACGCCATCACGCTCGCGCCTCCCCAGACCGATGGCGAGTCGCTCCGCGTCACGGCCACCGACGCCGCCGGCAACGTGTCGGCGCCGACGACGCTGCTCGCGCCCGATCTCACGGCGCCCGAGCAGCCGACGGCCACGATCAGCAGCGACGGCGCCACCATCACCGGCAGTGCCGAACCCGGCGCCACGGTGACCGTGAGGGACGGTTCCGGCGCGCCCATCGGTACAGGGACGGCGGGGGCGGATGGCAGTTACACGATCACACTCAATCCGCCCCGCGTCGACGGCGGGTCGCTGACCGTGACGGCGACCGACGGCGCGGGCAACACCTCGCCGCCGACGTCCCTGACCGCGCCGGACAACACCGCACCCGATCAGCCCACCGCGGTCATCAACACGTCAGGCAACATCGTGTCGGGCACTGCCGAGGCCGGCGCCACGGTCACCGTGCGCGATGCGGATGGCGTCGCCATCGGCAGCGCGATCGCCGGTACCGATGGGCGCTACAGCGTCACCCTCGATCCGCCGCGCACCGCCGGTGAAACACTGACGGTCGATGCCACCGATGCCGCTGGCAACACCTCGGGGCCGGCCACGGTCATCGCGCCCGACCTGACCGACACCACGGCGCCCGATGCGCCCAGCGCCTTCATCAACGCGACCGGCGACACGCTGAGCGGCGTGACCGAGGCCGGTGCGACGGTCAATGTCTACAACGCCGACAATGTGCGCGTCGGCACGACGGTGGCCGGCAGTGACGGCCGTTACACGATCGCGCTCGACCCGCCGCGCGTCGCCGGCGAGACGTTCACGGTGACCGCGACCGACGCTGCGGGCAACGAATCGCCGGCGACGCCGGTGACCGCACCGGACCTCGGCGATACCACGCCGCCCGAGGTGCCCACTGCTTTCATCAACGCGCTCGGCAACAGCGTGAGCGGCTCTGCGGAAATCGGCGCCACCGTGCGGGTTTACGACAGCGGCGGCACGCTGCTCGGCACCGGCGTCGCGGGCACCGACGGGCGCTATGCGATCAGCCTCGACCCGCCGCGCACTTCCGGTGAAACGTTGCTGGTGAATGCGACCGACGCCGCCGGCAACACGTCGCCGGACGTGTCGCTGGTCGCGCCGGTCATCGATACGACGCCTCCCGCGCCGCCGACGGCCTTCATCGATGCCGCGGGCGCCACCGTCACCGGTTCGGCCGAGCCCGGTTCGACGGTCCGGGTCTACAACGCCGATGAGCAGGTCATCGGCACCGGCTTCGCCGGCACCGACGGTCGTTACGTCATCGCGCTTGATCCGCCGCTGACCTCGGGCGAGCTGCTGACGGTCACCGCCACGGACGCTGCGGGCAACGCGTCGGCCCCGATCGCCCTGGTCGCGCCCGACCTGACCGACAACACCGCGCCCGAACCGCCGACGGCCTTCATCAATGGCGACGGTGATACCGTCACCGGCACCGCGGAAGTCGGCTCGACCGTGCGGGTGTTCGACCCGCAGAACGTGCTGCTCGGCACGGGCGTCGCGGGCACTGACGGGCGCTACACGATCACGCTCGTGCCGCCGCAGACCGGCGGTGAGACGCTCGGCGTCATCGCGACCGATGCCGCGGGCAACTCCTCGGTTCCAACGCAACTGGTCGCGCCTGACCTGTCCGTTGCCGACGTGCCACCGGCGCCCGATGCGACGATCAATGACGCCGGCGACACCGTCTCGGGCACCGCCGAAGTCGGGTCGACCGTACGGCTGTACGACACGTCGGGCGCGCTGCTCGATGAGGTCGTGGCGGTGGATGGCAGCTTCAGTTTCACGCTTTCGCCGCCGCTGACCGCAGGCGAACGGCTTACGGTCACCGCGTCCAATGCGGCCGGCGAGTCGTTCCCGACCACCCTGTTCGCGCCGGACCTGACAGACGTCGAGCCGCCGGCCGCGCCGAACGCCGTGATCAATGCGGCCGGCGATACCGTCAACGGCACCACCGAGGCGGGCGCACGCGTGGAGGTCCGCGGCACCGATGGGACCTTGCTGGGCAGCGGCATCGCCGGCACTGACGGGCGCTTCGAGATCGCCCTGACGCCTCCGCAGACCGCGGGCGAACAACTGTCCGTCCGCGCCTTCGACGCTGCCGGCAACGGGTCCGATCCCACGCCGTTGACCGCCCCCGATCTCACCGACACCACCGCGCCGGCGGCGCCCACCGCCGTCATCAACGATACCGGCGACGTGGTGAGCGGCCAGACCGAGGCCGGCGCGACGGTGCGCGTGTTCGACCCGCTGGGCACGCTGCTGGGCACGGCGGTGGCCGGCGCCGATGGCCGATACGCCGTCGAACTGGTGCCTCCGCAGGTCGCCGGTGAAACCTTGCGCGTCATCGCGCTCGATGCCAGCGGCAACGAGTCCGATCCCACCTTGCTCATCGCGCCCGATCTGACCGACGTCACCGCGCCGGACTCGCCAACGGCGGTCATCAACGACACGGGCGATCTGGTCAGCGGACAGGCCGAGATCGGCGCCCGCGTGGAGGTGCGTGCGACGGACGGCACGGTCCTGGGCAGCGGCGTCGCCGGTACCGATGGCCGCTACGCGATCGCGCTCGACCCGGCGGTCACGGCAGGCGAAACGCTGCTCGTCGTCGCGATCGATGCGGCGGGCAACGTGTCGCTGCCCACCACGCTGATGGCGCCCGACCTGACCGACGACATCCCCCCCGAAGCACCGACCGCGGTGATCAACGATACCGGCGACACGGTGACCGGCATCGCCGAAGCCGGCAGCCGGGTGGACGTGCGTGCGCTCGACGGGACGCTGCTCGGCAGCGCGGTGGCCGGCACGGACGGCCGCTACACCGTCGGCCTGACGCCGCCGCAGACCGCCGGCGAGGTGCTCTGGGTCACGGCGACCGACGCGGCCAACAACACGTCGCCGCCGACGCCGGTGACGGCGCCCGATCTGAGCGATGACGTGGCCCCCGCAGCGCCGACCGCCGAGATCACCGATGCGGGCGACGCGGTCAGCGGCACCGCCGAGGTCGGCGCCACGGTGCGGATCACCGTCGGCGGGGTCGTCGTCGGCAGCACGGTTGCCGGCACCGACGGGCTGTACACCATCGCGCTCTCGCCGCCGCTGACGAACGGCGAGGTGCTGTCGGTCACCGCGACCGACGCCGCCGGCAACACGTCGTTGCCCACGGTCATCAACGCGCCGGTGATCGTCGACGACGAAGCACCCGCACCTCCGACCGCGGCGATCAGCGTCGACGGCGCCACGGTGACGGGCTCGGCCGAGGCCGGCGCCACGGTCCGCATCTTCGATCCCGACGGCCAGCAGATCGGGCAGACGGTCGCCAATGCGGATGGCCGCTATTCGATCACGCTCGCCCCCCCGCGCATCGCCGGCGAAACCCTTTCGGTCACGGCGACCGACGCCGCCGGCAACGTGTCCGATCCGACACCGCTCATCGCGCCTGATGCCATCGCCCCGGAGGCGCCCACGGCGAGCTTCAGTCCCGACGGCGTCACGGTGACCGGCGTTGCCGAAGCCGGGTCCACGGTGCGGATCTACGATGCGGCACGCAACGTCATCGGCACGGCGACCGCCGGCGCCGATGGCAGCTACGCGATCACCTTCAATCCGCCGCTGACGTCCGGCGAGCAGCTCGCGGTCACGGCGACCGACGCGTCGAACAACGAATCGATCGCCACCGCGTTGACGGCCCCGGATCTGGGCGATCTCGACAAGCCGGAGCCGCCGACGGCCAGCATCACGCCGTCGGGCGACGAGGTCAGCGGCCTGGCCGAAGCGGGCTCGACGGTCATCGTCCGCAACGCCAACACCGGCGCCGAAATCGGACGCACCACGGCGACGCCCGAGGGCACCTACACGATCGGCTTCGATCCGCCGCTGACCAACGGCGAGAACCTGATCGTCACCGCGACCGACGCGGCGGGCAATGTCTCCGACGGCACGCCGCTCACGGCGCCCAATCTGACCGACAGCGTGATCGCCTATGACGATGTGGCCCTGGCGTCGCTGGACCTGATTCCCACGACGACCGATGTCAGCCTCGGCTCGGCGAACTACGTCGCCCTCGTCGGGCTCGGCGTCCTCAACCTGCGGGCCATGGTGCTGGGCACGCCGAGCGTCGGCTTCACGGTCGGCGAGGGCAAGTCGCTCGATGCGGTGTTCGATTACGGTGCGGTGCTCTCGGCGAGTGTGCTCGGCGACTACCGTGTCGTGGTGCAGCGCTGGGACGGCAGCCAGTGGAGCGCGATCAACGGGCCGGGTGCAGCCACGCTCCTCGAGCTCGACCTGCTGACCGGCACGGCGAGTGCCCAGCTCGATAATCTCGGGCCCGGCCAGTACCGCGCCTTCATGACCTTCAACGGCGTCGGCGTCGGATTGCTGGGCGCACTCTCGGTTGGCGGTGTCGAATCGGACTTCACCGTGCTGGCCGACATCGAAGGCCAGGCCGCGACAGGCAACGTCATGGACGCCGACGTGTCGACCGACGACACCGTCGTTTCCATCGTCAACAACCAGGCGATCGCCGCAGGCGGCACCACGATCGTCGGGCAGTACGGCGTGCTGGTCATCGACTCCAAGGGCAACTACACCTACACGCCTACCGAGTCTGCCGCCAACATCGGTCAGGTCGACCAGTTCACGTACACCCTCGTCGATACCGTGACTGGCGCCACGTCGAGTGCGACGCTGTACGTGCGGATCGGCAGCCCGGACGTGCCCCTGGTCTGGGACGACGCGGACCCGGGCACGCCGGCGACATTCGACTTCGCGGTCAACGGTGACACCGGATCGGCCGGCGTCGAATTCGCCAACGTCACGCGCGACGTCTTCGACGCGACCCATGGCATCCAGCTTGTCGGACTGGTGTCCACACAGAACTGGCTCAGCAACACGTTCACCGTCGGGTCCAACGTCGACATCTCGGGTACTGCGAGCCTCAACTCGCTCGTCTCCCTGCTGTCGAGCGGTTCGCTGTCGCTGCAGCAGCAGAACGCCCAGGGGGCGTGGGTCAACGTGCCGAACGGCACGGTGAGCTACAGCCTGCTGCTGGGGCTCGTCGGTCCGGTCGCGACCCTCGACCTGTCGACGCTGGACCTCGCACCGGGCACCTACCGCTTCCGTGCGACGGTCAGCGGCGCGGGCGGCGTGGGGGTCGGGGTCAGCATCGACGTCAACGGCACGTTCCTCGACGAGTACCGCGTCGTCGATACCGACGACGCGGTGGGCAACCTGCTCGCCAACGACGTGACCGGCTCGGGCTTTACCCAGTTGCGCATCCTCGATCTCGAGAGTGGCGCTTACCTGGACGTCGACGCCAACGTGCCGCGGACGATCCAGGGCCAGTACGGGGAGCTGCGCATCGATGCCGGCGGCAACTATGTCTATACGCCGGACGACGCGAGCGCGTTCTTCGGCCAGCCGGTCACCGACACCTTCACCTACCAGCTGGTGCATCCGACCGGTCAGGTGGGCACCGGGACGCTGGTGGTCACCGTGCAACCCGACGGTGCCGGCATCCAGGCGACCGCGGAGGCATTCGATCTCGACGCGATGGCGGCCGAGGACGCAGGTGCCGAGGCGCATGGCGATGGTGGCCTGGATTTCGACGTCCAGCAGTTCTTCGACGCATCGGGGCATGTCACGCCGCTGATGGTGCGTGGCGAGGGCGATCAGGTCATCGCGCTCGACACGCCGCGATTCGGGGACCACGCCGCGAACGCGGCCACCTGGGAAGTGGATTACGGCGTGCCCCTGCGCCAGGAGGACGACACGGATACCCTGTTGTCGCAGCAGTCGGTCAGTGCGCTCTGAGCCTGTCTTGCGGCACAGCGGCATGACGCGACACGTATCCGGGCCGGTGGTCTCCACCGGCCCGGATGTCGGACACGGTCTCCGCCCCGAGGGCGGGCGTACGCGCGCGTGGCGAGCAGCAGGTGTACTCGCCGCCGGGGCGATCGCGTGTGTCTGCGCGCAGATGGCGCTGGCGCAGCCGCGGCCACCGGACGCGGGCCTCGCCTTGGGACCTGCCGCGTTGGCGGCCCCACCGGGTATGCCGACGCGGCACGATGACGCACAGGCCCTCGACTGGCCGGCGACGGTCCGCAGCGCTGTTGCGCGGTATCCGGCGATCGCCGGTGCCCGCGCATCGATTGCGCAGCAGGCCAGCCTCGTCGACGCGGCGCGTGCCGGCTACCTGCCGCGCGTCCAGGCCGAGGTCACCAGCGGACAGCAGGGCGAATTCGGGGCAGGACAGGTCGCCAGCGTCGGCCTGTCGCAGATGCTGTACGACTTCGGCAAGACGCGCAGTGCGGTCGCCCGCGAGCGCGCCGCCGAGCGGCGCGAGCAGGCCGAGTTGCTGGTCGCGATCGACGGTGTCATCGAGCAGACCTGCCAGGCGCTGATCGAGATCCATCGCTACGAAGCGCTGCTCGAGGCGCTCGGCGAGCAGATGACGGCGCTCGCACGCGTCGAGGAGATCACCCGGCTGCGCGCGGAAGCTGGGGCCGCGACGCGCAGCGATCCGTTGCAGGCGCGGGCACGGATGGAGGCGGTGGAGGCCAAGCGCGCGGCGTCGCGCGCGCAGATCGACCAGTGGCGCAGCCGCCTCGAATCCTACGTCGGCGCCGAGGACGCCGCCCGGCCGGTCTCGGCCGGGCCGGGCGATGTGCTGTCGCGTGCTTCCGAAGCGGTCGATGTCGACGACCTTCCGGCACTGCAGGTCGCGCGTGCGACCCAGTCGGAAGCAGAGGCGCTTCTGCGCAATGCACGTGCGCGTCGCTACCCGACCATCAGCCTCGAAGCCAATGCCAATCACCGGCTCGGTACCGCGGGCGACCGTTACGAGGATCTCTACGGGCGGCGGACGTACAACAACGCGCTCGTCGCGGTCCGCAGTGATCTCTATCAGGGCGGGGCGGTGGCCGCGCAGGCGCGCGCGAGCGCGAGCGCGCTCGAGGTCGCCGGCGAACTGCTCCGCACCGAACGCCTGCTCGCGCTGGACACGCTGCGCAGCCGGCGACGCGTGCGTGACGGCCTGGTCGAGCGGATCGGACTGTTCGAGCAACGGGTGGGCAGCATCGTCGAGACGCGCGAGCTGTACTGGGACCAGTACCTGACGCTGGGGACGCGCAACGTGCTCGATCTGCTCAATGCCGAGCAGGAAATCGGCCAGTCCACCGAGGACCTGGTCAATGCGCGGCACGACCTGTGGCGCGCGCAACTGGACCTGTTGCTCGCCAGCGGCGGCGCACGTGCCGCGTTCGGACTCGACGAGGCGGGCCCGGAAGACCGCCTCGACCCTGGAGTACGCCCGTGACCGCGGACACGACCGCACCGCCCGTCCCGCATCTGCCCTGGCTCGAGGCCTTGATCGCGGTGTCGCGCCACTACCGGCTCGACGGCTCGGAAGAGCGCGTCCGCGTGGAAGCCGAGTGGCGCGCACGGGCCGACGGCCTCGACGAGGTGGTCGAGCACATGGCGCGGCAACTCGGCCTGGTCGTCGTGTTCGACCGCCTGGTGCCGGGCATGCTCGATCCCTGGCGACTGCCGATGATCGCCGACCTCGGCGATGGCCAGGTGGCCGTCCTCGAACAGATCGATGCCGATGGCACGGTCACCCTGCGCATGAGCGGCGAGCGCGGCCTGACGACGACGATCGAGCGCGCGGCGCTGCTTTCGCGCGCGAAGCGCGTCCTGCTCGCCAAGCCGCAGACCTCGGTGCCCGACGCGCGCGTCGATGCCTACATCAAGCCGTGGCAGTCGGACTGGTTGTGGAAGGAGGCCTTGCGCGAATGGCCGCGCTACCTGGACGTGATGCTCGCCTCGATGGTCGCCAACGTGCTGACCTTGGCCGCGATGCTGTTCACGATGCAGGTCTACGATCGCGTCGTGCCCGCGCAGTCGGTGCCGACGCTGTGGGTGCTGTTCGGCGGCCTGCTGATCGCACTGACGTTCGCCTTCCTGATGCGCGTGCTGCGGACCCACATCACCGACCTCGTCGGTCGGCGCGCGGACCTGCGCATCTCCGATCGCGTGTTCGGGCACGCGCTGCGCATCCGCAACGATGCCCGGCCGAGGTCCACCGGCAGTTTCGTCGCGCAACTGCGCGAGCTCGAGCAGATCCGCGAGCTCACCACCTCGACCACGATCGGGGCCCTGTCGGACCTGCCGTTCTTCGTGCTGTTCCTCGGCGTGATCTGGCTGATCGGCGGACATCTCGTCCTGGTGCCGCTGGCGGCACTTCCGGTGCTGCTGATCCCCGGGCTGCTCGCACAGCGCCCACTGGCGCGGCTCTCGCGCGCCGGCATGCGCGAATCGTCGATCCGCAGCGCGATGCTGGTCGAGAGCGTCCAGAACATGGACGACATCAAGCTGCTGCGCGCGGAGCCACGGTTCCAGAACCAGTGGAACCATCTCAACGAGACCACCGCGACGATCGGCATGAAGACGCGGCGCCTGACCGGCATCCTCAATGCCTGGACCCAGGAAGTGCAGCAACTGGTCTACGCCTGCGTCGTGCTGGTCGGCGCCTACGCGGTCATGGCGGGCGAGCTGTCGGTCGGCGTGCTGGTCGCAAGTTCGATGCTGGCCTCCCGCATGGTGGCGCCGCTGGGTCAGATGACCGGCGTGATGGTGCGCTGGCAACAGGCGAAGGTCGCGCGCGAGGGGCTCGACGAACTGATGAAGAAGCCGGTCGACCAGCCCGAGCGCAGCCTGCGCGTGCACCGCCCGGTCCTGCGTGGTGCCTACGTCGCCAACGAGGTCCGTTTCGGCTACGAAAGTGCCGCGCGACCCGCGCTGGAGATCAAGCGCCTGGAGATCGCGGCCGGCGAGAAGGTCGCCCTGCTCGGGCGCAATGGCGCCGGCAAGTCGACCCTCCTGCAGCTGCTGGCCGGCATGCAGTTTCCGCAGTCGGGCCAGGTGCTGCTCGACGACGTCAAGACGTCCGTCCTCGATCCGATGGACATGCGGCGCGACGTGGCGCTGCTCAACCAGCACGCGGCGCTGTTCTACGGCACGCTGCGCGAGAACCTCACCATGGGCATGCCCCACGCCTCGGATGACGATCTGCTGCGCGCGCTCGCGCTCAGCGGCGCCGATGCGGTGGTGCGCTCGCTGCCCGAAGGCCTCGACTACATGATCCAGGAGGGGGGGCACGGCCTGTCCGGAGGCCAGCGTCAGACGCTGCTGCTGGCGCGCACCCTGATGCGCTCGCCCAATGTGCTGCTGCTCGACGAGCCCACGGCCTGGCTCGACGAAGCCAGCGAGCGACGTTTCATCGAGGCGATGACACCCTGGCTGGCGCCGCGGACGCTGGTGGTCGCAACGCATCGTCCTGCGCTGCTGCAGTGGGTGGACCGCATCGTCGTCGTCGATGGCGGTCGCATCGTGCGCGACGGTCCGAAGGACGAGGTGCTGGTGCGGCCGGTTCGCCCGGGCGCGCCGCGTACGAAAGCCGGGACGGGACAGACGGCATGAAGAGCGAACTGGGTGACAGCACCGGCCTGGCGCGGGCACGCGTACCGCTGGCCTCGCGCGTGGTCTGGGCCACCGTCGCCTGCCTGCTCGCTCTGCTGGCGTGGGCGGCGGTCTTCGAACTCGACGAGGTGACGACAGGCACCGGCCGGGTGGTGCCGACGTCGCGCGAGCAGGTCGTGCAGTCGCTCGAGGGCGGCATCCTCTCGAAGTTGCACGTGCGCGAAGGTGATGTGGTCGAGGCTGGCCAGGTGCTCGCGCATCTGGATCCCACGCTTGCCGAAGCCACCGTGCAGGAAAGCGCGTCGCGCATGCGGGCCGCGCTCGCCCGCTCGGCGCGCCTGCAGGCCGAAGTCGATGGCGGCGCGCTGACGTTCCCCGACGAGGTGCGTGCCGATCCCGAACTCGTGCGGACCGAGACCGCACTGTTCGCATCGCGCCGCGAAAGCCTGCAGGCGAGCTCGGCCGGCCTGAGCCGCGCGCTGGCGCTGATCCAGCAGGAGATCACGTTGACCGCGCCGCTCGTCGCGCGCGGCGCGGCGAGCAACGTGGAACTGTTGCGCCTGCGCCGTCAGGCGAACGAACTGCAGAACCAGCTGACGGACCTGCGCACGCAGTATCTGGTCACCGCGCGCGAGGAGCTCGCGCTCGCGAACGCGCAGATGCTCGAAGCCCGGTCGGTCACGCGCGGGCGCAGCGACGCGCTGCGGCGATCGACGATCGTCTCTCCGGTCAAGGGCATCGTGAAGAACGTCGAGGTCACGACGGTCGGCGGGGTGATTCCGCCCAACGGCAAGCTGCTGGAGATCGTGCCGCTCGACGACAAGCTTCTGATCGAGGCGCGCGTGTCGCCGCGCGACGTGGCCTTCCTGCATCCCGGCCAGCGCGCGGTGGTCAAGATCACCGCGTACGACTATCACATCTACGGCGGGCTCGAAGGCCAGGTTGCGGTGATCTCCCCGGACACCATCCAGGACGAGGTCAAGCCCGAGGTCTATTACTACCGCGTCTTCATCCGTACCGAGCGCGACCACCTGCTCAATGCCGCGGGCCGCCAGTTCCACATCTTCCCGGGCATGGTGGCGACGGCCGACATCCACACCGGCAGCAAGACGATCATGAGCTATCTGATGAAGCCGCTGAACCGTGCGGGCGAGGCCTTGCGCGAGCGTTGATCGTTGCGCGCCACGGGACGCGCGCGGGCTCAGCTGGCGTGGGCCGGCGCATCCGGACGCAGGCACCACAGCGCCGTGCACACCAGCGTCAGCGCCATCGGCGGCACGGCCGCCAGCGCGATCGCCGACAGCAGGTCGTCGGCCAGCAGGAACTGTGAAATGCCACCCGCGAGCAACGGTCCCACCGCGCAGAACGCGGCGATCAGGAAGCTGTAGGCGGCGAAGGCACGCGCGCGCAGGGCGACCGGGGCGAGATCCTGCAGCATGGTCGGGATCAATGCGTTGGCGATGCAGGTCGTCAGCAGGAACGCACCGGTCAGTGCCAGGGCCGCGGACGTCGTCGGCGCGAATGCGAGCAGGGCCGCGCACGGCACCGCGAGCGCCGTGGCCGTACCCATCAGCGCCGGACGCGCACGCGGGCCCAGGCGCCCTCGCAGCGTGCGATCGACGATCCACGCCACCGGCAAGCTCAGCATCGTGCCGGCGAACGTGAGGATCCCGAGCGTATGGCCGACGCTGCCCAGGTCAGCCGCATAGCGGCGCTCGAGCGCCATCGCGATCATCGGCACCAGGGCCTGCACGGCGATCGCGATGCCACCCGCGGCGCCGACGAACAGCAGCACCTGACGCAGGTGCTCGCGTACGAACCCGGGCAGCGACGCCGCCCCGGGCGCCGCACTGGCGGAGGTCTGGCGTGGCGGATCCAGCGTCAAGGCGCCAAGCGCCATCAGCGGCAGACCGCCCAGCGCCAACAGCGCCATCGTGCGTCGCCACGGCTCGAGATGGCCGAGCCAGCCCACGCCTTCGAGGCTGCCCATCAGGGCCAGCAGGTCGCCGCCGAGATAGAAGCCCGCGCTGGCGCCGAGCGCCATCAGCGCCGCGAAGGACAGGTTGGCGGCCACGCGCAGGCGTTCGCCGACGAGGTCGGGAATCAGCGAGTACACGATCGGGATCATCGCGAACTCGGTGATCCCGGCGGCGGCGCGGCCGGCGAAGAACAGCGCGAAGTTCGGTGCCAGCGCACCGAGCAGGGTGAGCAGGGTCCATGCCGCGATCAGCGCCAGCAGGATGCGCTTGCGCGAGTGCCGGTCGGCCAGTCGCGCCAGCGGGATCGCCAGCGCGCTGGCGATGAGGATGCCGGCGATCCCGTGCAGGGCACCCATCACCGCGTCGCCCACGTCGAAGCTCGCGCGGATCGCAGGCGAGAGGATCGACTGCAATCCGCGGTCGCTCATCTGCACGCCGCAGGTCAGGCCGAGGAACAGCACCGTCGCGATACCGGCCCGCGACGTACCGGTCACGGGCCGATCGGTGGTCATCGCGATTGCGCTCTGCATGCGTGCCGATCCCGTCGTGGTCTCAGGCTTACCAGGCGTAGCGCACGCTGGCGGTCACGGTGCGCGGGTAGCCGTAGTAGCACCATGCGGCCGAATTGCAGGTGCTCACATACTGCCTGTCGCCCAGGTTCTGCACGTTGAGCTGGTAGCGCCAGTTGCTGACGTCGTAGTGCGCGGACGCGTCGAACAGCGTGTGCGACGGTGCTTCCCATGCGTTGCCCACGTCACCGTAGTGTTCGCCGACATAGCGCACGCCCGCGCCGAACCCGAGCCCGGCCAGCGCGCCGTCGGTGAATGTGTAGTCGCCGCCGGCCGATGCGCTGTGGCGCGGCTGCAGCGGAATCCGGTTGCCCAGCGTCGCGGCATCGGTGGTCTTCGTCAGTTCGGTGTCGATCAGCGCGTACGCCCCGTAGACGCTGAAGTTGCGTGCGACGTTCCAGCGGCCTTCCAGCTCGAGACCGCGCGAGGTGTACTGGCCCTGCTGGATCGAGAAGCCGGTGTGTTCCGGGTCGATCACCGAGACGTTGTTCTGGCGGATCTGGTAGGCCGCCGCGGTCAACAGCAGGTTGCCGTCGGCCGGCTGGAATTTCACGCCCACCTCGACCTGCTCGCCGGTCGTGGGTTCGAACGCACGACCGCCGCGCGCAGGGGCTTCGGTGCCGCCGACCACTTCGAACGACTGGCCCCAGCTGGCGTACGGCGCCAGGCCGTTGTCGAACAGATAGGTCAGGCCGACGCGACCGGAGAACCGGTCGTCGCTCTGGTGCGCGCCGTTGGTGTCGGTGCCCACGAAATCCTGGCGTCCGCCCAGCGTCAGCAGCCACCTGCCGGCCTTGATCTGGTCCTGCACATACAGACCGGTCTGCGCGGTCCGCTGCAGGGTCTGGCCGGTGAAGACAGGCACGGCGTTCGGCAGCGAACCGTAGACCGGATTGAACGCGTCCAGACCCGGCACCGCATCGTCGGCGGTGAAGCCACCGAAACCGTAGCGGTAATCGCTGGTCAGTCGCCGGTAGTCGAGACCGGCGAGTACGGTGTGCTCGACGCGATCGCCGCCGAAGCGCCACTGGAGGTTGTTGTCGATGCCGAAGGTCTTCGCGTTCTCCTGGATCGACCAGGTGTAGCGGTACAGCGTGCGATCGCTGCCCGCCTGGAAGCCGTTGGGCAGCACCATCACCGTCGGGTCGACCTTCGAATCCTCGTAGCGCACGTTCTGCTGGAACCGCGTGCCGTCGCCGAAGTCGTGGCTGAAGTCGTAGCCGATCGCGGCGACGGTCTTCACGTAGTCGTTGGTGTTCGGCTCGCCGGTATACAGGCTGCGGCGGATCTGGCCGTTCGGATTCGGCAGCAGCGTGCCGACCGCCGGCAGGAAGCCGGCGCCGTTCTTGGTGTCGGCCTTCTGCCAGCGCGCCAGCAGGGTCAGCGTGCTGGCCGCGTCCGGCGTCCAGGTCAGCGACGGCGCGAAGTAGTAGCGGTCGTCGTGGATGGTGTCGACGAAGTTGTCGCTGTTGCGGGCCAGACCGGTCAGGCGATAGAGCCAGGTGCCGGCGTCGCCGAGACCGCCGCCGATGTCGAACGCGGCCTGGCGCATGCGGTCGGTGCCGACCTGCACTTCGACTTCATTGGCCATGTCCTCGGTCGGGCGCTTGGTCACGTAGTTGACCAGACCGCCGGGCGGCATCGCGCCGTAGTTGACCGAGGCCGGCCCCTTGAGCACTTCGATGCGCGCCATGCCGTAGGGCTCGATGCGGGTCTGGCCGGTCCAGGTGCCGGTCGGCAGGGCCAGACCGTCGAGATAGCGCGCCGGCTGGAAACCGCGCACCAGCAGCCATTCGCTGCGCGTGTCCAGGCCGTAGACGCCGCCCTGGGCGCCGGCCACGTACCACATGGCCTCGTCGACGGCGTGCAGCCCGCGATCCTGCAGGTCGCGCGCGGTGACGATCGAGATCGACTGCGGCACTTCGATCAGCGGCGTGTCGGTCTTGGTCGCGGTGCCGGTGTCCTTCGGGATCGGCGCGGTGACCTGCACCCTGTCGAGGGTCGTGGCATCGACAGCGTCTTCGGCGAACGCGACACCGGCGGCCGGCGCGAGGGCAAGGGCGAGCACGGCATGGATGGCAACACTGACGGGACGGCGCGCTGCACGGACAACGCAGGACTGGACGGACATCGGGTCTGGATCTCGAAGGAGGGGCGAAAAGGCACGGGTACCCAGTCGCGGCACATGCAGTGGCCGCGAACCGTTCGCGGGAATGCAATGCGAATCATTGTCATTCTGTGCCTGTTGCGGGCGCTTCGCAATCCTGCGCGCGCCCCGCCGCGCCCGCGATCTGCGTTACCATCACCGTCCGTCATCCTGCAGACAGGTGGCCCGCGGCAACGCCGGCCGAGCGTGCGACATGAGCACTACCACCGCCCAGCGCTGAACGCCCCCGAGGCCTCCTGCACCAGGCGCCTTCGTGGCGCTTTTTTTCTGGGCGGTGATTCGTGATGGGTAACTGGTGATCCGGAAAAGCCGGGTCCCGTTGTGCGCCTTCCCGAATCACCAATCACGCATCACCAATTACGGCTTTCACCCATGATCACGATCACGCTCCCCGACGGCAGCCGCCGCGAGTTCGACCATCCCGTCTCGGTGATGGACGTTGCCCAGTCCATCGGCCCCGGCCTGGCCAAGGCCACCGTCGCCGGCAAGATCGACGGCCGCCAGGTCGACGCCTCCGACCTCATCGACCACGACGCGACGCTGCAGATCCTCACCCCGAAGGACACCGAAGGCGTGGAGATCATCCGCCACTCCTGCGCGCATCTGGTCGGCCACGCGGTCAAGCAGCTGTATCCGGAGGCCAAGATGGTCATCGGGCCGGTGATCGAAGACGGCTTCTACTACGACATCTACTCCGAGCGCCCGTTCACGCCCGACGACATGGCCGCGATCGAGAAGCGCATGGCCGAGCTGATCGACACCGAGTATGACGTCATCAAGAAGATGACGCCGCGCGCGGAGGTCATCGAGACGTTCAAGGCCCGCGGCGAGGATTACAAGCTGCGCCTGATCGAGGACATGCCCGACGACATCACGCAGATGGGCCTGTACCACCACCAGGAATACGTCGACATGTGCCGCGGCCCGCACGTGCCGAACACGCGGTTCCTCAAGGCGTTCAAGCTCACGCGCATCTCCGGCGCGTACTGGCGCGGCGATTCCAAGAACGAGCAGCTGCAGCGCATCTACGGCACCGCGTGGGCGGATGCCAAGCAGCTCAAGGCCTACATCCAGCGCATCGAGGAAGCCGAGAAGCGCGATCACCGGCGCATCGTCAACGCGGACCTCATGGACGATGCGACGCAGCTCACCGGGATCGTCGCGCAGGACGGATCGCGCGCGCTCTTCACCTGGGCTCGGCTGGCGAGCTCCGCCGACGGTCAAGTCGGCCGCATCCCGTTCCCCGGGCTCGATGCGTCAGCGCGGTACGGCATCCGCATCCGCACCGAGGTCGGGATGGCGAAGCGTCGCGACGTCGCGCCGCCGGAGTGGATCAGCCGCGCACTGGAGGAAGAGATCGTGCTGGCGGGCGCCGTCCTGGCGACTGCAGGCGTTCCGCTGCCAACGCTCGATCCGCAGCAGGCGATGCTCTTCGACGTGCGCCGCCTCGACTGACCCGGGCAGCGGTGGGGATGCGGTGAGCGGAGGACGCCTCGAGGGATGCACGCCCTCCGCTCACCGGATCCCCTCCGTTCACCGCATCCTGCGCCTCAGGCGTTGCCGGCTGCGATCAGCTCGTCGACCTGCTGCTCGCTCACGGGCGCGTTCGGGAACGCCGCCAGGCGGCCGATCGGGAACGACGCCATCATTTTGATCATCCCCGCGTCGTCACCGAACATCGAGGTGATGGCCGGGCCGATGATCGCCGCCGTCGCGGGGTTGTCCAGCAGCTCGCCGATCGACGACTCGCGCGACAGCGGCGGACGCACCTCGTCGCCTACCAGCTCGAGCGCGACGGACGAGCGGATGTCGCGGCTCGATGAGGCCACGTCGAAGACGTACTCGCCGGGCTCCACGACCCAGCCGTCGACCCGGATGTCCCAGTAGGCGAGGTCGCTCCGACGCACAATCAGCTCGGCCGTGCGCGTCTCGCCCGGCTCCAGTGCGACCGACAGGAACGACTTCAGCTCCCGCGGCGCCCGCTGCACCGCCGAGCCTGGCAGCGAGGAGTAGACCTGCACGATCTCGCGGCCGGCGACGTCACCCGTGTTGGTGACGTCGACCCGAACCCGCACGTCGCCGGTCTCGGTGATCTCGGCCGCAGCATCCCCGTAGGAGAAGCTCGTGTAGGAGAGGCCGTGGCCGAACGGGAAGGCGACATCCTTCCCGCTCGCGTCGAACCCGCGGTAGCCGACGAGGAGACCCTCGCCGTAGCGCACGTGGCCGAACTCACCGGGGAAGCTGCCGTAGGAGGGGGTGTCCTCCAGGCGCAGCGGAATCGTCTCGGTGAGCTTGGCGGACGGGTTGACGTCACCGAAGAGCACGTCGGCCGTGGCCGAGCCGCCCGCCTGGCCGAGCAGCCATCCCTCGAGGATCGCCGGCACACGCTCGGCGA
>ENA-UOWK01000562-UOWK01000562.1-bioreactor-metagenome-genome-assembly--contig:-NODE-562-length-17916-cov-16.229886_pt1 | contig 17916 bp, 16 predicted proteins | sample MGYA00238157_ERZ761612 | MGnify/ENA primary metagenome ERZ761612 (study PRJEB28901, sample SAMN06268035) | bioreactor metagenome | isolation source: Joint BioEnergy Institute, California, USA... | reverse complement strand
CGATGGCGATCTGCACGCCGGCATTCAGTACGTTGACCTGGGCGCCGAGCAGGCAAGCCACCAGCAGCGCCAGCAGCGCGCAGAGCAGCAGCGGCACGGCGCTGGCCAGGCTGCGCTCGCTGAGCGAGCCGGCCAGCCAGAACAGCACGGTATCCAGACCTTGTTGGTCGATCACCAGCAGCGCCTGGCTGAATGCCGTGAACAGCGCGGTGATCGCCGCCCCCGCCAGCACCATGCGCAGCGGGTTGAGCGCGCCCTGCCCGCTGTTGCCCACCGCCCAGACCAGGGCACCGGCCACGGCGGCACCGCAGAAGGCGCTCCATAGCCACTGCTCCGGCGAGTCGAGGGAGAACAGCGACAAACTGACGATCAACGCGAAGGTGGCCCCGGCGTTGATGCCGAACAGCCCGGGCGAGGCCAGCGGGTTGCGGGTCATGGCCTGCATCAGCGCACCGGCCACCGCCAGGCTGGCGCCGACCACCACCGCCACCAGGGTGCGCGGCAGCCGCGTGGTGTTGACCAGCAAGTGATCGACGTTCGCGGGATCGGCCTGCAGCAAGGCGTTGAACACGCTGTGCGGGGCGATCCAGCTGGGGCCGGTGGACAGGCTCAGCACGCAGCAGGCCAGCAGCACGAGCGCAGCGACGATCAGTTTGCTCCACGCCGTCATGCCGCGGCGTCCTGCAGCAGGGTGCGTTCGATATCGTCGAGAACGCGATTGGCGCCGAGGATGCCGCCGGAGAATATCCAGGCCACGCCATCCACCCACCACACCTGCCCGGCCTGCGGCGCGGCCATGCGCTGCCACAGCGGATGATGGGTAATCGCCTGGTAATGGCGCTGCACCGCCGGGCTGTCGGCACGGCCGAACACGAAGAACACATCGGCGTCGGCCACCGGCAGGCTTTCGCGGCTGCGCAGCTTGATGGACACACCGGTGGCATCGCGGCTCTGGCGGTTCCACACGAAGCCCAGCTCGGCCAGCACGCTGCCGGCGAAACTGTCGGGCAGGTAGCTGCGCACGTGGTCTTCACGCACGTCCAGCACCGACACGCTGAGCGGCCAGCGCGCGCCGAACTTGCTGGCCAGGCGCGTGCGCAAGGCGCTGATGCGTGCATCCCAGCGTGCTTGCAAAGCCTGCGCTTCGACGTCGCGCGCCGTGGCGGCGCCCATCACGCGCAGGGTGTGGCGGAATTCGAATACCTCGTCGAGCATCACCACCGGGCACAGCTGTTCGAGCAGCCCCTTGACCCGCTCGTGGCGAAAGCGCGAGGCGACGATCAACTGCGGGGTGAGCAAGGCGATGTCCTCCAGGCTCGGCTGGGTTTCCAGGCCGACATGGGGCACGCCGGCCAGCGCCGGGCGCAGGTAGCGATACATGGGCTTCTCGCTCCACGAATCGACCACGCCGGCCGGCCGGATGCCAAGCGCCACCGCGGTGTCGGTGGCGCCCTGGAACAAGGTGATGACACGCTGCGCTGCAGGCCCGGCCTTGGCCAGGGGCATTGCACCGGCAGCGAGAGCGCCCAGGGACAGGCGCATCAGCGTGCGCCTGGAGATCAGCCCGGTCTTTTCAGCTTGCAAGCTCGATCCTGTTCAATGCATCAGAACCCGAGGGTGGCCGACAGCACGAAAGTGCGTGGCGTCGCGAGGGTCAGGCCTGGCTCGCTGTCATCCGAGGCGCCCGCCGAGATCCAGTCCCGGGAGTTGGCCACGTTCTCGACGGTGCCACGCAAGGTGACATCGGTCTCGTTGACCTGGAAGGCATAGCGCGCGCCCAGGTCGTAGCGGGTCCAGGAGTCGATCTCCTTGGTGTTGGCCTGGTCCAGGTACTGGGAGCTGCTGTACATGCTGCGGGCGGTCAGGGTCAGGCCCTGCACCGTTGGCACGTCCCACTCGGCGCCGAGGTTGGCGTTGTACTTGGGCGTCGCCGGGGCACGGTTGCCATCGGTGGCGCCACCGTTGTTGGTGTCCCTCAGCTCGCTGTCGATATACATCACCCCGCCGAGCAGCCGGAAGCCTTCGATGGGCTCACCGAACACGTTCAGCTCGATGCCATCGTTGACGCGCTTGCCATTGGGGCCGAACGTGCCCTCAAGCTGACTACCTACTGGTGCCGCAGTCTCGTAAGCCGGTTGCTTGATGCGGAACACTGCGGCAGTAATCGCGAACTTGCCCATGTCGTACTTGGCACCGGCCTCAAGCTGACGGCTGATGAAAGGCGCAAAGATTTCGTCTTCGTTGTTGGCGGTCGAGGGTGCGATCTTGCCCTGGCTCAGCCCTTCCATGTAGTTGGCATAGAGCGACAGTTGATCGGTGGCCTTGAACAGCACACCAACCGACGGCGAGAGTTTCTCTTCGTCGTAGCCGGTCTCGCCCTTGCGGCCATTCTCCCAGTCATCGACCTTCACGCGCTGCCAGCGCGCACCGAGGGTCAGCAGCACACGATCCTCGAGAAACCCCAGGGTGTCGGACAGGGCAACGCCACTGAAGCGGTTCTCGGTGTAGATCTTCGAGTCAGTCCGCGTGCGAACGGTCGGTTCGGGCGTGGTGACCGGGTTGTAGAGATTGCCCGCGCGGTTGGCGTAACGCCCGCCGCCATTCTCGAAGTCCATGGAGAAGTAATCGGCAGCCAGATTGAGCTCATGGCTGACGGGCCCGGTCTGGAACCACTTGCGCACACCCGCATTGACGGTGCGTACGTCTTCGTCGCGGGTGAAGTCACGGGGCTGGATGGTGAAGTCACCCGCGGCATTGGTGATCGACACGTTATGACGCAGGAAGTCGTGATTACTCTTGCGCGCCCCTACCGCGCCGTAAACCATCAACGAATCATCGATATCGTACTCGCCACGCAGGGCACCAAAGGTGTCGCTGGTCTCGGCTTTCGTCCAGGCCTGGGCGTAGTTGTGGCGCACGTCACTGGCTCTTGGCACCGGCGCGTTGGCGCCGACCAGTACGCGCTCCTGGGGCGCATCGGTGTCGCGCTCGGTATGCCCCAGGTCCATGGAAAGACGCAGGCGCTCATCGCGGAAATCCAGCCCGACCACGGCCATTTCACGGTTGACCTTCTGGTGGTCCCACTCGGTATCGCCGGACTGCTTGACGCCGTTGAAGCGGATGCCGAAGCGGTTGTCCTCACCGAAACGACGGCCTACGTCCACCGCGCCGCCGACCTGGCTGTCCGAGGCGTAGCTGCCGGTGAACTCGGTGATCGGCTTGTCGGTGGCGCGCTTGGGCACCACGTTGATACCGCCGCCGACGCTGCCGCGTGGCGAGATGCCGTTGACCAGCTGGGTCGGGCCGCGAAGGATGTCGACGCGGTCGGCCATTTCCATGTCGATGGAATACGTCGGCATGATGCCGTACAGGCCGCCGTAGGACACGTCGCTGTTGAACAGGCTGAAGCCGCGGATGGTGAACTGCTCGAAGCGCCCGCCCGCCGGGTTGGTGGAGCGCACCGCCGGGTCGCTGGCGGTCAGGTCGGCCAGGGTCCGCGACTGGGTGTTCTTCACCGCCTCGCTGGTGTAGGTGGTCATGCTCAGCGGCGACTCCATGAAGTCCCGCGAGCCCAGCAGCCCCTGGGAGCTACGCCGCGCCACCTGGCCGCCGGCGTAGCGCTCGCCCTCCAGGCTTTGCGAGGGCATGGTCACGCCAGTGATCGCAGTGGGGGCGATTTCCAGGGTCTCGGCACTGTCGGCTGCCGGGGCTATGGTGTAGGCCGAGTCGCTCACCGGCTGCAGGCGCAGGCCGCTGCCCTGCAGCAGACGGGCAAAACCTTCATCGACGCTGTAGGTGCCGGACAGCCCCTGGCTGCTGCGGCCGCTGACCAATGCCGGGTCCACTGACAGGCTCACGCCGGCCTGGCTGGCGAAGCGGCTCAGGGCCTCACCGAGGCTGCTGCTCGGCACGCTGTAGCTGCGCTCGACGGTTTGTGCCTCAGCGCTCAGGGGCGCGATGCTGCCCAGGCCGAGCATCAGGCTCAGGCAGACGGTGGAGTAGGAAATCGAAGACACCAGACGAGGCCGATTACGTGTCAGGGGTGGCATGGCGGACGCTCTCTTTTTAATTCACTACCTCCCATGACAGGCGAGTGAGAAAAAAGGGACAGCCCTCAGGCAGTTTTTTCGCGCGGCACCAAGGTGACCCAGTAACGGGTGCGTTTGTGCACCTCGACAGGCAGGCTGGCGGCCAGCAGATCGAGGATCTGGTCGGTATCGGCCAGGCGGAAACTGCCGGTCACCCGCAGGCTTTCCAGGGCTGGCGACCAACGCAGAATGCCGGGGCGGTAGCGGTCGAGTTCGCGCAGGAAGTCGCCGAGCGGCTGATCATTGGCCATCAGCACACCGTCACGCCAGCCAAGCGCTGCGGTATCGAAACTCTGGGTGGACTGGATGCGCCCAGCGCGCAGCGTGACCCGCTGCCCCGCCTGCAGAACCTGCGTCTGGTAAGCACTTGCCTGCAGTTGCAGCGAACCACCCAGCACCGAGAACTGGCAGCTGTCGCCCTGCTGACGCACACAGACCTCACCCGCCCCCAGCGTCGCCCTGCCCTGGCTGGTCTCGATAACGAACGGAGCGCTGCCAGCGACCTTCAGGGCCACCTCGCCGCGCAACAGGGTCAGGCGACGCGCACCAGCGTCGAAGTTCAGCGCAGAATCGGTATTGATATCCAGCACGCTGCCATCGGCCAGGGTCAGCCGCTGCCGCTCACCGACACGGGTTGCCAGATCGGCGCGCCAGGCATCGATAGGCAGTTCGCGGCTGACCAGCCAGGCAGCGGGTGCCAACGCGGCAAACCCCAACATGCCTTTGAGCATGCGTCGCCGGCCCTGGTCAGGGCGGTCGAGGCTGGCCATCGCCAGTTCGGCCGGCAACCCGCCAAAGCGCGAGCGCAGGGCCTGGATCTTCTGCCAGGCCTGTTCGTGGCTGGCATGCACATCGCGCCAACGCTGCAGGGCCAGGTGGTCGCGTTCACTGGCCTGGCCAGACTCGAGCAACGCCAACCAGCGCGCCGCCGCACGGGCGACCCGGCGGGTGTCGTCGCTGATTTCGCGGTTCAGCACAGCTCGACCAGCAGGCAGTGCTCGTAAGCCTGCACCATGTAGCGTTTCACGCTGCGCTCGGAGACCCCGAGGCGCTCGGCGATGTCCCGGTAGCCGAGCCCTTCGAGCTGGCTGAGCAGGAACGCTCGACGCACCACATGGGGCAGCCCATCGAGCAGCTCGTCCAGGGCCTGCAAGGTTTCCAGCACCAGCCAGCGCTCTTCCGGTGACGGCGCGCAGGCTTGCGGTAGCTGCGCCAGCGCATCCACATACGCCTGTTCCAGGCTGCGACGCTTGTAGAGGTTGATCAGCAGGCGCTTGCCGATGGTTTTCAGGTAGGCACGCGGTTCCTGCAGCTCACTGATCGACTGGGAGCCAGCCAGCACACGCATGAAGGCATCCTGGCTAAGGTCGGCAGCATCCCAGCCGTTACCCATGCGCCGGCTCAGCCATTGCTCGAGCCAGCTGCGGTGTTCTCGGTAGAGATTGTGGAAAGCCTGCTCACTCGATACAGCCAAACTGCCCATGCAGACCCTCGTTACGAAAGATCAATAACGAGATCGATTCTAATTAACAATCATGTCGAAAGGTAGCCTCGCCCAGCGATTTGCTGCGCCCGGGCAACCCCCAGCCGCGCGGATAAGCCCCGGCGTTGCGGGCGAGCGCAAAATATTTGGCAAGCAGCACCGCTGCGCTCTATTGTGCTGCCAATTTCCGACAGAGCGGCCCACCATGAAGCGTCTTAGCATCCTGTTGTTCAGTGTTGTCTGTTCATCTGCCTGGGCAGGCGGTGAGGCGCCAGTACCGACGCGCTGGACGCTACTGGATCAATTCGAGAAGGCTTACACCCTGGATGACAGCGCCCGCGTGGTGCTGGTGGCGCGCAGCATGTCCACCGCACGCCTGGTCAATGGCGCGCTGGAAGAGAAGCAGGAAGGTTTCCTGGATGCCCGCCACGTGGTCTATGTGGCGGATATCGAGAAGATGCCGTCGCTGGCGAAGATGGTGGCAGTGCCGGCCATGCGCTCGGCCAAGTACCGCATCATGCTCGACCAGACCGGCCGGGTCGCCAGCCGCTATGACGGTGATCGGGAAACCGTGCAGTGGCTGGAGCTGGAAGATGGCAAGGTGATCCGCGAGCAGCGCTTCAGCGATGCCGCCGCACTGCAGGGCGCCCTCGAGGCGCTGCCGCAGTAGTCAGGCGAACAACATGCTCAAGAAGCGGGCGATGTAGACGTCGCCGCCATAGGCTTCATCCAGGCAGACCTGGGCGCGCGCCAGGTGCCCATCGAGGCGCTCGCGCACTTTCTGCTCGCCATACAGGGCCAGCAGGGTCGACTTGCCGTCATCCTTGCCCTGATCCTTGTCGCTGTTGGGGTTGATGTCCTGCAGGTCATCATAGAGCTGCACGGCATGCCCCAGTTCGATGGCGAAGCGCTGCAGCACGCTGCGCACCGGCTTGGGTGCATCGCTGATCAGGTACGCCATGTCCATGATCGCGCTGAACAGCACACCGGTCTTGAGGTTGTTGGTCGCGGCGATCTCTTCTTCACTGCGCGCATGCTTGCCATCACGCAAGTCCTGCAGCTGCCCCTGTACCAGCCCCTGGGAGCCCACGGTATTGGCCAGAATTTCCACCAGCTGGGTGCGCACCAGCGGGCGCAACCCATCGATCGACGCGACCACGCCGAATGCCCGCGACAGCAGCGCCACGGCGGCGAGGATGGCGATGTCCTCACCGAACGCCAGGTGCACGGTCGGCCTGCCCCGCCGTAACTGGGCGTTATCCATGCAGGGCATGTCGTCGAGAATCAGCGAGGCGGCATGCACCATCTCGATGGCGCAGGCCATGTCCAGCGCGTGGTGCTGGCTGGCGCCCAGGCCATTGGCCGCGAGCAACAGCAACAGCGGACGCATGCGCTTGCCCGGCGCCAGAGCACCATCGCGAACGGCGGCGGCGACCAGATCGCGCTCATTGCTGGCGGCTGGCAGCAGCTCATCGAGCCGGCCATCAATGGCCGCCCGCAGCTGCATCAGGTGTTCGGTAAATCCGCTGTCGATCGTCGCAGTCGCATAAGCCGTCATCGTTCACTCTCTTCTTCTGTATTCCTGCAGTACCCGAACATACCTTCCAGTACTGCAAGGTCACGGCAGTGTACGATCCTGACATTGAAATGTTCGTAACCAAAGCCGATTTGTAATGTTGGAACGTCTAATGCGCGCGGTTGCCTGATAATCTTGCCCGCCAGCGGGTTGTAGAAGACTTGTACAAGGCGGCTGAATCGACATGCTATTCGATTATTCCGTTTTGCACAGACCGCGTGCACTTGAAAATGATTCCGGCGCAATGGAGCCTGCATGAATAATAGCGACCTCAGTCGGCGTAAGGATGATCACCTGGATATCGTTCTGGACCGGCACAAGGCGGCGTCACGCATCAGTGCTGGCTGGTCAGCGGTGCAGTTCGAGCATTGCGCCCTGCCCGAGCTCGACCACGCGGCTATCGATCTGCGCGCCTCCTTGCTCGGCGTCACGCTGCAGGCGCCGCTGCTGATCAGCTCGATGACCGGCGGCGCCGACCGCTCCGAAGCCATCAACCGCCACCTTGCCGAAGCCGCGCAGGAGCTGGGTATCGCCATGGGCGTCGGCTCCCAGCGGGTCAGCCTGCAGACCGGCAATGACCAGGGGCTGACCCGCGAACTGCGCCGCCTGGCCCCGGATATCGTGCTGCTGTCCAATATCGGCGCCGCCCAGTTGCTCGAGGCCGACGGCCTCGACCTGGCCCGCCGCGCGGTCGATACCTTGCAGGCCAACGGCCTGATCATTCATCTCAACCCGCTGCAGGAAGCCGTGCAGGCCGAAGGCGACCGCGACTGGCGTGGCGTGCTGAGGCAGATCGAGCGCGTTGCCAGCAGCCTGGACGTGCCGGTGGTGGTCAAGGAAGTCGGTGCGGGCTTGTCGGCAGCGGTAGCCCGCTCGCTGGTCGAGGCTGGCGTGCAGGTCATCGACGTGGCCGGCGCAGGCGGCACCAGCTGGGCCGCGGTGGAAGGCGAGCGCGCGGCCAATCAAGCCGATCGCGCGGTAGCCATGGCCTTCGCCGACTGGGGCATTCCCACCGCGAGCGCCGTGCAGGCGATACGCGAGGCGCTGCCACAGGCCACCCTGATCGCCTCTGGCGGTATCCGCGATGGCGTCGATGCGGCCAAGGCCATTCGCCTGGGCGCCGATATCGTCGGCCAGGCGGCTGGTGCGCTGCCCGGCGCCACGCTGTCGACCGAGGCGGTGATCGAGCATTTCCAGATCGTTATCCGGCAACTGCGCACGGCCTGCTTCTGCACCGCCTCGGCCAACCTCGCCGCGCTACGTCACGCGCCGCTACTGACGGGCCAAGCATGAGCCACTTCGCCGTTGTCGCACCGCCCTACTACAGCCACTTCCAGGCCTTGCAGGCCCTCGCCATCGAACTGATCGAGCGTGGCCATCGGGTGACCTTCTTTCATCAGTCCGACGCCGCTCACTGGCTCAGCGAGCCGCGCGTCAGCTTTCGCTCGGTGGGTGCCAGCAGCCATCCGCCGGGCAGCCTGGAGCGCACCCTGCATCAGGCGGCGCACCCGGATACGCCCTGGGGCCTGCGCCGGATCATCAAACAGATGGCGGGCACCACCGCCATGCTCTGCAACGAGCTGCCACAAGCGCTGGCGGACAACGGGATCGATGCCCTGCTCTGCGACCAGATGGAGCCGGCTGGCGGGCTGGTTGCCGAAAGCCTGGGATTGCCGTTCGTATCCGTCGCCTGTGCGCTGCCGGTCAATCGCGAGCCCGGCCTGCCGCTGCCGGTAATGCCCTTCGCCTACGCCAGCGACGAGCGCAGCCAGCACATGTACCGCGGCAGCAGCCAGGTGTACGACTGGCTGATGAAGCCGCTCGGCAAGGTGATCAACGACGCAGCGCTGCGCCTGGGCGTGCCGCCGCGCACTGCCTTGCACGAATGCCTGTCGCCGCTGGCGCAGATCAGCCAGACCCTGCCCGGCTTCGACTTTCCGCGCAGCCAGTTGCCGGCCAGTTTCCATGCGGTCGGCCCGCTGCGCAGCCCGCTGGCGCCCCGGCAGGGTGAGTGGCCCATCGACAAGCAGCGGCCGTTTTTTTTCGCCAGCCTGGGTACCCTGCAAGGTGACCGCCTCACGCTGTTCGAGCGCATCGCCAAGGCCTGCAAGCGCCTCGACGGCCAGTTGCTGATCGCCCACTGCGGCAAACTGGACGCCGCCCAGGAGCGCCGGCTGATCGACTGCGGCGCTACCTGGGTGACCGATTTCGCGCCCCAGCAATGGGCGCTGGAGCAGGCCGATGCGGTGATTACCCATGGCGGCCTGAATACCGTGATGGATGCGATTGCCGCCCGCACGCCGATGCTGGTGATGCCGATTGCCTTCGACCAGCCAGGTGTCGCGGCCCGTGTGGCCTATCGCGGCGTGGGCAGTCAATTGAGCCGGCGCGCCAGTGCAGCACGTATCGAAAGTGCGCTGCGGGCGCTGCTCGCACAACCGTTGCCCGGCTTCGATGCGCTGATCGAGGAGCTGCAGCAGGCAGGCGGCGTTGCGCGGGCTGCCGATATCGTCGAGGCCGCCGTGGTCGAGCACGCCACGACACAGGCGCACACCCTATGACCCATGACCTGATTCTTGCTGGCGGCGGCCTCGCCAATGGCCTTATCGCCTGGCGTTTGCAGCAACAGCGGCCGGACCTGAAGGTGCTGTGCATCGAAGAGCAGCCACGCCTGGGCGGCAACCATACCTGGTCGTTCCACGACGGCGACCTGAGCGAAGCGCAGCACCGCTGGCTGGAGCCGCTGGTGGTCAAACGCTGGGCAAGCTACCAGGTGCACTTCCCCTATCTGTCGCGGGCCATGGACAGCGGTTACGCGAGCATCACCGGCGAGCACTTCGCCGAGGTGATCACCCCGGCGCTGGGCTCTTCCCTGCGCTTGAACAGCAGCATCAGCGAGATCAGCCCGACCCACGTGCTGCTGGCAAGCGGCGAACGCCTCGAGGCCCGCGCAGTGATCGATGGCCGCGGTGCGCGGCAGAGCAGCAATCTGGTGCTTGGCCAGCAGGCTTTCGTCGGCCAGCTGCTGCGCCTCGAACAGCCCCACGGGCTGACCGCGCCGATCATCATGGACGCGCGCGTGCCCCAGGGCGACGGCTACCGTTTCGTCTACGTGCTGCCCTTCTCGGCGGACACGCTGCTGATCGAAGACACCCACTACGTCGACAACCATCGCGCCAGCACCGAGCAGCTTCGCGAGCACATTGCCGCCTACGCCAGGCAGCACGGCTGGCAGGTGGCCGAATGCCTGCGCGAGGAACAGGGCATCCTGCCCATCACCCTGGCCGGCGATTTCGACGCTTTCTGGGATGAAGCCGCTGGCCAGCCGCTGGCCGGGCTGCGGGCCGGGCTGTTCCATTGCACCACCGGTTATTCCCTGCCCCACGCCGTGCGCCTGGTCGACTGGCTGGTGGCCTACGAGCTGCGCGACGCCGCGACCCTGGCCCGCGACCTGCGCGCCCAGGCTCGCGGCGAATGGCGCAACCAGGGCTTTTACCGGCTGCTCAACCGCATGCTGTTCCTGGCCGGCCGCCCCCAGGATCGCTGGCAGGTGATGCAACGCTTCTACGGCCTGCCCGCGGGGCTGATCGAGCGTTTCTATGCTGGCAGCAACCCCTGGTACGACCGCGCACGCATTCTTATCGGCAAGCCGCCGGTGCCCGTTGATCAAGCCATGCGGGCGGCCATGCGCCACGCCCCCAGGCATTTCGAGACTCGTTCATGAACCAAGCGAAAACTGCCATCGTCATCGGTGCGGGTTTTGGCGGGCTGGCCCTGGCCATCCGCCTGCAGAGCGCCGGCATCCAGACCACCCTGCTGGAAAAACGTGACCAGCCCGGCGGCCGTGCCTACGTGTACCGCGACCAGGGCTTCACCTTCGATGCCGGCCCCACGGTGATCACCGACCCGAGCGCCATCGAAGAACTGTTCGCCCTCAGCGGCCGCAAGATCGGCGATTACGTCGAGTTGCTGCCGGTCGCGCCGTTCTACCGTTTGTGCTGGGAAGACGGCACGCAGTTCGACTACGCCAATGACCAGGCCGATCTGGATCGGCAGATCGCTGCGCTGAACCCTGCCGACGTCGCCGGTTACCAGCGCTTTCTCGCCTACTCGAAAGCGGTGTTCAAGGAGGGCTACCTGAAGCTCGGCGCGGTGCCCTTCCTGTCGTTTCGCGACATGTTGCAGGTTGGCCCGCAGCTGGCGCGCCTGCAGGCGTGGCGCAGCGTCTACTCGATGGTGTCGAGCTTCGTCGAGCACGACAAACTGCGCCAGGCGTTCTCCTTTCACTCGCTGCTGGTGGGCGGCAACCCGTTCGCCACCTCGTCGATCTACACGCTGATCCATGCGCTGGAACGTGAATGGGGTGTGTGGTTTCCCAGGGGCGGCACCGGCGCCCTGGTGCAGGGCATGGTCAAGCTGTTCGAAGACCTCGGCGGCACGCTGGAGCTGAATGCCGACGTGGCCGCCATCGACACCAGCGGTAACCGCGCCACCGGCGTGCGCCTGCAGGACGGCCGCCATTTCGCCGCTGACAGCGTGGCCTCCAACGGCGACGTGGTGCACACCTACGACAAACTGCTGGCGGGTCACCCGCGTGGGCGCCAGGAAGGCAAGCGGCTCAAGGGCAAGCGTTTCAGCAACTCGCTGTTCGTGATCCATTTCGGCCTCAAGCGCCCGCAGCCCCAATTGCAGCACCACACGGTGTGCTTCGGGCCGCGCTACCGCGAGCTGATCGAGGAGATCTTCAAGGGCCAGACCCTGGCCGAGGATTTCTCCCTCTATCTGCATGCGCCCTGCGTGACCGACCCGAGCCTGGCCCCCGAAGGCTGCTCCAGCCATTACGTGCTGTCGCCGGTGCCGCACCTGGGCAATGCCCCCATCGACTGGAGCGTCGAAGGCCCGCGCTACCGCGACCGTATCCTCGCCTACCTCGAAGAGCACTACATGCCCGGCCTGCGCGAGGACCTGGTGACCTGCCGGATCTTCACCCCGGATGACTTTCGCGACGAGCTTTACGCGTACCAGGGCTCGGCGTTCTCGCTGGAGCCGGTACTGCAGCAGAGCGCCTGGTTCCGCCCGCACAACCGCGACGCCCAGCTCGGCAACCTCTACCTGGTCGGCGCCGGCACGCACCCGGGCGCGGGCGTGCCGGGGGTGATTGGTTCGGCCAAGGCCACCGCCGGCCTGATGATCGAGGATTTGCAGCCATGACGGGCAAGGCGGCGCAGGATGACGCGCTGATCGAGCACGCCAACCAGAGCATCGCGGTGGGCTCGAAAAGCTTCGCCGCGGCGTCGAAACTGTTCGACGAGCGAACCCGCCGCGGCGCCGTGATGCTCTACGCCTGGTGCCGGCACTGCGACGATGTGATCGACGGCCAGGAAGCCGGCCACGATGCGGTGTCGATCAGCCGCGAAGAAGCCGAGCGACGCCTCGCCCACCTGAAGGCCCAGACCCGCGCCGTGTACAACGGTGAAGCGCTGGATGACCCGGCGTTCGCCGCCTTTCGCCAGGTGGTGCTCGCCCACCAGATTCCCGAGCAGCACGCCCTCGAGCACCTGGCCGGCTTCGAGATGGATGTGCTGGAGCGGCGCTACCTGAGCCTCGATGACACCCTGCAATACTGCTACCACGTCGCTGGCGTGGTGGGCCTGATGATGGCCCGGGTGATGGGCGCCCGCGACGAACCGACGCTGGATCGCGCCTGCGACCTGGGCCTGGCCTTTCAGCTGACCAATATCGCCCGCGACATCATCCCTGACGCCGCGGTAGGCCGTTGCTATCTGCCCGAACAGTGGCTTGAGGAGCTGGGCGTACCACGTGACCAGGTCGCCGACATTCATCACCGGCCCGCCATCGCCGTGCTTGGTCAGCGCCTGGTGGAGCTGGCCGAGCCCTATTACGCCAGTGCCCAGGCGGGCCTAGCCGCCCTGCCCTGGCGCTCGGCCTGGGCGGTGGCGACGGCCGCTGCGGTGTATCGGCAGATCGGCATGAAGGTGCTGGAAGCCGGTGAACACGCCTGGGACGAGCGCATTTCAACCTCCAAGGCGGAGAAGATCGGCGCCGTGTCGATCGGTTTGTGGCGCGCGCTTACGAGTCGCTTCGCGCGCTGGCCGGCTCGCTCCGCGCAGCTGTGGCAACGTCCGCGTCCGTCTTGCGCAGCGGACCATCGTGCATCGCCCGCAACTGCGCCTTCAGACGCGCCGTAGTCGGGGCATAGAGAAAGCCGAACGACACGCAGCGCTCCTTGCCCTCCACCGCGTGGTGCATCAGATGCGCCTGGTACAGGCGCTTGAGGTAGCCGCTGCGCGGCACGAAACGAAACGGCCAGCGGTGATGCACCAGGCCGTCGTGCACCACGAAATACAGCAGGCCGTAAGCCGTCATGCCGGCGCCGATCCACTCCAGCGGATGCATGCCCTGAGTACCCAGGGCGATCAGCACGATGGCCAGCCCGGCGAACACCACGGCGTACAGGTCGTTCTTCTCGAACCAGCCCTCGCGCGGCTCATGGTGCGAACGGTGCCAACCCCAACCCCAGCCGTGCATCACGTATTTGTGAGCGTAATAGGCCACGCCTTCCATGGCGGTCAGGGTGGCGAGAAAAACCAGAGCGTTGATGATCATCGGGTAACCGGCGCACGAGCGCTGAATAGGTGAAGAGGCAGTTTGCCAACTTGCAGGGCAATGACCAAGCGCGATCGCTGCGCATCGGCCACTGTTATCGACCCTGCGCGCAGCCATCCGATCCATCTGTTTGGAGCTGCCGGGCCTTGGGCGATTGTATCCGCAGATGGTGATCGCCGTATGGCCCAGGTCAACAAAGCGCAGGCAATAAAAAACCGGGCACGTGGCCCGGTTTTCTCGATCAGTGTCGCGTATCAGCCACGGCCTTCGCGGTACAGGTGCTCGAAGCAGAAGTTGGTTGCCTCGATGTAACCCTCGGCGCCGCCGCAGTCGAAACGCTGCCCCTTGAACTTGTAGGCCAGCACGCAGCCGTCCTGTGCCTGTTTCATCAGCGCGTCGGTGATCTGGATTTCACCGCCTTTGCCCGGCTCGGTGTTCTCGATCAGGTCGAAGATATCCGGGGTCAGGATGTAGCGACCGATGATCGCCAGGTTCGACGGCGCATCTTCGGCTTTTGGCTTCTCGACCATGTGGCTGACGCGGAAGATGTCATCACGGATGGTTTCGCCGGCGATCACGCCATACTTGTGGATCTCGTCCATCGGCACTTCCTGCACCGCGACGATCGAGCAGCGGAACTGGTTGTACAGCTTGACCATCTGGGTCAGCACGCCATCGCCGCCGACGTTCAGGCACAGGTCATCGGCCAGCACCACGGCGAACGGCTCGTCGCCGATCAGCGGGCGACCGCTGAGAATCGCATGGCCCAGGCCCTTCATTTCCACCTGGCGGGTGTAGGAGAAGGTGCAGTTGTCGATCAGGCGACGGATGCCGACCAGGTACTTTTCCTTGTCGGTATTGCGGATCTGGTGTTCCAGCTCGTAGCTGATGTCGAAATGGTCTTCCAGCGAGCGCTTGCCGCGACCGGTGACCATGGCGATTTCAGTCAGCCCGGCATTCAGGGCTTCTTCGACGCCGTACTGGATCAGCGGCGTGTTGACCACAGGCAGCATTTCCTTGGGCATGGCCTTGGTCGCCGGAAGAAAGCGGGTGCCATAACCGGCGGCAGGGAACAGGCATTTCTTGATCATGTGTTTTCCTTGAATGGTCAATGTTGCTCAAGTCGCTGAAACGGCTCCATCAGGAGGTCTGACGCAGCCGCTCGTAGTAATAAGGCAGTCGCAGCAAGGCATGGCGCGCAGCGGCGGCGCGCCGTTCGTTGTTGTCTCCGGGGAAGGTCACGGTCTCGCTGGTCACCCCCTGGTGCTCGGCCAGGCGCGTGGCGCAGGCGAAGCACATGGCACCGTCGTAGACCTCCTGGCCGCGCTTGTCATCGGCAGTCGGTGCGCCGGTAATCGCCAGGATGATGTCGGCGCTGCTGGCCATCAGCACGCCAAGGGCCATCTCGCGGGCCACCTCTTCGCTGTTCATGCCGAAGGTCTCGAGGGTTTCCGGCTTGACGCCCAGGGAGGTCTGCATGGCGCGCTTGGAATACACCACGAAGCCGCTCTCGAGCACGCCATCACAACCCGGCACGGCGGCCACCGTCGCGGCCAGCAGGCCGGCCGTGGCCGACTCTGCAGTGCTCAACACCAGGTTGTACTTTTCCAGGAAATGGACCGCCTGCTCGATGTTTTGCATGCCCGCGAATGTCTCCTACCCAATCGTTACTGTGTGTCTATGGCAGTGCCCAAGGCATACAAGTTCCGAAGCAATTAGCACAGACCGCTGATCGTGCCGGCTGAACTCCACGGGCAGGCTGTTTCTCACACCCTAGACAGCCGAACATTCGAGGGGACGACAGGTGAATACGCTGCGCAAACTGCATGACACCCATGAGCTGCATGACGTGAGCGACGACTCGACGCGCCAGGCATTCATCCTTGCCCTGGGCGAAAAGGCGCGACCGCTGTTCGAGGAGGCGGCCAGCTATGCCCGCAACCATGACCTCGACGTGGTCGTCGACCTGGTGCTGGAGCACGACAAGCCGCGGCTGATCCTGGCGGTCAGCCGCCCGGGGGAAGACACCGTCAGCAGCTACAGCCTGGTCGCCAACCTGGCCTCGCAACGCATGCTGCACGAAGAGTTCTATGCCGACAGTGGCGATATCCACCGCCAGGAGGCCTTGCTCGCCTCGATCAACGAAAAGGTCATCGATACCCGCCTGGCCAACTTCTTCCGCAAGGGTTTCGCCCTGCCGCTTGACTACATCAACGAGCGTCACCCCATCGGCTTCTGGTAAGCCCGGGGTTTAGCTGATCCTGAGCAAGGCTTGCCGGCAGGTGCTGACCTAGACTGCCGGCTGCTCAGTTGCGAGGGAATCAGTCATGAAAGCCGATGTGGTCATCGTCGGAGCCGGCCCGGCCGGGCTTTGCCTGGCCCGTTCCCTGTCAGGCCAGGGCCTGTCGATTCGGATCGTCGAGCGCCAACCTGCCTGCACATTGGCAGCACCGCCCTTCGACGGCCGCGAGATCGCCCTCACCCACGCCTCCCAGCAGATGCTCGCTGATCTGGGCCTGTGGCAGCAGTTTCGACCCGAGGACATTTCCCCCTTGCGTGATGCCCAGGTGCTCAACGGGCCCTCCCCCTATGCCCTGCGCATCGCCGCCGCTGCAGTCGGCAAGGAGCGCCTGGGCTGCCTGGTGCCCAACCAGGCGATTCGCCGCGCGGCCTTCGCCACGGTGGGCGAATGCAGGGATGTCGAGCTGCTCAGCGAGCGCACCATCGTTGACCTGAGCTGTTCGCCCCACGCGGTATCGTTGCGGCTAAGCGATGGGCGACCCCTCCGGGCGCGGTTGATCGTCGCCGCCGACAGCCGTTTCTCGGAAACGCGGCGGCGCCTCGGTATCGGCGCGCGTATGGAAGATTTCGGCAAGACCATGCTGGTCTGTCGCATGGCCCATGAGCGCAGCCATGAGCAGGTGGCCTGGGAATGGTTCGGCTACGGCCAGACCCTCGCCCTGCTGCCCTTGAATGGCAACCTTGCCTCGGCGGTGCTGACCCTCGCGCCCAGCGAAATGAACCAGATGACGAGCCTCGATCCGCAGGCGTTCGCCCGTGAGATGGAGCGGCGTTTTGACGGTCGCCTGGGGCGCATGGAGCTGCTCGGCGAGCGCACCACCTATCCGCTGGTCGGCGTGTACGCCGAGCGCTTTGCCGGATTGCGCAGCGCGCTGGTCGGTGACGCCGCGGTCGGTATGCACCCGGTCACCGCCCACGGCTTCAACTTGGGCCTGCAAAGCCAGAAGCGTCTGGCCGACACCCTGCTCGACGCGTTGCATAACGGCCGGGACATTGGCGCGCCAGCGGTATTGCAGCGCTACGCCCGCGCCCAGCAGCGTGCCAGCTGGCCGCTGTACCAGGCCACCAGCCTGCTGGTGCGCCTGTACACCGATGACCGCGCAGCTACCCGCCTGCTGCGCGATGCCGGACTGCGTGTGGCGCAGAACCTGCTGCCGTTCAAGACGGCACTGGCTCGGCACCTGACCCAGGTCCCGCGCTGACTCAACTCTCTGCAGCGCGCTGCATATTCACCCGTTGCCGCCATTCCATGTAGGTCTTGAGCAGCAAGGTGATCAACGCCATGCAGGCCAGCAATCCCGCTGCCGTGAAGGCGGCCACTGGCTTGTAATCGTTGTTGAGCTGATCGACCAGCAGCGGCAGGGTCAGGGTCTGGTTGAGGATGGTGCCGGACACCACCGACACCGCGCCGAACTCACCCACGGCCCGGGCATTGGTGACCACCACGCCATACAACAGCGCCCACTTGATGTTGGGCAGGGTGATATGGCGGAAGATCTGCCAGCCATTGGCGCCCAGGCACAGCGCCGAGGTTTCCTCGTCATTGCCCTGGGACTGCATCACCGGGATCAGAATGCGCGCCACGTAGGGCGCGGTGACGAACACCGTGACCATGACGATACCCGGCCAGGCGAACATCAGCTGCATGTCGTTATCGTAGAACCACTGGCCAAGCGCCGTTTCCAGCCCGTAGACGACCAGGTAACAGAGGCCCGCCACCACCGGTGAAACGGCGTAGGGAATGTCCACCAGGGTGGTCAGCAGCTTGCGGCCACGGAAGTCGTAATGGGTCACGCACCAGGCCAGCAGAATGCCGAAGCACAGGTTCAACGGCACGGTCA
>ENA-UOWK01000557-UOWK01000557.1-bioreactor-metagenome-genome-assembly--contig:-NODE-557-length-17988-cov-18.665644_pt1 | contig 17988 bp, 16 predicted proteins | sample MGYA00238157_ERZ761612 | MGnify/ENA primary metagenome ERZ761612 (study PRJEB28901, sample SAMN06268035) | bioreactor metagenome | isolation source: Joint BioEnergy Institute, California, USA... | reverse complement strand
AGACGCCCTACCGGGATGTTGGCGAGCATGCCCGGCATGCGTTCGGCCGATACCACCGCGTGCACCATGGGCGAGTCGATCGGCCCCGGTGCGATGGCATTGACGGTCACGCCGCCGGCGGCCAGTTCCTTGGCGAAGATCTTGGTCAGGGTGACGATGGCGCCCTTCGACGCGGCGTAATGCGCGCCGGTGGCGGTGCCGCCGTTCTGCCCGGCCAGCGAGGCCATGTTGACGATGCGCCCGTAGCCGGCCTGGGCCATGTGCGCGCCGAACACCTGGCAGCCGACGAACACGCTGCGGGTGTTGAGGCTCATGACGCGGTCGAACTCTTCCGGGCTGATCTGCATGACCGGCGTGGCCATGGTCATCGCGGCGTTGTTGACCACCACCTGCAGGCCGCCGAAGCGGGCCACGGTGGCGTACAGCGCGGCCTCGAAATCCGCCTTGCTGCCGACGTCGAGCTTGAGTGCCAGCACCCGCTCGCCGCTGGCGTCCAGGCCCTCGGCAGCCGCCTGGGCGCGCTCGAGCGACAGGTCGGTGATCACCACCGCGTAGCCGGCGGCGAACAGCCGGCTGGCGATGGCCAGACCCAGCCCCTGAGCGGCGCCGGTGACCAATGCGATCTGCGTCATGGTCAGGCCCTCAGAGGATGTAGCCGATGCCCGCGAGGGTATCGTCGGAGTTGATCAGGCGGATCAGCTTGCGCTGGATCTGGAAGCTGTCGCCGCTGCGCACCAGGTCGTAGGTCAGGTCGGCGCTGTAGTGCTTGAGCGAGTCCTTGCGAAAATCGCGCAGGTGCTGGGAGCAACGCACCCGCACCTGGTCGCCGTCCTCGGAGAGCACCCGGAAGTTCGCCGCGGTGCGCACGGTGCGCGGCTGCGGGCTGGTGGAAATCGACTCGCCACCGATCAGCCGCTGCACCCGCAACTGGCGCATGTGGGCGTCGTCGTAGGCGTAGTTGAGGGTGTTCTCGAAGTCTTCTTCCTTGGGGTCGATGGGGATGATGTAGGTGCCCTTGTCGGCCCACAGCGCCAGCCAGGTGTCGTACTCGTTGTGGTCGAGCATGTCGCCTTCGGCCCAGATGAAAGCGGTGACTTCTTGCAGCAATTGCAGATTCATTTTCGGTTCTCCGTCGCTCAGGCCGACATCATCTTTTTCCACTGCTGGTAGGCAGCGCGCATGCCGGTTTCAGCGGACACGTCGCTGACCAGGCCGTCTTCACTGGGTTTCTCGCCGGGCAGGCCGCGGTTGAGCATGATCCACAGGTCTTCGCCGGCGCTGGCGCCCTTCTGCACCCGCTCCCAGGCCTCGGAATCGTCCGGGGTGCCGAAGCCCATCGGGCCCTGGAAGTGCTCGTGCAGGCGCAGGCGGTAGCGGTTGGCCACGGCCGGGCCGCCGTCCATGGTGATCACCGAGTGGTGGATTTCCGTCTCGTTGACCGAGATCGGCTGCAGCACCCGGAAGAACGCCATCGAGCAGGCGATGTTGGGGAACAGGTTGAGGTTGAAGCCCGAGCCGCCGACCGCACGCACGATGCGGCGTACCTGCTGTTCTTCGATGCCTTCGTCACGCAGCTCCTGCGCCAGGCTCTCGAAGCGGGTCGGAATCGGCAGGTCGAGGTTGGCTTCCAGGTCGATCAGGTCGGGGATCATCACCATCACGCTGTGGCCGTTGCCCAGGTCTTCGACGTAGCCTGCGCCGTCGACGAAGTCGAGCATGTCCATGGTCTGCTGATCGACCGAGTGCAGGAACGACTTGTGCACCAGCGGGAAGTGGTAGGCGTCGGTGGTGTTTTCCAGCTGGATCTTCCAGTTGCCCGGGAAGCGGAAGCGGTGTTCGCCCGGCACCTTGATGCCGTAGCCGGCGCCCTGCTTCATGAACAGGTCCATCCACTTCCTGGCCGGGCCGAGGAAGTCGACCAGCGGCTCGATGTCGTCCTTGAAGGTGGCGAAGATCATCCCGGCGTAGCTTTCGGTACGCAGGCTCACAAGCGGCAGTTCGCTCTTGTCCAGGCACTCGCCGTAGCTGTCCGGGTGCGGAATGCCGCGCAGCGAACCGTCGAGGGCGTAGCCCCAGCCGTGGTACGGGCAGACGAAGCTGTTGGTCTTGCCCTTCTTGTGTTCGCACACGGTGGCGCCGCGGTGACGGCAGCGGTTGAGCAGCACGTTGACCTGCTTCTTGCGGTCACGCACGGCGATCACCGGCTGCTTGCCGATGAAGGTGCTCTTGTAGCTGCCGGCGTCCGGAATCTCGCTCTCGTGGGCGACCCACACCCAGGTGCTGTAGAAGATCTTTTCCATCTCGGCGTCGAACAGCTTGGCGTCGGTGTACAGCGAGGTGTGCACGCGGTCGGCCTTGACCAGCTCGGCGGGGTCGCATTCGAGGTTCACGACATCGATCATGTTATTCACGGTTGGCTCCTGGTCGGCTTATCTGGCCGACTGCAAAAAAGTCTCGGGTCATTCGGCCGCGTTGTTCGGCACCGGCAGGTGGGCCTCGCTGTTCCAGGCGCTGACAGGGCGGCTGAACAGGTTCTCGGTCTGGAAGTGCGCCATGCGCCATTGCCCCTGCTCCTCGGCGAAGCGCACGGTCAGGCGCGCCGCGTTGAGGTGCGAGGCGCCGCTGGCGAAGGTCGAGGTCTGCAACATCACCCAGCTGCCGGTCGCGCCCTCGCCCTGCACCTCGATCAGCTCGCTGGTCAGGAAGTGCACGTTGAGGGCGAAGTGCGCCGGGGTTTTCATGTAGGTGGCGAACATCGCGCGAATCGCTTCACGGCCGCGGTAGCCGCCAAAGCTCGCGGCGTACTTGGCGCCCTTGCCTTCCCACACGGCATCGCGGGTGAACAGGCCGGCCAGTTCGTCCAGCGGGGTGCTGGCGTCCAGGGCGTCGCACAACACCATGTAGCGGTTCATGCAGGCGCGCACGGCATGCTCGGTTTCGAAGCGAGCGAGGCGGGCGTGAAGTTCGGCGACGGTCGACATGGCATTCACGCGCGCTGGATGATCAGTTCGCGGCCGGTACGGGCCTCGATCTTCACGTAGCGCCACAGCTTGTACGGGCCGCTGCCCACCGCGGTGGTACGCAGCAGGTTGCAGGCGGCGTGCACGGTTTCGATGTCCGGCACGTCGGCCAGCAGGTAGGTGGTCCAGGGGTAGCCGCTGCTCGGGCCGACCATGCTCTGGTCGTCGTCCATGTTGCCGAACACGGTCACCCCCGGCAGGTCGTGGATGCCGTTCCACATGGCGCTGAACGCGGCCCAGACTTCCAGCTGCTCTTCACGGGCGGCGTCGAAGAAGTTCTGGTTGATGCCCATGCAGAACAGCACGCGCAGTGGTTTTTTCTCGCTCATGTTTGGCTCCAGGAACAGTTAGAGGTAGCCCGGCAGGGGCTGCTTGCCGAAGAAGATGGCGCCGGCGTTCTGGTAGGTGATGTCACCCATGAAGGCGTGCTGGGTCACCACCTGGGCGTCGTTGACGAAACGCGCCAGCGGGCTGCTGTTGTAGACGCCGGTCATGCCCGAGAGCATCTGCGCGCTACGCGCCACTTCAGCGGCAACGCGCACGGCGTGGGTCGACGACAGGCGCAGCAGGTTGACCTTTTCCGCCGGCAGCGGCTCGCCAGCGAGCACCAGCTGCCAGACATCGTCGATGGCTTCGTAGAAGAAGCAGCGCGCGGCGCGCAGGGCCGCCTCGGCCTTGGCGATCTCGACCTGGGCCAGCGGGCGGTCGGCGACGGCTGGCGCGCCGGTCACCGAGATGCGCCCGCTGGCCATGTCACGCAGCTCGTCCAGTGCGGCGCGGGCCACGCCCAGGCCGACCACCGACAACACCTGGGTGGCGAACGACAGCGACGGGTAACGGAAGAACGGCTCGTCGAGGTTGGCCGGGCCGCCGCGCACGAAGGTCCAGGCCTCGGGCACCACCACATCCTCGACCACCAGGTCGTGGCTGCCGGTACCCAGCAGGCCGACGGTGTCCCAGGTCCGGTCGATGCGCACCTTGCTCTGCGGCATGACCGCGAAGCGTGGCAGGTCGAGCTTGTCGCCGTTCTTCGGGGCGATGCCGACGCCTACCAGCGAGGCGCCCATGCAGCCGCTGGAGTACTTCCAGCGGCCATTGACCTTGAAGCCGCCTGGCACCGGGTCAGCCGGCTGCGGCGGGAAGATACCGCCGGCGAACACCACGTCCGGGCCGCCTGCGTACACCTGCTCGATGGTTTCCAGCGGCAGCGAAGCCAGGTACACCGGGCTCATGCCGAAGCTGGCCACCCAGCCGGCGGAACCGTCGGCCTTGGCGATCTCTTCGATCATGGCGCAGAACTCGCCAGGCGAGCGCTCGTCGCCACCGAAGCGGCGCGGCACCAGGGCGCGGTACACGCCGACGGCCTTGAACGACTCGATCACGTCCGGCGCGATATGGCCCAGGCGGTCGAACTCACCGGCACGGCCACGCCTCTTGATGTCCACCAGCAGCTCCACGAAGGCCTGGCTGTCGGTAATGGGGGCGGCGGGCAGCTTGCCGGCCAGATTGAGCGAATTCATGACAGGCTCCGGGATCACAGGAGGTTGGAATCGAGACGCCGCAACAGCTCGCCAGCGACTGCCAGCAGCAGTTCGTCGGCGCCCTTGGCGGCGATCAGTTGCAGCCCGACCGGCAGCCCGGCCTGCCCTTCGCAGGGAATGCTCAGTGCCGGGTGGCCAGACAGGTTGAAGGGGCGTACGAACGCGGTCATGCCGAGTACCGCACGGGTGTCGGCGGCCTCGTCGAGGCGCAGCGGGTAATCGGGCATGGTCGGCAGGGCCAGCACGGTGAAGCGCTCGAGGGCGGCGTCCACTTCAGCGGTGAAGCGCGCGCGCACCTGTTCGGCCTCGGCCAAGGCGGCGTCGCTGGTCTGCCCGGCAGCCTCGAGGCGCCCGGCGATGTCGGCGCCGACCAGGCCGGTGTCGAGCAGGTGGCCGCAGGCGTTCCAGGTTTCCCGGTTGATCACCACCATGCCGGCGGCATAGGCGCTCTCCAGGCCGGGCAGCTCGACACGGCCCAGGGGCAGGTCGCTGGCGTCGAGCAGGGCATCGATGGCGTTCTGAATATCGCTGGCGGCCTGCACCGCCACCACGCCGATACGGATGTCGCCCAGCTCGGGCGCCGGCCCGAACCTCGGGTCGATCACCGCCATCGCTTCGTTCAACGTCGACAGGCTACGGGCGAAGGGCCCGATGCAGTCCAGGCTGGTCTGGGCGGGCATAACGCCGCGGCGGTCGATACGCCCGAAGGTGGGTTTGAAGCCGAACACGCCACAGCAGCAGGCGGGAATACGTACCGAGCCACCGGTGTCGGTGCCCAGGGAGAAATCACACAGGCCCGCGGCGACCGCAGCGGCCGAACCGCTGGAAGAGCCACCGGGAATGCGCCCGGGGTAACGCGGGTTTTCCGCGGTGCCGGCATAGGCGTTGATGCCGGTGGTGCCATAGGCCAGTTCATGCAGCACGGTCTTGCCGAGGATCTGGCAGCCGCCTGCCAGCACACGCTCGACCACTGCAGCATGCTGCTCGGCCGGTGCCGCGTCCTGCAGGGCACGGCTGGAGGCGCGGGTCGGGTAGCCGGCGATGTCGAGGGTGTCCTTGACCATCACCGTCAGTCCGGTGCCGCCCAGCTTCATGTGCTCGATGACCATCTTCATGCCACTCACCTACTTGAACGTTGCGTCGGGCAGCCAACGCTGCCGATTCGCGTAAATCTAAAATCGTCAGAATTACGTGAATTGTCAATTGAATATTCAAAATTAATTGGTGAGTAATTTGGTGCACTTTTCCACTAAAAAGCACCAAGTGCGTGCATTTCGGTAACGCCATCAAAATCAGCAAACCAACCGAAGGATCGCCTAATAACCCATATAAAACAGGTATTTAATAAATCTCACATGAAAATCATCGGTGGGCACAGGTGTTACCTGACTATTTTTTGATCAAAAATAAAAATCGCTAAATCAGTGCTGATAGAAAAAATTTACACCTGAAAAAACACCATAAAAACACCATTTTTAAAGCTGAAAATAGCCGGAAAAATTCTCGCTCGAACCCTTGGTTTTGCTGCTCCCAGGCAGCTTTCCGCCGGGCCGAGATCGGGCCTCCGCCGGCCGCCTCGGCAGGCCACCCACCTGCGCTGCGCCAGCCCGGCTGGAAAATTTCTGGCATGCAACCTGCAATTTCCCCGTCAGCTGCACCGCTGGCTGTTCACCGGTTGCGCTATGCCGGTGACACCACCGAGCCCATTACGAGAAGGCGATACCCCTACCCCCGCGGTACGGCTGTTGAGCCCGTTATTAGCCCTGCACCCCGGAGTACGACATGCTGCTCAAGAAAGCTGTGTCCACCCTGCTACTGGGCGCGCTCTGCGCGTCGATAACGGCTCAGGCCGACGTGAAGATCGGCGTCATCACCTCCTCGACCGGGCCTATCGCGCTGGTCGGCATCCCGCAGAAAAACAGCATCGCGCTGATGCCGAGCGAAGCCGGCGGCGAGACCATCCGCTACGTCGCGCTCGACGACGGCAGCGACCCGACCGCCACGGTCAAGGCCTTCAAGAAGCTGCTCGATGAGGAGAAGGTCGACGCCATCATCGGCCCGAGCGGCTCACCCAACGCCATGGGCGTCATCCAGTTCGCCGCCGAGTCGGGCACGCCGCTGCTCGCCCCGGTGGGCACCGCCGCCGTGGTGCTGCCGATGAACGAGCAGAAGAAATGGGTGTTCAAGACCACCCAGAACGATGAGCTGATCGCCGAGGCGCTGACCGAACACATGGTCAAGAACGGCGTGAAGACCCTGGGCCTGATCGGCACGGCCGACCCCTACGGCGAGAACTGGGGCAAGGTGATGACCGCCCTGGCCGCCAAGAACGGCATCAGGATCGTCGCCAACGAGCGCTTCCAGCGCCAGGACACCTCGGTGACCGGGCAGAGCCTGAAAGTCCTTTCCCAGCGCCCTGACGCCGTACTGGTCGCCGCACCCGGCGGCTCGGCGGTAATGCCGCAAGCCACCCTGGTCGACCAGGGTTACAAGGGCCAGGTCTACCAGACCCACGGCGCGGCGCTGCCGGCCTTCCTGCAGCTCGGCGGGCGCAAGGTCGAGGGCACGGTGCTGGCGGCCAGCCTGATGCTGGTGCTCGACGAGATGCCGGACGACCACCCCTCCAAGGGCGTGGCCCGCAGCTATATCGATGACTACACCAAGCTCAACGGCAGCGCGCCGGCGACCTTCGGCGCCAACGTCTATGACGCCGGCCTGCTGCTGCAACAGGCCATTCCCAGCGCCCTGCAAAAAGGCCAGCCGGGCACGCCGGAGTTTCGCGCCGCCCTGCGCGATGCCCTGGAGCAGACCCACGAACTGGCCGGCACCCAGGGCGTGTACAACATGAGCCCGGAAGACCACAGCGGCTTCGACGTGCGTGGCCGTGAGCTGATCACCGTGAAAGGCGGCAAGTGGGTACTGCTCAAGTAACCCAGGCCGGTGCCCGGCACCGCTAACACGCTCGCCGTCAGATGCGCCTCGGCCTGTGGGCCGGGGTCTATCGCGCGCGTGCCCAGCCCTGCATGCGAAGGATGTTGCCCCCATGAATTTCCAGATAGCCCTGCTGCTCGGCCAGGATGGCGTGACCAATGGCGCGATCTACGCGCTGCTGGCGCTCTCCATTCTCCTGGTGTTCACCGTGACCCGGATCCTGCTGATCCCGCAGGGTGAATACGTGACCTACGGCGCGCTGACCATGGCCGCCCTGCAGGCCGGCCAGCCGACCGCACTGGTCTGGCTGCTGCTCGGCCTGACCCTGATCGACTGCAGCCTCGACCTGATCGGCGCGCTGCGCAGCGGCCACGCCTTCCGGCTGCCGCGCTGGGTGCCGGTGAAGCTCTTGTACGCCGTGGTGATGGTGCTGCTGGTGCGCAACCTGCCCCTGGCCGAGCTGCCGATGGCCCTGCAGGCACTGCTGACCCTGGCCCTGGTGGTGCCGCTGGGCCCGCAGATCTACCGGCTGTTCTTCCAGCCGGTGGCCGGCGCCCATCCGCTGGTGCTGCTGATCGTCTCCATCGCCGTGCACGTGGCCATGGTCGGCGTCGGCCTGCTGCTGTTCGGCCCGGAGGGCGCACGCACCCGGCCGTTCTCCGAAGCCGGCCTGGAGCTCGGCCCGGTGACCCTCAACAGCCAGACGCTGTGGGTCATCGCCGTGTCGCTGATGCTGATCATCAGCCTGTTCCTGTTCTTCGAGCGCAGCCTGTATGGCAAGGCACTGCGAGCCACTGCGGTGAACCGCATGGGCGCGCGGCTGATGGGCATCTCGCCGACCCTGGCGGGCAAGGCCACCTTCGCCATGGCGACCTTCATCGGCGCGCTGTCGGGGATTCTCATCGCGCCGATCACCACCCTGTATTTCGACTCCGGCTTCGTGATCAGCCTCAAGGGTTTCGTCGGCGCCATCATCGGCGGCCTGGTCAGCTACCCGGTGGCCGCCCTCGGCGCCCTGGCGGTCGGCCTGATCGAAGCCTTCTCGATGTTCTGGGCCAGTACCTATAAAGAGATCATCGTGTTCACCCTGATCATTCCGTTCCTGCTCTGGCGCTCGCTCACCAGCCGTCACGTGGAGGAAGAAGAATGAACCTGCGCGCCCTGCTGTTCGTCTTCGTCCTGCTGCTCGGCATCGCGCCCCTGGCGCTGCCGACCTTCCAGATCACCCTGCTCAACTACATCGGCCTGTACACCCTGGTGGTGCTCGGCCTGGTGCTGCTCACCGGCGTGGGCGGCATGACCAGCTTCGGCCAGGCGGCGTTCGTCGGCCTGGGTGCCTACACCAGCGCCTACCTGACCGCCACCGAGCAATTGCCTGCCTGGCTGGCCTGGGCCGGTGGCTCGCCGTGGCTGGCGCTGCTGCTCGGCATCACCCTGACCGCCACGGTGGCGCTGCTGCTCGGTGCGCTGACCCTGAAGCTGTCCGGCCACTACCTGCCGCTGGGCACCATCGCCTGGGGCATCTCCCTCTACTACCTGTTCGGCACCCTCGACGGCCTTGGCGGCCACACCGGCATGAGCGGCCTGCCGCCCATCTCGCTGTTCGGCATGCTGCTGGATAAGGGCTGGAAGATGTTCTACCTGATCTGGGTGATCCTGCTGCTGGCCATGCTGCTGGTGCAGAACCTGCTCAACTCCCGTGAGGGCCGGGCGATTCGTGCCCTCAAGGGCGGCCAGGTGATGGCCGAGTCGATGGGCGTGAATACCTTCCGCGCGAAGCTGGTGATCTTCGTCATCTCGGCGCTGCTGGCCGCCCTGTCCGGCTGGCTGTACGCCCACAACCAGCGCTTCGTGAACCCCACGCCGTTCGGCCTGCACATGGGCATCGAGTACCTGTTCATGGCGCTGATCGGCGGCGTGGGCAGCGTCTGGGGCGCGCTGCTCGGCGCCGGCATCCTGACCCTGCTCAAGCAGTGGCTGCAGGACTGGCTGCCGCTGCTGCTGGGCAGCCAGGGCAACTACGAAACCATCGTCTTCGGCCTGCTTATCGTGCTGCTCATGCAACGCGCACCGGGCGGCCTGTGGCCGCTGCTGCTGCGCCTGACCCCGGCCCGCTGGCGCCAGGGCAAGGGTGCACCGAGGGCCGATGAGCAACCACCCGAGTTGCCGCGGCGGCAGTTGCCGGCGAGCGGCGAGCTGATTCTCCAGGCCCGCGAGGTGACCAAGCGCTTCGGCGGCCTGGTGGCCAACGACCGCATGAACCTGAGCATCCACGCCGGCGAGATCCTCGCCCTGATCGGCCCCAACGGCGCCGGCAAGAGCACGCTGTTCAACCAGATCTCCGGGGTGGACTTGCCCACCGAAGGCGACGTGCTGTTCCTTGGCCAGCGCATCAACGGCATCGCCTCGCGGCGCATCGCCCGGCTGGGCATGAGCCGCACCTTCCAGCACGTGAAATTGCTGCCGACCATGAGCGTGCTGGAAAACGTCGCCATCGGCGCTCACCTGCGCGGCAACAAGGGCATCGTGCCGGCGCTGCTGCACAGCGAGCGCGGCGAGGAGGCCGAACTGCTGCGTGAAGCGCGTCGCCAGCTGGAACGCGTCGGCCTCGGCGACTACCTCTACGAGGAAGCCGGCAGCCTGGCGCTGGGCCAGCAACGCATCCTGGAAATCGCCCGTGCGCTGTGCGCCGACCCTTGCCTGCTGCTGCTCGACGAGCCCGCCGCCGGCCTGCGCCACAAGGAGAAACAGGCGCTCGCCGAGCTGCTGCGCAAGCTGCGCGGCGAAGGCATGGCGATCCTCCTGGTGGAGCACGACATGGACTTCGTGATGGGCCTGGTGGATCGCGTGGTGGTGATGGAATTCGGCCAGAAGATCGCCGAAGGCCTGCCAGACGAGGTGCAGAAAAACCCGGCGGTACTCGAAGCCTACCTGGGCGCAGCGGAGTGAAGACGATGAGCAATCAACCCGGTAACACCCTGCTCGAAGTGAAGGACCTGTGCGTGGCCTACGGCAAGGTCGAGGCGCTGAGCAACGCCAGCCTGACCGTTGGCGAAGGGCAGATCGTCACGGTGATCGGCCCCAACGGCGCCGGCAAGACCACCCTGCTGTCGGCGATCATGGGCGTACTCGGTTCCCGTGGGCAGGTGAATTTCGATGGCACGCTGGAGGCCGTGCCGGAAGTCGAGGTGCTGGTCGGCCGCGGCCTGGGCCTGGTGCCGGAGAAGCGCGAGCTGTTCCACAGCATGAGCGTGGAAGACAACCTGCAGCTTGGCGCCTTCCAGCGCGTGCGCCAGGGCGACCGTGACTGGCGCAAGACCTTGAGCGAGGTGTATGGCCTGTTCCCGCGCCTGCAGGAACGCCGCGGGCAACTGGCCGCCACCCTCTCCGGCGGCGAGCGGCAGATGCTCGCCGTGGGCCGCGCGCTGATGGCCAAACCCAAGCTGCTGATGCTCGACGAACCGAGCCTGGGCCTGGCACCGCTGATCACCCGGGAGATCTTCCGGATCATCGCCGACCTGCGCCGCCAGGGCGTGTCGATCCTGCTGGTCGAGCAGAACGCCCGCGCTGCCCTGCGCGTGGCCGACTACGCCTACGTGCTGGAAACCGGGCAGATCGCCATGCAGGGCCCGGCCGCCGAACTGGCCGATGACCCGCGGGTGATCGAGGCCTACCTGGGCCTGGCCAGCAAGCATCAGGAGATGCTCGCCGGCTAGGCTCTGTACGAAAAGTACCTGCGTTCGGGGACTTTTCGTACAGACCCCCGGCGCCACCCACGTCACCACCCAGGCCAAAGGGAATCGCCATGTCATCACCCACCCACCGCCGCGTGTGCATCGCCGGTGCTGGCGCCATCGGCTGCACCCTGGCCGCGCGGCTCGGCGCCAGCGGCCAGCCGGTCAATGTGCTGGCCCGCGGGAGAACTCTGACTGCGCTGCGCGAAAACGGCGTGCGCCTGAGCGACCTCGACGGCAGCCACCACAGCCCGGTGAACGCCAGCGACAGCTGCGCCGAACTGGGCGAGCAGGACCTGCTCTTCATCTGCACCAAGGCACCGGCCCTGGCCGGCCTGCTGCCCACCCTCGGGCCGCTGATCGGCCCCCAGACGGTGGTGGTGCCGGTGGTCAATGGCGTGCCCTGGTGGTACTTCCATGGCCTGCCCGGGCGTTTCGCCGAGCGCCAGGTGCAGGCCGTCGACCCGGACGGCACCCTCAGCGCGGCGCTCGATCTGCAGCGGATACTCGGCTGCGTGGTGTTCATCACCGCCGAGAGCGAGGCGCCCGGCGTGGCCCGTTCAGACAACCCGCACCTGATGATCCTCGGCGAGCCGGACGGGCAGCTCAGCGAACGCCTGCACTGGGTTCGCGCGCTGGTCGAGCAGGCTGGTATCGAAGCCCGCGCCACCGAGCATATCCGCGACCCGCTATGGACCAAGATCATCGCCAACCTCAGCTCCAACCCGCTGTCGGTGGTCACCGGCGCGACCCTGGAGCAGTTGTATGGCCGCGCCGACCTGCGCGGCGTAACCGCCAAGATCATCCAGGAAACCCTGCTGATCGCCGCCGCCTATGGCGCGCGCATCACCTTCGACCCGGAGACCTTCATGAGGCTCGGTGCCGACATGGGCGCGGTGCGCACCTCGATGCTGCAGGACTACCAGCACGGTCGCCCGCTGGAGCTGGCAGCCATTGGCGATGCGGTGGTCGAGCTGGCCGGCTACCAGGGCCTCAGCATGCCGGTCACCCAGGACATTCTCACGCTGGCGCGCTTTCGCGGCGAACAGCCAACCACTCACTGACTCAGGAGGCCGCCCATGAACGCCACTCACGATACCGGCAAGCCCGCCCACTGCAGCGATGAAGAATGGGCGCTGCGCGTCAAGCTCGCCCACTGCTACCACCTGGTCGACTACTTCGGCTGGACCGAGACCATCTTCAACCATATTTCCGCGCGCCTGCCCGGCCCGGCGCACCATTATCTGGTCAATCCGTTCGGCCTCAACTACAGCGAAATCACCCCGGCCAACCTGCTCAAGGTCGACCTGCACGGCAACAAGCTGGAGCCCTCGGACTACCACGGCAACCCGGCCGGCTTCGCCCTGCACAGCGCCGTGCACGGCGCCCGCGATGACATCCAGTGCGTGATCCACACCCACACCACGCCGATCTCCGCCGTGGTGCAGAAGAAGCGCGGCTTCACCCATGACGATTTCTACGGCGCCCAGCTCTACGGCCGCATCGGCTATCACACCTTCGAAGGCATCACCCTGTTCGATGACGAGAAGACGCGGATGATCGACAGCCTCGGCGACAAGCACATCCTGGTGCTGCGCAACCACGGCATCGCGGTGGGCGAGAGCAGCATCGAGAAGACCTTCTTCCTGCTCTGGACCGTGCAGCGCGCCGCCGAGAACCAGTGCGCCGCCGGCGCCCTGGGCGGCGAGGACAACCCGCTGGGCGAAGGCGTCGCCGAGAAATGCGCCAGCCTCACCGCCATGCTGATCCGCGACAGCGGCTTCGCCGACACCTTCTTCGCCGCCATGGTGCGCAAACTGCGCGCCGACCGCCCGCTGCCCTGGTGAAACCTCAGGCCCGCACCCGGCTCCGGGTTGGCAAGCAGGTGCAAGAAACTGACCGCGAGGAACAATTTTTATCTGCCCATAGCGGTTTGAATGACCTGCATTCGCCCCTGATGCGGGCCAGCAGAGAAACGCTCCCATGAAGGAATATGACTACATCGTGATCGGCGCCGGCTCGGCAGGTTGCGTAGTGGCAGCCCGGCTGATCCAGGAAAGCGCGGGCAGCGTGCTGCTGCTGGAGGCGGGCGGCAAGGACAGCAGCCCCTTCCACACCATGCCGGCCACCGTGGTTCAGGTGTTCCAGCAGAAGTCCTGGCCGTACATGACCGTGCCGCAAAGGCACTGCAACAACCGCGAGATGATCATCGCCCAGGGCAAGGTGCTCGGCGGCGGCAGCTCGGTGAACGGAATGATCTACATCCGCGGCCAGCACCAGGATTACGACGACTGGGTGAGCGACTGGAATTGCCCGGGCTGGGGCTACCGCGACGTGCTGCCCTACTTCAAGCGAGCCGAGGCCAACGAGAGCCTGGGCAGCGAATACCACGGCCAGGACGGCCCGCTACCGGTCAGCGAAAACCGCTATCGCCACCCGATGACCATGGCCTTCGTGCGGGCCGGCCAGGAAATGGGCCTGCCCTACGTCAATGACTTCAACGGTGCCTCCCAGCAAGGCGTCGGCTTCTACCAGACCACCACCCGCAACGGCGCCCGCGCCAGCACCGCGCGCACCTACCTGAAGTCGGTGCGCGACAGCAGCAGGCTGCGCGTGGTGACCGGCGCCCTGGTACACAAGGTGGTGATCGAGCACGGCCGTGCCACCGGCGTGATCTTCAGCGAGAAAGGCGGCGCGCCCACCACCGTCAACGCGCGGGAGGAAGTGATCCTCAGCGCCGGCGCCTTCGGCAGCCCGAAGATTCTCATGCTCTCCGGTGTCGGCCCCAGGGAGCACCTCGCCGAGCACGGCATCGAGACGCTGGTCGACCTGCCGGTCGGCAAGAACTTCCACGATCACCTGCACCTGTCGCTCAACGCCGCCACCCATGAGCCCATCAGCATCCTTGGCGAAGACAAGGGTTTGCGCGGCATCAAGCACATGGCGCAGTGGCTGGCGTTTCGCAGCGGCCTGCTGACCAGCAACATTCTCGAAGGCGGCGGCTTCATCGACACCCAGGGCGTTGGCCGCCCGGACATCCAGTTCATGTTCCTGCCGGTGATGGACAACTTCGACAACACCCCGGGCGAAGTCGCCCCGGCTGCCGAGCATGGCTTTACCGTCAAGGTCGGCCACCTGCGCCCGAAGGCCCGTGGCGAGGTGCGCCTGCGCAGCACCGACCCGGCCGACCTGCCGTTGATCGACCCCAATTACCTGGGCGACCCGGAGGATCTGCAAGGCCAGATTCGCGCCGTGCAGGCCGGCCTGCGGCTCATGCAGCAGCCCGCGCTGCGCAGCCTGATCAAGAAGATCACCGCCCCCGAGAACATCGACTGGCGCGACACCGCCGGCATCGAAGCCTTCGTGCGCAAGGCCATCAAGACCGTCTACCACCCCGGCGGCACCTGCCGTTTGGGCATCGAGCCAGGCGACTCGGTGGTCGACCTGCAGATGCGCGTGCACGGTGTGGCCAACCTGCGCGTGGTCGACCTCTCGGTGTGCCCGCAGATCGCCAGCGGCAACACCAATGCACCGGCCATCATGCTCGGTGAGCGCGGCGCCGACTTCATTCTCGGCAAGGCGCCGCTGGCACTCGATGCGCCAGCTGCGCAGAGGCTCGATCTCACTCAGCTACTCGGCGCCCACGGCGCTTCGCTCGCCGAACCCAGCCGCTCCTGACTGCCCTTCGCCAGCCTTGGCGCCAGCCGTGCGCCGAGGCTGGCGCTCGCCTGCACATCAGCTCGAGGAACCCTTTGCATGCGCATTCTCTCCCAGCACAACCTGATCGCTGCGGGCCTCTTTGGCCTGCTCGCCCTCAGCCACAACGCCCTGGCCACCGAAGGCGGCGGTGGCGCCTACGCCAATGGCAGCGAGGGCTTCATGACCGGCGCCCTGCCCCCGCCGGGCACTTACCTGGTCAGCTACAACACCTATTACAGCGCCGACAAATTCGCCAACAGCAACCCGGCCTTCGACGATTTCAAGGTCAACACCGCGGCCACCATCCTTCGCGCGATCCACGTCACCGACAAACAGATCCTCGGCGGCAACTGGGCGATGCATGCCTTTCTGGTCGCCGCCAACGTGGACGTCGACCTGGGTGCCGGCGGCCGGCAGAGCCGCGCGGGCATGGGCGACTTCATCTTCGACCCGCTCGCCATCGGCTGGCACAGCGGCAACTGGCACTGGATCGTCGGCATGGATATCTACCTGCCCACCGGCCGTTACGACAAGAACGAGCTGGCCAATATCGGCCGCAACTACCTCACCCTCGAACCGCTGTTCGCCTTCACCTACCGCAACGCGGCCGGCTACGAGGTCTCGATGAAAACCATGTTCGATCACAACTACCAGAACCGCGATACCGACTACCGCTCCGGCAACGAACTGCACGCCGACTTCGTCGCCGCCAAGCACTTCGGCAACTGGGGCGTGGGCCTAGGTGGCTACGCCTACAAACAGGTCAGCGGCGACAGCGGAAAGGGTGCCGTACTCGGCGACTTCAAGGGCCGCGCCATGGGCCTGGGGCCGCAACTGACCTATACCGCGGCGAACGGCGTGAATATCCAGGGCCGCTACCAACACGAATTCGATGTGCAGAACCGCCCAGAAGGAGACAAGTTCTGGCTGAACATCGCCGTTCCGCTCTGAGGGTTCCACGGCAGCAGCCGGCAGCCGATAAATAGCTGCCGGCACGGCTGGAGGATCAGGGCACAGGACGCACGCCTCGCATTTACCCAAAACGGCCATGGCAGCTAAAACCGTCGCCTCGCAGCTCACCTAGCGGGCAAACGCTGCTGAGTAAGAAGGCCAGTCCACCTTCCCTCTAAACGCCTCGACTCTCTCTACAGGCTCACCCCGCCGCGAGCTTCAGCCGTAACCACGGCGCGATCGGATCACCGTTTCTGGCCCAAGAAATGCTTGAATATTCTCGTGATTAGTAATGTGTGCAGTTTCTGCACAGTTACGCACTATAACGATTAGAAGAAGCCCTTGAGGTGCCCCGTGAACGTGCAAAAAGCCCACGATTTCGATCACTGGAACCAGGCCGTCAGCGCCGTGTGTGGCCGCTTCGTTACCCAGCGTGCGCAGAGCGCATTCATCGGTGATATCAGCCATCGCGACCTGGGCGGCCTGAACGTTGCCGATATCCACGTCAATGCCAGGTCGATCTGTCGCGAACACGCCAATCAGGATCGCGGTGAAGACCAGTTCTATTTTCTGGTGATGCAGCGTGAAGGGGTCATGGCGGTCAACCATGATCAGCAGCAGTTCGTGCTGCAACCCGGCGACATCGCCCTGCTGGACTCGGCGAAAACCCTGGAGATGTGCCCCCAGGGCCTGGTGCATCAGCTGTCGGTGCACCTGTGCCGCCGCACCCTGGATCGCGCCCTGCCGGGCAGAGCCAAGCGCTTTGGCAAAGTGCCGCACACCAACCTCAGCGGCCGTGTGCTGGCCGGGCTGCTGGAGCAGATCGCCCAGCCCCAGGATGACGCCGCACCAAGCAGCCAGGATGGCGCGGCCGTGCAGGATGCGCTGATCAGCCTGTTGCAGCCCTGCCTGCAAGACCAGGCCGCCAGCCCGCGCAGCCGCCCGCTGCGGCGTATGGCCGAGCAGCTGATTCAGCAGTCGCTGCCCCACGCGCCCTCGCCCGCCGAGCTGGCGGCGCGCCTGAACATCTCGGTGCGCCAGCTGTACCGGCAATTCGAAATCGATGGCGACAGCATCTGCCGTTACGTGCAGCGCCAGCGCCTGGAATGCAGCGCCCGCGACCTGCTCGACGACGCCCTGCGCATCACCACCATCGCCTACAAATGGGGCTTCACCGACTCGGCGCATTTTTCCCGGGTGTTCAAGCGCCAGTACGGCATGTCGCCCCGCGACTACCGGGTGCAGGCGCTGCAGGGCTGAGCCGCTGCGGTGCAGAGGCGGCCGGCAAAGCACACTTTCTGGCAGGCAGTGCCAAGCCTGCATCACGGGCTGGGCCGCACACTGGGGCCGCCCGGCTACCCCGTGCAAAGGGCGCATGGACGGCCGGCAACAGGCGGCCGGGGAGCACCAATGCGTCACCCTGACGCGGCAAACCCATGGCTCGGCGGGTGCCGGAATTAGTAGAAATGTCTATGATTGCCCGTCGACCTTATAAAGCAGCCCAGTCATGTCCAGCGCCAAGAAACGCCGCAGCCGCTACAACCCCGCCAGCGAAGACTTCCACAAGGAAGAGTTTCCCTTCTACTGGCTGGCGCGCGTGTATGGCCGCTACTCCCTGGCCATGGAAAAACTGCTCAAGCGCATTGACCTCGATATCCCGCGCTGGCGGGTGCTCAACATCCTCTTCGAGAACGACAATTCGAGCATTTCGGAGATCTCCGAACACGCCGTGGCCAAGCTGTCGACCATCACCAAGATCGTCTACCGCATGAAGGACGACGGCCTGGTGGAAACCAGCCAGAGCGCCCAGGACGGCCGCGTGACCCAGGTCACCCTCACGGAAGCCGGGCGCAAGGCATTCTTCGCCATGCACGAGCTCACCGACGAGCTGTTCCACAAGAGTTTCGAGGGCCTCACCGAAGCCCAGCTGCGCAAGCTCAACCAGGTGCTGGCGAGCATTTTCGCCAACCTGCCGGAACACTGATCGCCGCCGCCTGGTGGCCCAGGCCGACAGCTGGTCACGTCGCCATCAGCAGCGTTTGCCCTACCTGCGTCGCCCCCCTAGAATGCCGCGATGCAAAATGACCTCGATCAGCGACTCAGTTCCCTCAA